>Ga0210077_1000682_pt1 | contig 11541 bp, 10 predicted proteins | sample RushMan_CattailN_5_FD_185556 | JGI IMG/M metagenome (GOLD analysis project Ga0210077, IMG submission 185556) | Wetland microbial communities from San Francisco Bay, California, USA, that impact long-term carbon sequestration -... | ecosystem: Environmental > Aquatic > Marine > Wetlands ... | reverse complement strand
ATCGGCAATCACGCGCTCGATCCATCCGGCAGGATTCAGAAATCCTTCGAACTGCGAAGCCGAAATCGCGATGGCGCTGCCGTTCTCGTTCGCGTGAATTTCCGGATTGTCTTCGACCAAAACGTGACTCGCGTGGTTCTCCGCATCGAAATCGACCGAGATTTTCCCCGCTACCAGTTCGCGCTGCCCCTGCCGGACCTGCACCGGCCCGTTCAGCACCACTGTCCGGTCGTGGCGGCGAATTTCCAGGCTGCTTCCCGTGGCGCTCACCGGCAATCCGCCGGTCTTATCCGACGCCGCGAGTTGAAACTCAATCGCGCGCGGAACGCGAATCGTCGCGTCATGCGTGCTGTAATCCACTCCCACACCGCTGCCGACGCCGCCTGCAAACGTAAATTTCACCGGCGCCGTCGTGGACGCATTTCCCGTCGCGCTATCGAAAGAGAGATCTCTGGTGACCAACTGAAGCGCCGGATGGCTCCGCACGCCGCCCGCAGCCTTGGCGGCGTCAATCTCGATCTGCACCGTTCCCTGGCAGCGCGCGCCGCCGCTTTGCGGATCGTAGCTGCACTCGCGCGTGTGGATGTTGTCGTTGTGCTTGCCGTCGCGCCCGTAAATGGTGATCCAGACGTCCTCGAGCAGCGCCCGGTCGTGGTCCTTATACTGCGTGGCCTGGGAGGCGCGGATGGTGAACACCGTGCGGTCCTGATCCACCTTCGAATAGGTGAACTGCGCCGACTGCCGCTCCACGCTCGCCGGAACCGCCGCCGGCATCGCCCGCCGCGCGCGGTCGCGCTCGATGGCACGATGGACGTACACCCCGGCCACGACCAGGACGATCAGCCCAGCAGCCATAGCCGACCAGCGCGCGTAACGCGCCGCCTCGCGATTGCGCAAAGTTCGCGCCCCCTTTTACTTATTAGAAGCCGAGTATAGGGAACTGGTTTGCGCGCCACAACAGCGGCGGCGAATAACGCATGGGGATGGGGAAAAGGGACACCCCGAAAAGGGAAACTGCCTATCGGCGAGCGGAGGCAGGCATATTCTTCACCAACCACTCGGTAGTCAGCTTGGCGTAGGACTCCGAGAGCGGGCCAGGCGTCAAGAAATGGCTTGCGCCCTTAACCCAGACCAAATCGCGCTGGGGCGACGCCGTCAGGCTGTCGTAAATCTTGTGAGCGTTCGGAGGTAGAGCCAATTCGTCCTTCTCGCCATGAATCACCAGGGCTGGAACTTTGATCTTCGGCCCGTATTTGACTGAGCTCGGCGTCCCCGGATCGCTCGGCGCTCCGAAGAAGCTGATCAGGGACTTTGCGGTTCCCATGACCGACACGCCGCCGGGAAACCAGTTGTCATACGCGACTGGTTGCTCACCTTTGCCTTGCGCGATCAATTCGCGCGCGTGCTTGAGCGTTTCCTCCAGGCGCCGCTTGTCCGCTTCGCTGCTCCGAACTTGAAACTCCAGATACGGCGACGGGATCGAAGCGATGAAGCCGACGGCCTTGACCGCGGGGTCGTTTCGCTCAGCCACGTACTGCGCCATGCGAGGGCCGCCAAGGCTGATGCCCAGAATCGCGATCCGCGCGTAGCCTTTTGATTTCGCGTACGCCACGAAGGCGGCGATATCCTTCACTGCGTCGCCATACTCCGCGTAGGGGTTGTTGTACGAGGCGCGCATGTTGGAAAGCAAAAACGCGTAGCCGTTCTCGATCAGTGCGCTGGCAAGCGGAGAGTAATCATGCGAGGCATACAGTGCCGCGCCGGTGGTGCCTCCGGGCACCATGATGACGAGCGAATCGCTGTCTCCCTGCGGTTCCCACAGGAGACCGTTCAGCGCAGTTTTATCTTCCGCGTCAATTCGAATCAGAGCCAAGCGGCTTTGCGAACCCGGAATTGGAGTGGCTGCCATGGCGCAGACTATATTCCATACATACTCGTCCGATCAAGGATCGGAGAAAAAGAAGCCACGACGAGTGCCTGGCCGCTGGCATACGAAGGTTTGTGCCGGTAGGACTTTCGTCCTATTGGTGACCTCGGTCACAGCCACCATGGTGTCAAGGCAGCACAAAATCTTTTGGCAAATCGATGCTTCGCCCGATGATGGGGCGTTGCCAAAAGACGATTCTCTAAACTTTTTAAAGGACGGTGGAATGAGGAATCTTCCTGAAGAGGTGGACGAACTGCTGAGCAGAGCCAAGTATCTGGCAAAAAAGGATCCGACGACTCCCGTAACCCATGACTATTGGACTCGGCTCACGTCTGCCTGCAATCAAGCACAAGAGGTGCGCCCCGAACTAAAGCATGTCGTTCCTGATGAATCTCGCCAAACGTGGGCCGAAGCGTTGTCGTGCCTGGAACGGATCAACGAAGGGCTTTGCAATCCCAGCAAAGCGTGACGTAGGCCAATAACAAGCTCCCGCCAGCAGTAACCCGGCCCCCAATTCAGTTTTAGAGCGCCCTAGCGGCCTCGGCTGGCGGGCGCCAGGCCTACGGGCCGACTTCCGGAATTGAGCGCCTCTAAGGGCGGTTGTGAAGCTTCACACGGACCTTCTATAAGCCGTCTGAGCCTCAAATTTCCCGGATTTGGCCCGCACCTCGACCCCCACGGACGCTAAGTCCTCTATTTCCGTTGGCGCTTACTCCTGTAATTTGGGGGAAATGCGCTTCAAAACGACAGGTCAGCTATTTGACTCGTGGGACGGCACGATGCCTGCGCCAGCCACAGCCACGTTGTCTCGCGTGGTGTTCTTCACCAGGTACATCGCTTCGTCGGCCAGGTGCAACAGCTCGGCTTTCGTGCGCGAGTCCGAGGGATAGGAAGCCACGCCGACGCTGGCCGTCAGCCGCACGTTCAGCCCGGCATCCTTGAGCCAAACCGTGTTGCCGATCAGCTCGTGCAGGCGGTGCGCCACGCCGAGGGCGCTGTCCTTGGAAGTTTGCGGCAGCAGCACCACGAATTCGTCTCCGCCGTAGCGGAACGCCAGATCGATCAGCCGGCAACGTTCCTTGATGGCCGTGCCGATCTCGCTGAGCAGCTTCGAGCCCATCAGGTGCCCGTGCGTGTCGTTGACGCTCTTGAAATGGTCGAGGTCGATGAAGATCAGCGAAAACTCGAACGCGTAGCGGTGCGAGCGGTAAATTTCCGTATCCAGCATGAAGTTCAGGTGCCGCGCGTTATAGAGGCTGGTGCAGTCGTCGGTGATGGTCAACTCGTGAATGCGCTGCACGTGCCGCGCGTTTTCGATGGCGATCGCCGCGTAATCCGCCAGCGCCTCCAGCAGCGCCAGATCCCGCTGGCTGAAGCCCTCGGGGCCGATGCAGTTGATCAGCTCGATCACACCCAGGCACTGGTCGCGGAAGCGCACCGGCACGGCCACGATCGAACGCGTCGCCAGGTGCGTGCGTTCATCCACCTTGCCGAAAAACCGGGAATCCTTGCTGGTATCCGGCACCACCACCGCTTCGCCCGATTGCGCCACCCAGCCCGCCAGTCCCTGCCCGACCTTGATGCGCACATCCTTCAGCGCGTCCGCGCCCTGGCCGGTGGCGATCTGGAAATACAGCTCCTGCTTGTCCTGATCCATCAGCAGCAGGGACCACGTATCCGGCCGCAGCACCTCGTTGATCTTTTCCATGATGGTGCGCAGCACTTGGTCCAGCTGCAGCGACGACGTCAACGCCTTCCCAAGCTCATGGAATACGGAGAGCTCGCTCTTTTCGGAGGATTCCACGGGCACGGGGGTATGCCGCCGCCGGTCCGCACCCGCAAAGGTCCGCTGGTCCGTCGCGCGGCGTGCGGGCTCGGCAGCCGCTGCCTGTTTCGCGTCTTGAGATTCGGAGGGCAACTCCCGAATTATAGATAAGCCGTTTCTCCCCCTGCAACGTACATTCCGCGCCTATTGCCGAAAGGCCAATCCCCGCTCGCCCAGGACTTTCGTGTAACCTTCGTGTAGCATTGACACTCCCCGCCCTCACGCCTATATTTTTTGCTGGTCCCTAACGGATGTCTTCAATACCCTTCGGCGAACATCTCAAGCGCGAACGTGAAATGCGCGGTGTCTCCCTGGAGGAGATCGCCGCCGCCACGCGCATCAGCACGCGCTTCCTGGAAGCCATCGAAAACGAACGCTGGGACCTGCTGCCGGGTGGCGTCTTCAACCGCGGCTTCATCCGCTCCATCGCCCGCTACCTGGGCATGGACGAAGACAGCCTCGTGGCCGAATACAACCTCGGCGCCAAAAGCAACGGCCACTCGCAGGCGCAGCCGCTCACCGCAATCCCCGCGCAGGACTTGCCGCGCAACTGGATGCCCGCCGCGGTAGCCGTACTCGTGCTCGTGGTCCTGATCGGCGGCGGCACTTTCGCGCTGGTTCATTATCGTTCGAAGATTTCCGCCGGCGTGCATCGGGGCGTCGCAGCCGTTGGCGCGCAAATCCACCGCATCCGCGCCAGGCGCCACGGCGCGCTCGAAACCGCCAGCCCGCCCGCAAAAACCGCGTCCGCCAGCCCCAGCGCGCCGGCTCCCGCGAATTCCTCCGCCACCAGCGCCGCCCCGCTCACCCTGAAGCTTGAAGCCGGAATGCCCGCCCGCGTGAAAGTCGTCGCCGACGGAAAGGTGGTCTTCGACGGGCCCGTACACGTCAACGACGTGAAGCAGTTCCAGGCGCACGATAAATTCCACGTCACCGCCAGCCAATCGAGCGCCCTGCTCCTGGAACTAAATGGACAAACAGTCCCCCCTATCGGCACTCCCGGCCAGCCCGGATCGGTTACACTCACCCGTAGCGATCTAAATCCTGCTTCGGGAGTTGCTCATTAGCGACGATTTGCGCTCGCAGGTTTGTTCGGGCCACGCGCGCCCCGAGCAGAAGCTGGCGATCTGCGCGGGCAGCGTTCCGCTGGCGGCCGAAGACCGCGTGGAAATGCTCGCGGTGCTGGCGTTCGATTCCGATGTCAACGTCGCCGAGCGCGCTCAGGGAGCCTTGCTCACCCAGCCCGTGCAGCACTTTGTCTCGGTTCTCGGGCGGCCGCAAGTCGATCCGCATCTCAGCGCCTATTGCTCCGATAATCTCGGCGACAAGCCCGGCATCGCCGACGCCCTGGCGAAAAATCCATCCTGCCCCACCTCGGACGTCACCCGCGTGGCTCCGTTTCTCACCGCCTCCGGAATCCAGGCTCTGCTCGACAATCTCGACCGCTTCATCAGCGATCCGCAGCTGGTGCTGGCCGTCAACAAATCCGCCGCCCCGACCGCCGAGCAGCGCGAACTGCTCAACGAAATGCACAAGGGCGCGATGTCCATGAACGAAATCGAGGAAGCGGCCGCGGAAATCGAGCCCGACAAGGTGAAGCGCGAAACCCTCCAGCAAAAACTGGCGCACATGAACGTCGTGCAGCGCCTCACCCTCGCGCTGAAGGGCGGGCGCTCCGAGCGCATGTTCCTGATTCGCGATCCCAATAAGCTGGTGCAGCGCTCCGTGCTTCAGTCGCCGCGCCTGACGGATACGGAAGTGGAGAGCTTCGCTTCGATGACCAATCTTACCAGCGAAACGCTGCGCGCCATTTCCCTTACACGTTCGTTCGTGAAGAGTTATTCGGTGGTCCGCAATCTGGTGAACAATCCCAAGACGCCCCTCGACGCCTCCCTGCATCTTTTTCCGCGCCTCACCGCCACCGATCTCGCCAAGCTCTGCGCCAACAAAAACGTGCCGGAGACGCTGCGCTCCTCCGCCGTCAAGCTGCACCGCAAGCGGAAAATGGGCGGTTCGGGCGGCTGATCACGCCTCGCTGATCGAAGTCGCGTCGAAGGCCCGCGGCAGCAACTCGCCCGCGCTCAACCGCTCCGAATTCCCCGCCAGGTCGGCCAGGATCACCGGCACGTCGCCGCAAAACTCCCAGATGATCTGCCGGCAGGCGCCGCACGGCGGCGTCAGCGTATCCGCGTCGGTCACCACCGCGACGGCCTCGAATCCGCGCTCGCCTTCGGACACCGCCTTGAAAATCGCCACGCGCTCCGCGCAGCAGGTCAGCCCGTAGCTCGCGCTTTCCACATTGCAGCCGGCGTAAATCCGCCCGGACTTGGCCCGCACCGCCGCGCCCACGCGAAAATTGGAATACGGAGCGTGCGCGTTGTCGCGCGCCTGCCGCGCCGCCGCGATCAGAGTCTCGAATCCCTTCATGCCGCGCCTCCATTCGTCGTTGCGCTTCGGCGCTCCGCCGCGCTTTGCTATTCTTTCGCGACTTCGTCTGCCGCCACCATCAGCGGAATCACCCCGCTCAGCAGCTTGCCCAGCTCGTCCTGCACGCGCTGCCCCACCGCCAGCACTTCGGCGTGATCGAGCGGCCTCCCGCCCAGCCCCGCGGCCAGGTTCGTCACGCACGAAACCCCCAGCACGTTCATGCCCGCGTGCCGCGCCGCGATCGTTTCCGCCACTGTGGACATGCCCACCAAGTCCGCACCGATTGTTTTCAGGTAGCGTATCTCCGCCGGCGTTTCGTAACTCGGCCCCGCCATCGCCGCGTAGACGCCCTCGCGCAGCTCGATCCCGAGCTTGTGCGCCTCGGCTCTGGCGATCTCGCGATATTTTTCGCTGTACCCGTACGTCATGTCCGGAAATCGCGGTCCCCAATTCTCGTCGTTCGCGCCCGCGAGCGGATTCACTCCCTGTAAATTGATGTGATCGCGGATCAGCACCAGCTCTCCCGGCCGCACGTTTTCCCCGATCCCTCCCGCCGCATTCGTCAAAATCACCGAACGGATGCCCATCCGCCGTAGCACGCGCACCGGGAAAACCACCTCGCGCGCGCTGTGCCCCTCGTACAAATGCACGCGCCCCTGCAGCACCGCCACGGGCACCGCGCCCAGTTTTCCGACGACCACTTTCCCCGCGTGCCCCATTGCCGTGGCACGCGGAAATCCGGGAATTTTTTCGTAGGCGACTTTCGTTGCATCGGCGAGCCGCTCGGCAAACGCTCCCAGTCCCGATCCCAGCACTACGGCGATCTTCGGACGCAATTTCGCCTTCGCCAGGACAAATTTCGCCGCACGCCCCGCGGCCTCGAAATCCGAGCCTCGCGCCGCCGCCCGCTGCTTGCCGCTCATCGTCTCGCCTCCGCTTTTGCCGCGGCGCCCGTTGCAGCGCCGGCCACCGATCCAATCACCTTGCGCACCAGCGGCTTCCGCAGCGGCGGCTCCGGGCCAATCTCAAAACAACCGCGCAGCAATTCCATCGCTTCGGCCTGCCGCGCCTCCCAGTTGTAGTGCACCGTGCACAGCGCCTCGCCCGCGCGCACCGCGTCGCCAACTTTCTTCTCCAGCACGACGCCCGCCGCCGGATCGATCGCATCTCCCGTTTTCTCGCGCCCGCCGCCCAGCATCATGCTCGCGACTCCGATCCGCTCGCAGCGAATTGCCGTCAAGTAGCCGGATTGCGCGGCGGTCACGGTTTCCTGCCGGCCCGCGCGCGGCAGCCGCTCCGGCTCGTCCACGATTCGCGCGTCGCCGCGCTGCAGCGCGATCATCTCGCGAAATTTTTCGCGTGCCGCTCCCGAAGCGATCATCTCCGCTGCAATTTTTCGTCCTTCCGCCACCGCGCCCGCTCGCCCGCCAAGCACGAACATCCACGCCGCCAGCTCCACGCACAGCTCGCGCAGATCCTCCGGCCCGCGCCCGTGCAGCACCTCGTCGCACTCCCGCACCTCCAGCGCGTTGCCGATGGCGCGCCCGAGCGGTTGCTCCATATCCGTGATCAGCGCCACCACTTTCTTGCCCATCCGCTCGCCGGTCGCCACCATCAGTTCCGCCAGATATTCCGCATCCTCCTGCCGCTTCATGAACGCGCCGTCGCCGGTCTTCACGTCCAGCACCAGCGCGTCGATTCCCTCCGCCAGCTTTTTCGACATGATCGACGCGCAGATCAAGTAAGGGCTCTCCACCGTCGCGGTCACGTCGCGCAGTGCGTAGAGGCGCTTGTCCGCCGGGGCGATTTCCGGCGTGGCGCCGATCATCGCGCAGCCGCAGGCTTCGAGCACCTTGCGAAACTCCGCGAGCGAAAGGTTCACGTCGAATCCCGGAATCGACTCGAGCTTATCGAGCGTTCCGCCCGTGTGCCCCAGCCCGCGCCCGGAAATCATCGGCACGCGCAGCCCGCCCGCGGCCGCCACCGGCGCCACGATCAGCGAAGTCTTGTCGCCCACGCCGCCCGTCGAGTGCTTGTCCACTTTCGCGCCGGCGATTGGCGCCTCACCTGACGACAGATCAAGCACCTCACCCGAATGCAGCATCGCTTCAGTGAGCGCCGCAAGTTCCGCGCCCGTCATCCCGCGCCACACCACGGCCATCAGCCACGCGGCCAGTTGGTAATCCGGAATCGTCTCGCGGCTCGCGCCCCGCACCAGGAAATCGATCTCCTCGCGAGAAAGCTCGCGCCCGTCGCGCTTTTTGCGAATGATGTCGATGGCTCTCATGGCCGATATTTTCGTCGAGGATAGCAGGCCTTCGCCCCGCACCGCCACATCCGCGGCTTCGCCGACCCGCACAGCAATGCGGACATTTCAGGCGCTGGCGCCGAGCCTGTGGAGTGCGGCGGCTCGCCGCCGCTTTTCGCCACGATCATCGCCAAGCAATGGCTGCACCGAGGCTGAAGGGCAACCCTTCGTCGCCTACCTTGTCCCGAGCCACCACGAGGCCAGCGCAGCCTTGCCACAGATCCGCGACGTGGCCAGCGCGAGCTGGAAGGGCAGGGCTTTAGCCCTGCCGTAAATCGCGCGCGAGCGCGCATCCTTTCGCGCATGTTTACCCGCGCGAAGTCTTGTCCTTTCGCTACCGCCGTATCCGCGGCTTTCGGCGCGAGCGTGCGATGGGAGTTGACACCGCCCAGCCCGCCTTGTCAGACTGCTGCGTTCGAGCTTGGCCGCGACTCCTGTCTGTCTGGCCTGGATCCTGTCGCAAGGAACAGCATTCAGATGGGCTGTCGCCGTCGGGTGGAAGGGCACGACTTTACTCGTGCCGTAGAAACGCGCGCGTCATATCCGGGGGTCCTTATCGTGCGGTCTCTGCACGATGGGGTGGTAGCGCGCTACCTTTTCGCGCTGCTTTATCCGCGCGAGCATTCGGGTTTATCCGGCGTTTATAGACGATAATTAACGAGTCTCACCAAAGGGGAATCAACAATGGCTACCGAAACCGCCGCCGCTCCTATCGCCGTCACCGACGCGGCCTGGCAAGCAATCGAAGGCGGATACGACCTGCAAGTCCACGTCGCGCCCGACGTGATCGCGCGGCGCATCGACGATCTCGATCTCGCCAAGGAATTTCTGGCGCACAAATTGAAGGGCTTCGTCCTGAAGTCGCACTACGTGCCCACCTACGAGCGCGCCAAAGTCGTCACCAAAGCCGTGCCCGGCATCAAGGCCATGGGCGCGATCACGCTGAACCACAGCGTGGGCGGGCTCAATCCCGTGGCGCTCGAAATCGCCGGCCGCTCCGGAAACAAAATCGTCTGGATGCCCACCGTCGACGCCGCCAACGAAACCGCCGGCCGCACCGACGGCCCCACCGACAAGCTTCCCTTCTGGGCCAAGATTCAGCGCGAACTTTCCGCTACGGGCATCGCGCCACCGCCGCTTAGCGTGCTCGGTCCCGACGGCAAAATCACCGCTGCCGCGCGCGGCTGCCTGGAAATCATCGCCAAGCACGACATGATCCTGGCCACCGGCCACCTGTCGAAAAAAGAAATCCGCGAGCTGGTGAAAACCGCCAAGGAAATGAAGGTCAAGCGCGTGATGGTCACCCACGCCGAATTTCCGTCGCAAAACATGACCGCCGACGAGCAGCTCGAAGTCGCCAACATGGGCGCCATGATCGAGCACTGCTTCACCACCATGTACACGAAGAAAGCGCCGTGGGAAACCTACTACGCGAACGTGCGCAAAGTCGGCGCCGAGCGCATCATTCTCTCGACCGACCTCGGCCAGACCATCAATCCGCCCGTCGCCGAAGGCTTTGCCATGTTCGCGCAGAAAATGTTCGACGCCGGCTTTTCCGCCGCCGACGTTCGCCGCATGGCCGTCACCAACCCCACCGAAATCATTTCGTAATCGGTATTCGTGGTCGGATACGGCGCGCCGGAGCAGGTTCGTGGCAACCACGAATCCGCTCGGCGCGCTTCGGTTCCCTCTTCCGTGCGCCGGCATTGGAGACGAGACGAGGAATCTGTAGGTGGGATCCGATGACAGCACAGGCTGTGAGTTCCTCAAGGCTCCGGACCAAACGGAAGTCGGCGCCAAGCCCCCTCGCCATGGTCTCGCAACCTCCCGTAATTTCTTGACTTTGCTCGGTCGACAACAGTACTTTCTCCACATATGACGCCCGTTCAACCCCCTCCCAGAACGGAAGCAGACTACCGCCTGTCTTACAAGAGGATAGATGCTGTTGTCACAGTCGTCAAAACGGTGTGCATGTACGGCTGGCCCGTCCTATGCACGTACTTTCTTTACAGGATCGCTGCTGTATTGGCCGGAAAGACGACCCTGGCCTCTTTTGCGATGTCTGTCGCTATAGCCGTTCTGGGCAACGACAAGGTCATGAAAACCATCTACATAGTGCTTACAGGTGGTAGCATAGCTTATGGAGCAGGTCAGAGGCGGCTGCGTAGGCGCGAGATCAAACGCCACACAGCGCGTCCCAGGGAGTTGGAAAAACTAATCGACCCGGGTCGCAGCTCAAGCGGTCTAACGTCCGAGGGAACAACAAGACCGGAGGACCGAGAATGACTCCTGAACAAGTCGCGACGGTTTTGGAATCCGTCGTTGCACTGCTCGCACTCTGGGCTTTCGTTTTTCTGTTCTGGAAAGACTACTGTTTGGACAGCTTTCGTCAGAGCGTTTTTGAGCTGCGCGACGAGCTGTTTCTGTATGCAGCCCACGGGCACATCAGCTTTCAGCATCCCGCCTACAAGAACCTGCGAGACAGGATGAATGCTGCAATACGCTACGGGCACGGATTCACTCTCGCAAGATTCGTAGTCGCTCTAACTCAGGTTCGGCACATCCCGAATGAGGAATCGGTCGTTTGGGAAAAGGCAGTTGAAGACCTTGCGGAGGATAGACGTAGCGTCCTAAATCAATTTCGAAACAGGTTCGCGTTCGCTGCGCTGAGGTACGCGGTTCTAAGATCATTTTCTCTCGCGGTTTTCGTCTCATGCCTGAAAGCGCTAACCGGCCTGAAGGATGCCCTGAAACGCCGCAACACCGAAAGAGTCGTGATAGCGGTGGAGCGGGTTGAGTTGGAAGCGATTGAGGACGCTCGCAGAGACAATCAACGCGACCACAGCGTTGCAGTAAGCGCCTAGCCTTTTCATTCGGTCTCCCGGCCCACCCCAAGATCCAACATTCTTGACGCTTACCCCGTGAAGTGAAATCATTTCGCCATACAGCAAAGGAGCGCGCACATGGCTACGCAACTGGCGGCGGAATACGCGGAACTCGGTCTCTTCATCGGCGGCGAATGGGTCGCGGCGGGCGACCGTAAAACTTCTCCGG
>Ga0210077_1000681_pt1 | contig 11560 bp, 11 predicted proteins | sample RushMan_CattailN_5_FD_185556 | JGI IMG/M metagenome (GOLD analysis project Ga0210077, IMG submission 185556) | Wetland microbial communities from San Francisco Bay, California, USA, that impact long-term carbon sequestration -... | ecosystem: Environmental > Aquatic > Marine > Wetlands ... | reverse complement strand
AAGGGCATGAAACTCGTGGAATCGCGGTCGATTTCGACCTGCGCCGTCGCCACGTACACCGGCTTCATCTTGTAGGTGGCCACCGCCACCACGCTCACCAGCGTCAACAGGAACGTCAGGCTGAGCGCCAGGTGCTTGCGGATGACGATCAGGTAGTCGAACAGGTGCAGTTCCCGCACCCGCGTTGTCGACGTCCAGCCGCCATATCCGCCCGGATATCCCTGCACCGCAAGCGGATCGGAGAGGGGAACGTCTCGTCGGGCAAGTTTGGAGCGGTCTTCCTGCATAGTTGATCTGACCTCGTGCGTTCTTCCGGGCCGCCGGGCGCGCTCTAGTAGTGCGAGCCGCGCAGGATGACGATTCCCGTCGTGATCGACAACGCCGCCTCGGCCGCCTTCGCCAGAGCTCTCTTGCCGGCGCTGTCGGGAATGAACAGAACGTCGTTCGGCAGCAAGCGCACGTCCTGCGCTTTTCGATTCAGGATGTTCTTGACGTTGACGGCGATTTCCTGGCTCCGTCCCGTCGCGCCGCTCTTGCGGATGATCACCGCATCCTGCGGCTTGGAGGCCGTCAAGGCGCCGCCAGCCAGCGCCAGCGCCTTGAGCGTCGTCATCTGGTCGGTATCGTTCTGGATCACGAATCCGCCGGGGCGGTTCACCGCGCCCACCACGTAGACGATTCCCGCCTTCGGCACCGTGATCACGTCGCCGCCTCTCACCGCGACGTTCGCCTTCGGATCGCCTCGATCGATCAGGTCCCTCAGGCTCACCCGTTCGAGTTGGGTCTTGCCGGTCTTGTCGGGCCGCGTGATGGTGACGTAGTCACCGGCCGTATCCGTCAGCCCGCCCGCCGCCGACAAAACCTCCAGCAGCGTCGTCGGCCGCACCGCCTGATATACCAGCGGGTGTTCCACTGCGCCGATCACGGTGATCGGCTGGCTGGTGCGCTGAATCACGAACACGCTCACCTGCGGATGTGAAACCAGGCCGCGCGCCTTCAGCATTCCCGCGATCTTCGTTTCGAGTTCGAAGGAGGTGAGCCCGCCCGCCAGAATCCGTTGCGGCATCAGCGGCATCGAGATGTAGCCGCTCGGGTCGATGCGGATTTGCCGCGAAAGCTCCGGAATGTCGAACACGTCGACTTTGATCAGGTCGCCTGCGCCGAGCGCGTACTCGCCCGGCTGCGTCACCGACGTATTCGCCAGCAGGCGGATCTTCTGGTTCGTCTGCTGAATCGTCTCCAGCGCCGGCGCAGCATTCGCGCCGGTTTCCGGCTTCTGCTGTGCCAGAAGGGAAGCGGAGGCAAAGACCAGCAAAGACACAACGCCAAAAATTGGTCTGACTTTCACGGGGCGGTGAGGGCCTCCCAAAAGGTCAATACACTCGTATGAGTATCGCTAAGGTGAATCCCGACGAGGCTAGACTAATCACCCCTACCTACCCAGTCAAGACGGAAGATGGGAGGGGAAGGAGCGATGGCGTGGGTTAGCTATTGGCTCGGGAATCAACGACGTTGCCATTACCGCTATTACCACAAATATCAACGCATTTGCCGGAATATGCAGGTTGAAGTCCACGAACTCGTGCAGCAGCAATCCCGTGCAGGCCACCAGGCCCCCCGCGTAGAGGGAGCGGCTCACCGGTGTCCGCGCCCGCCGCAGGTTCCGCAGGCCCCGGCGATAGAGCACAACCAGGAACACCAATCCGAATGCCCCGCCCAGGATGCCGCCGTCGGCGAGCAGTTCGACGTAGTCGTCGTGGGCGTGATTGACGACCAGCCCGATGTAGTGCGTCTGGTAGCGCGGGTAGGCGATTTCCAGGGTTCCCATGCCGGTTCCCGCGACAGGGTGAGCCAGGAAGATGTGCCAGGAATCGCGGCTCATCGAGAACCGCTGCCCCATCGAGACGTCGGCGCCGGTGGGCCCGCTGAACCGGGCAAACGAATCTCCCACGCCCAGCCAGGCCGCCAGCACCGCGATCACGCCGGCGACACCCAGGAGCAGCCACCGCTGCGAACGACGCCCGTAGATCCAGACCAGCACGCCCAGCATCACCAGTTCGCAGGAGAACACCACGATTCCGGCCCTCGAGGCACAGAGCACCAGCGCCGCCGCCGGAAAGACCGCGAAGAGCGTCACCAGCAGCCGCCGTTCCCGCCGCTCCCCATCCAGCACCAGCAGCGCCAGCCCCAGGGGCAGGATCAGTTCGACGAAGCCGGCAAAATCGTTTCGGTTGACGAACGGCCCGAACGGAGCGCCGCCGTTGTGCAGCGTCCGCAGCCAGTACAGTTTCCCGTTCCAGGTGAAATACTGCACGATTCCGAAAATCGAGACCACGAACGCCAGGCTCATCAGGAACCAGGCCAGTCCCTTCCATTCGCCCGGCGTTCGGAAGGACTGGATGGTGAGAAACAGGAGAATCAGAGCGGCCACCAGCCGCAGCGCTTCGATTTCGGTCGAGTAGGCGTAGACAGTGAGCCCCGCCGTCCACTGCACCAGGGCCAGCGCCGCCAGCCCCCCGACCGGCACCAGCAGGGCGTTCCAGCGCAGTTTCAGCGCTCCGCGAACAGCCCCGTCCACCGCCCAGATCAACAGCAGAAGCCCGGCCCCGATTTCGAGAACCGCTTCCGACCAGGGCTCCACGGCGCCGTGGGCCAGCACGGCAAAGGCGATGAGCAGCGGAATGCCGATCCGAATCACCTTCACCGGCCCGTGTCTCCGTTCGGGGCGACCTTCTCCAGCCGCACACCGTCCACCCAGACCGTGCCGCGAATCTTGTTGGCGAACATGTCGCTGGGTTCGCGCCGCAGGATGACCATCAGACCGTGCATCTCCGGCCCGGCAGAAAATTCAGCCTCCACTTTCGTCCATGGGTGCGTCCCCGTCATCACCGGCGTCTCCGCCACCGCTGGTCCCGGGCCGCCGCTCAACAGCAGGAACCGGGGGCCGCTGTCGGTCGAGATGCTATCCGTTCGCATGTAGGCCGAGAAACGATACCGCTCGCCGGGCGTGAGGGGCACGTATTGGAACAGATTGCTGTAATCCACGTTCACGCTGCCGTCGAAGGTCACCCGGGCCGACTGCGCGCTTGCGTGCGTCACGTCGTTCACCAGATCGAATGTCGTGCCGGGCGCCGGTATCTGGCGCCAGCCGAATCCGCCGTCGACCAGATCCCGCTCGAATCCCCCGTTGAAAATCAGCGAGCCCGCTTCGTATTCCCCGGTGCGCCCCGAGCTGGCGAGCGCCTGCCGCCAGACCTCCGCTGCGTCGTCCATGCGGTTGTGAGCGATCAGCTCGTTGATCAAACCGAGCGCCTGTTTCAGTCGCACCTTGAGCCCGAGCCGGGAAAGCTGCTTCCAGGCGGCCAGAGCGGCATCGTCATTCTGCTCAGAGATGAAGAAGCCGACGGCGCCCAGATAGGCGGCGGGCTGCGACGGCAGAACATCGTCGAGGATAAGATCGAGTCCGGCGCCGGCCTTCCAGAACTGCGAGACGGCGCTCATAGACAGTTCGGGCTTGTCGATGAGAGCGCGGTGGACCTGCTCAGCGGCCTGTTTCGTCTCGCCCTGGCGCAGCAGGAAGTTTCCATATCGCCAGGCGACCTCGGCCGAGACCGGATGCGCCGCCAGCGCCTTCTGGTAGGCCTGCCGGGCATCGCTTACCCGCCCGGCCTCCTCGTAAGCGCCGGCCAGCGCCATCCAGAGCCGGTCGGAGTGGGGGTCGAGCCGCGTGGCGCGGCCGAAATCCGCTAACGCCTGATCCAGGTTGCCGTTCGTGAAATCCCACTGCTCGTAGAGCCCGATCTGGCTCCAGTAGCGGGCGTTGCCCGGCTCGAGGTGAGCGGCGCGAGCCCAGTCAGCCGGATTGCGTGTCCCGGCCCAGTGGGCTGCCAGCCACACTCGCCCGGAAGCGAAGCTCAGCGCGCCGGCGCACACCACGGCGCCCGCAACCAGGAAGATCCGGTTGGAAAGCCGCGCGAGGGAGACATCCATGGCGGAGCGCATTCTACACCCTTCGACAACTTTGCGGATGCGCTCCGCCCTCATGGATGGGAAACAGGGACTGGACGGGAGCGGGGACTAGGGATCCACCACGCTCACGAAGTTCGTCTTCTCGTTCACCAGGATGGCCGCCACGGCTCCGGCGCTCACTCCGGCGGTAATCACGATGGCCCAGACTTTCTTCTTTTTCTTCTTCTTGTCCTGGTCGGTGGTCTGGGTCGCGGCGGTGTCCGCGCCGATGATCGCGGTGTGCCCGGCGGCGACGGTGACGTTCTCGGTGGCGTTTGCCACTTCGACCGAGCCCTTGTAGACGGCCACTTCCGAGGTGCCGTTCGACAGCCGGCTCACCTGCGCCAGCGTGGTTGTGCTCGATGCGGGCCGCACGCTGACGCCGTTGGGCAATTCGGCGTTCGTGGCTCCGGCGGTGCGAAGTTCAATAGCGCCGAGGCTCAACCGCACGACATTCGCCTGATTCTCCCTGGCTACCTGGGCCGACGTACCGGGCTCGAAGCGGATACGTTCGGCGGGAGACGAGATTACCGTGAGCGGAGACGCCGCTCCGGTGAGAATCCGATCCCCGCTGAACAGGCTGGCCTGACCTCCAAACGGCTGCCCGTTGATCTGGATGGTTCCCGTTCCCTGCGCGACGCCCACGAGTCCTCGCGGGCTCGACGCCAACACGGGCAATCCCACCAGTATTCCGGACAGAAAGACAGCTATAGCTTGACGCCCCAGTGATTTCATCCGCCTCCTCCCCAACATTTACAACCTGAACTCGACTCGCTTCGCAGGATGCTCGTACAACCTTAACTCGACACACTCCGCAGGATACTGCGGCTCATTCGACACCGCTTCCCATGTCTTGTCAAGATACAGAACCCTCTAGTACCCGTAAATTGACATTCGCCGCCACCGCGCCGTAGCATCGCCATTCGGCCCTCCGGGATGGTTTTGCTGCCCTCTCAGGAAAAATAACGGGCGACAGATCAGCAAAGCAGATCACCAAACAGAATGCGCGTCCCTTTTCTCGATCTTCGCTCCCAATACGCGGCGCTTCGCGAGGAAATTCTCGTCGCCATCGACCGCCTCTCGAGCCAGGCCTCCTTCACTCACGGCGCGGAAGTCGAGGCATTCGAGCGCGAATTCGCCGAATTCTCCGGCCTGCCCTTCGTCGTCGCGGTCAATTCCGGCACCAGCGCTCTTCATCTCGCCTTGCTTGCCGCCGGCGTTGGTCCCGGCGACGAGGTCATCACCACTTCGAACACGTTCATCGCCACCGTCGAGGTGATCCACTACACCGGCGCCCGGCCCGTCTTCGCCGATATCGATCCCCGGACCGCCAATCTCGATCCCGAACAGGCCGAGCGCGCCATCACCCCGCGCACCCGCGCCATTGTTCCGGTGCATCTTTACGGCCGCCCGGCCGCCATGGACGGATTCGAGCGCGTCGCGCGCGAGCATGGAATCGCGATCGTTGAGGACGCCTGCCAGGCCCACGGCGCCCGCTACCACGACCGCCCGGTCGGCGCCTGGAGCGTCGCTTCCGCGTTCAGTTTCTATCCAACGAAGAATCTGGGCGCCTACGGCGAGGCCGGCGCGCTGGTCACCGCCGACGAGGCCGTCGCCGGCCGAATGCGTTCGCTGCGCAATCACGGCCAGAGCAGCCGCTACGTCTATGAACACATCGGCTACAACTACCGCATGGAGGCTTTCCAGGCCGCCGTCCTGCGCGTCAAGCTCCGCTGGCTCGGCGAATGGAACGAGTATCGCTGCCGCATCGCCGGTCTCTACCGCGAGCGGCTCGCCGATGCCCGCCTCGAGATGCCCGTCGATGAGCCGGGCACGCGGCCGGTCTACCACGCCTTCGCCGTCTACGTGGACGATCGCGAGGCGGTGCGGCAGAAAATGGCGGAGAAGGGAATCGACACGGCGCTCTACTATCCCGAGCCGCTCCACTTGCAGAAAGCTTGCGTCCCTCTCGGCTTCGGTCCGGGCAGCCTTCCGGCCACCGAGCGCGCCTGCGCCCGCGTCCTCTGCCTGCCCATCTCGCCCGAACTGACCATCGAGCAAGCCGAATACGTCGCCGATTCACTCCTGGAAATCGCCGGAAAAAAGTAACCTCATTCGAAATTCGAAACTCGAAAAGCGAAATTCGAATTTCGTTTTTCGAGTTTCGTTCGTGTAATGGGAGGGAGATTGCGCCAAGCCGCAGGCCGACACCCCGGGCTTCGCATGGTGCAAAGCCCGGTCACGTCTTATTTCAGGGAATCCGTTCAGGGGAGGGAAGCGCCGGTCAGTTGGCCTGCGCCTCGTCGAGCGGAACGATGTTGATGAACTTGCCCATGCGGCCCTTGTCCTCGAACTGCACTACGCCCGGGACCCGGGCGAACAGGCTGTCGTCACGGCCGCGGCCGACGTTCACGCCGGGTTTGTAGCGAGTGCCGCGCTGCCGCACCAGGATGCTGCCGCCGGTGACCACTTGCCCGCCGAACCGCTTGACGCCGAGTCGCTGCCCTGCCGAGTCGCGCCCGTTGACCGAACTGCCGCCACCCTTCTTGTGTGCCATGGCTGCCGCCTATACCTTGATTTCGTTGATCTTCACCGAGGTGAAATTCTGCCGGTGCCCTCGGGTGATCTTGTACTGATTGGTTCTCTTGTACTTGAAGACCACGATCTTCTTGTGCCGTCCGTCGCCGACCACTGTGCCTTCGACGCTGGCCTTGGCCGCGGCCGGGCCGGCCACCATGCCTTCGTCGTTGCGCACCGCGATCACGTCTTCGAACGTAACGGCCTCGCCGACCGCCTGGTCGAGCGATTCGATCTCGATTGTGTCACCCGGGGCGACACGGTACTGCTTTCCCCCGGTACGGATGATGGCGTACATGGAACCTCCGGAAGGAGTCAAAGCCGGAAGTAGAGATTATAGGGGCAGCGCCCGTTCCGGTCAAAGCGCCCCGTCGCCAAACACCAACCCTCCCCCGTTCCCGTCCGCTGTCCCCGAGTTTTGACCTCGGGTTCATCCACGCTTAACACAGCCCGCGTATCAATGCTCCCGGCGCGGGAAATTCCGGAACGCCCTCCCGGAAAATCCCGAGCCGGGACTCCGATCGCGCAACGGACCCGCGATCCGGTGGCCGGGCCGTGCCCCGTCTCGCCCCGATGCCTTCACGGATACGGGGCGGGCCGCATCGGCAAGATCGGACCGGCGCCTGCATGGAGTCAGCTGGCTTCCCAAGAGCCGGCTTCGCACCTCCCGGAAAGACGCGAGGCCCGCCGTGACCCATCCTCGCCCCCCACGGCGGGCTTCCGTCACCTGGAGCCGCCCCCGGCAACGCTGGGCGGCAGAGACACCACGGAAGCAGCTTGGATTTTAGAGATCGCGGCGGCCGAATCGTACGAGCGCCAGCGCGAACGCCGCGGCCATGTACACGACCGCGTAGCCCACCATGGCCCGGCTCGGAACCGATGCACCCAGATTCGCCATCGGCCCCAGACCCAGCGCGCTGACAAGCGGTGACCGCATCACGTAGACCGCCCGTCGCCACAACGCCTCGCTTGGCATCACCACGCTTGCCAGGATTCCCACTGTCGCCGCGCGCTCGCTGTGCACCAGCGCGCCCATCTGTTCGGTCCATCCGCCCAGAAACGCCAGTCCGTGCAGCCCCAGAACCAGCACCGCCGTCGCCAGCGTCGAAAGCATTGTCCCGAAAAGCAGGGTGAGCGTCAGCACCACGGCGCTCTCCAGCCAAATCAATCCCGCTCCCGTCGCCAGATGCTCCGCTCGCGCCCCGCCGATCCACCATCCGAGCCCGGCCGTCCCGCCGACGATCACCAGCAGATACAACGTGACGATCGCCAGGCAACCCAGCCATTTTCCCGTGACCAGTTCCCACCGTTCGATCGGCTTCGTGGCCACCGCCTGGATCGTTCCCGAAGCGATCTCGCCCGAGAGCGTGTCAGCCGAGACGAGCACCGTCATGATCACCGTCAGCAGGTCTGCGCCGTAGAGCCCTATGAGCAGAAGCGTGTTCGCCGCAGCCCCCCGCAGCACCGGCGGCATTTGCCTCGCCAAAGCTTGCATCTGGAAGTGCAACCCCGTCCCAAACAGAGCAAGAAACGCCGCGCCCCCGGCCAGCGCCAGCCACAACACTTTCTTCCGCGCCGCTTCCCGCAGGGTCATCTCCGCAATCACTCCCACGGCGCTCACAGCCCGCCGTCCTCGCCAACGATTTCGAGAAACAGATCCTCGAGCGAACGCTGCCGCGGCGCGATCCGGTAGACATCGGCTCCTTGCGCCGCGAGATAGCGGACGATTTCCGGCAGGTCCGCCGTTCGCGCCTCGAACGTCAGCCGCTCACCTTGCAGCCGCACCGCGTTCGCCCAACGGTCGAGCCCGCCGAGCGCCTCGGCGGGGAGCCGTGCGACGCGCGCCTCGACCGTCGATTCCTCCGCGCTTCCGTCGCGCAAGGCTTTCGTGGCCACCACCTCGCCCTGTTTCAGAAATGCCACGCGGTCGCAAGTCATCTCGACCTCGCCGAGCAGATGCGAATTCAGAAAAACCGTGGCGCCGCGCTCGCACTCGGCGGCGATGATGTCGCGCACCAGCCGCCGCCCCAGCGGATCGAGACCCGAAGTCGGTTCGTCGAGGAACAGGAGGTCCGGCTCGTTCACCAGCGCCTGCGCCAGGCCGATCCGCTGCAGCATGCCTTTCGAAAATTCCCCCAGCCGCTTCCCGGCATGCGGTTCCAAACCCACCAGATCAAGAAGTTGGGGAATGCGTTCGCGCAGCCGCGCGCGGCTCATCCCGCAAAGGCGTCCGTGCAATTCAAGCAGTTCACCCGGAGTGAGCCAATCGTAAAAGCGGAAATGTTCCGGAAGGAATCCCACGCGCCGCCGCGCCGCCGTTTCCCCGGCTGGCCGCCCCAGCACCCGCGCCTGGCCGCTCGTCGACCTCACCAAGCCGAGCAGCATTTTCACAGAGGTGCTTTTCCCCGCGCCGTTCGGGCCGAGAAAACCAAACACCTCGCCCGGTCCGACCTCGAGCGTCAGATTGTGGACGGCGACCTTGTTCCCGAAGACTTTTCGCAGGTCCCGCGTTTCGATAACCAGCTCGCTCATGCCTCGTGCGTACCGCCGATTCCGCAGCCTCTCCGGCAGCCGGGTTCTTCACTCCAGCGAGGCCGCCAGCGCCGGAGCCGACGCCGGCCCGCCGAATCCCGAAATCGCGTACACGATGCCGTTCTTTACCCAGATCAGAGTGTAGCCCTGCTGGTGCCACACAGGGTACGTCACCAGTTCCCCCTTCACTCCATCGACTTCCACCGTGCTGTAGGAACTCGCTTTCCGAGGCACCGGAACCACCAACGTCGACGTCCAGTCCACCGTCCGGCAAAACTCCGCCGCCTGCTCCTGCGTCATCCCGGTAAACTGCAGCCCGAGTTCCGCCAGTTCCGAGAGGTTCAACCCCGGCGGCACACTCACAATCGGGCTCGGCGCTTCCGCCACGGTCACGCACGCCGAATAATCTTGCGGCGCGCCTTTCGGCTGCTCGTATCCCGGCCCGCGCAGCGGAGCTTGCGGCCGGCCCTCCGGGCAGGTTCCGTATTGGACGAACACCGCCTTGGGTACGTGCAATGCGATCGTGATTCCATCGACCGAACGGGGAATTTTGAGGTCCGGCCGCCCCGCCGAATCCAGGATCGCCTGCACGCGGTTCCGGTCGATGACGAGGTTCGCCGCGTGCTCACCTATCACGCGAATGGCGGGAGGTCCTGGCTGGTTCGTCAGCAACCGCACGGGAAACCCCGCCATCGCGCTGGCCTCGGCGGCGCTCTTTGCCTTCACCGGTGGCCCGGGTTTCAGAGTTACCGTCACGTCGTTTGAAATCAGTTCCTGGATCATCCGGGCCATTGGACTGGAATTCTGCCCCATCGGCAGCAGCGCCGGGTCCACCGGCACAACCGCCACCTGCCGGACTCGCAGCATCTCGAGCACGCGCTGCGCCCAGGTCCGCGCCGGCGCGAATGCGGTGAAGACAACCGCCAGCAGTACCGCGGCGGCGAGCGTGGCCCACAGGCCCGGGCGGAGGACCCCGAGCACGCTCGCCCCGCGCCAGCCCGGCCGGGGAGTCGCTCTCTCTTCAATGGCGCGGGCCGCCAGCCTCGCATACGCCGCTCGCGCGTCGATTCTGGACTCGTCGCCTGCCGTCTCCAATGTTCCGAGCGCTTCGCTCGTTTCCTTCGCCTGCGTGCGAATCTCATTCAGGCGGCCGCGACACGCCTGACAGGAGGCAATGTGGGCTTCGAGTTCCTTCGACTCGGCTTCGGGCAGTTCGCCGTCGAGCATGGCTTTCAGAGTTTCTTCCCCGGCGCAGTTCATCGGTCCTCCTTCCGGCCTTCGTGCCCCTGTTGCGGTCTTTGAGGTGATTCCGCTTTTGCGTTTTTTCCCCGCGACTCCAGATACCGTTCACGGAATGCGGCCTCGGCCCGTAGCAGCGTTGTCCCCACCGACGCAGGCTTGATCCCCAGCGTCTCGGCCAATTCCTTGTAGGAAAATCCGCTCGCGCGCAGGACGAGCGCTTGCGCTTGTGCCGGTTTCAGCGAGGCGAGCACGGCGCGTACTTGCGCCTGCTCTTCCTTTTTGAGCGCGTCGTCGAGCGGATCGCCGGCGGTTTGCGATTCGGCCATCGCTTCGCCTGCCGCCTGCTCGTAACGTCGCCGCCGGCCGTCGGCGCGCAGCGCGTCTATGCCGGCGTTCGTCGCTGTGCGGTAGAGCCAGCCGGCGAAGTTGCCGTCGGGCGCCGTCATGCGGCCGCGGTAGAGTTTCCAGAAGACGTCGCTCGCCAGTTCCTCCGCGCGCGCACGCTCACCCACGATGCGCAGCAGAATCCTCGCGACGCGGCTGTAATGTTCGAGGAAGAACCGCTGAAATTCGGCTTCCGGCCATTCGCCAGGATTCGCCACTGTCCTCACCGGCTCGCACAGCCTGTCCGCCATCTCGCGCATCCCGTCTCCATCAAGAGAACGTTTGCGCCCCTCCAAATGTGACACAGAAGCCGCCCGGGACGCGGGGAATCGAACGAGTGCGGCCGATGCACCGGCAGGTCGGCACAGGGTGTCACGCGCGGCCGCAGGGGATCGTTCGCCGTTCGGAACCCTTTTGTTTCCACAGGGCGCAGGGTGTCACCCACGCGGCCTTAAGCGGGACACGGTTTCGATCAAATTGGCGCGGAAGGCATGAGGAATCAGTGAGATGAATTTTCGTAACCTGGACATTTTGAGGTCTTTTTGACTGGGAAGAAAAAGGGGAGAGCTCAAACGAGTATTGAAGGACACGCCTGACGGCGCCAGCTTAACAAAGGGCTATCGACGCCGCTGGGTGAGCTTCACCGTAAGCAGGCGCACCGCGAACCGGGCTCGATGCAGGAGGTCTTGGCCATATTCCCTGCGCCGTGACCTGGCGAACAAAGGGCGAAAATATTCTCTTGACTTAGCGAAGAAAAGGCGAATATAGTGCTCCCGTTGCGAGGCGCTCGATGCAGGCTCGGGTCGCACACTCCGAA
>Ga0210077_1000679_pt1 | contig 11577 bp, 10 predicted proteins | sample RushMan_CattailN_5_FD_185556 | JGI IMG/M metagenome (GOLD analysis project Ga0210077, IMG submission 185556) | Wetland microbial communities from San Francisco Bay, California, USA, that impact long-term carbon sequestration -... | ecosystem: Environmental > Aquatic > Marine > Wetlands ... | reverse complement strand
CCGGTATAAAGGGAGTTTTAGATGCAGAGGGCAAAAAACTTGTAATGATGAACGTGGATAAAGAATCCCTCGAAGAAGTTAAAAAAACAATGCCAGGACTTACAGGACCTACAGTTTCTCAAGTTGTTTCAAACAATAATATAGTGGCAGTGCAGGCTGTTGTAGATGAACGAGAAGTGTTTAACACTGTAAATAAACTTAAAAAAATAGGTGCGAGGGATATTCTGGTTGTCCCAATTGAGAGGATTATATAAAAGATAATTAAAATGTTTTAGCTAAGTTTCTAACATTATAATAAAATATTTAAAGTTTTTAAAAAACATACTACTATTAAATCATTTCTTCCGCAGCGAAACGAGGCTGGTAAAAACATTAGGTTTTTGCTGCCACGAAACGAAGTTTCGTAGGCCGTCGAAAACCAGGGATTTTCGGGGCAGAAAAATCAAAGATTTTTCTGCATTTTTTGATGCGCCTTTTTTCAAAAAAATGTGGAAAAGTAGTTATAATCATATTTATCATAGCCGAGTAAGTGATTACATGAAAAAGCTGTTGTGGTGGTTAATCGCCGGTATGAAAGGCGGATTAAACCGTGCCAAAATAATTAAAGCATTAAATGAGAGACCATATAATGCAAATCAGCTTTCTGAAGAATTACATCTTGATTATAAAACTATAAGGCATCATATCAAGGTTTTAGAAGATAACGGCATTATTAAATCCACAGGAGGAAAATACGGCAAAATGTATTTTCTTTCAGATAGCATGGAAAAAAATTACGATGTTTTTAATGAGATTTGGGAACAAATTGGGGAAAAGTAGATATTTATAGTGCTACGAAAATTGAGATATAAAAGAGGGTAAAAATGACACAAAACTTTACAAACGCATTGCCGAATAGTACAAACGCGGGGCCAAATAATACACATATAGGGCCAACAGGGCCAGAAGGTATGAATCCATTGCCAAATGGATTTGATGTCATAGGTATAGGGAATTACATAGCCATTATAGTTGGAATCGCGAATATATGCTTATTAATAGCATTACTTTATATCTACCTGAAAAATTACAGGCATTTAAAATCTAAATTTACTATGGGTCTTTTAGTCTTTGCTTCACTTTTACTGCTCCAAAATGTTGTATCCACCGGCGTTTTAGTCTTAAATATTGTTTTAGGTATGGGACATCATGGTTTTGATATAGACCGGCCTCAATTTTCATTATCTTCCATTAACATAATTCAGCTAATAGCTCTATCAATTCTGTTAAAGATTACATTGGATTAAGTACATTTTCCTCTATTTTTTTAAATGATTAGCAAATTTTTCAGTTGCCAGCCTGTAGCTTTCATCTGATGGACCTAAAATTTTTTTACTTTTTTTAAATAGTGAGACATTACTAAAACTAGTCAATATTTTTTACTATCGCTCAGTTATTTTTTACAATTTAAGGGTAATTGGTAATGATTTGGTACACATTTGGGTATAAATCTGGAAAAACTACTTAAATTTAGCCCTTCAATATAAAAACATGAAGTACATGGACCTAATTATAGAAAATCGGTTCAAAAATAAATTAAAAAACCTACAATTATTGAGAGATCAATAATCATCTTTCCTATGATTAAAACTCTCCTATAATACAAGATATGGATTTAAAAATTGAATAGGTGGTGGTAATCAAATAAACTTAAGAACACATAATTAATTGCAGGTGGGCGGGCACCTGCAAGTATCCATATATTATGTCGCTTATTTTTTCTCCTATGTGAGGTTAAGCCTCTTTGAATCCCCTTTCACTCATAGGAGATTAACAGTGTACAACGGGCGGGTAACCTCCAAAAAAATTTTCTATTTTTTTGGGGTTCCAAAAACCGAATTTTACAAAATTCATAGAATTTTGTAGGGGTGATAATCAAAAAATAAGAACTATAACCTAATTGAATAACATATGGCACCTGATGGTGTCGCATAATGTTGCTTAATTTACTCTATAAATAGTAGCCTCCTTAACTCCTTTTTTAAAGCAAAATATAAGCAAATACACAAAAAAATTTTATTTTTATTTTTTTTACAAACACTACATAAACAATCGAATTTATAGTGCATTACTAACTGTTTTGAATATTCCCATCCATAAAATCTTGATGATGATTCCAGTTAGACTTAATTTATAGAATATTTTCTTTTAATATGATTTTGGATAGCAATATACGATCAAAATAACTCTTTATTCAGTACATTATACTAAAATAAAATTCAAGATATTTAATTGATTTTAAAATCTTGTAGTACTTTCAAAGTATAGTAACAATTCTAATACCTAAAAAAGAATTAAAAAGTGGTCTAAGATAATTTATATATCTTAAAACCACCTCCACTAAAAATCAAGGTTCCCGATGAGGATATTACCTGATTTAAATTTTGATTAAACATACCTGACATTCCATTAGTTTGTCCTGTCCCTGAATTATTAAAGGGAACATTTCCTCCATTCTGCAAAGTCCCGTTTCCTAATCCATTTGGCGGAGAACCAGACATGTTCCGCCCAGTTACATTACCCATATCACCAGGTGGAGAGCCAGACATATTCCGCCCAGTAACATTACCCATATCTGAAGGAGAACCTGACACATTGCCCCGTGATTGGTTCTTACCATCATCTAATGTATTTATGGATTTATCTAATGAATTATCCAGACTAAACCCTCCAAATGGGAAAGAATACGGAAGCAATGGGTTCCATGAATATTGTGAATTTCCTTTTAATTGTGATTGTCCTCCCTGCGTCAACGTAATGGCATATATAGATTGATCTGGATATTTTTCCTGCATTTCACTGAGGTTTCCTGTTTCTACCTGCATTCCAAGAACATACTGTACCCAGTAACCAGTATGGTAATCATCCACCAGTATGATGCCGTTGGAGTCTATCTTTTCAGACATATTTGCTTTGATCTGCAGCAGATTATTATACTGGTTTGAAGTAATGCTCGGCCCCATACTTGAAAATTCTTCTGTAGCAGTATAAAAACTGGATATGGCAAATATAATAGCTAATGCACTGATTAACCCTATTTTTAACCATTTCCTAGATGGATACTTTTTTGATAGCCAGTCTTCTATCAATTTCAGCCCCAGTGGCACCATTAAGGCAATTGGGACAAAAGCAAGCGCTATGAACCTGCTTTTATACTGAGAATCTACGGAAGGTGCTACAGCTAAACCAATTAAAACAATAGCCATTACTATATAAACCCATGATAACAGCGTTTTTTTACTTATTAGCCCTATAACGTCAATTTTATCTTTAAGTCCCCTGTACAGTACAACTATAGTGGCAAAAAATCCTAAAATGAAAGGTACCGTTAAAAATATGGTTGGATTAGCGGAAACCCCCCTAGCCAGGTCTGAGCTGCTTGTAGATGAATTATTCAAGAAAGAAAGTACCGTAGTGAATTTAGAGAACATAACCGGATATATTGTAAATAAAACTGCTAGTCCTGCTATAATCAAAATACACAATACTCCCAGTATCTTTAGATCAAATCCCTGCATTTTACCTGTTTTATAAGATCTTAAACCTGCACTAAACAGGAGAAGAGATATAAACAGCACGACTGCAAGTATTCCGGTATAGATATGTGTAAAGATATTGCATACAAGGAGAATAACAGTCAAAGTTCCATATTTTTTCCATTTTTTGGGATTTTCCAGCCATTTAACTGCAAAATACAGTAAAATAAGCAGGAAAAAGACACCTACTAAATTTTGCATGAAATCTCCAATCATCTGGAAATAAAATGTGTTTACTGTTATCAGGAATGCACTTAAGAGAGCTGGAACTTTAGATTCCACGTTAAGTTTTCTGCTGAACATTTCCGTGAGTAAAAATGCAGGAAATGCCATAAGAGATCCTATAATTGACATTCCTATCTTTATTCCAAGGAATGAATTTCCACTGAGGGCTACAAATGGAGTAAGCACATAATAAGCTAGTGGAGGATCATTACTGGCTGGAAAAACAGTTTTAAGTATATTTAAAACTTGAAGATCGTAAAATGGGCCGTCTAGCCCGTAGGATAGATTATAACGCGTCAGTACGTACATATCCAGTAAAAATGAGAATATGAATATGGCAAACAGGATTATAATCCACCATTTTTCTTTAATAATTTTAGTATTTATCATAAATTAATTTCACCCTGCCAATTTTTTTAAACGTCTAATTGCTTTTTATTAAATTAAAATTAAGAGAGAATATAAAGGTTTTCCCAAATTTAGCCCAAAATACGCCTAAATTCAGTTATTTTTAGATAAAACGAGTTATAAATGGTTTAAATTATTAGTTAACATTTTGTGATCCTTGAATATTTTTTAGCTGAAATTTAATCTGTTTCTTTTCACGTGATTCCAATTTTTATGCCTCAACACATTGTGTTTAAGGGCTTTTTTTCTCTGAAAAAAATAGAATTTGGTAGAGATTTGGGTATAATTGGTATAGTTTTGGGCACAAATCTGGAATAAATACTTAAATATAGCTTTAAAAACAAAAAAGCATGAAATTCAGAAACTTAATTGTAAAAAATATATTCAGAAACAAATCAAGAAGTTTTCTGGCTGTAATTGGAATTGCAATAGGTGTGGCAGCTGTAGTAGGACTTGGTCTTATAACCGATGACCTTTCTGCATCTACTCAGCAAGCACTTACTGCAGGTGCAGCAGACTTTTCAGTGGTTTCAGGAACTACAGGCGGAAGCGGGGGGCCTGGTGGAGGAGGACCAGGTGGTCAGCAAACATTTAATCAAAGTAAAGTTGCTGAGATCCAGCAAATATCTGGTGTAAGTAAGGCAGTTGGAGTTTTACGGACAATGATCGACCTAGATAACACTACTAGCAGTAACAGCACTACCAGTAGCTCAACAGGGGATCCAGGCAGTCAAGGAAATTTCAGATCAATGACTACCATCATAGGAATTGATAGCAGTGACATAAGCATGGACGACATAGTGGTAACCAACGGTTCTGTATATTCTGATGGAAAAAATGAGGTGGTAATAGGTCAAATGGCTGCTAGAAGTCTGAATAAAAGCGTAGGAGACAGCATATCCATATCCAATAAAACTTTCAAAATTGTTGGAATCTATGAAACCAGCAACTTCATGGATAACAGTGGAATTGTCATGTCCTTAAGCAAGCTTCAAAATCTCACCGGAAGTACTGATGAAGTTTCTCTGGTTTTAGTTAAAGCATCTGACAGTTCAAACGCGAATAGCTTAGCAGATACAATTGAACAAAAATATTCAAATGAATTATCGACATCGACATCCTTATCAGGAATGGAAAGAATGAATCAAGGACTTGATGTTATCAGTTCTGGCTCATGGGCAGTATCTCTACTTGCCATTTTAGTTGGAGGTATCATCGTTATTGTCACCATGACAAAGGCAGTAACTGAAAGAACCCGTGAAATAGGAGTTTTAAGAGCTATTGGATGGACTAAACAGAGAGTAATGGTAATGATAATTGGAGAATCTCTGTTACTGTCAATAATAGCCATTGTAATAGGATTAGTTATTGGAATAGGCCTTGTAGAACTTATAAGCACTACCCAACTTCTGCGAGGCATTACGCCTGCATTTTCAGCACTCTTAATACTCAAAGGAATTGGAGTTGCACTGTTCCTGGGAATAATAGGTGGAATCTACCCTGCATACAGAGCAAGCAGACTAGCACCAACGGAGGCATTGCGCTATGAATAATGAAAACATCATCGAAATACGGGGACTTAAAAAAAGCTATGAAAATGGACAAATAATTGCATTAGATGGTGTAGATCTTGAAATTAAAAAAGGAGAGTGTGTTTCTATAATAGGGCCATCAGGTTCTGGAAAATCAACCCTCCTCAACATGATTGGGGCACTTGATACTCCCGATGAAGGCAATATCAATGTGGCCGGTATTGATCTAACACAAAAAGGGGATCTAAGCAGATTTAGATCTCAGGAGATTGGCTTTGTGTTTCAATTGCATAACCTGATTCCAAACCTTACAGTGCTTGAAAATGTCCAAATCCCCATGCTTGAAACCCCTATTTCAGATGAAAAAATGGAAGAACGGGCTTTAAAACTTTTAAAATCCGTAAATCTTGAAAATAAAATCAATCAAAAGCCAACCAAACTTTCGGGGGGTGAAAGGCAGAGAGTAGCTATAGCAAGAGCTTTGGTCAATCATCCGTCCATCATTCTGGCTGATGAACCAACAGGAGCTTTAGATTCAAAGACACAGGACGTTATTTTGAATCTCCTTAAGGATATCCATAAAAAAGAGAATATGACTCTTATAATGGTAACACATGAACCATATGTAGCTAATGTTGCCGATAGGAGCATATTTGTGCTGGATGGTATGATCAAAGAAGAAAAAACGAATGACATTAAATTATAAGCATGTGCTTTAGAAAGTGGTGGGATCATCTCCGTATACTCTTTTTGTGGTGGGATACTTTCTGACGTGCAAAATATGAATTTAAAAATTAGAGGTGAAAATCAAGAAAATTAAAAATGCATTTAATTGCAGGGCTGGTGGGAACCCTGCAATCTATCGAAATCTATGATTTCGGAGCGCAAAACAAAGCTGTAGAAAAATGTATATCATTTTTCTACGCGTCAAAAATCTGCGATTTTTGACAGTTTTGCAAGTATACATGAGTTTAAATCACTGAATTCTCCTATGCAAGGTCATGCCTCTTTGAATCCCCTTTTACTAGGAGATTAAGTGAGTAAATAACTATTTTATCCCTATTTTTACCAGGATAATAGTTAGAAGGGTGGGAAAACCTCTAAAATCTTTGATTTTGGTGGCCCTCGAACATTCATGTTCGGGGCATGTGAAAATTTCCAATTTTCGCAGTTGCGAAGCACAGCTTCGCAAACATCGAAAATCGCAGATTTTCGAAAGTTCGAAAAATGCTTTGCATTTTTCTCAACCTCCAAATATGGTATGAACCATATATAAGGTTTACAATGCATTTAACGCACAATACATATAATAAAATACTTTAAAAAGTGTTTAAAATTAAAGGCCAATTGTGGGCAATTACAGACGAAAAGTGGTGTCGCTTAACTTTTTTTCATTCTGTAATCGCAGGGTGGGTGGGAGCTTCCAAAAATATTTTCAATATTTTTGGTGGCCCTCGAAATCTCCGATTTCGGGGCATGCGAAAACTACATTTTTGCTGTTCAGGAAAACGTGCGGTTTTCCTTCAACATGCGAAAAATTTCATTTTTCGCGGTTGCGGAACATTAAAAAATCTACGATTTTTTATGCCGGCAAAAACTCCGTTTTTGCGGCCGAGGAAATCAAATTTCCTCCGGCAGCGAAAAATGCCTTGCATTTTTCTCCTGCTTTGTTCCGCAAACATCGAAATTAATAAATTTCGAATGTTCGGAAAATTCATAGAATTTTAGAAAATATTTACAAAATTTTCAATTTTGTAACAGCAAAAAATTGGAAATTTTTTGTATGCTGTCAAAAACCTGCAGTTTTTGACGCCGTGAAAATCTACGATTTTCACATGCTACTCATTTTCTAACCTTTCGGAAATCAACGATTTCCGATGCCCCAAACGCTTCGCGTTTGAGGGTCCCAAAAATCGAAAGTTTCGATTTTTGAGGTTGAATAAACACTATGTGTTTCTGAACCACAAAATTCAGAGAATTTTGAGGATTTTCCTCAACCTCATTATATCATTTTACAAGAAAAATTTTCTTTTTTATTTAATTACTTATTGAAAGGAATCATTGAAATATTATGGGATGCATTTACCGGTATTTTTATTTTAGGCGGAAAATTTAAAGTATATTAATTAATTTTGTTTTATTTTGGCTTTGATACGTATTTTGAAGCTATATATGATATAAAGTTTAAACACCATGATCATATTATATTTATTATTAAAAGTTAAACCTTAAAAGACTAAAAAATTTTAAAATCATTTTAATAATTCAAATCGTGATAACTTATGAAAAAAGTGCTGTGGTGGTTGATCCTTGGTACAAGGGGAGGCATAAATCGTGCTAAAATTATCAAAAAATTAAAGGAACGGCCCTACAATGCACATCAGCTTGCTGAAGAATTAAATGTTAATTACAGGACAATTAGACATCATATAAAGATTTTAGAAGACAGTGATGTGGTTAAATCTGCTGGAGAAAAATATGGTAAGATGTATTTCCTTTCAGAGAATATGGAAAAAAATTACAATGATTTTGAAACCATCTGGGCACAGATAAAAGACGGAAAAAGTAATGATTAATGTATAAGGGGTTAACATGGTATTAGAACTATTTGGGTATACTGGAATTAAAATTATAGCTATTGGGATTGAGATTGGAAATATTGGTCTTTTATCAGGACTGCTTTATCTTTATGTTAAAAGTTACAGGCAGATAAAAATCGGGTTTACCGTGGGACTTATACTATTTGCTTCAGTCCTTTTACTTAGAAGTATTATCACCATTGGCTTTTTAATTATAGATACTGATGCGTTAATAGGCAGACCTACATATGTAGGTGGTATCATTGAATTTGTAGCTCTTGTAATACTGTTAAAAATAACATGGGATTATTAAATTTATCTTCTTTTTATAAAACTAACTCTAAATTCAAAAAAGAAAAAATTAAGGTAGTGCGTCTGCTTAAAAAGATAAAGATGCATATCTACCATATATCGCTGCTGTTGCGGTATTCCAGTTATTTATGACACCAAAAGAGTTTTTGGTGCTGACTGCATCTGCTTTGTACCACTTACCATTTACATATACTTCCGACCAGACATGACCGTACCAGCTACCGCTTGAAAACTTGCATTTACCGTGTACATATCTTGCTGGGATTCCTGAAGCTCTTTCAAGAGCTATCAAAAGGTGAGTAGTGTCACAACAGTTCCCAGTATTTTTAGAAAGTGTACCTACAGCCCCATATTTAGTATTGTAATAAAAGGAATAACCTAGCTTATCCCTTACCCAGTTGAATATAGCTACTGCTTTGGTGTAATTAGAAGTTTTACTGGTCGTAATTGATTTTGCCTTTGATTTTATAGCAGTATTAGTAGATTGACAGTTTTTTGTTGCTTTCATATACTGTTGAAGTGCACTGGATGAACTACTGGACGAGTTAATAGATGAATTACTAACTGAACTACTGGATGAACTAGAGCTGTATATTGCCACTTTTTTGTATGTTACTACTAATTTGTACTTCCATTTATATTTCCACTTGTACTTCCACTTGTATTTCCATTTATATTTCCACTTGTAATGCCATTTGCCTTTATACTTGTACCATGATTTATACCATAATTTATACTTGGACTTATACCATGATTTATACCATGATTTATACTTGACTTTTTTATAGACTTTCACATATTTATAACTGGCCGCTTTTACCTGTATACTCGCTTGAGTTACGGTTGAAATAGTGTTTACATAGTTTGAATCACTGATTAATAGTTTTTGCGGCTCATTTATATAATTTAACCCATTTGACATGGGTAAAGTGCACAGTGCTATGGCTAACCCACAAGCAAGTGCAAAACGCGATTTCCGCTTAATTGTACCGCCTCCGATATCCAAAAACCCATTTCTAAATAGCCGGTTCAATCTAAATTCAACATATAAAATATATATTTAAATTTATGGCCTTAAAAGAATTTTTAGACAATATTATGTTCTAAAAAGGATTACATATAAATATTTTGGTCTAAAATTATGATAAAAACTCAATTAAAACTTTTTTTTAGTTTTAGAATGTTATTATAACCATTCCTTATGAACATTAAACGGTTTAAATCTTTAATTCCCTATTTACGAAAATAAGGCCATATTAAATGACATTTCGAGAAAAACAGCAATTTAAATAGTTATTTGCATTGCAGTACTTTCTTCAATCAAATAAATCAGTATAAAGAGATATTTTTTTGAAAAAAGAATGAAAAATGTCTATTTTTAAAATTAAGACCCAGTTAAACCTAATCATATCATGATTCCCAGTTATATGTGGCGTGAACCATCATTTTAAAAGAACAGATACTAACTAAAAACGATTTTAAGGGATGTATGCATGGTAAATACTTCCTATTTTTAATAATGTAAAGATAAGATTTCATATACTCTTTAAATAACACACCATTAACATAAAAATTTATAATTTTACATCAATTTGGAAAAGATTTGCATATGATTTGTACATAATTTTGAAAAACTTACTTAAATACTGGTTCTAAAACAACTGGTTATGAATTGGACTGATTGTAAAAAATCCATTCAAATAAAAAGAAAGTGTTGAATCAGGAATTATATAATATTTAAACAAACAGGAGCATTAAATCATGAATTTTATAGGATTAATGGTAAAAAATCCATTTAGAAATAAAACAAGAAGCGCTCTTGCAATTGTTGGGATTGCAATTGGAATTGCAACCATTGTGGCGTTAGGTCTTCTCACCAGCGCTCTTCAAGCATCGACCCAAACTACAGTTAGTGCAGGAGCAGCAGATATTACAGTAATGCAGGCAGGTTCCAATGGGTTTGAGTCAAGCGGCAGTATTAATGAGAGTTATGTTACAGCCATTCAAAACATAAGTGGGGTCAAAGACACGGCAGGAGTTCTAAGCGCGACTGCTAATGTGGCCAGCAACTCAAGTTCTACCAGTAGTTCGGGATCTGGAGTTGGATCTATGACTGGTGGTGGTCTTTCAGTAAATGGTATGGACAGTAGTAAGTTGAGTCTTGTCGGTATAAACAGTGTAAACGGAACAATGTATTCTAACGGAAGTACAAACGAGATCATAATGGGTAAAACCGCTGCCCAAAATCTTAATAAGACAGTTGGAGATAATATCACGCTTTTTGGTAAAAATTTCAAAATTACAGGAATATTTGAAACTGGAAGCTTCATTACTGACCGTGGGGCTTACATGCCGTTGAACACCCTCCAAGATCTAACTTCAAACAGCAACAAAATCAGCGACGTAGTTGTTAAGGTAACTGACAACACTAACGCTACTGATGTAAGCAAAAGCATTACAAATGCTTATCCAAATGAATTATCCACAACAACAGCTGCAGATCAAGCTAATAGAATGAACAGCCTGTTAGACACCATTAACTCAGCTACATGGGCAATTTCACTCCTTGCAATATTCATTGGAGGAGTTGGAGTTATAAATACCATGATAATGTCCGTATATGAAAGAACTCGTGAAATTGGAGTTTTGAAAGCAGTAGGATGGAAAAGTCGAAGAATACTTGGAATGATACTAGGCGAATCCGTTGTACTTACCCTAGTAGCAGGCGTAGTAGGTACAATTGTAGGTATAGTAGTAGTTGAAGGTGGTTTAATGTTTATAGGCGGTGGAACTTTGAAGCCTGTATTTACAATTGACCTGTTCCTAAGAGCTTTTGGAGTAGCACTCATGGTAGGTGTTATAGGGGGAATTTATCCAGCTTACAGAGCAAGCAGACTAGCACCAACGGAGGCGTTAAGATATGAATAACGAAAATATCATCGAATT
>Ga0210077_1000678_pt1 | contig 11582 bp, 10 predicted proteins | sample RushMan_CattailN_5_FD_185556 | JGI IMG/M metagenome (GOLD analysis project Ga0210077, IMG submission 185556) | Wetland microbial communities from San Francisco Bay, California, USA, that impact long-term carbon sequestration -... | ecosystem: Environmental > Aquatic > Marine > Wetlands ... | reverse complement strand
GGATATAGGTGTTTGGGAATCCGGCGACAGGCACGAAAATGAAAGACCTGCTGTAAAACTTGGTTATAAAGGAATAGCTTTTTATGAGTTTTTTGTGAGGGGAGCTAATAAAGATGTGCATTCAGGCCGTGCTGGATTAATACCGAATCCTATCTGGCGTTTGATGGAGTTTTTAAGTAGTCTCAGGGATAAAAGTGGAAAGATACTTATTGATGGATTCTACGATGACATGAAAATGGACGCAGAAGACGAAGACCTTTTAAAAGAAATTCCCTTTGATGATGAATATATGAAGAAAAGATATGGTCTGGATGAATTTACATGGAAATTCAATGGTTTTGATGCCCTAAAATCGTTGTATCTAAAACCGACATGTAATATCGACGGTATAATATCAGGTTACACAGAAAGTGGGACTAAAACAATTGTACCAAATGAAGCACTGGCTAAGGTTGATTTTAGAATTTTTCCAGGTCAAACACCTGAAAAACTTCTTGAAAAATTAAATAAACACATTAAAAAACATGGATTTAGTGATGTTGAGCTTAAATATTTTTACGGGTACGAATCTGCCAAGACTTCACCATCCTCCTTTGCAGCCCAGATAATTAAAGACGCCACCAGAAAAACTTACGGCATGGAACCTTTAATTTATCCAATATCTGTTGGAAGCAGTCCGATTTATAATTTTATAAATAAATTGAACATACCGACTGTTTCTACAGGTGTAGAATATTGGGGTTCTTTAGTGCATTCACCAAATGAAAATATACGGGTGGAAGACTTTAGATTGGGAATTAAAAATGTTATACATATTGTTGATGAGTTGTCCAGACATTAAGGTAGTGTTTTATTTTAAAACAATCACTTATTTCCAGATATATTATTAAAAATTCTCTATAAAAAATGAAAATTGGGCATCAGTAAGGTTTCATAGCATTGTAATAGTCTTCAAAATTGGATTGATATTTTTTAAGCCCTCTTAAAATTTGTTCATCAGTTTTCCCCACCAGACGAGTCAAAGGACAGTAAACAGACATGATGATCTCGGCAATGTCTCCGATGTATCTAACTTCAATTTCTATCTTTTCCTCTTTTTTACTGAAATCATGTCTATTAAGTGTATCTTCAATATTTTTACATATATTTTTAGGTAGTTCATCGTCTGAAAATACAATAGTGCAGTTACGTGCAGTTTGAGTACTTCCATCAACTTCAACTTCATTTATTCCTTCAAACCTGAGCATGATATCACAGGTAATAATTTATTTTCAACATATCATATAGTTTACTGAACTAGCTGTAAAACTTAGTATGGTATTTAAAATTTTTAAATTACATTGTATTTTCGCGGTAAAAATCCCGTAACTTATTAAAAAATGCAGTATTTAATGGGAGGATATAAGTAGCTAATGCGATGGTTTTTAGGCATGATATACTTTAACACATACAAATTTACTAAAAATGGCTATTTAGATCACTGAACATGGAGATAAACGGCTATAATTTCTTAAAAATCTAAAATTCCACCTGTAATTTTTTAAGAGATTACCGAAGGTAAATGGGAATTATTTTTAGATGTGGTATTATTTAGATAAAGTTAGAATTAATCTTTATACTTATTTAATATGAGCAACAAATTAGATACTGAATGATATTTTAAATTACAGTATAACTTTAAAAAATTTGTACTGTAATTTGGAATTAGCAGCACATTTTGAGAAATAGAATTAATTTCAGATTAAGTTTTCTATGATAGTTAAAAAATAATGTGATTACAAAATTTTCAAACTCTTTAGGGAAAGATTTTTATCATGGTCTTCCCATAGTATGAGAGGCAAAGAAATATGGAGAATTAAACATGACATGTAGTATATTAGTTGGCGGCGCCTGGGGAGATGAAGGTAAAGGTAAATGTATCACTTATCTCTGTGACAATGATAAACCTGATATTATAGCAAGAGCAGGTGTAGGTCCAAATGCGGGCCACTCTGTTGAAATTCACGGTGAAAAATATGGATTAAGATTAGCTCCTTCTGGATTTGTATATACTGGTGCAAAAATGTTAATTGGGGCAGGAGTACTGGTTGATCCTGGAGTTTTCATGCATGAAATGGATTATTTAAGCAAATATAATGTCAAAGACAGGACTTTTATTGATTATAGATGTGCAATTATAGAAGAAAAGCACAAAGAACAGGACCAGGCTTCAGATTATCTTTCAAAGATAATAGGGAGTACTGGAACTGGATGTGGGCCTGCAAATTCAGATAGGGTCATGAGGACTGTAAAACTTGCAAAAGAAGTTGAAGAGCTCGAAGATTACTTAGCAAATGTTCCACAAGAAGTAAATGATGCTTTAGATGATGAAAAAAATGTTTTCATTGAAGGATCTCAAGGGTTTGGCCTTTCTCTTTACTATGGTACATATCCATTTGTTACAAGCAAAGACACAACAGCAAGCACATTTGCAGCTGATGTAGGTGTGGGTCCAACACGTATTGATGAAGTTATAGCTGTTTTTAAGTCATACATAACAAGAGTTGGAGAAGGACCTTTTGAAACTGAAATATCCCAGGAAAAAGCTGAAAAAATGGGTTTAGAAGAGTATGGTACTGTAACTGGTCGTAGACGAAGAGTAGGATTGTTTGACATGGAACTTGCAAAAGAATCATGCATGATAAACGGTGCAACTCAAATCGCCCTAACTTGTGTAGATAAACTTTTCCCACAATGTGAAAGAGTAACAGATTATTCCAAGCTTTCAGGAGAAATCAAAAAGTTCATAAATGAAATAGAAGGAGAAACAGGTGTTCCTGTAACTATTATTTCAACAGGGCCTGATCTTGAAGACACTATTGATCTGCGGGATGAACTTCTTTAAAAATTTTACAAAATATTTTTTTTTAATTCATTAATGATACAATCAATTGGAATTACAATGATTCCAATCTTTTTAACTATTTTTAAGAATGTTGGTTTTCATTTTATTACCTCTATCTTAACATTTCAGGTGGATAAAGTTTTCACTGGTTGATTGGGATAAATTGCGTTAATAATTTTTTAAAAACCGCCATAAATTCATAGTAGCATATAGGGCTGGTGACTATTATTTGATATTTTTTATAAATTTGGAATTGTCTGGTTATTATTTTTTAAATTTAAAAGGAAAATAATAATTGAGAATAAAAAATTATTTAATTATTACACTGGAAATCAATGTCTCTGGAAATTTTCAATTTTTTATAAATTCTACTTCGTTAAATTACACTATAGCGAAGTAGCATTAAAAAATGAAATTTTTTAAGATCATTATTGTGTTTTCCATCGAATATATTAAAAAATAATAAAAAAAGAAATTCAATTGAGTATATATCACTTGGTTAAAAAAGTGTAATTATTATTTTTTATAAGGTGGTTCTCCCTGGTCTTCACCAATTTGCTGGTTTAATTCAAGTCGAGTTTTATATTCTTTTTCAGGAATGTCATTTAAAATGTCTATTATATTTTGATCAGCTTTATTTTCTTTAGCATGTTGAATTAAGTCTCCTTTCTTTGCTGGAAAGTCCATATCACTTATGTACTTCTCTACCTGTGCCCATGTTAGTTTACTTTTTACCAGATTATCACCTCCATTTTTGTATGGTACTTAAGATCGTCAAAATATTTAAAAGTTATTACCATTAATAAATTTATTAATATAAATTTATACTGACTGTAAGAAAAACACGGCTAAAAAATACATATTAATAATTAAAGTGCTTAATGAAGGGTAATAGTTTTTCCCAATTATAAAGCTTAAAAGAAGTTGAAAGTTTGTAATATAAAATTAATCCAAAAATAGTAGTATAGCAATGCAAATTGTAAAAATAATCTATAAAATAAAAAAATAATCCATTATCCCCTCTCATTTGGAGGTAAAGGAGTTAAGTTTGAGAGGGGATTGGATAATGTGTTAAATGTTAATTTTATTTGAAAATATATGGAAGCTAGAGAATTTATGCTCCAGCTCCACCTGTTGCGTGATTTGTTCCAATTTCAAACATCACTGGTTTTGGCAGTTCAATACCAATGGTTTCTTTTATGACATCTTCCACAGTTTCAGCGAATATGAACTGCATTTCATCTTTAACGTCCTGTGGAACATCATCCAGGTCTTTTTCATTATCTACTGGTAAGATAACTCTTTTTATTCCAGCACGATGGGCTGCAAGTACTTTCTCTTTAATTCCGCCTACCGGCAGTACGGCGCCTCTAAGTGAGATTTCACCGGTCATAGCCAGTTTAGGATCCACTGTATGACCTGTTACGAGTGAAGCTATGGTGGTTAAGAGAGCTACACCTGCAGATGGCCCGTCTTTTGGAATGGCTCCTGACGGCACGTGGATGTGTAAATCTTTTTTATCAAACTCGATATCTTTTAAGTGGAACGTGAGCCTTGAACGTATCAGGCTTTGAGAAATTTTAGCTGATTCCTTCATCACGTCACCTAATTGACCTGTAAGGGTTAATTTTCCAGTTCCCGGCATGAAAGCACCTTCTATAAATAAGATGTCACCACCTACAGGTGTCCATGCTAGGCCAGTTACAACTCCTGGAGGATTATTTTTACCTGCCTGTTGATATGGGGTGAGTTCATGACCAAGAATATCGTATAACATATCTGGTTTAACAACGTAAGGTAAATCAACTGTACCAAGCACAACTTTCTCTGAAGTTACTCTTGCAACCCCTGATAACTGTCGTTTAAGCCCTCTTACCCCAGCTTCTCTGGTGTATTTTTCGATGATTGTCCTTATTGTTTCGTTATCAATTTGAAGCATGCTGTCATTTAAACCATGTTCTTCCAGTACTTCTCCAATCAGATGGTTTTTGGCGATGTGGAATTTTTCATGGCTGGTGTAACTGCCCACTTCTATAATTTCCATACGGTCCCTTAACGGGCCTGGGATGTCCCTCAGTGAGTTTGCTGTGGCAATGAAGAACACATCAGATAAGTCATATGGCACTTCCAGGTAGTGGTCTGAAAAGGTGTTGTTCTGTTCAGGATCCAGTACTTCCAGTAATGCGCTTTCTGGATCACCATTTATACCTGCTCTTATTTTATCCACTTCATCCAAGATGAATACAGGATTCTTTTCACCAGCACGTTTCATTCCCTGGATTATTCGACCGGGTAATGCTCCGAGGTATGTTCTTCTGTGGCCTCTGATTTCAGATTCATCCTTAATACCGCCAAGGCTGATTCTAACGTATTTACGTCCTAAAGCTTCCGCGACACTTTTACCTAAACTGGTTTTACCAGTTCCTGGAGGTCCTGCAAGCAGTAAAATTGATCCCTGCTTGTTTTGTTTTAATTTCATAACTGTTAGATGCTGAATAATCCTATCCTTAACTTTTTCAAGCCCGTAGTGCTGATTGTTTAGTAACTTCCTTGCGGCTTCAATATCAATGTCTTTCTCTTCGCTTTTGCCCCATGGAAGACTGACAAGTAGGTCAAGGTAGTTCCTGATGACATTTTCTTCTGAACTGTGAGGTCCCTGTCTTTCAAGTTTAGTTACTTCTTCAAGCGCCACTTCTTTGACATCGTCCGGCATGTTGGCCTCTTCAATTAACTGCCTGTAATCTTTTTTGCCTGTTCCACCTTCTACATCATCAAGTTCTTCCTGTATGGCTCTAAGCTGCTCTTTGAGCATGGTTTCTCTGTTTCTTTTGTTCATTTCTTCATTGAATTTGGCAGCCATTTCCATCTGGAACTTTATGGACTCTTTCTGCTCGACTAGAAGGTCTAAGAATTTTAAGCTTTTTTCTTTAAGTGATCGTATTTCAAGTAAGGCCTGTTTTTCTTCAAGGGATAGTCTCAAATAGGGAAATACATAAGCAATGATCTTTGTTATGTCTTCTAATTTATTTATTTGCTCAACGTATGTTTTGGAGCCTTTGAAGTTTTCACTTATTTCAGAGACCAGGTAGCGGATATGTTTAAGTATATCTTTCTGATTTTCCTCATCTAAATCCATGATATCTGGAATTAGCCTGTAAGTTGCTCTGTAATTTGTACCATCATAAGTTAATTCTTCTATCTCAACTCTTTCTATAATTTCCACGTTTATTTGATAAAAATCCCTCATTGCTTTGGCTTTTTCAATTTTAACTAAAGTTCCTACTTTGTAGAAATCGGATTCCATGTATGATCCTTCAGTAGTCCCTTTCTTGGCAGCAAGTGCAATGCCGTAGAAATCATCCTTTGCGACCTGTTTGTATAGTTCACTACCGGTTTTTTTACCAATTTTAAGGTTTGTATTAGTTCCATTTAAAAAGACAGTATCTGGTATGACTAATACTGATAATTCTTTTTTAGCGTTCATTTCTGTCATAATATCACTCAAAGGATAGGTAATTTCATTTTATTGCCACGCTTCAAAAAATTCATAGAATTTTTTGAGAATTTTTGGCTCCCCAAACACCTTGTGTTTGAGGATACGGCGAATGTTATTTTCCCTTTCCTTAGTTTTTTGTAAGTATGTTAATGTAAGGTCCAGCATAATTTTATGCTAGAAACATAATTTGCACGTTATTCGCGCTTTTCTTTGTTGCACTTCAATAACAGGCAACCGAATAAAAAATCAACTTTTTCTTTGTGGTTTATCAAGGCACTCCTGTTGAAGGTGTAATAGATGTAGTTACCTTGTTTTCTTGCATTGAGGATCTTTGCAGTTTTCAGTATTTTAAGATGTTGTGAAGCTGCTGGTTGGGTTAAACCCATCATCTTTGCCATTTCAGTAACACTAACCTTCTCCATTTCGCCGGATGCTAATCTATAGACTAACATCAGCCGGTTAATATTGCCGAGTGCTTTGAATAACTCTTCTAATTCTGCTGACAAATCAGAGCGCTGTTCAAAATTTATCCTCAACATAGTCTATAAGTATATACTTATGGACTTATATACTTTTTGGTTTTAGATACATTTTGTTAGAAAAGGTTTGAGTTTTTTAGTTACATGTAAACAGTTATTCTATGACATAAATCCATTGAAATTAAAAAAAAATTGATTTACCTTTGAAAGTGGTATATTTACACTTAAAATAATATTTTGAATGCAAATGGGGAGTATAAATAGACTTATAAATCTTTCTATTAAAATGTAAATAGAAAAAATTATTATATATACATAGAAAATCATAAATTGGAATATTATTCTATCAACAAAATTTCCATAATGCTACAATTAATGGCTTAAATGACATTTTTAGAACATATTTCTCTTCAAATATTGAAAGTTTTGTTGGATCACCTCATTGGAATGAATTATATAGAAGGTAAAAATGATGTCAGCAGCGGAAAAATTATTAAATATTGAGGAATCTGTGCTTGAAAAAACACCTACAGGCATAACTGGATTAGATGAAATTACCGATGGAGGATTACCAAAGGGAAGGCCTTCGTTAATATGTGGTTCTGCTGGATCTGGTAAAACAATGTTTGCTATGAAATTTCTCGCACATGGGGCAGAAATCGGTGAACCTGGAATTTATGTGTCTTTTGAAGAAACTCCTGAGGAACTTATAAAAAACTTTGCATCCCTTGATCTGGATTTAAAAACGTTAGAAGAGCAGAAGAAACTGGGATTTGAATATATCTATATCGAAAGAAGTGAAATTGAAGAAACGGGCGAATATGATCTGGAAGGATTGTTTATCCGTCTTGCATATGCTGTTAATCAGATTGGGGCGAAGCGTATAGTTTTAGATACAATAGAAGCTCTTTTTTCAGGATTACCTAATGAAGCCACTATACGTGCTGAACTTCGAAGATTATTTAAATGGACAAAAGATCAGGGATTAACAGCCATAATAACTGGTGAACGGGGAGAAAAAACACTTACTAGATATGGGTTGGAAGAATATGTCGCAGATTGTGTCATACTGCTTGATAATCAGGTTATTAATAAAATAGCGACTAGAAATCTCAGAATAATAAAGTATAGGGGATCAGCACACGGTACAAATGAATATCCTTTCTTAATGGATGAAAGTGGAATCACTATACTTCCAATTACTTCTGTAGGGTTAGATCACAGCGCATCTGGTGATCATGTTCCAACAGGTATTGAACGGCTTGATGCGATGCTGGATGGAAAAGGATACTATAACGGCAGCAGTATTCTTGTTACAGGGGCTGCAGGAACCGGTAAAAGCAGTATTGCAGCGAAATTTACAGATGTAACATGTAAAACAGGAGGTAAATGTCTTTATTTTGCATTTGAAGAATCTCCAAAGCAAATTATCCGTAACATGAAGTCAATTAACATTGATCTTGGGCAATGGGCGGACAAAGGGCTTTTAAAATTCCATGCAACACGCCCAACACTTTATGGGCTTGAAATACATCTTGTAACCATGTATAAAATGATAAATGAATTTGAACCTGATGTTGTTATTTTTGACCCTATTTCTAATTTAATTACAGTAGGAAGTCCAGATGAGGTTAAATCAATGCTTACACGTTTAATTGACTTTTTAAAGAGCAGAGAAATAACTGCTTTATCTACAAGTTTATCAGTGATAGGTCAAATTGATACAGATGTTGGTATTTCTTCTTTAATGGACACATGGGTTGATTTAAAGGCAGTTGAATGTAATGGGGAACGTAATCGTACAATAGATATTATAAAATCCCGCGGTATGGAACATTCCAACCAGTTAAGAGAATTCCAGTTATCAAATGATGGGATTAAAATAGTCGATGTTTATCTTGGCCCTGCAGGAATGTTAACAGGTTCTGCACGAGTTTCCCAAATAGCAATGGAAAAAGCACAGAAACTAATACGCGAACATGAGATTGAGCAAAAACAAAGGGAAATCGAACGTAAACGTGAGCAGATGGAAGCACAGATAGCCGAAATCACGTCTCAATTTGAAGTTGAAGAAGAAGAACTTGAAAGGACCCTCAATCAGGAAAAATTAAAAGAGGAAGCCATTAAAGCGAATCGCATGGAGATGTCCCGGGTGCGAGAAGCAGATGGGAAAAAGGGGGATCAAAATGAATGATAATTCTAATTTAGATGAAGAAACAGAAGAATGCCCAGAATTTTGGGAATTAAGGTTGTATGTTGCAGGACAAACACCAAAATCCATAGAAGCCTTTGCTAATCTAAAAAAAATCGCTGAAACACATTTAGAAGGCCAGTATCATATTGAAGTAATAGACCTTATGGAAAATCCAGAACTTGCCAAAGGCGATCAAATCCTTGCACTTCCAACACTTGTTAGAAAACTTCCAGAACCTATCAAAAAGATTATAGGTACTCTTGCAAATGAAGAAAAAGTACTTGTAGGACTTGACGTACGTCCAAGCTGCTAAAAAACTGACTAGGAGCGGTATTATGGATAAAAAAATTCAAAATAAATTGGATGAGTTTGAGAACGCGCTTACAGCAGAAAAAAAAGGTGAAAAATATGTATTACGCCTTTTTGTAGCTGGAATTAACCCAAAATCCAGAAGAGCGATTGAGAACTTAAGGGAAATTTTAGAAGAAAATTTAAAAGATCAGTATGAACTTGAAATCATTGATATTTACCAGCAGCCAATATTTGCCAAAGAAGGGCAAATAGTTGCAGCACCTACACTAATAAAGGAATTACCGCCACCTCTTCGAAGATTTGTGGGTGATCTGTCCAATAAAGAAAGACTCCTTCTTGGATTAGAATTAAAATCCAAAAAAAATAAAAATAATCAAAATGAATGATCATTAGGGATAATATGAATAAAAATGAGGACTATTCTAGTGAACTTGAAGAATTACGCTTAAGACTTGCTGAAGCTGAAGAAACATTAAATGCCATTCAAAACGGCCAGGTTGACGCTGTTGTTGTAAATGGAGTTGAAGGTACGCAGGTTTTCACATTAGAAGGGGCAGATTATGCTTATAGGGTTCTCATTGAAGAGATGAATGAAGGAGTGGCCATACTAACTGCTGATAGCACCATTTTTTACTGTAACCGGCAGTTAGCATCTATATTTAAAGTTCCCCTGGAAGAAATGATTGGAAGGCCAGTAAGTGAATTTATTCAGTTAGAACATCTTAAAAAGTGCCAAATAACTTCTAAAGGAGATTTAAACAGCAGATGCAAAGAAGAAATTTTAGTAAGAGCCAGAGATGGCACATTAATACCTGTACAAATCACCATCCGTTTCTTAAAAGAGTTGAACGGATCTTTTATGGTTATAAATGATTTAACAGATCAAAAAAGGGCAGAAAGGAGCTTCAGGATCTTTTAAAAGATTTAAAACGTTCCAATGAAGAACTTCAGCAGTTTGCCTACGTATCATCTCATGATTTACAGGAACCGCTTAGAACTATTGCGAGTTTTACCCAGCTTTTAGAGAGGCGTTATAAAGGTAAGCTTGACAGTGATGCTGATGAGTTCATGGACTATATCGTAGAAGCTGCTAAAAGAATGCAGCAGATGATTCTTGATTTACTGGAGTATTCTAGAGTATTAACAAAAGGGGATGAACTTAAAGAAATAGATACCACAGAAGCACTTAATGATGCGTTATTCAACTTAAAAGGCACTATACAAAATAGCAAGGCCGTAATCACCCATAATAATCTCCCAATAGTAACTGCTGATAAAAGTCAGCTTGCTAAGGTATTCCAGAATTTAATAGCCAATGCAATAAAATTTAAAAAAGAGGATGAACCACCAAGGATTCATGTATCTGCTTTTAAAAATGATGAAAGAAATGAATATGTGTTTAATGTGTGTGATAATGGAATAGGGATGGATACACAATATGCTGAACGTATTTTTACCATATTCCAGAGATTACATACACGGGATGAATATCATGGAACTGGAATTGGACTTTCAATAGCTAAGAAGATCATTGAACGCCATGGGGGACGTATGTGGGTTGAATCTCAATTAGGGGTAGGTTCTACCTTTTACTTCACTTTACCTGTATAGGGAGTATAATTTTAAAAAATGGGTCTGTCATTCTGTTTTTAATACAAGAATTCCCCCCTGTTTTTGGAATTTTTTTTGAAGTTGAATAAATTATATGAATGAAAAAGATCAAAAATGCATAAAGAATTTTAAAAAAAGCATAAAAAGATAGATTGTTGCAGTCTTATTGGAATCATTTTAGGGGATTAAATGGCAGAAGAAACTAAAAATCAGATGGAAGTCCAGAGGGAAAATGAAGAACTTAAAATGAGACTTGCCGAAGCAGAAGAAACTCTTAATGCTATTTGCAGCGGTGAAGTGGATGCGCTGGTTGTTTCAGGTCCTGATGGTGATCAAATATACTCTTTAGAAGGGGCAGATCAGGCCTATCGTACGCTTATTGAGGAAATGAATGAAGGTGCATCTATTTTAATGGATGATGGAACTATTTTCTACTGCAATAATCGTTTAGCAGATATGGTTAAAAGTCCTCTTGAAGATATGATGGGAAATTCAATGGATAAGTTCATATCTCCAAAAGATCGCAGGATGTACGAAGCACTTCTAAGAAGGGGCTTAGAAAGAAATAACAGTAGTGGGGAAATTTCACTTAAAGCAAGTGATGGA
>Ga0210077_1000677_pt1 | contig 11593 bp, 12 predicted proteins | sample RushMan_CattailN_5_FD_185556 | JGI IMG/M metagenome (GOLD analysis project Ga0210077, IMG submission 185556) | Wetland microbial communities from San Francisco Bay, California, USA, that impact long-term carbon sequestration -... | ecosystem: Environmental > Aquatic > Marine > Wetlands ... | reverse complement strand
CGATTTCGGCGGCACGTTGATGGAAGAGAGTATTTCGAAGTCCGCGGGATCGACTTTCGGCGAATGCGCCTCGCCGGGCGAACTGCGCGCGCTCATCCGGACCATCGGCCGTACGCCGGCCGAGCGCACCACAACCTACAAAATCCGCCGGACTTTCGAGCACGCGGACGCAACCGAGATTTTGCCGATAGGACGCATGACCTCGCACACCGAAAATTCCATACTGGCCGGCCAGGCGAGATAGCGATGGACATTGCCGCATTGGCCGGCGGTATTGGGGCATCCAAGCTGTTATTCGGACTTCATCGCGTCATGGATCCGCGCGACCTGACTGTCGTCGTGAACACGGGCGATGACATCACATTGCACGGGCTGGCGATTTCGCCGGATGTGGACATCGTCACGTACACGCTGGCAGGATTGGTGAATCCCGACACGGGGTGGGGATTCCGCGACGAAACATTCCGAGCGCTCGAACAGCTCGCCGTTTATGGTCACTCTCAATGGTTTCATCTGGGCGACCGCGATCTGGCCACGCACCTCCATCGCACGGAAATGCTTCGTGGCGGAGCGAGCCTCTCTGAAGCCGCAGAGTCGATCCGCAAGGCATTGGGCGTTCAAGCGAAAATTCTCCCTATGAGCGATCAGCCGGTGCCCACCATGATGGAAACCGACCAGGGGCGGATTCACTTTCAAGAGTACTTGGTGCAACGCCATGCCGAACCGCGACTTCGGTCGATCTCGTTTGACGGCATCGAACAAGCGCGTCCGGCGCCAGAGGTACTCGAAGCCATAGAACGCGCTTCCTGCATCGTGATCTGCCCCAGCAATCCACTGATCAGCATTGGGCCGATCCTCGCAGTTCCGGGAGTTCGAGATGCTCTGCGAAGGCGCCGGGCGAATGTGATTGCCGTTTGTCCGATCGTGGGCGGGAAATCGCTGAAGGGACCGTCCGATCGGATGATGGCGCAGTTGGGCTGCGACGTCTCGCCGATTGGAGTGGCTCGGATGTATCAAGACGTTTGCGGAACGATGGTGATCGATTCCGTTGACAGCAATTACGGACCGGGGATCGAGTCGCTGGGCTTCGAGCTGATCATTCATCCGACGGTTATGCGCAACGCGGAAGACAAGGATCTGCTGGCCCGGAGGATTTTGAAATTCGCTGAGAGTCAAAGGGCAGGAGCCGCCGTATGAAAGCGATCCTGATTCCCGTAAAAGAGTTCAGCGAAGCGAAGAAGCGGCTGGCGCCGCACTTTACCCCTGCCGACCGCGCCGCGCTGGCGGAGGCGATGTGTGAGGACTTTTTCACTGTGGTGGCGGCGACGCGTTGTGCGGACCGGGTGTTCGTGATTAGCAAAGAACCCGGGGCCATTTCGCGAGCGCAACAACTGGGTTGGGAAACGATTGTAGAATCGTCCCAAACGTCTGAAAGCGACTCGGTCGATGAAGGTTCCCGCTACTGTGCGGAGCGCTCCGTAGAAGCTTTGCTCCGGCTGCCGATTGATATACCGCTGGTAGAACCGGGCGACATCGATGCGGTCTTTGGGCAGCTGGATGCCGCTCCGTCCATGGTGATCGTACCGTCGAGCGACGGCACGGGTACAAACGCGCTGCTGCGGTCACCTGCCGTTCTCTTCCCCTCCCGTTTCGGCCCCAATAGTTTTCCGCGTCATCTGGCGGAAGCAAAGGAATGCGGTGCCCGGACTCGGGTGTATCGAAACCCTCGCCTAGAGCTTGACATCGACGAACTGGATGATCTGCGGAGGCTGTCGAATCGCTTGCGGCCCGGCTCGGCCACGCAGCGATGGCTCTCCGAGCGCAATCTCTCCGGCATTGGTGCGGCTTAACCTGGCGTGGCCCGTTTCAGATGACGCGATCGCGCCGAAACGCGTCTATATCGGCAGCTGTGTAGCCGAGCTCTTGAAGAATCGCCTCGGTATCCTGTCCCAGAGCCGGAATCGGATCTGACCTCTCCGGACTGTCGGAGAGTCGTAAAGGGCTTCCAATGACTGGAACGGGTCCCACGGGCGACTGCATATCGTGGATCATTTTTCGCGCGATCACCTGAGGATGGGCCAGCACTTCGCCGATGCCATTGAGTCGGCCGTGCGGCAATTCGGCCTCGCGAAGCCGGCGAAGCCATTCTTCGTGCGGATGCTCCAAGAAAAACTTCTCGATCATTTCTTCCAAGATCGCACGATTCTGGCGGCGGTCCGGTGCCGTGCGAAATCGTGGGTCCTCGAGCAACTCGGGGCGCTCGATCACTTTTCGGCAAAAGATTTCCCAGTCGTGTGGTGTGGCAACTGCCAAGGTCACGTAGACACCGTCGCCCGCGAGATACGGACCGTAAGGAACAATGTAATGGTGGCGCATGCCCACGCGGGCCGGCTCTTCTCCCTTGTGCCAATAGTGGTGCGGAAAATATCCCAGCCAAGCCAGAGCAGACTCGAACATCGAGATGTCGATCACTTGCCCGCGTCCCGTGCGTTCACGCTGGTACAGGGCCAACAGAATTCCTATCGCCGCGTACATTGACGAGGAGAGGTCGGTGATCGGCACTCCTACCTTGGCCGGTTTGTCCGGATAACCCGTGGATGCAATAATCCCGGCCTCAGCCTGGATCAGCAGGTCGTACGCCTTCACGTTGCGGTAAGGCCCATCCTGGCCGTAACCGGAGAGAGAGCAATAAATGAGCCGCGGATTACGCGCGCAGAGCTCAGCAGCGCCCAGCCCCAGGCGCTCTGTGACTCCCGGTGCAAAATTCTCGAGGATCACATCGACGCGCTCAGCAAGCTTCTGAAGCGCTTGCCGGCCAGCCGGCTTCTTGATGTCTACGGCAAAGCTTCGTTTGTTACCGTTAAGCCATACGAATCCGGAGGAAAGGCCGTGTACGACCGAGTCCCATCCGCGAATTAGATCGCCGGTGCCCGGCCTTTCTACCTTGATCACTTCCGCACCCATGTCTGCGAGGATCTTCGTACAATGGGGACCCGACACGGAGACTTCCAGCGCCAGGACGCGAACTCCGTCAAGAGCCAAAGAGCGAGCTTTCGGAGGATGGCTTTCCGGCATCAGGGACGGACCTTGGGGAACAGATCCTTCTTCGGCGCATGGGCTCGCTTATACACCATCACGCTTCGGCTATAGTCGATCACCACTTTGCCTTCCTGCTGAATTCCGCGCGTGCGAACCTTGATAATCCCCCATTGCGGTTTCGATTTGGACTCGCGTTTGTCCAACACCTCGGATTCAGAATAGAGCGTATCTCCGGCAAAGAGCGGGTTCGGCAGTTTGATTTCGTCCCAACCGAGGGCAAAGCCGTTTTCGCTCACATCTGCCACACCCATGCCGGCCACAATGGCGATCGTAAGGGCGCTGTTAATCAAGCAGCGGCCAAATTCAGTGCGCTTTCCGTATTCGTTGTTGAAATGGATCTGATTCGTGTTGTTGGTGAGGAGCGTGAACCAGATGTTGTCATTTTCAGTCACCGTTCGGCCGAGGCGGCATTGGTAAATGTCGCCCACCTCGAAATCTTCAAAGAAGCGCCCTTCCCAGCCTGGCTTAACTGGCATTTTCCTACCTCCCGTGTCGATTGCACGAATTCATCCGGTAATGAAAATCGGACGTCCCCTATTTCATCGGGCGCGTCGCCCCCCCCTCTAGATCCGAATCCGCTACGAGGTCCTCGCGCGTAGCGACTCCGCCAGGGCGAGAGTTTGCCGGGCCCTATCCACGATTGGAAGGTCCAAAAGCTGGCCGCCGAACGCGACGGCGCCATCGCCGCGGGCACGCGCTTCGTCGAACGCTTTCAGAACCTTTTGCGCGTAGTCGATCTCGTCCGCTGCCGGTGTGAACGCGCCGTTGACGACCTCAACTTGCGCCGGATGAATCAGCGACATCCCGGAGAAACCCAATCGGCGGGACTGCAGGGAAAATACTTTCAGTCCTTCGGTATCTTGAAGATCCGGCCAAACGCCGTCCACGGATTGGACGTGGGCACATGCGGCCGCCGTCACTAGCGTCGAACGCGCGTAGATGAGGTCGCGCGCTTCACCCTCGCGCCTCAATGGCAGGCTGATCTCTCTTGAAAAATCCTCAGCGCCGAAGAGCAATCCGATCACCCGGGGTGAAGCCGACGCGATTGCGTAAGCGTTGAATAGGCCTTTGGGACTCTCGATCGCTACCAAGAGGCGCACGCTCCCTCGAGCGAGCCCCACTTCCGGTTCTTGCCGGTCCAGAATCTGCTCGACTGTCTTCACCTGCTCGGGAGTATCGACCTTGGGCACAACCAACCCCTCCAGGCCGGGCCGCAAGACCTGAGCAAGATCGTCGCGCATTCGCTCGTGACCGACTGCGTTGATGCGCACAAAGCGCGCCGGCGTGCGGAGCTTGGCATCTTTCTTGATGCGCGCAGCCACATCATCAAGGCAAGCGGCAATCTGTTTGCGCGCAGTGTCCTTTTCGGCTGGGGCAACGCCGTCTTCGATATCCATCATGACGGCGTCGACTGCAACACCCAGTGATTTTTCGATCATGCGCTGGCGATTTCCAGGAACAAACATCCAAGAGCGCCGCAAAACGTTCTTCTGATCCATGTGCGTTTTCTCCAATTAGGACGGAATCCGCCGCGAGTCTATTCGTACGTACACTTCGAACCAGTGCCGAGATCTAATACGATTTCGGCATCTTCAGCACGTTCTGGCCCAGAAATGCCAGAATCAAGTTATTGTTGACCGGCGCCACGGTGAGAAGACGGGTCTCTCGAAACTTTCTTTCGACATCGTAATCGCATGCGAATCCGTATCCACCGTAAGTGGTCAGACAAACCTCGGCGGCTTCCCACGCCGCCTCGGAGGCAAGCAGCTTCGCCATATTAGCCTCCGCGCCGCATTTCTCTTTGCGGTCGAACTTCGCAGCGGCATCGAACCGCATCAAATTCGCCGCCTCCACGTGAGCGTAGGCTTTCGCGATGGGAAACTGAACGCCCTGGTTGGTTCCAATGGGCCGCCCGAAGACCACGCGCTCGCGTGAGTACGAGGAAGCCCTTTCGGTAAACCAGCGGCCGTCCCCGATCGCTTCCGAAGCGACCAAAATCCGCTCGGCGTTCCATCCGTCGATGATGTAACGAAACCCTTTTCCTTCTTCGCCGATCAGGGCTGAAGCAGGAATTTCCACATCCTCGAAGAAGATCGTGTTCGTGTGGTGATTGACCATCAGATCGAGAGGACGAATCTCGAGGTTCCCTTTTACATCCCGCATGTTCACGATGAATACGGATATGCCTTGCGTCTTGTCCTGCACATCCGCATAGGGCGTGGTTCGCGCCAGCAGAAGCATCAAGTCGGATTGCTTCGCCCGGGAGATGAAAATCTTCTGGCCGTTGACGATGTAACTATCGCCTTTACGAACCGCCCGCGTCTCGATTTTTGTGGTTTCCGAGCCCGCGTTGGGTTCGGTAACGGCGAATGCCTGAAGTCTAAGCTCGCCACTGGCAATCGCCGGGAGATAGCGCCGCTTCTGTTCTTCGCTGCCATGGCGGAGCAGCGTGCCCATTGTGTACATCTGTGCGTGACATGCGCCGGAATTACCTCCGGAGTGGTTGATCTCTTCGAGGATGACTCCGGCCTCGGTGATCCCGAGACCTGAACCGCCGTACTCCTCCGGGATCAACACTGCCAAGTATCCGCTCTCCGTGAGTGCTTTCACGAATTCCTGCGGATATGCCTGCTTCTTGTCCGTTTCGCGCCAGTACGTATCCGGAAAGTCCTGGCACAGAGCACGCACATTATCGCGAATTGCTTGAATGTCTTCTGCTGTCGATGGCATGTCGCATCCTCCGAGCTTGCGAAGCCGTAATCCTTAGTTACGTGACCCGGCTAGTCGAGCAACATTAGTTTTGCGGGATTGTCTTTGAGCATCTGGTAGAAATAGTCTTTGGCGTTGAGCTGGCGAACACGCTCGACGGTCAAGACCCGACCAACCAACAACTGTTTAGCTGCCTCTGCATCACCCGCAAAATCGCACATAAATGTTTCCTTAAGGGACTAAGATCGGGATTTTCCCCACGCTTCAACGAACTTTCGGGCATCTTCAATCACCGGTTCCGTAACTGGAACGTACGGAACGATCAGTCTCGTGACGCCGGCTTCGACAAACGGCGTGAGCCGATCCTTGATCTCTTCGATGGAAGTCGCAGGGATCACTGGCAACTTATCCATGTACGCGTCCGTGATCTTGGTGCTTGCAGCTTTAAACCCGCCCGCTTTGAAAGCCTCTTGAACTGCGTTGACCTCCGCTTCAAATCCGGAGGCTCGGAGCATGTCCTTGTAGTGATCGGCAATATTGTAAAAAGTCAGGACCTGCCGGATACGCGATCGCGCCACGGCTCGATCGGGATTCAGCGACACGCGCACCTTCGCGATAATGTCAATTTTGTTTGGATCGCGGCCGGCCTCGACAGCGCCGGCGCGCACCCGATTCGCAATCTCGCGAATCGTGGCGGGCGTAGCCATGTTGATGAACACGCCGTCGGAAATCTCTCCCACCAGGCGTGTCATCTTCGGCCCTAGGCCGGCAAGATAGACGGGAAACGTAGGATGTGAGGGCTTCCAGGAAAGCTGAAATCGGTGGCCGGTCGAGTACATCTCTCCCTCGTATTCCACGCGTTCTCCGGCGGCAACCTTGCGAACGATCTCGATGTACTCCTTGGCGCGGCGCAGCGGCCGGTCGAATGTGCCTCCATGCCACGCGGCGATTGTCTTGTTCGCCACTCCAAGGCCCAGCAAAAGCCTCCCGCCCGAAAGGTCCTGCAGAGTGGCGGATTGGATGCCCAGAGTTACGGCGCTTCGCCCGTAGATGTGATAGATGGCGGTTCCCACCTTGAGCTTTTTTGTGCGCGCGGCAATGCCCGAGATTAAGACCAGCGGATCGGTACTGTTTGACTCCCCTTTCCAAAACGCGCCGAAGCCCGCATCTTCGATCGACGGCGACAATTCCACTATGTCTTTCACTGGATAGTGCGCGGCGGAGTTCAGCTCGATATCGTAGACCACGTTTGCTCCTCGCTTTCGTTGATCACCGGCCCATTGGGCCGCTTGCTACTTCAAATGCGTACCCTTTGGATCGATTTCCTCCCGTAACAGGCGCAACTCCTCGTCAGTTGGAAGAGGGGTTCTGGGAACTTCCTTGGGAATCTGCAACGGGAACCCCGTGTTAGCCACCAGGTCTTCCAGTCGAACTCCCGGATGCAATGACAGCAACGACACCGCATGAGTTTTTTCGTCGAATCCGAGAACGCCCATATCGGTGATCACGCGGCTGGGACCGCCTCCACGCAGATGCAGGTCCTCGCGACTGCGCCCGCCCACAAAACCGGGGCTCGTCAGATGCGCGACGGCGAGAGGCAGCTTTCTTTTTTCATGGCGCATGATCACGATCACACGCTTGGCTAGTGAAGCGACGTCGTTCCCGCCCGCGCTGCCATTCACGTAGCGAACCTTCCCCGACTCTTTCTTCAAGAGCGTCGTATTGATGTTTCCGTAGCGGTCGAGTTCCAGGGCGCCCAAAAACCCCGTGTCAACCACACCTCGATGCAGGTTCATACCCATGACATCCAGGAAACCACTCCAACACGTAGACCGATAGAAGGTGCGCGAATCGGCCAATCCGACCGGCGTGTCTTTTGGCGCCGAGTTCATTACGCCGATTTCGAGAAGAGTTGCAAGCCTCGGAGCGTGCGTCCGCCTGGCAAGTACGCTGGCCACTTCCGGCAGGCCAAGGCCGACAATAGCTACCTCTCCATCCCGCAATTCCCGAGCTCCGGCAGCCGCCATGATCTCGGTGGCGCGAACCTTCCGGTCTCTATCTCCTGCCCGGTTTGTCTCGATTGCCGGCATTTTTAGTCCCACCTTCATCCCGTCTGCCCAAAGGTCAGTAGCCCAATATGCGATCCGCCTTGATTTCTTCCATCCTTTGCAGACCTCCGAGCTTTTCAAGATACTCCCAATGATTGCGACAGCCGAAAACGAACTTGCTCAGATAGTCTTTGACGCGTTCTGGCTCTCGAGCGTAGTCCACATACATGCGCAAATGTTCCGCGTCGTAGTCGTAGCAGCCAAAAACGGCGGTCGGCACACCACCAAACGGCTGGTGAACGACGGCCTCGACGCGATGCCCCGGTATGATCGTGCGCTCGGGCGAGCGCTGGATATACTCGGTCGAAACGATCTCCTCGGCCACCACAATCAATCGCCGTCCCGCCTTGGCTTGTTCCTCGTTCTCCCATCGAGGCCCGTTGATCTGGCAATTTCCCTCTGGATCCGCGATTTGTACGTGAATGACCGACACGTCCGGCGTCAGTGCTCTCAACAGAACGTATTCTTCGCCGGTAAAAGGACACTCGGCACGTTTCACGTCTTTGGTACCGGTACCCGCTTCTAACCTTTCCAGGATTTCGGAACCGAGGAGGGACTTAATGGGTATATAAGAAAGTCCGAGCGCTCCGGCTAGATACCGGAAACAAACAGAAAGACTCGTGTAGTCTTCGCATTGCACTGATTTCGTTTCGCGTGCGCGATTCACGCAGTGGACGGGACCGAACCGGTCAAGCGAACCACCGCCCATGATGAGCCGCTTCACGAGGCCGGCTCCCACCAGCAAGTCCGTGTCGAGACCCGCAACTCCTTGCGAGATCGTCAGATCCCCTGTTTGCTGGCGAATCAATTCATGGACGAGGACGATCGGGTTTCGGGCAATCGAGAATCCGCCCAATCCGATGTGGCTGCCCGACGGGATCGTCCGAACCACTTCGGCCACAGACCTGATTTTTCCAATCGCTTCAGCCATTGAGTGCTCGCCCTATCCTAACCAGATGCGACCCAGAACCGAAAAGCTGTGGGACACTTTATTAGACAGATGCCTGAAGCGCAGTGACGTAAATCACAGCATCTGAGAATTTTGTTCGGTTAAATATCCATGAAGTTCAAAAGCCCGTAATTTGGCTCTCTCTTAGAGCGCCAAAGTCGCATCTGGATGACGCAGGGATCGTCCACGTCGGCTTGCTGGGCGACTTTCAGAATAGGCAGGGGTGATCTTCGAGCGTGCTGCGGCCCAGGAGCAACCGAGAGGAGACAGGTGAACACCTCGAATCGACTGCTCGGGATACTCGGGTTGTTTACGGCTGAGAGGCCTGTATGGACCGTGGAGGAAGCCGCGAAAGAAATGCACGTGTCGGTCAGCACGGCCTACCGCTATTTCAGATATCTATCTGAGGCAGGTTTGTTGGACCCATTTCCGGCTGGCAAGTACGTTTTGGGACCCGCAATCATCGAGGGTGATCGCAACATTCGGATAACAGACCCGCTGATTCAGGTTGGCCGACTTGCGATGCAGCACTTGGTCGTGCGCTCTGGCGGCGCGGGAGTAGCCATCTTGTGCCGTATGTATCGAAAATGCGTCATGTGTGTGCACCAGGAGCCCGCAATTATCCCGCAAGGCGGCATTAGCTATGAGCGCGGAAGGGCGATGCCCATGTTCCGCGGCGCTTCGTCGAAGGTGATTTTCGCGAATCTGCCTTGGCGCGTGGCTCGATGGTTTTTCGAAAGATACCAGGCGGAGATTTGCGAGGCCGGCTTCGGTCCCGACTGGGAAACGGTTAGGTCGAATCTTCACCGCATGCGCAAAGCAGGCGTCCATGTAACTCACGGAGAAGTTGACACCGGGCTGGTAGGAATCGCCGCACCCGTATTTCGTCCCGATGGGAATGTGTTCGGCAGCGTGGCCATCGCGATTACCGAGGCAGAGGCAACCCCGCAATCCATTGCTAACATTTCCGCCTTAGTGCAGGCGGCTGCTCGCGAAATCGATGCTGGCCTGCGTGTGCTATCGCATGAGCAACCCTCAGACAGCGCGGTCCGGACCGCCGATCAAGCAGACGGACCGTCGGCCTTCGGGGGCACCGGCATGGCGCGCCCTGGAAATCCGCGTGCGACGGAACGGACATGATCCGCAATCTGCCATTACCGAAACAGGTCTCGATCGGCCGGGCGAATCAAGTCGCGCCCGCTTCCCTTGCCTTCCGCCAACTTCATGCCGCGGGCGATCGCCACTGGAACGCGGTTCAGCTTTCCCATCACAAGCCCTGCTGCGGCCGCCAGTTCATCGGCCGTAGCGATCACCGACGCCAGGAGCGTCCTTCCGTGCACATCACGCAGACCACGATAGTCGATCAATGGCGCCATTCCCGCGACACCCAGCGCGACATTGACCAGGCCTTCCCTCCAGGGGCGTCCAAACGTATCGGAAATGACGACGGCCACGTGAACCCCGAACGTTCGCGTGAGTTGTTCCTGAAGCGCGCACGCGGAACGATCCGGATCCTCCGGCAGCAAAAGCGCGGTTCCAGCCGGTGCGTTCGAGAGATCTACGCCGGCATTGGCGCAGACGAAGCCGTGTCGCGTTTCGGCGATGATCACACCGCGCTCCATCCGCACGATGCGGCTTGCCTCCCTCAGCACGACTTCAATCAGCCGGGGATCCTTCTGGTATTCAGCAGCCCATCTCTCCGCCCGTTCGGACGGGTGAACTGTGTCTAGATTCACACTTCGCCCTTCTGCCTTGGACACGATCTTCTGTGCCAATACGAAAACGTCCTCTTGCCTGAGAACGAGGTCTTGTCCTTTGACCGCTTCGGCGAGCAGGCGGGCGATATCGTCGCCAGGAGCAACTTCAGGCAGTCCCATCAACGGAATGATCTGCACTGAGGGAGGCGATGTTCCAACGAGTGTTTCGGCGTTCGGCATCTTTGCTTATCTGGATGTGACAAAGACTAGCACGCGCTGCGGCGTGGGCCAAGTTGCTCAAACGCCCACAAACCACGCCAACAATTGGTCAAGGAAAAAACACGTTCCGATGCGGATCGCTTAATTTCGCACGTCCGGAACTATTCAGGAGGAGCTAGCTATGGGGGAACAAGTAATCGCCATCATAGGCGGGACCGGTGACTTGGGACTTGGCTTGGCCTTGCGATGGGCGCGGGCAGGAGTTCACGTCATTGTTGGCTCCCGCGACGGAAACAAGGCCAGTGAAGCGGCCGAGCGCATACGGGAGACGCTGGAAAAGCTTGCGCCAGCCGAGTCAGGGCGTTTTTCGGTTCAAGGGATGGAAAACTCACAGGCCGCCGCAAGAGCTTCCGTGGTGGTGTTGGCCGTTCCCATCACGGCCCAAACCAGCATTCTAAAAAGCATTCGAGGCTCCCTGAAGGATGCCATTTTAGTCGACGCAACGGTTCCCTTGGCGGCAGCCTTGGGCGGCAAACCAACTCGCCTACTAAAGCTCTGGCAGGGATCCGCCGCTGAACAAGCGCGCGAGACCGTGCCAGCCGCCACGCCTGTGCTTTCCGCTTTTCACAGTGTATCGGCGGAGGTGTTGCAAGACCTTTCGGCAACGCCGGAATGCGACGTCCTCGTGTGCGGAGACGACGAAGCGGCCAAGCAAGTGCTCTTCCCGCTCGTAAAGCTGATCCCGGGCTTGCGCCCGATTGATGCGGGCCCGCTGGAAATGTCCCGTATCGTCGAGAGCATCACAGCACTTT
>Ga0210077_1000676_pt1 | contig 11602 bp, 7 predicted proteins | sample RushMan_CattailN_5_FD_185556 | JGI IMG/M metagenome (GOLD analysis project Ga0210077, IMG submission 185556) | Wetland microbial communities from San Francisco Bay, California, USA, that impact long-term carbon sequestration -... | ecosystem: Environmental > Aquatic > Marine > Wetlands ... | reverse complement strand
GCCGTATGCCGTGGGTAAAGAAAAATATGGTTTCGAGGCATTGGCCGTCCCTGTTATCCGAGACAAGCCTTCTTACCAGGCGTACCTCATTGTGAATAAAAACAGCTCCATTGAGAACATTGAAGGGTTAAGGGGAGGCGTGTTTGCCATGACGGACCCGGCATCGAACACCGGTGCTATGGTGCCACTCTATTGGCTGGCGAAGATGGGAGAGAAACCGGACACTTTCTTTAAAAATGTTACATATACATACAGCCATGACAATTCAATACTCGCCGTTGCCAAATCTTTGGTGGACGGCGCTGCCGTGGACGGCATGATTTGGGAGTATTACAATGCCCGTAATCCGATTTATACATCCCAAACCCGCGTGATTAAAAAATCGATTTCTTTTGGCAGTCCCCCTTTTGTGGCCTCCAAATACCTGGCACCTAAAATTAAAGAAAAAGCCCGGGATCTGCTCCTTAACATGCATAAAGATCCAAAGGGCAGGTCTATTTTAAAGGAATTGATGATCGACCGTTTTGTACCTCCGAAAGGCACCTGGTACCAGCCCGTACGTGAAATAAAAAAACAACTGAATATGGCTTACAGGGAATCAAATGTGGCCCAAAGATTTTAGAACACGGCTCATATTGACCATTGCCGTGATCGTTATGGTGAGCGGCCTGATTATTTCCCAGATCGTCATCCATCGATACAGCACCACCTTGTTCCAAATGGCCGCTGCCCAGGGCGAAAATATCGCACATAACCTTGCCCTGGATGCCGCCGATAAAATTCTCATTAATGACCTGGTTTCTTTACAAAATCTCCTTGACGACCGGGTACGAAGCAATCCAAAGATCGCCTATCTGTTTGTTGTCAGGGATCACCGCGTACTGACTCATACCTTTTCCGAAGGCGTGCCGGTTGATCTGATTAACGCCAATGCGCCGGTTAACAATCACCAGGGGCATTTGAAAAAAATCATTTCAAACACAAATGACCGGTACATGGATTTTGCATGGCCGATTTTTGAGGGAAAAGCCGGTATATTGCGCCTCGGATTATCTGAAAAACCGTTTCGACGCCAGATCAGTCAACTCTGGCTCCGAATGAGTGTCATTGCATTTGTTATTCTGATACTCGCATTGGTTGTCGCACATCTTCTGGTCAAACATATCACTCGGCCGCTGGTTCAGCTCACCAAACAGGTTGAAAAAATCGATGAGGGGCATTTGGATGTGAACATCAAAATTAACGGCCATGATGAAATCGGCCGTCTGGGCGCGTCTTTCAAACAGATGCTGACGCGTATCCAGAATCACACGCTGCGACTCACAGAATATGCCAATCGCCTTGAAGAGAAGAATCGAGAATTGAATCGCGCCCATCGACAAACCCGCATCTCTTTCGAGATTGCCAAGGAAGTCGGTGCCTTGCCGAACTTAAAGGCAGTTTGTGAGTTCCTCGCTAAAAAGCTTCAGAATGTTGTCAAATGCCAAGATATGGTTTTTGTGGTTTTCAGCAGCAAAAAGTCAATTTTGTTTGCCTATTCGGAAAAGAATATCATCACCATGGAAGGGGATACGGTTGATACCATGGTGACGGATTTGTCAGAGATCAAACAAATCGAATTTGTCGACAGCGATAAAATCCCTTTTAAGTTTGACGAACTGGCATCGGCTCAGAAAACAATGGCCTATCCTATTCGACTCGAAAAAAAGCTGCTGGGAGCATTATATATCGGATGCCCCGCTGAATGCGATTGTGCCGTCAATGAACTCGATATTATCGACCTCGTTCTGAGTCAAACCGCCGGAGCGATTTTGAGGGCAGCCTTGTATGAGGATGAAATCGGCGAGCTGAAACAAAAGGTCGATCAAACGGGATTTTCCGGCATGATTGGTAAAGCCCCCCAGATCCAGGTCATATTTAAGCTTATTGAGGATGTTGCTCCGTCGGATGCTACGGTATTGATCCAGGGAGAAAGCGGTACCGGAAAAGAAATGGTGGCTCATGCCATTCATCGCAAAAGTTTTCGCAAAAACAAGCCTTTTGTGGTGATCAACTGTTCGGCTTATCCGGCAACGCTTTTGGAGAGCGAACTTTTCGGCCATGAGAAAGGAGCATTTACCGGTGCGCTGAAAACCAAGCCCGGTCGTTTCGAACAGGCCGACGGCGGTACCGTTTTTTTGGATGAAATCGGCGAAATACCTCCTTCCGCCCAGATCAAACTGCTGCGGATATTGCAAAGTAGAAAGTTCGAGCGATTGGGCGGCCGAGAGACCTTGGCCGTGGATGTCCGCATTCTGGCAGCGACAAATAAAAACCTGTTGCAGGAGGTCAAAGACGGCCGATTTCGTGAGGATCTTTTCTATCGTTTAAACGTCATTCCGATCCACCTGCCGCCATTGAGGGATCGGGGAAACGATCTGCTGCTTCTTGCCCGGCATTTTTTGGACCGGTTTTCCAATGTACAGAATAAAACCGTAAAAGATTTTTCCACGGAGGTCATGCGAAGACTCCTGGATTATTCATGGCCGGGAAATGTTCGAGAGTTGGAAAATACCATAGAGCATGCCGTGGTTCTGGCCAAGGATGAACAGATCCAGGTTTCGGATTTGCCCTCCGCCTTCTTAATCGCAAAAACACCCGTTTCTGAAAAAGCAGTGAGTCTTGAGGAAACCGAAAAGCAACATCTCATTGAAGTGCTTGAAAAATATCAATGGAACAAAAAGAAAGCCGCTCGAATTTTAGGCATCGGTCGCAGCACCCTGTACGTCAAACTCAAAAAATATCAATTAAAGCCTCCCACTTATCATTAAATTTCATTAAACCCGATCCATACCCCTTACGTCCAGACAATGTTCAGAACCATGAAAATGTGTCTATAACATGGACATTCATAATATATTGTTATTTCAGTCGATATTTTCTAATCTAAAACAATGTGTCCTGAAATCTTACACGTCGTAAAGATCATTATTGGTTCCTTTTCGTATCGATTTTCGTCGTTACTCACCTCGCCGATAAACACTTCATTTTTATTAATTGAAATTACGCTTTAATTTCAATTAGATAGATACGTACAGACCTGTTTGGTCAAACCTTTGGATACCTCATTAAGGCTGCGTCCCTCTTTACATATCCTTGGCACAAGTCTTGCTGCATGTTTGTTCGTTGGAAACATCGCGTCCGGAGAATACCAGTTTAACGCTTTTAAAAAATAATCAGGAATGAAAAAGAAAATTCTCGTGATGAACGCTGATGAAAAAGAATGCGGTGAACTATGCGCCCTTCTGAATGAACAGCAGTATCTTGCCACCCCAACCTACTCATTGCCGGAAATGATCATGTTCATTCAGGATATTGAATGCATGGTTGTGATTATGGATCTTGATACGGTTCCCATTGACAACCGGACCATCCGGGAATTGACTATAAAATACCCGGGGGTTTACTTTTTATGTCTATCCAGTGACCGATTTCATCCTCACCTAAAAGAGGCCCTGTGTTACCACATCTACGCATGTATCAATAAGCCGGTCGATCAGGATGAATTATTTTTCTGGTTAAAGAGTATATGCGAAGAGAAAGATTAATGAAACAACCTTTTGAAACAACTTTCAATAATTTCATTCCACATAACCCTTAATGAAGGAGGTATTTAAATGGAAATGAAAAAAAGTGCGCCATCCAGCCGGAGCCCGAATTTGAAGAATGAAGACGGTTTCGCTTCCGAGCCCAAAAGAGTGAACTTAAAGCGTAGAAGATTCCTGAAAAATTCCCTATTGGCAGCCGGCAGTCTGGGTGCATTAAATTGTTTCCTGGAAAAAGATGCCCTGGCCGGCGATGAGCAAAACGCAGCCCCCTTGCCATTTCCAAAAAGCTTTGCCGACGGGAGTCCATTGGAGCGCATGCGGGTGGAACTTTTGCAGGCCCTGAAAAAACCGGTCTCCGAGCGTAAATGGGTGATGGTGATCGACCAGCAAAAATGCGTGGGATGCGATTCATGTACCGTATCCTGCACGTCTGAGAATAATTTGCCGCCGGGTGTGGTTTACCGCCCGGTTCCGAAACAAGAGGCCGGAACATTTCCGAAAATGGCCTGGATATTCACTCCCAAGCCCTGTATGCACTGTGACCAACCACCCTGTGTGCCGGTTTGTCCGGTCAAGGCCACCTGGAAACGAGAAGACGGCATCGTGGTCATCGATTACGACATCTGCATTGGGTGTCGCAATTGTCTGGCATCCTGCCCGTATAATGCGAGAACATTCGATATGGGTGACTTTTTCGGCTTGGGCACCCCGGAAATCATGAGTTATGAAACCCGCCCCAACTATGAATACAGCAAAGACTGGACCAGAAAACCGGGTACCGAAATATCTCCCATCGGAAATGCCAGAAAATGCACTTTCTGCCTACACCGAATACGCGTCGGCATGCTGCCGGCTTGCGTGACCACATGTCTGGGCGGCGCGACGTATTTCGGTGATTACAACAGCAAGCACAGTCTGGTACGCGAACTCATCGGAACCTCCCGGGTCAAACGGTTAAAAGAAGAATTGGGTACCGAACCTTCCGTATATTATTTAGTATAAAAAGGAGAATAAACGATGAATAAACCACAAAAAACCATATTGTTTATTATCTGGCTGGTTCTGTTGGTTTGGGGACTGATCGGGGTTTTCCAGCGGATGACGACAGGTGAACTCACGTTAAATTACGGGAGTTACATCCCCTGGGGATTATGGGTGGCCGGAAAAGTATATTTTGTCGGTCTCGCCGTTGGGGCATCCTTTCTGACATGGTCAATTTACGCGTTCAACATCCGGTCTCTTAAACCATTGGCACGAATATCTCTGCTGATATCCATCGCCACCATGATCGCCGGTCTTTTGGTCATCGCTTTTGATCTGGGGCATATGTGGCGATTGTATGAAGTTTATACAAGACCCAATTTCTCTTCTCTTTTGGCAATCGCCTCCTGGTTATCCATGGCCTATTTGATTTATCTGCTGATCGTGTTGGGAATTGATCTTAAATACGGACGAGAAATAGGAAATGTCCCCCGTGTTTGGGGTTGGATCGGCATCTTTTTTGCCATTGCCTTTTCCGGCGCCAACGGCGCCGAATTCGCCACCATGGTTTCCAGCCCTTACTGGCATTCGTCTATAGGACCCATTTTGTCCATAGGCGGGGCCTTGCTTTCCGGAATTGCACTGGTACTGGCCGTCAGCACTTTGTCCACAACCGACGGCGGCATTGATGAACAAATTATTAAGATAATGAGCCGGACGGTGATCGGGCTTATTCTCTTTGTGCTGGTGCTGGAATGGTCCGAATATTCGGTTGCCATGTGGTATGGTCGAGGGGGGGACTATTCTTCTATAACTTCCATTCTTTTCGGTCACTACTGGTATGTGTTCTGGATTGTTCATCTGGCTATCGGATCGATTTTGCCATTGTTTCTACTGCTGTGGCAGCCCGCCAACCGCCTGGCCGCCGGTTTTTCCGGAGCCCTGGTGGCGATAACCTATATGGCGGTCCGCTTGAATCATGTCATTCCGGGCCAGATCACCCCGGCCATGAGAGGATTGCAAGAGGCCTATACGGACAAGTGGCTGACGTTTCAATATCTTCCATCTTCCACCGAGTGGGCGGTTTTTGCATTTTCCGTCGCCGTCTGCATCGCCCTGTATTGGCTGGGCAGCCGCATCATACCTGTTGGTTCACTTAAATCCGTTGACAAGGGAGGACGATAACCATGAACAAAGAGACCAATACTCAAATGATCCAAAAGACTCAAATCGAGAAAGAACCACGTCTTTCCCGGCGTAATTTTATAAAATCCACGGCCTTTGTGGGCGGTACTGCCGCATTCGGGCTCCAAGCTGCGAAAACAATCGGCGGTTTGTTTGGCAAAGAGGCTTCGGCAGCCACACGGCAAGCAGCGCCGTATATATTGGCGGAGCCGCAAAACCTGGTTTACAGCACTTGCCTGCAATGTCATGTGGCCTGTCCGAACAAAGCCAAGATCTGGGACGGCACCTTGGCCAAGCTGAGCGGAAATCCTTACAGCCCGCAAAACTTTCTCCCTCACATTCCATATGATACCAAACCCAAAGATGCCGCCACCATAGACGGCAAGCTTTGCGCCAAGGGCCAGACCGCCATCCAGACTTACTATGATCCCTATCGTGTACGAAAGGTGCTGAAACGCGCAGGCGAACGGGGATCCGACAAATGGAAAGCCATCCCCTTCGATCAATTCATTCGTGAAGTCGCCAAAGGCGGAAAGTTGTTTTCGGATATCGGTGACGATAGTCACTATCCCGGGTTTGAAGAAGTCATCGCCCTTCGGGATCCCAAAATCTCAGCGTCAATGGCAAAGGATTCGGAAAATTGCGGCAAGGGTAAAATGACTGTGGCTGAATTCAAAGCCAAATATCGAGATCATCTGGACAAACTCATCGATCCGGATCATCCGGATCTCGGCCCAAAAAACAACGGATTTGTATTCATGGCCGGCCGTATCGAACATGGCCGCAAGGAATTGATGGCACGGTTTACCGGCAAAACCCTGGGCTCAAATAATGCCTATGAGCACACCACCATTTGCGAACAATCCCACCATATTGCCTATAAAAGAATGACCAGCAACAAAAGCGAACATATGAAACCGGATCTGGTGAACTGCGAATTTGCCGTGTTCTGGGGAACCGGTGCATTTACGGCCAATTTCGGACTGACATGCATGGCGGAAAAAGTGACAACCGGTATGGTAAACCGGGGGATGAAAACGGCAGTGGTCGATCCGCGCCTGTCCCATGATGCCGGAAAAGCCGACTGGTGGCTGCCGGTACGGCCCGAAAAAAACGGCACCCTGGCCATGGCCATGATTCGATGGATCCTGGAAAATAACCGGTATGATCAACGCTATCTGGAAAATGCCAACAAAGCGGCCGCCAAAGCCGACAAAGAGCCGACCTGGAGCAATGCCACCCATCTGGTTAAAATTGTGGACGGCCACCCCCTGGAACTGCTGCGGGCATCCGAAGTCGGTGTCGGCTCTGAAAACCAGTATGTGGCATCCAAAAACGGACGATTTGTTGCCGTGGACCCTGAAGATGAAAACCATCCCGTGGAAGGTGATCTGTTCGTAAAAAGCCAGGCAAACGGAATCCCGATTAAAAGTGCCTTCCAGCTCCTGGCTGAAGAAGCCTATGCAAAATCGTTGCAAGCCTATGCCGATGACTGTGGTGTGGAATTGAAAACCATTGTTGACGTCGCCCGGGAATTGACCTCCCACGGCAAACGGGCGGCAGTGGATATGTATCGGGGTCCGGTGCAGCAAACCGACGGTTATTATTCAGGATGTCTGGTAATCACTTTGAACGTGCTGATCGGAAACGCAGATTACAAAGGCGGGCTTATTAAGGGCGGCGGCCACTGGCATGAAGGCGGCGGAAAGCCGGGAAATGTATATGACCTGGGGAAAATGCATCCCGGCGCGCTAAAAGCTTTCGGCGTCAAGATCACCCGTGAAAAAAGCCGTTACGAAGATTCTACCCTGTTCAGGGAAAAAGGTTACCCGGCCCAACGACCGTGGTATCCGTTCACAGGCAATGTCTATCAGGAAGTCATCCCTTCTTTCGCCTCCGGCTATCCATATCCGGGAAAAATCCTGTTAACCCACATGGGGACCCCGGCATTTGCCATTCCAGGCGGAAACCAGCAGATCATAAATATGCTTAAAAATCAAAAACAGGTCCCCTTGTATATTGCATCAGACATCGTCATCGGTGAAACATCCATGTATGCGGATTACATTTTGCCTGACCTGACATTTCTGGAGCGCTGGGGAATGCCCCACCCCTCGCCGGATAATCCCACCAAAGTCAGCAAAATCCGTCAGCCGGTGGCAAAGCCGTTGACCGAAGAGGTAACCGTGGCTGGTGAAAAAATGCCCATTTGCCTGGAAACCTTTATGATTGCCATAACCCAAAAGTTGAATCTGTCCGGTTTTGGTAAGAACGCTTTGGGACCGGGTATGGATTTTACAAGGGCCGAAGACTGGTTTCTGAAGCAGGCCGCCAATATTGCTTTTGGAGATAAAAAGGACGAGGCGGTACCGGATGCCGACGCCGCGGAGATGGAAATCTTCCGCAAGGCCAGAAGACACCTGCCGCCGTCGGTCTTTGATGAAGGTCGCTGGAAAAAAGCCCTTGGGTCGGAAACACACTGGCGGAAGACGGTCTATGTCCTGAACCGGGGCGGCCGCTTTGCCCCGTACGGGAGCAACTACAACGGCGTTTTCATGAAATCTCAACTCGGTACCATGTTCCGCCTGTTCGTAGAAGAAGTGGCCAAGCAAAAGAACAGTATCAGCGGAAAATTTTTCAGCGGCGTGCCGATGATCGGCGGTGAATTTGATGCCGCGGGAACCGCCCTGGTCCGTTCCGAAGTTTATCCTTTTCGGATTATCACTTATAAGGAACCATACGGCGGTCAGTCCCGTACCATTTCCAACTACTGGGGCAACATCAACCTGCAACCGGCCAATAACATCCTGATACATCCGTCAGATGCACACAAGCTGGGTATTAAGCAGCACCAAAAAGTCAGGCTGGTCTCTGCAGACAATCCCGATGGCCGGCTGGAACTTAAAGACGGGGGAAACAGGGTCATAGATATGATCGGTCGAGTGAACATCGTTGAGGGAATGCGACCCGGGGCCCTGGCGGTCTCCTGGCATTACGGCCACTGGGCTTACGGATCCAACGAGGTCGTTGTGGACGGGAAAAAGGTGATGGGTGACAAGCGACGTGCCGGCGGACTTTGTACCAATTCCCTGCTGGCGGTGGATCCGGTAATCAAAGACGTATGCCTGTCCGATCCCATTGGCGGAAGCGCATCGTATTCCAACAGCCGTGTCGGTCTGAAACCATTGTGATAGAAGATTCAGGGGTCGGGGGGTTTGTATTTATTCAATCGCATCCTATATTACATTTTTACCGAAACAAGATTCTCCGACCCCTCACGTATTTCAACAAATATCGACATTATTGGGAAGATATTGATCCTGTTTATTTAAAATATGAAAAATAAAGTTCATCTTGTTATATCCGTTTCAGCCTTTGTATGGTGCCTGCTTGTTGTCGCTCCGGCGAAAAGTGGTGAAAACCATTCTGTTGGACGAGAGACAAGCAGGCAACATCATAGGGTTTTGGCCATAGATGATACCGCCGATAAAGGCATGGTCGTCGGAATCGACGCCGGCCATCTGTTCCGGCTCATGGAAATGGATCCCAATGTTTATGTGCTGTATATCGGCAGCGGCAGCGATTTTAAACACTGGTTCGGCGGTTCCAAAAACGCCGTGCATATTACTTTAAACCAGGTTAAAGAGAACACCTTGAAGCTGCCTAAAGACAAAACGCTGATTCTCATCTGCCCTTCCGGGCAACAAAGTCCCGTAGCGGCCAAAAAACTATCCGCTCGAGGCTATGTTGTTTATTACGTGGTTGGGGGTATACAGGCTTTGAATAAATTTGAGAAAAATAAGCCGAAGCCTATGAAAGAGAAACCTGACCAGGAAAATAGGGAAAAAAACATCCGGCAACAGCAAAAAAATGATGAACCACATTACCCGGAGTCTATATTCGAAGAAGAAGACATGGGATGCTGATTAGGCCGCACCATTTAGAAATCGACATCTTCATAAGCTTGACGGCATCATAAAACTGAGATAAGTTGAAAAAATTTAAACCATGAGGAAAAATAACCCTCTCGATATTTTTTAAATTTAGAGCAGTTGATTTCAATTTTTTTTGTGATATGTTATGTTAACGTTAACATAACTTCAACAACAGGTGTAAGCATGCAAGATTTCGACACGTTGCTGAAAAATTCAGCCGCAGCCCACGGGCATTTGTGTCCGGGCCAGATGGTAGGGGTGCGCATGGCCATGCTGGGATGCCGGCTCATCGGCCTGGATGAGCCGACCCGCATTGATCAGATTAAAAAACTTATCGTCTTTGTCGAGATGGACCGGTGTACCGGCGATGCTGTGGCCTATGTCACCGGCGCCAAACTGGGGCGACGGTCGTTGAAGTTTAAGGATTATGGCATCATGGCCGCCACATTTATAAATTTGGAAACCAATACCGCGTTTCGGGTGATTTCCACGGAAGAAGCCAGAGATTTAGCCCCTCTTTATGCACCTGGAATACCGGAAAAGAATCCCCGGCAGCTTGAAGCCTATAAACGGATGCCGGACAGTGTTCTGTTTCGGGTTCAAAAGGTCCGGGTGGATATGAGCGAATACGATTTGCCGGGTCCCACGCGCAAAAAAGTATCCTGCAGTCGATGCGGTCAGGTGATTCGGGACAACCGGGAAGTGGTTCGAAGTGGTCGTATTCTTTGCAAACCTTGCGCTCAAGAGGCTTATTTCTCGGAAGCAAAGGAGATCACCTGGCCGGATATGAACTGGACGCCAGACCAAGAAGAAGATCAAATGTTTGTCGCCACCAAGGCACTAAGACACGAAGGAAGCAAGTAAGTTTGCTTCGCTCACAATTGGAATGTTGGAATATATGAGTAATGGAATAATGGGTTTGAAGGAGGAGATAAAAAGTGATTAAAACCATCGAATTAAAAGATGCGGTGGGAACCAAACTCGCCCATGATATCACCGAAATCCGTCCCGGAGAGTTTAAAGGCGCAGCTTTTCATAAAGGACACACGGTATGCAACGATGATTTGTGCCGCTTACAGAAACTCGGGAAGAATCATCTTTATCTTATTGATTTAGAGGCAGACGAGATTCATGAGAACGAGGCGGCCGCCATTATGGCCAATGCCCTGGCAGGAAAAGGGGTCGTCTGGAAAAATGAACCTCGTGAAGGAAAAATCGGCCTAAAGGCGGATATGGACGGATTACTGGTTATCAATGCTGCGGCATTGGCAGCGTTTAATATGATCGATGAAGTCATGTGCGCCACGATGCACAATCATACCCTGGTGAAAGCAGGCGATCTGGTGGCCGCCACCCGGGCCATCCCTTTGGTCATGAAACGGGTTCCCATCGAAAGGGCCGCCGCCATTGCCGCTCAAAATGGGGGTGTGGTTTCCGTACGTCCTCTTCGACAGGGAAAAGCCGGTCTGATCATCACGGGAAACGAGGTGTATCACGGTCTGATCCAAGACCGTTTTGCGCCCATTCTGAATCGAAAACTCATTGATCTGGGATGTGAAGTGAATGGTATGAGCTTTGCGCCGGACGATGCTGAAATCATTCGCCGGGCGATTTGCGAACATATTGAGCAAGGCTGCGACCTGATTCTTTTAAGCGGCGGTATGAGCGTGGATCCTGATGACGTTACCCGCAAAGGGATTCGCCTGGCAGGTGCCGATGAGGTGCACTATGGGGCTGCAGCGCTTCCCGGCGCCATGTTTCTGGTGGCGTATATCGGGAAAGTGCCGCTCCTCGGCGTACCGGCTTGCGGTCTTCATCACCGTACGACCGTTCTCGACCTGGTCCTTCCCCGTATTCTGGCCGGAGAAAAAATCGGCAAAAAAGAGCTGGCATTTTTAGGTCACGGCGGTCTTT
>Ga0210077_1000675_pt1 | contig 11603 bp, 9 predicted proteins | sample RushMan_CattailN_5_FD_185556 | JGI IMG/M metagenome (GOLD analysis project Ga0210077, IMG submission 185556) | Wetland microbial communities from San Francisco Bay, California, USA, that impact long-term carbon sequestration -... | ecosystem: Environmental > Aquatic > Marine > Wetlands ... | reverse complement strand
CCAGCACCGCACTTGTCGTGTATGATGCCCCGGCACCCGGATCATCAACACCGTGGTTAAGGTAAATTACAACAGTGTCAGGAGAGAGGGATTCCAGGTACGTGTATTCATCGGCTTCGTATGCCGGATCCAAATTCCTTACTCCGGTAAGATGGAACACATCGTTGTTGAAGGGAGGTACGGTCTGAGGGGATGATTCAACAGTCCTGCCCGTCAGCATCCCGACTGAAGTCATAGCAAGTGATGTATTGTTGTCATATTTCCCACCGGGAAAAGCTAAATGGTTGCTCGCCCGGGTGAACCCCCATCTATCCAAATCATCTTTGCCACCTTGTATTGCAGCGATCTGTTCAGGCAGATTCAGGGTATTATCAATCCAATTCCTATGGTTATTGGTATGATCGCCGATATCCCATCCTGCATTATAAAGGGCCGTTAACTGGGTAAGGTTAATCCAGGCTATACCAGTACCAGACGGGTTAATCTCGTCAGTAATAACATAAAATGTTGCTTTATTGCCGTGATCTGCAAAAATGGGATACCCGACAGTATACACGGATGCCCTTGAATCATCAAAAGTGAATAAAACCGCTCTTGGGTATGCACTCGCCGTACCAGCAAGCAGAAGTACTGCTACCAGCACAATCCCAATACCAAATCGCCTTGTCATTCCCCGTCTCCGCTTCTTCTTCCCCCGTTCCGTTCATTCTCGAAACACGCTGAGTACAGAATATATACTATACCCCAGTCTCTATACAATAAGCATATGCATGGCACCAGCGCAAAGCATCCCTGAAAATGGAGTGTATATGCAGTACTTCACCTGATTTCTGACATGAGAACGTATGGCGGGCTGTTTTTGACCACCAGAAAGTTCCACCACAATCCTTTATGAACTGTTCATAGATATGGTTAAATCCAAAATCTTACGATCACAAATAGGCGTTGCAGAAAAATTCGGATGCCACCCCGATCGAGCGAACCAGCCGCAAACCGAAAGCTGATTAGTTGAGGTTTGGTCGCTGCTTCCAAATGAGCACCCCCATGACGATAATTCATGCATAGTGCAAAATATGACCGTTTTCTATTTTCCGTGATATCGGAAAAGAGTATTTTAATTTATCGGGTGTCTGCACATCGAAGAATACATTACATGCAGGAGAAAACTATTATTCAGCACAAACCGGGGATGATCTGCACGGCTTTCCTGTATCTTGACCAGACAAAGAAAAACCCTCACCTGATCCCGGGCCTGATAGCGGTCAGCACGGCGGCGTCACTGCTCCTGAACTGGTACGGGCTTACCCTCGGTATTACCAATGTGCTGCCTCATCTCCTGTATATCCCCATAATCCTGGCCGCCTATTATTATCCCCGTCGTGGTGTCCTGTTTACGGCAGTCCTCTCGGCCACGTATGGTGGGCTTGTTCTGGGAGTTGGATCACCACCCCCGGATGTCATCGTCGCTGCTCTCGCACGGGTTGTGGTTTTTATTGTAATCAGTGCCGTCGTTTCATTCCTGGCCGGCAGGATGCAGCAGGATGCCGGCATGTGCCTGCGTTTTGTATCCATGGTCGAATCGTCCAATGATGCCATTGTGGGTAAAACCCTGGACGGGATAATCACGGACTGGAACTCCGGTGCTGAACGGCTCTACGGGTACACTGCCCGCGAAATAACAGGAGAATCGATCAGCCTGCTTACGCCCCCGGATCGTCAAGACGAAGTCCCCCGGCTCATCCGCAGGATACGAAGCGGTGAACGTATCGGGCGCTACGAGACGGAACGGATAACAAAAGACGGGAGGCGAATCCAGGTATCCCTCTCCCTGTCACCAATCGAAGACGTTGACGGAACTATTATCGGGATTTCAACGAGCGCCCATGATATCACGGAAAGAATGCAGATGCAGGATGAAGTCCTGAGGGGAAAGAATGAATGGGAGCGGACCTTTGACGCAGTCCCCGACCTTATTGCAATAATCGACCAGGAGCACCGGATAATACGGGTGAACAGGGCAATGGCGGACAGGCTCGGTATATCCCCGGGGGATGCCGTCGGTCGTGCCTGTTACGAGATCGTGCACCATAAAGAGCTGCCACAACGCTCGTGCCCCCACCAGCTTCTCATGAATGACGGAAAGGAACATATCCAGGAAATTCATGAGGATACCCTCAACGGGGATTTTCTGATTACTGCATCCCCACTCCACGATGCATCAGGTAAATTAACCGGATGCGTCCATGTGCTCCATGACATAACCGAACCTAAAAGAGCAGAGAAAGCCCTGCAGCAGGCATTGAAAAAACTCAATATGCTCTCCTCGATTACCCGGCATGATATCCTGAACCAGCTGATGGTGCTGGGAGGCTACCTGGTGATCTCGAAAGAGAGTGTAACGGACCCGGAAATCCTTGGCTTCATGCAAAAAGAGGAAGAAGCAGTAACATCAATCCGCCGCCAGATCGAATTTACCCGATACTATGAAGATATCGGCGTGAACGCGCCACAATGGCAGGAGATTGCAACAACGATCCGCTCATCCGCGGCACAACTTCCTCTCGAAGGGATATCGCTTGAGATACCGTTTTCGGGTGTAGAAGTCTTCGCCGATCCCCTCATCAGCAAAGTGTTCTATAACCTCATGGAGAATTCGATCCGCCACGGTGATCATGTCACGCGGATCGGGTTTTCATTTAATGAGGTCGATACGGGCGGAGCGATTACCTATGAGGATAACGGTGCAGGGATTCCTGCCGGAGACAAAGAACATATCTTCCAAAGAGGGTTTGGCAAACATACGGGACTTGGCCTGTTCCTGTCCCGCGAGATCCTCGCGATCACCGGCATATCCATCCACGAGAACGGTGAAGCGGGCAAGGGTGTAAAGTTCGAGATCCTGATACCGCGGGATATGTACAGGGTTTTACCATGACCGCCCCGCCAGATGATCCCGGGCTGACAACAACCCTGCTTGCCCTGCAACAGGATGAGATTACCGAACACCATATCTACAAAAAAATTGCTGCACACCAGGATGCCCGCAACCGTGAGGTGCTGGAACGGATTGCCAACCAGGAACTCGGGCATTATGCGATTTGGAAACAGTATACCCGGCAGGACGTAGCGCCGGATTCGCTCCGTATCTGGTTCTACTACCTGATCGCACGGACCATGGGCATGACATTTGCCATCAAGCTCATGGAAGGCGTGGAAAAACGTGCACAGGCATATGATCACGGACTTGTTGACCGGGTTCCAGAGGCACAGGAGATCCTGGTCAATGAGGAGAACCATGAGCGGGACCTTATCGCGCTCATCGATGAAGAACGGCTGAAATACGTCGGCTCGGTCGTGCTCGGTCTCAATGATGCGCTTGTTGAGTTTACCGGAACCCTTGCCGGGCTCACCTTTGCAATCCAGAACACGCAAATCATTGCAGTTGCCGGCCTGATCATGGGTGTTGCCGCCTCGCTTTCGATGGGAGCTTCCGAGTACCTTTCCCAGCAGTCGGACGGGGGATCCACCAATCCGTTCAGGGCATCGATCTATACCGGGGCCACGTACATTGTGACCGTCGCCCTGCTTATTCTGCCGTACCTGGTTCTTGGAAGCCCGTACTACGCCCTCGTATTTACCCTGGCGGGAGCCGTTCTCGTCATATTCCTCTTCACATTCTATATATCCGTAGCCAAGGATCTTCCCTTCTGGCGACGATTCGGAGAGATGCTTCTCATCAGCCTCGGTATTGCAGCGATCTCCTTCGTTATAGGTATCCTGATCCGCACGGTGCTGAACGTCAATGTTTAGAAGAACACATTGGGTAATTATATCCTGATGCCGGGGATCATCCCCGTGGCATTCCCTGCCGCTCCTTTCATGGCATATTCCGGCAGAATTAAGAAAACGTACTTTTATCCTCACGGACTTCCCCATTGCAGTAACGATGAAAGAAAAAAGGTGAATCTGTGAAGACTATCATCTATTATTTTACCGGTACTGGAAATTCGCTGGCGGCAGCACGGGCTATCTGCCGCCACCTTGGCAACTGCGAACTGAAATCGATCGCATTGATTCCTGGAGCCGTCACGGATATTACCCCTGATGCGGACCGGGTGGGCATTGTCTGCCCGGTCTATGATTTCGGCCTGCCATCGATCGTGGTGGAATTTGTGCAACGTCTGGACCTCTCCCGAACGGGCTATTGTTTTGCCGTACTTACCATGGGAGGCATCGGGGCTTCAGCTCTCCACCAGATCGATGACCTTGTCTTTACCCGCTCCCGCCGGCATCTTGATGCGGCATGGACTGTCAAAATGATAGGCAACTTTGTGCCGCTCTATGATCCGGCGAAAGGCGTAAAGAGAGAGAGGCTTCTTGCAGAAGCAGAAAAACGCCTGGCCGGGATCGCCTCGATGATCGACAACGGTCTCATGGTGCGGCCTGATACTGCTTTTTTGTCAGGTCTCCTGAAGCATGTTATGTATGACGGCTTCATCCGCCGGATCCATGACGCGGATAAAAACTTCATCGCGGATGAACGATGCACCTCGTGCGGCACCTGTGCGGACGTCTGCCCGGTGCATAATATCGAAATGGTTGAGGGTAAACCGGTCTGGAAACATCACTGCGAGCTCTGCTGTGCCTGCATCCACCTCTGCCCTGTCGAGGCGATCCAGTACGGGCAGAAGACCCGGACCCGGGGAAGATATCACCACCCTGACCTGAAAATTGCGGATATGAAGGCGCAGCGGGGCGAATGAGAGCCCTGATCGACTCCATTCGTGTATACCCTGCAGAATACAGTTCTCACAAATCCAGGTACTCTTGTTTTGTCGAGAGGGAGGGAGGTGAACGGGATGGCAAAATCTGAGGAGGATTCTGTTTTATTTCACCCGGTGCTCCGGTTTAAGCAACGTCTGGTATACAGCCGGTGCAGTGAACTCAAACTGATGCATCCCTTCCCGCTCATTGACGGTCAGAGATCCTCCGGCACGTTCCGCGAGCCCCTGCAGGAATCGCCAGGTACGGCGTTCCTGCGGTGTTCCCGGTGAGGGTGCATTCCCGGCAACCGTGACGATCGCGGTCCTATCACTACGGCGGGCGCTGATCTCGATCCGGTCTGCCCCGGTGCCGACCTGGTCCTCAAGAATATAGGTAAGCAGATCGGTGAAATGTTCGGGGTCTATGCAGACCAGCAGCGGGTCATCTTCGGACAGCACCGTGACTTCAACGTCCGCGAGCAACGGCGGAGTCCCGATCCGGGCGAGCAGGATACGGGAAAAGGCTACGTCATCATCGGCACTGGAGAGTACCTCATCGTCTGTGAAGGGAGGGACCGTAAGCCCGGTGACGACTGCTCCTGTCAGCGCATTGAGATCACAATCCGAGCACTCATTTGGCGGCGTGAAACCGCGGAGCATCGTCGTATAATCCGAGAGGAGCCGGCCGGCACGGCGGACAAGGGACGGGTTGATAATGGCCGAAAGTTCATCCCGGTTAAATGTCCGTTCGAGTTTTGCGATCACCTGCCCTGCCTTGAGGACACGGTGGATCGGGACATCCTGCCCGTGCCGTTGTTCTTCTGCAAAATTATGGAAGGCTTCCAGCAGTTCATCGATCATATCACCCCTTATGAGCGCAGATGACTGGTCTGCCATGCCTGATTCGCCGAGCTCGTCCAGGATAAAGGAGACGTACTGGAGGCGTCCTGACATGATGGTGAAGAGCTCATTCACCTGCTCCATGCAGTCCCCTGCAAATGCAGCGGTCCGGGCCGCCCGGTCAGGTTCCATCTCGGCGATGTTGGCCAGGCCGCAGGCATCAGCCCTGACTGCCCGGAGCATCCGCAGGGCATCCGTAGCAGGGATCACCCGACCATGCCCGGAGAAGACAAGCTGTATACCTTCTTTGACGATGAGCATCTCCACAGCGCCCAGCGAATAAATAAGCGTTTCCTGCGACCACCCGGTCAGGCCGGCTATTCCCGGGCTTGCCGCAAACAGGAGGTCCCCGGTAAAAAGAAGCTCACCGATCTGCAGGCAGATACTGTCCGGGCTATGACCTGGTGTATGATAGACCGTGAGAGCTGGTCCTGGCCCAAACTCTATCCGCTCGCGGGGGAGTCCTGCGGGACCTGTCTTGTCCCGGGTAATGGTGATCCGGGCTCCATTCGGAAAACTCATGTCTTCTGAACAAAGATCATGCCGTTCCCCGGAAAAGAGATGAAGTCCGACTTTCATCGGGAAGAACGGTACCTGCATCAGGTCAGACTGCGTGACAGTTGTATCCCCGGATTCAAGGGCGCACGCCCCAGCCTGCTGAACCGCGAAAACCGCGGTATCAGGATGGGTAAATACAGGGTCTGCCTGGATACCGACAAAATGATCGGTGTGGGCATGCGTCAGGAAGACAAAAAGCGGGCGGTTGTTCTCAGCCCGACACGTGCCGATAACCCTCAGCAGATGTTCTGCCTGTTCGGGCAGCCCGCCGGGGTCAATCAGGATAATGACGTCCGGCGTGGTGAGGATGTAAGAATTGGAAGATATGGCATCGATCTTCCGGATCAGGGGATAGAGCGCTGCTCCCGGTGCACCCGGGACCGGTTGCCACTCAATAGAATCGGGCTTGCCATCACCAGGTGGCAAGCGCCTCTCCCTCAGATGGGTAAATAGAGAAGATTGAGGTGAATCCGGCGAGCTTGAAGACCTTCAGAACCTCGGGCTGGAGGCTGCAGATGGCGAATTTATCCCCGGGGTTTTTCAGCTTCTTGGCAGTCGATAGCAGCACGCGGAGGCCACCGCTGCTGATATACGAGACCCCGGAAAAGACGAGCAGGATTTTCCTGTTCCCGCGCCCGATTTCTGTGGTGATTGCCTGTTCAAGTTCCGGTGCAGTTAATGTATCAATTCTGCCATTGACGGAAAGAATAGTGTTCCCTTCACGGTTTACGGCTGAAATATCCACGCTGTTTCCTCACAACGTAGTGTCGGTATTTTCCAAAGATAATCTTATCCATCCGACACAGGGCAGGAGGATGTATAAAAAACCCTTTATGAGCATGAGGCGCACTTTCTATGTACACGAGCCTGATCATGGAGTTCACGCCCATTTCTTATCTGCTGGTCCTCATTCAGCTCATCTCCGTGATCGTCGTAGTCGCCTATCTCCTGACCCGGAGCAGGATCTTTTCAGAAGTCCTTGACGGCCACCCGGCGGTGAAGACCCAGGTCATCCTTATCCTGGTTTTCGGGGCCCTCTCCATCTACGGTACCATCAGCGGTGTCGAGTTCATGGGTGCGATCATCAACGTCCGCGATCTCGGGCCGATGCTCGCCGGCCTCCTCGGGGGCCCGCTTGTCGGGGTCGGGGCAGGACTGATCGGGGCAGCATACCGGTTGAGCCTCGGGGGCTTCTCGGTCTATGCCTGCTCACTGGCAACAGTCCTCGCCGGACTTTTCGGGGGGGTCATCTGGCTTGCATGCGGGAGGCGGTTTGCCGGCATTACCATCGCGGTGCTCTTTGCCATCATCATGGAAGGGTTTCACATGCTGCTGGTACTCGCCCTGTGCCGCCCGTTTGACCAGGCCGTGACCGTTACCTCGGCAGTAGGCCTCCCCATAATCCTTGCAAACGCCGCCGGCATGTTTGTTTTTGCATTTATCGTCGAAAACCTCCAGAACGAGCGCAAGATGCAGGCGGAACGGGATACGTTGATGCGGGAGATGGAGCGCAAGAACACCGAACTGGCCATCGCAGCAGAGATCCAGCAGAGTTTTCTTCCCGACACTATCACCCAGATAGAGGGGTACGACATTGCAGCCCGGAGCGTGATGGCAAAAGAGGTCGGGGGAGACTTCTTTGACGTGATCCCGCTCGAGGTGGTCCCGCTGGGAACCGGGAAACTCGGGATCATGATTGCAGATGTATCCGGCAAAGGCATTCCGGCAGCCCTGTTCATGGCCCTGTCCCGGATCGTTGTGCGGGTGAATGCCACGTGGTATGCGAACAAACCTGCCGCTGCAATCCGGAATGCGAATACTATCATCTCCCACGACTCGAAATCCGGAATGTTCGTAACGCTCTTTTACGGGCTGATGGATTCCACCAGCCGTACCTTTACCTATGTCAATGCCGGTCACAACCCTCCTGTCCGCTACTGTGCCGCGGATGGTACCTTGTCTGAACTCGAAGCGACCGGTATGGCGATGGGAGTGCTTGACGATGCGCAGTACACGCAGGATACCGTGCAGATGGCAAAGGATGATCTCCTCATCCTGTACACTGACGGGATTACCGAAGCGGAGAATAACCAGCTTGAGATGTTCGGGGTTGAGCAGCTGAAGAAGGTTATACTGGCATCGCATGAATTATCCCCGATGGATATTGTTGAGGAGATCCTCATTGCAGTCCGGGCATTTACAGGGGATCAACCGCAGTCAGATGACATTACCCTGATGGTCATCCGGAGCCGGTGACGATGGATAAGACATTTGAGTTGATAATTGATTCCACTATCGAGAAGATCCCGGAAGTCTCAGCTCTTCTGGGTGTAGAGATGCAGACATCCGGTTTCGGCAGTGAGGAAATCCTCGATACCCAGCTCGCCGTCGAGGAGGCTGTCACCAATGTAATCAGCCATGGTTATAAAGAACCAGGCAATGAGGTTATCGTCTCCTGCAGGATAAGCCCCGAACGCATAGAAATACAGATCATCGATACTGCACCACCGTTTAACCCGTTATCGGTCCCTGAACCGGAACTCGACAGCACTATCGAAGACCGTCACATCGGCGGTCTTGGGGTGTTTCTGATCCGCCAGGTCATGGATGAAATCTCTTATCGGTACGAGAACGGTAAAAATATCCTTCTGCTCATAAAACGAAGAACGCTCTGAGTGCGACGGAGTTTGGGAAAAGCCGGGAAAATACATAATTCCTGTTCAATCATTGCCCGGCCCGGTCTGTTTTCATTCACGGGTGAAACACGGGTGAAATATACTCTCCCGTTCAAACTCTATTGTTTTATCTACCGGTATCCAGATCCCTATTCATGAAAATGCATGCGGTCTTTTTTATTCTTGCATTCGTGCTGGCAGTGGTCCTTAGTGCTGGTTGCACGGACAATGGTACCCCTTCCCACGACCCGTCCGGGGTAACGCCACGAGAAACCCTGTCACCGGCAGCTGTCTCTTCCGTATCGCCGGAAGAGCTCGTGGCATTTGTCGAGAAAGCCTATGAATATGCTCAGGAACACGGCCGGGAAGCTGCTCTCCGCGAATTCAATAACCAGACCGGCCGGTTTGTTGAAGGCGAACTTTATATCTTTGCCTATGATAGTCAAGGGAACACCGTTGCCCTCCCGTTTCAACCCGAACTCCTCGGCAAGAATCGCTGGAATACAACAGATGCAAACGGCACCCCGTTTATCCAGGAACTGATCAGTACCGGGCAATCCGGCGGGGGTTTCGTCCATTACCACTACCTGGATCCTGCGGACAACTACACAGTCAGACCCAAACTCAGTTATGCCATGATGGTGGATCATGACTGGATCATAGGGGCCGGCATGTATGAACCGGATATCGATAGCCCGATCGTAACGGTGGGGGGAGATCAAAACGTACGAAAAAATCTCACCACATTTGTCGGGGAGGCTGTCGCGTATGCCGGGAAGAATGGAAAAGATGCCGCTATCCGTGAGTTTAACGACAGGAACGGTACGTTCGTCCGTGGCGATCTCTACATCTATGCCTTTGACTATAACGGAACGACCCTTGCACTTCCCCACCAGCCCCGTTTGACAGGAACAGACCTCTCCGGTTTGCAGGATCCCTTCGGGGTCAATTACACCAGAATAGAGATCTATCTCGCGCAGCAGGGAGGAGGGTTCATCTTCTACCACTACCCCAACCCGGTCCACAATATGACTCTTGAACCCAAGATGAGCTACGTCCGGAAGGTCGATGAGACCTGGTGGCTCGGGGCGGGGATCTATCTGAGCTAGCATGCGGAGAATTCACCATATTTATCGCTACCCGACCTGATTCGCTAGTTACTGATCAAAGGACAAAGCAGAGACAAATGCACGAAATAATACATTTATAAGGGAAATATACCGGAAAGAGGAAAGGGGATTGCATCGTTCTGACATTTCCAGGATGAACGGTATCATCATTATTCCCTTGTCCGGCGTTTCGATACCGGCAATACACCGGTAATTGAAGGTGAATTAAAACGTATTGCAGAACCATGTCCGGAGCGGGTTCTCTTTGATTTTTCAAAGACCGAGTATATCGCAAGTGCAGGACTGAGAGTACTGCTTGTCACAACAGTTCGATCCTCAAAACGGGAGGGCCCGTTGCCCTTTCATCGCTCTCCCCACAGGTCAGGCAGGTCTTCGAAATCGCCGATTCACAAACATTTTTTCCATCTTTGATTCGCGCGAAGAGGCACTCGATTACCTGCAAAAATAATATTGGATATCCCTTTCTTTGCCATCCCTGTTGGTGAAAGAGGGGGAATTATTTTTTCTGGCCCTGTCCTTCCCATTCTGGTGAGGGCTGACGGGACTCTTCTTGATAAAAATCAACCCAGGCCTGCCGGGCCTCTTTTTCGATCATGCTGGTTTTAAGGTGCATCACGAGTGCATAAATCACCAGGAGATAGACAAGGGTACGGATTATAATGAGAGGAATGGTGAGGGGGACTTTAAACCCAAGAAAGGGTGCATCATGTGAAATGCCAAAAAGCCCAAACGCAGCAGCAATAAACAGAGGAAGGGATTCCTGACTTTTCCGGTACCAGAGAATGCCGAGCAGTACAATAATGATGCGCAATACCAGGTTTACAAAAAGGAGGATCCCATTCGTTGGCCGTCAGTGATACTTCTTGTCCATGTATTGACTATCCCTATATCGGTTTTGCGATTATGGTCTGTTGACGCTTTCCGCTCTCCTTTTAGTGAAAAGTGGGTGACCGTTCTTCATCCTACCTGGTGGCCCTGATCCTCTCGTATGGGGGTGCCGGTGTGGGGTAGAGGGGTATTGCCTTGAATGGAAGAATCTTCATACCCGATCGGGGCATATTCCTGCATAGGTGCAGGATAATGGAACCCCAAGGCCGGACTTTTTATGACGCAATCATTGACTTCTTGCCGGATGCCACGTTTGTCATTGATACGGACGGTAAGGTAATCGCGTGGAACAAGGCGATGGTGGCATTGACTGGTGTTCCGGCAGAGTCAATGCTGGGGAAGGGAAACTACGAATATGCTCTCCCGTTTTACAAGGAACGCAAGCCGATGCTTGCCAACCTGATCTTCATGCCTGAGGTCGAGATCGAGAAACGGTATAATTCCGTACAACGGATCGGGAATACCCTCGTGGTCGACATCTTCATTCCGGACTTCCAGCCGGGCGGGGTGTTCTTCTGGGCCAAGGCGAGCCCGCTATACGATCCGCAGGGAAATATCTCCGGAGCAATCGAGACGATAAGGGATATCACCGACCGAAAACGTGCTGAACAGGAGATCGTCCGGACTACCCGGGAGATGGAGGAGATCATCGATTTCTTGCCTGATGCAACGCTGGTCATCGATCTGGA
>Ga0210077_1000672_pt1 | contig 11649 bp, 9 predicted proteins | sample RushMan_CattailN_5_FD_185556 | JGI IMG/M metagenome (GOLD analysis project Ga0210077, IMG submission 185556) | Wetland microbial communities from San Francisco Bay, California, USA, that impact long-term carbon sequestration -... | ecosystem: Environmental > Aquatic > Marine > Wetlands ... | reverse complement strand
ACGGAGCTTGACGATAAATGGCGAATCGACTTGGACAAGCTGGAACGCCTCATCGACAAAGAGACGCGGATGATTATTCTGAACAACCCGAACAACCCCACCAGCAAAGTCATGGACCCAGACGTGCTGGATGGTATCGTGGAGATAGCCAACCGAAAAGGCGTCACCATCCTGTCGGATGAGGTTTACGGCACCATAAGCTTCGTCAAAACCAAAAGCATCTTGGACTACGGAGGCAACCACATCCTGTCAAACGGGTTCTCCAAGACGTTCACGATGACGGGCTGGCGAATAGGCTACATCATCGCCACCAAAGAACTCGTCAATAGGATAACGAGGCTGAACCAGATAACCATCAACAACGTGCCCGTGTTCATCCAAGAAGCCGCACTGAAAGCGTTGGAACTGCAAAAACAGCTTTCTACAGCAATTAAGGAAGAATATCAAGAACGCGCAAAAATGGCAAGCGAAATCCTGTCGATAGCGCTGGAATTCACAGAGCCCGAGGCGCCATTCTACGTCTTCCCAAGGAAGCGTGGCTTAGATTCGGAGAGGTTCACTTTAGACCTGCTCGACAAAGGCGTGGCAGTGGCGCCTGGCACCTCATTCGGCGATTACCGTGAACACTTCCGCATCTCTCTAACGGCGCCGCGAGAAGAGATTAAGGTGGGCTTAGACAAGATTTGCGAGGCTCTGGAATGAGAACTGCTATTCTCGGCGCGGGAAAAATGGGCGTGTGGTTCGCGAAGTTCTGCAAGGAAAACGGCGAACACGTCATTCTCGCGGACAGAAAGAAGGAAAAACTAGCCAAGTTGGGCAAGGAGCTTGGCGTGGAAACTGCCGACTTCGCCGAAGCCGTTGAGAAAGCCGACAACGTAATGATATGCGTCTCCATCAGCGCCTTCGAAGATGTCGTGAAGAAAATCGCGCCGAACGTGCACAAAGGGCAGAATGTCCTTGATGTCTGCAGCGTCAAGGAGCAGCCGGTTCGAATTATGCACAAGTACATTAAGAACGCTTTAGTTCTTGGCACTCATCCCGTGTTCGGTCCAGGCAGCAAAGGCGTCCGCAACAAAGCCTACGTTCTCACACCTACGAACGGGGAGGAGCGGGCGTTCGCCGAGAAGTACAAAGGTTGGCTGGAGAAGGTCGGCGCACGCGTCTTTATCATGTCGCCCGAAAAACACGACAAGCTCATGTCCGTGGTGCTTGGAACGCCCCACTTCATCGGTTTAGTCGCATGCGACACGCTGCTTGAACAGGCTGATTATGCTGAAACGAAAAACTTGGCGGGCACAACCTACAGGATGCTGTTCACGCTCGCGGAAGTCACGGCATTGGAGAACCCTGAACTGTTCTCAAGCCTCCAATTCAACCTTCCAGAGATGAACAAAATCGAAAAACTGTTCATCGAGAAAGCACGCGAGTGGCTGAACCTCATAGAGCAGAAAGACCCAGAAGCCATTGCCGCCAAGATGGAGCAGCTAAAGTCAAAGCTTAAGCTGACAAGCCGAGACTACGAAAAATCATACGAAATCATGTACAGGATGCTAGAGGCGGCAGAAAACCAGCCGTGACTATGCGGCTTTAGGGTACGAACCCAGAATCTTCAGGAACGCCCCGCTCTTCGCCAACGCATCCAAAGCTTCAGCGCACCGCGGCTCGCTTCGGTGCCCTTCAAAATCCAGATAAAAATTGTATTCCCACGCCTTCTGCTTGGTGGGTCTGGACTCTATTTTCGTGAGGTTTATCTTGCGCTCCGCAAACTCGCCCAGCGCATGATAGAGCGAGCCTGGCGTGTGCGTAGCCGCGAAGATTATTGAAGTTTTATCTTTGCCCGTCTTTGGTGAATCTTCTTCGGATAAGACGAAAAACCGCGTATAGTTTGAGGGATTGTCCTCTATTTCCCGCTTAAGGATTTTCATACCGTAAATTTCCGCTGCCTTCTCGCTGGCGACCGCCGCGGCATCTTTCAATCCCTTCTCTTTCAGCATTTTGACGCTGCCCGCCGTGTCGTAGGTTGGGATTAGTTCGCGTCCTAAGTGTTCGAGGAAGCGGCGGCACTGCGCCAACGCCTGAGGATGAGAATAAACTGCTTTAACGTCGTCCAGTGTGGTGCTTGGGTTTGCGATGAGGCAGTGGCTGATTCTTATGATGATTTCTCCGCAGACTTTCAAGTCGTGCGTCAGGAAGAGGTCGTAGGTCTGGTTGACGCTGCCTTCCAAGCTGTTTTCCACGGGCACCACTCCGAACCGTGTTTCCTGTTTCTGCACGGTGTCGAAGACTTCGGTGAGGTCCCTGCAGGGCTTAACGTCCACTTTTTCTCCGAAGAAGGCGTAAACTGCAATCTCGCTGAAAGCGCCCCGTTCACCTTGAAAGGCTATCTTCACGTTTTGTTTCCCTGCTTCCTGTTTTTTATGAGGCACTTGTTTATGCCGTTTATCATCGCCTCAACGCTTGCCATGACGATGTCTTCTCTGGCAGCGCGCGCCGAGATGATGTGCCCCGTCTCGTCCTCCACCTTTATGACTACCTCAGCCACGGCGTTTGAGCCGCCCGTGATGGCTTCGAGGCGGTACTCCTTCAGCCTGATTTTCGCCAAGTTATGCGTGAGCTTCTGTATAGCTTTCAGCACAGCGTCTACTGGTCCGACTCCGGTCTCCGCGGCGATGTACTCTTTCCCGTCCAAGACCAGCCTGACCGAAGCGGTCGGAATAACCTTTATACCGGTTACGACAGCCATGTCGCATAGGTCAACGATTTTCTCTTCCTGTATGACCCCGCCCATTACCGCCGATGTCAGCGCGAGCAGGTCGGCGTCGGTCACCATTTTGCCCTTGTCGCCCAAGTCCTTGACTCTCTGGACGATTTCCTTCAGCTGCTCCTCCGTGGGGTGTATGCTTATTTCTTCCAGTTCGGCTTTGATGCCGCGGGTTCCCGCAAGCTTTCCAGCCACCAGTTTCCGCGTGCGCCCCACAACCTCAGGCTTAATAGGCTCAAACGTTAGGGGCTTCACTGTGACTCCGCGGGTGTGGATGCCTGACTCGTGCGCGAAAGCGTTTTCGCCGACTATGGCTTTGTTCGCCTGCACCGTTATGCCTGTCAACGTGGCAACCATGCGGGAAGTGCTGTACAGCAGGCGCGAGTTGACGCCTGTCTTGAGCTTGTAAATCATGTGCAATGCCATGACGACTTCTTCCAGCGAGGCGTTTCCTGCACGTTCGCCTAAGCCGTTTATGGTGCAGTGCACTTGCGTGGCGCCTGCTTCGACCGCAGCCAGCGAGTTTGCCACGGCCATGCCGAAGTCGTCGTGGCAGTGGATGCTGATGGGCACCTTGACCGCGGTTTTGATGTCTCCGATTAGTTCGCTTGTGGTGCGGGGAATCATTATGCCCACGGTGTCGGGGACGTTCAGCCTGTCCATGCCCGCCTTTTCGGCTGCTTGGCACACCTGCTTCAGGAAAGGCAGCGCTGAGCGTGTGGCGTCCATGGGTGAGAATTCGCATGTTAGCCCATGCTTCTTGACGTACTCGACGGAGTCCACGGTGGCGGAGACCACCTGCTCGGGCGTCAGGTTGACGGCGTACTTCATCTGCACGGGCGATGTTGGGATGAAAACGTGAACCGCGTCAACATCACACCCGATGGCGGCGTCGATGTCGTTTCGGTTGGCACGTGCCAAACCACAGATTTCCGAGTCCAAACCTGCCTTGACGATTTCCTTCATTACCTTTCGTTCGCCGTCAGAGGACGCTGGGAACCCGGCTTCAATCGAGTCCACGCCCAGCATGCTCAGTTGGCGGGCTATCTCGATTTTGTCTTCGAAAGTCAGTGAAACGCCTGGCGTCTGCTCGCCGTCTCTTAAGGTGGTGTCGAAGATGCGGATGTATTTCGGGTTTTTCCCTGTCATATCATAACCGTCCTTTTACGTAATCGCGGCGGCGATTGCTTCCGCCATACCTAGAGTCGTCTTTTTTCCACCCAAATCTGGTACCGTGTTGCCGTCGCGCAACGTTTTGACCGCGGCAGCCTCTATGGCGGAAGCGGCTTTTATGCACTTCTGGTCGTTGTATCTTTCGCCCAGCCAGTCCAGCATCATCTTCGCGGCAAGTATCTCCGACAGCGGATTCGCGGTTTGCTTGCCTGCCCTGTTGGGTGCCGAGCCGTGGATGGGCTCGAACAGCGCGAAGGTGTCGCCCACGTTTGCGCCTGGCGCCATGCCTAAGCCGCCGATCAGCTGCGCTGCTTCGTCGGACAGGATGTCGCCGAACATGTTGCAGGTGCACAGCACATCGAATTCTTGTGGTTCCTTGATTAGGCGCATGGCTGCAGCGTCCACGTACAACTCGTTAAACGCGATGTCGGGGTACTGCTTTGCGGTTTCGCGGCAGACGCTTGCGAACAAGCCGTCGGTGACGCGCATGACGTTGGCTTTGTGGATGGCTGTCACCTTTTTCTTGCCGTTCCTGAGCCGCGCGGTTTCGAAGGCTTTTTTGGCTATGCGCTCGCAGTTCCGCCTCGTGATGACTCGAAGGCACACGGTGGTGTCGCTGCCTATTGTGAACTCCTGACCCTTGTATACGTCTTCAGTGTTTTCCCTCACGAATATCATGTCTATGTCGGGTCGCGCCACGGCAGCCGCTGGATAAGCCTTCAGCGGTCGCAGGTTGGCGTAGAGGTCAAACATCAGCCTCAGCCTCACGACAACGTCGGCGGCGGTTTCCCCGACTGGCCCTTTCAGGCACGCTTGAGAAGCCTTGATTTTTTCCACGCTGTCTTCGGGCAACGCGGCGCCTCTTTTCTGTAAGCAGGCGTCTCCCGCCTCTGCCTCAATCATGTTTAGTTTTAAGCCGAATCGGGCTTGCGCTGACTTCAGCACTTTCAGGGTGGCTTCGGTTAGTTCGGGTCCTATACCGTCGCCAGAGATTACGGATATCTTGTACTCGTTCATTTCTTGTTCAACCTCTTTCGCAAATTCTCTATCAACCCGCCGTCCGCTAGGATTTCTACTATAAAGGGCGGCAGCTTGGGCGCCTGCAGGCTCGTGCCCTTCGTGACGTTCTGCACCTTTCCCGCCTCAAAGTCCACGGCGACCTCATCACCGCTGTCAACGGCGGCGGAGATGCCTTTGCACTCGATTACGGGTAAGCCTATGTTTATGGCGTTTCGGAAGAATATGCGCGCAAACGACTCGGCGAGGATGCATCGTACGCCTGCGTACTTCAGAGCTATCGGTGCTTGTTCTCTGCTGGAGCCGCAGCCGAAGTTCTTTCCGCCCACCACGATTACGCCTTGTGCGGCTTTTTCGGGGAACGCAGGGTCTAAGCCTTCCATGGCGTGCTTCGCCAAATCATTCGGGTCGATTAGGACCAGGTACTTGCCTGGCAGGATGACGTCGGTGTCGATGTTGTCGCCGAACTTCACTGCTTTTCCAGTTACCTTCATGCTTTATGTGCCTCCAGTTCGTTCGGGTCTGTTATGTGTCCAGTCACGGCGGAAGCTGCCACGGTGGCTGGAGACGCCAGGTAAACGTTGGCTTGGGTGCTGCCCATTCTTCCGATGAAGTTGCGGTTGGAAGTGCTGACGCACGTTTCGCCGGGCGCCAGTAAGCCTATGTGTCCGCCCAGGCAGGGTCCGCATGTTGAGCCGCAGACCAAAGCGCCGGCGTCGGTAAAGATTTCCATCAACCCTTCGTTTAGGGCTTGGCGGTAAACTTCCTGCGAGGCGGGAATCACAAGCGTTCTCACGCCGTCTTTGACCTGTTTGCCTTTCAGGATTTCCGCTGCCACCCGCAAGTCCTCGATTCTTCCGTTGGTGCATGAGCCGATGAAGGCTTGGTCTAGCGGCACGTTGCTTAGTTCGCTGGCGGGTTTCACGTTGTCCACCTGAGCGGGACAAGCAACCTGTGAACCTAAATCGGTGACGTCGCTGTTTACGGTTTTTTCGTAGGCGGCGTCAGGGTCGCTTATCAGTGATTCGAATGGCGGCAACATTTTGGTGGTTCTTCCTTCTAGGAATTTGCGGGTGGTTTCGTCGGGTTCTACGATGCCGTTTTTGGCGCCCATTTCCACGGTCATGTTGCACAGGGTCATCCTGCCCGCTATGCTCATATCGCGTATGGTTGGACCCCTGAACTCGACGCTTTTGTATATGGCACCTCCCGCGCCTAGCTTGCCGATTACGTGCAGGATTAGGTCTTTGGGCGCGGTGTACTTCTTGAATTTGCCTTCAACGTTTACTTTGACGGCGCTGGGGACTTTCAGCCAGATTTTGCCCGTGGCTAACACGGCTGCGGCTTCAGTTGACCCGATGCCGGTGGCGAAGGCTCCGAAGGCTCCGTACGTGCACGTGTGCGAGTCCGCGCCCACAATAACGGTGCCGGGCAGAACGTGCCCTTTTTCAGGCATGACTTGATGGCAGATGCCGCCCTTGCCCACGTCGTAGATGCGGATTCCCTGTTCTTTGGCGAATTGGCGCATCATCTTGTGCAGTTCCGCTGCCTTGACGGATTCTGCTGGCACCTGGTGGTCTAGGATCACTACTGCTTTTTGGTTGTCCCAGACTTTTTCTACGCCTATGCGCTTGAACGCTTCGACAGCTAGGGGTCCGGTTAGGTCGTGGACCATGACCATGTCGACGTCTGAGTCTACGATTTCTCCGGGGCTTACGCTTGTTTTTCCTGATCCTTTTGCCAGGATTTTTTCGGTTATGTTCACTTGCTTTGCCTCTTTTCTAAATTATACTTTAAGTGATGAAACGGGGATGTTTCAGGTTCGGGATTTGCAGCCGTGAGAGTTAAGGTTTTCCGCTGTGGTTCAGTGTTTTACTCGTCTATTTTGATTGATTTTACTCCGCGTGAGAGCGCTGTTAAGCCTGTTCGGGCGAGTTCCATGATGCCGTATGTCTTCATGAGGTTGAAGAAGGCGTCCAGCTTGTCTGGCGTGCCTGTTATCTCAACCATGAGCGATTCGGGTGAGACGTCTACGACGCGTCCGCGGAAGACTTCGACGCAGTTGATTATGTCGCTGCGGCTTTTGACGTCGGGGACGCTGATTTTCACGAGTGCTAGTTCGCGGGTGACTATGGCTTCGGGTTCTAGCTGGTTGACTTTTATGACGTCGATTAGCTTGTTCATCTGTTTGGTTATTTGTTCGAGGGTTTTTTCGTCGCCGCTGACGGTTATGGTCATGCGTGTGATGCCTTTCTGTTCGGTGTGTCCGACTGTGATGCTTTCGATGTTGTATCCTCGGCGTCGGAACATGTTAGCTACGCTGTGCAGGACTCCGGGTTTGTTTTCAACGAGGGCTGCGATGACGCTTGTTTTTTTGTTTTGGTTTTCCATTTTAGTAGTCACCTACCTGTTGGTTTAACCCGCATCCAGGCGGTATCATGGGAACAACGTCTTCCTCCATGCTAATGGGGACGTCGATGACGGTTGTGACTTTGCTTTTGATGGCGGTTTGCACTGCTTTCTGGAATTCAGGGATGGTGGTGACGCGGAAGCCTTGGGCTCCGTAGGATTCGGCGAGTTTGACGAAGTCTGGGTAGGTGCCGAGTTTGGTGGCGATGTAGCGTTTCTTGTAGAACATGCGTTGCCACTGGGCGACCATGCCGAGGACGCTGTTGTTGAGGACGATGACGGTGACGGGGATGTCTTCGATGACGCTGCACGCCAGTTCCTGTTCAGTCATGATGAAGCTGCCGTCGCCTGCTATGTCGACGACTGTGCGTTCTGGGCAGGCGGTTTTGGCGCCGATAGCGGCTGGGAATCCGAAGCCCATGGTTCCTAAGCCTCCGCTGCTGATGAACGTGCGTGGTTTAAGCGCTTTGAAGTACAAGGCTGCCCACATCTGGTTCTGCCCGACTTCGGTGGTGACGATGGCACTGTCTGATAGCAGTTTCCGCAGGGTTTGCAGGAGTGATTTGGGTTTGAATTCTTTGTTTTCGTTTGGCGGGTTCAGCTGTGCTTTGGCTTCTTTGACGCGTTTCATCCATGGATTATCGGGTTTTCTCTTGGCTTGCTTGATTAAACGCTCGTACAGTGCGCTTAAGGCTTTTTTTGCGTCCGCAACGATGGGGATGTCGACATCTACGTTTTTGCCGATTTCCGCGGCGTCAATGTCTATGTGGATTTTTTTGGCTTCGGGGCAGAACGTGTCCAGGTTGCCTGTGGCGCGGTCGCCGAAGCGTGTGCCGACGGCGAGCAGCACGTCTGCTTCGAGCAGCAGCTTGTTCGCCAGCGGGTTGCCGTGCATACCTATGCAGCCTATGCTTAGAGGGTGAATTTCTGGGAAGGCTCCTTTGCCCATGAATGTGGTGGCGACTGGAGCCAGCAGGAGTTCCGCAACGGTCAGAAGCTCGTCGGTGGCGTTTGAGGTTATGACTCCGCCGCCTGCAAGGATGACTGGGCGTTCGGCGTCTGCTATACACTCGGCGGCTTTGCGTATCTGCAGCGGGTGAGGGTTGATGGTGGGGTTGTAGCCGCGGATGTCTATGTGGCTGGTGAATTCGACGTTGGCGGTGTCCGCCTGTATGTTTTTGGGGAAGTCTATGACGACTGGTCCTGGTCTGCCTGTGGTGGCTATGTAGAAGGCGGTGTTTACGGTGCTTGGAATTTCTGCTACCGTGCTTATCTGGCAGTTGTACTTGGTGATGGGCGTTGTGATGCCAATGATGTCTGCTTCTTGGAAGGCATCGCGCCCTATCACGTAGCTAGAGTTTTTGGCTACGCTGGGCACCTGCCCTGTTAAGGCAATTATGGGCGAGCTGTCCATGTAGGCGTTGGCAATGCCCGTTACCAAGTTCGTTGCGCCCGGTCCACTGGTGGCGAAGCATACACCTGGTCGCCCAGAGGCGCGTGCGTAGCCGTCTGCTGCGTGGGCTGCGCCCTGCTCGTGACGCGCGAGTATGTGCCTAATTCTCGGGTGGGTGCATAGCGCATCGTAGACTGGTAGGATTGCTCCGCCTATGATGCCGAAGACGTGTTTGACGCCTTGTCTTTCAAGGGATTCTAGTAGCGCGTTTGCGCCATTCATTTTTGCTTTTGTTGCCATTTTATTCATTCTGCTCCTTTATTGATAAGAAAATGACATGGAGTGTACCGTGGAAAATTGGTGTTCAAGAATTTATTTGTAATGGTTACGGCGGCTTCAGAGCATGGGCTAAATAAAACAGTCTGTCGATACCCGACGATCCCAGCTATTGAGGTGGCGATCCCTCATTCAATTTGCCTCCGTGAAACCTCACGTACCGTTAAGAATACAGCCTGTACAAATAAAAACATTACGGTGTACAAATAAATGTTATATCCTCCATGATGTGAAATTTCCAAATTCTTTTATATCCTGTTGAATAGCGGTTCATTGCAGAAACCTATAGGGGGCAGGTCTGTATTCGCGTTTTCCGCAACCAAAAGCATGTTGAAAACAGCAAGGCAGATGACGCTTTATATAGGGGAGGGGGTAGCCGCTCTGAGCAGACAGGTCATTCAAAGTTCCTTTAAATAAGGGGTTATAGACCGCTCCACGCAGCTACTCCGCAAGCACCATCCACAACCAAAAACCTTCCACACAACCTCAACATCTGCTTTCCGCTTCCTCCACCACTAACCATAAAAGGTTGAAGACATAATCTACCTGCGAGGTCAAGACCAAACACAATGTACAGAGACCCAGTCTGCGGCGCCGTCCTCGACGAAAACACCGCCAAATACAAAATCACCTACGAAGGCGAAACCTACCACTTCTGCAGCGTAACATGCAAAAAAAAATTCAAAAGACGCAAAACCAAATTCATAAAATAACCAGCCAAAAAGAAAAAAGGGGAAAAAGCAGCCTCGAGGACTAACGCATAAACCGCCAAACAACCGCAGCCAACAGACCGCCAATCATCGGAGCCACCCAGAACAGCCAAAGCTGACCCAAGGCAGTTCCACCCACGAACAACGCGGGACCCAAACTTCTAGCAGGATTCACCGAAGTCCCCGTAATCGGAATCCCCACAAGATGAATCAGCACCAAACTAAGCCCAATGGAAATGCCCGCAAAGCCCTTAGGAACCTTTTCACTTGTCGAGCCGAGAATCACCAGCAGAAAAATAAACGTCAACGCAACCTCAGCCGCAAAAGCCGACACCATAGAAAACGTAACGTACTGGTTCTGCCCCAAACCGTTTATCGCCAAATCATACGACGGGTCCCCCACCGCAATCAGGTAAAGAGCTCCTGCCCCGACTATGGCGCCTGCGCACTGAGCCGCAATGTAAACGGCGGTGTGCTGCGCACTTATTTTTCCCGCAGCCAGCATGGAAATTGAGACGGCTGGGTTTATGTGGCAGCCTGAGATGCCGCCGATGGCGTAGACCATGGCGAGGACGGCGAGTCCGAAGGCGAACGCGATTCCGACGTTTCCGATGTATGCTCCTGCGAGCACGGCGCTTCCGCAGCCCATCAGCACCAGCACCAGAGTTCCGATGAACTCGGCGGCGCTTTTCTTGGCTAAGCTGCTTTCTTGAGAGACGGGATTTTCTTCTGCACCCATTTTTTCAAATGCACCATACTTTGATGAGTTTGGAATTCTCTTCTCTATGCAACTCTTTATAATGGTTGTTACGAATCAAACTTAATGTGAAATTAAGAGTTTGATTATGTGAACGCTGGGAGATGGATAACCTCAAAAACAGAGGCGGTTAGAGTTTTTCTTCAGGCGAAATATCCATCATCATCAGCCCAGAAACCGGCTTCGGGTAAAAATCCGTGGACTTCTCAGGCAGCCGCTCATGCTGCTGCGCAATCCGCCACACCGTCTCGGAACTAACTGGGTTAACCAGGAAAGCCGCGCTTGCCTCGCCCTTGTCAACTTTTTCAACGGCTTCCCTCGTCCACCGCACGTAGAGGATGTTTTCATCCATCTTGAAATCCCCAGCCTTCAGCACGCTCTTGAAAATAACGTCATGCAGTATGACCACGTCAAAAAGCTTCGTTTCCTTCGACGAAGCGGCTTCCACGAACTCGTAGACGTGCTTCTCATGCTTCAGAAGCAAACCATACGCTTTTCCTTTGGTGTAGATGCAGAAGGAGTGCTCGTTCTTGTTGGCTGTAAGAAACGCCTCTAAGCCTTTTACGGTGGCGTCGATTTCTGTGACTGTGAAAAGGTTGTTCAGCGCTTCCAAGTGACCGCTGGTTAAGTTGAAGTTTTTCAGGAGGCGGTGAGTGGGCAAAACCACAAGCCCTTCCTCTTGAAATGGAACCATGTAGCACATGTGAAAATTGAACGCGGAGTCTTGTGTCCACTTGCTTTTTTGGCGCATTTCGTCGCGGTATGCGAGGGCGCTCTCGTACCTGTGGTGACCATCCGTGATTACGAGGTTCTTATCCTTCAACGCTTCCTGCATGGCACGCAGTTTTTGCGGGTCGGTTACCCTCCAGAGAGTATGCTTGACCTTGAAGGAGTCCTCAACCTCTAGAACGGGTTTGGTTTTGGTGATTTCCGAGAAAAAGTTGATGGTTCTGTTCTCAGGGTCGGAGTAGATTAGAAAAACGGGTTCGAGGTCTTTCTGGACGGTTCGCATCATGTTCAGTCGGTCGGCTTTCGGCTCTTGGTAGGTGATTTCGTGGGGAAACACGACGTTTTCATTGTATGCGTAAAGTCG
>Ga0210077_1000670_pt1 | contig 11659 bp, 12 predicted proteins | sample RushMan_CattailN_5_FD_185556 | JGI IMG/M metagenome (GOLD analysis project Ga0210077, IMG submission 185556) | Wetland microbial communities from San Francisco Bay, California, USA, that impact long-term carbon sequestration -... | ecosystem: Environmental > Aquatic > Marine > Wetlands ... | reverse complement strand
AAGAACGAGGGGGACGGGTTCATTTACGAGTCCTTGGGCTGTCAAGATTAATTTGTCGTTTTCGATGTCATACGGGTACATGAGGGGGTAATGGTCAATATTGTCACCGTTTACGATATACGATATATCACCGATTCCGTCACCATTTGAGTCCGTTCCGTTGTAGGCAACCCAATAATTGCCAACTTGGCCGTTATCCCAGAAACAGTCCGCGGCAACAAATTGAGCATCGCACAAAAAGTTATTCTCATAGAATGTGTTTGACATAGTTTGCGATGAGACTGTAAGACGCGTTATATTGCTTCTGAAAACTTGGTTATCTGACGACCCCCAACCTATTTTAATTGGACCTATGCATTGGCTTATACTGGTATGATTGCTTATGTCTAACTGGATGTCACTGTTGACCTTTACGTTTGTTATCTGGCAATGAGAGCAACAAGACAACTGGATGGTTTCGGAGTACGAATTTACTTCAACGTTTTTAATCGTAACATTTCTGACCCCGAGAGGACCAAGACCTACGTTTATTGCAGGGTTCGTCTCATTCCAAAGATCTATCGTGTAACCGCCGCCGTCAAAGACTATATCGTTGCAATCAATGAAAATCGTGTAAGTGGTAACGTTTGCTGTCAGCGTGTAAGTGTTTCCCTCTCGGCTAATCAGATCTGTCTGGGGCGTTATGCTACCGTCATTGTTAATGGTGATGGTAGGGTAATGCTCTTGGGGGAACCAAGAACCTGGATTATTCGCTGTCGTGATTTCAACAAGCATCAACCCCGCTGTCGAAAAAAATAATACGGTCAAAGCGAAGATTAAGGCAAATGCTTTTCTTACCATGGTTGCATAATCCTATCGCTTGTTGCCTAGTTGCACGTGAGTTTGTTTGTATATATATCTTTTTTGGTCAAAGTTTCTTGACTAAACCACCGTTCTCCTTCGGGTTCAGCGACAAATTCTTAAGCACATCTAAGCATGAAATTACCTGACAGCAATTCAGGTTAAAGCAGTTCCTCATTACCTTTGCGGCGGGCAAGCGCCTCATCACCAAACCCCTCACCAACCACCGGCCATCCGAAAAGCCATAAAGGGCGGCACCGTCGTGGTCGTTGCGGGCACAACAAACAGCTACGTAGCCGAAGAAGTGCTAAAATCACTCGGCATTTCCGCTGGCTTTTCTCGGAGGCGGTTTTTCCGCGGCATCACCCTGCCGCCCGGCTCAGCCGTGACCTCTGAAGGCAGGCTGACAGACGAGAGCGAATTTCCCGGCGACGTGGTAATAACCCAAGGCGAATGGAGAAAAGGCAAGACCATTGTCGATGTAATTGACGAGCTTAAGGAAGGAGATGTCATCTTGAAGGGTGCGAACGCGGTGGACTTGAGCCAGAAGCAGGCGGCTATCCTCATAGGTCACCCCAAAGCAGGCACCATCGCAGTGGCGCTGCAGGCTGTTCTGGGGCGCCGCGTGAAGCTAATCATACCCGTTGGCTTAGAAAAACGCGTAAGCGGCGATTTATGCTGCTTGGCGGAGAAGGTGAACCAGCCCGGCTTAAGCGGCTACCGATTGTTCCCAGTTCCAGGTCAGGTGTTTACCGAGCTTGAAGCGGTGCATCTTTTGACTGGAGCTGTTGCTGAGTTGATTGCGGGTGGCGGCGTCGGCGGGGCGGAAGGCAGCTGCTGGCTTGCCGTCAGCGGGACGAGAGAACAGGAGGAAGCCGCTGAGAAGTTGTTGGCGTCGGTTGCCTCTGAACCGCTGTTTGGCTTCAAATAAACGCTTAGCCTCGTCGGGTCTTAGAAGTCTCCAAATTACTCTCTACACGTAATCAATGCTTTGTGCGTATTAAAACAGGGGGTACGGGAAGCCGCCTGCTGACGGATGATACTTGCCCTTGATGGGGATGGCGGTTCCGCAGACGGGGCACCGCATGTTCTCCGTCAGGTTCCAACGGGTAATTTCGAAGCTTCGCCGTTTGATTAGAAGCTCGTTGCAGTTTGGGCAAAACGTGTTCTCAGCAGGATGCCCTGACACGTTCCCGAGGTAAGTGTATCTTAGCCCGGCGTCTTTGGCGGTCATGTACGCCTGCTCCATCGTTTCCACGGATGTGGCAGGGGTTGTGGTCATCTTGTAGTCGGGGTGGAACCGCAGCAAATGGAACGGCGTGTCCCTGCCCAGCGTATCCCTAATCCACGTTGCCATCTCCTTTATCCGCTCCATGGAGTCCCCGATTTTCGGAACAACCAGGTTCGTGATTTCGATGTGAACGCCGTTTCCCTTCAGCTCTTTCAGCGTCTCGTAAATGGGCTTGACGTCGGGCACCGCCGAAAAGCTCTTGTAGAAGTCTGGGTCTCCTCCGCCCTTGAAGTCCACAGTCGCCGCATCCAAATAAGGCGCAACAGTCTTCACTGCTTCAGGTGTCATGTACCCGTTCGTGACAAACGTGTTGAAAAGTCCCGTCTCATGGGCAATTTTCGCGGTGTCGTAAGCGTACTCCATGAAAATCGTCGGCTCCGTGTACGTGTAGCTGATTCCTTGGCAGTTCCTCTCTTTGGCTGTCTTCACGACCGCCGCTGGCGGAAAGATGTTGCCCGCCACTTCCTTGTCTTGGCTGACCATCCAGTTGTCGCAGAACTGGCAGCGGAAATTGCAGCCCGTCGCCGCGATAGACATGACCAGCGCGCCGGGGTTGAAATGCGACAGCGGCTTCTTGCCTATTGGGTCAACTGCCGCCGAAACCGCCTTGGCATAGTTGAGCGTGAAGAGGGTTCCGCCTTCGTTCCGCCTGACCAAGCAGAACCCGGTTGAGCCGTCGCTTATGAGACAGCGGCGCGCGCACAGGCAGCACTTGACTTTCCGGTCTTCTTGCCTCTCGTAGAGCATAGCTTCATGCAGTGACATTTTTGTGTTCACCTACCATGAATAAATTGAAATTCCTGTACTATAAATAGGAGGGCTGTCGCCTAAAAAATCTTAGCTAGCACTCAAACTCGTGGTGGAAGCACGTTTCTGCGCCCGTGTGGCATGCTGGACCCTTCTGCTCTACCACGTACAGCAACGTGTCGTAGTCGCAGTCGGCAACAACGCGCTTGATTTTCTGCGTATGCCCCGAAGTTTCGCCCTTCATCCACAGCTTCTGCCGCGAGCGACTCCAGTAGTGCGCGAAGCCCGTCTTCAGCGTCTTCTCCAACGCTTCCTCGTTCGCGTAAGCCAGCATAAGCACCTTCTTCGACGTGGCGTCTTGCACAACCACGGGGATTAAGCCGTTGCCCTTCTTGAAATCCAGCTTCTTCAACAGGTCCTCGTTCGTCATGGTCTAACAATCACCCCCCGCTCGCGCAGATACTTCTTCACTACTTGAACGGGATACTGGTTGTAGTGGAAAACCGACGCCGCCAACGCCGCGTCAGCCTTGCCCTCCGTGAAAACCTCAAGGAAGTGTTCGGGCACGCCCGCGCCGCCACTTGCGATGACGGGGACTTTCACGCGTTCCGAAATCGTGCGCGTCAACTCGATGTCGTAGCCGTCCTTGGTACCGTCCCTGTCCATGGAGGTCACGAGAAACTCGCCCGCTCCAAGCTCCGCTGCCCGCAGCGCCCAGCCAATCGCGTCTATTCCCGTGGGCTTCCTTCCCCCGTAAGTGTAGACTTCAAACCAGACGGGTCCGTCAGGGGTTTCCACCGTTATCTTGCCTTCCGCACGGTCGCGTCTCCGTTTGGCGTCTATAGCAACTACCACGCACTGTTGCCCGAACACGTCAGCCAGCTCCGTTATCACCTGCGGGTTCTCAACCGCCGCCGTGTTCACCGAAACCTTGTCCGCGCCGCTGCAAAGCACCAGACGGGCGTCTGCCACGTTGCGGATTCCTCCGCCCACCGTGAACGGGATGCTTATGGCTCTCGCCACGCCCTCCACCACGCCGCGCAGAATGTCCCTGTTGTCCGAGGAGGCAGTTATGTCGAGAAAGACCAGTTCATCCGCGCCCTCATCCGAGTACCGCTTCGCCAGCTCCACAGGGTCGCCCGCGTTCTTCAGGTTCAAAAAGTTTATGCCCTTGACCACTGTGCCGCAGGTCACGTCCAAGCAGGGCACGATGCGCTTCGCAAGCGGCACCGCTAAGCTCCTCCCATGGTGTTTAAGGCGTCTTTCAACGTGACTCTGCCCTCGTAGAGCGCTTTGCCGATGACCACGCCCGCCACGCCCGCACGCTTCAGCAGTGCCAAGTGGTATAGGCTGCCTATGCCGCCCGCCGCGATAACCGTCACGCCAAGGGTTTTGCAGGCTTCGCTGAGCATTTCAACGTCTGGTCCCGACAGCATGCCGTCCTTCGCTATGGATGTGATGAGGAACGTTTTGACGCCGAGCGCCGTAAACTTCTGCAACGCCTCTTTCACGCCTAAGCCCGTCTCGGTTTTCCATCCCTCAACCATAATCCTTCCATCCTTGTTGTCTAACGCCACGATTACGGCGTCGTTGCCGAACTTTTCCTGAATCCGCGTTATCGCCTGCGGGTCGCTGAACGCCAACGCGCCGAGGATAACCTGACTGATGCCCAGGCTGAGCAGTTTCTCCGCAGCCTCCACTGTTCGGATGCCGCCGCCGACTTGAATCGGCAGCGCCACGTTGCGCGCGATTTCCGCGATGGCCGCTTGGTTGTTGCCTGTGCCGAAAGCCGCGTCTAAATCGATGATGTGCAGCTTCTTGGCGCCTTCTTGTTGCCACTTCTTCGCGGTTTCCACGGGTCCGCCGAACTGGTCGTAAACCTTGGCGGTTTTCGGGTCGCCTCGCGATAAACGGACGACTTTGCCGTTCATCAGGTCGATGGCTGGAATCAAAAGCACCTTCATCGTCACCTCTTCACTATCTTGGCGAAGTTGCTCAGAATCTTCAAACCGACATAGCCTGATTTTTCTGGGTGAAACTGCGTGCCATAAACGTTGCGGCTGGCTATGGCTGAGGTGAACGTGACCCCGTACTCCGTTTCTGTCGCCACTATCTGCTTGTCCGTGGGCGCTGGGTAAAGTGAGTGCACAAAGTACACGTACGACTCATCCGCCACGCCCTCAAAGAGCTGAGTCGGCTTCACTATGCGGAGCGTGTTCCAGCCCATGTGCGGCACCTTCACGTCGCCTTGCAGCCGAACGGTTTTGCCCTTGAAAAGCCCCAAGCCCCTGCCGGGTCCTTCTTCGCTTTCAGGAAAGAACAATTGCAGCCCGAGGCATATACCGATTAGAGGTTTCCCGCTTTTCACCGCGTCCAGCAAGGTTTCTTTGACCGCGTGGAGTTTGGTGACAGCGGCGGAAAAGTTTCCCACGCCTGGCAACGCGATAGCGTCGGCGTTTTCTATTTGCTGGGGTGACACTGTGATTTTTGCGTCTAACCCGACTTTCTCCAAGGCGCACTTGAGGCTTAGGAGGTTGCCTACTCCATAGTCGAAAATCACGGCTTCAGGCATCAGATAACTCCCTTAGAACTCGGCACGCCCTTCCGCCTCGGGTCCACAGCTACAGCTTGCCTCAGCGAAAGCGCGAGGGCTTTGACGGCGGCTTCAGCCTTGTGGTGGTCGTTGCTGCCGTACTGCACGAACACGTGGACGTTGGCGCACAGCGAGGTCGCAAGCGACTCGAAGAAGTGATTAATGTCTTCGGTGGGCATGTCTTCTATTTTTTTGCCGCGCAGTTTCAGGTCGATTTTGAAGTAGGGGCGCTTGACGAGGTCTACGGCGGCGAACGCGAGGGAGCAGTCCATGGGCGCCGCTGCGTAGCCAAAGCGGGCGATGCCTTCTCTGGTGCCTAATGCCTTGTTGAGTGCTTCGCCTAAGCCGATGGCGAGGTCTTCCACCGAGTGGTGCCTCAGGTCGCCCTTGACCTTGGCGGTGATGTCTATCATGCTGTGCGTCGCCAGCGAGGTGACCATGTGGTCGAGGAACGGCACGCCTGTGTCTATGGCGGCTTTTCCTTCCCCGTCAAGGTTCACTTTCACGCTGACCTCTGTTTCCTTGGTTTTCCTGTACACTTCATCCTTTCTCATGCCTAATCACCCCAAATACTCTTTTAGCGCGTTTAGGAGCTTCGCGTTCATGTCGGGCAATCCAACTGTGGTTCTGAGGCAGTTCTCGTACATTAACAGCTTGCCGAGCTTCTTGATGATTAAGCCCCGCTTCAGCATGTTCACGTAAACCTCCTCAAACGGCTCGCTTGTGTTGAAGAGCACGAAGTTTGCCCGTGAATCGAACGCTTCCACACCCTCTATCGCGTTCAGCTCGCTTATCAGTTTTCCCCGCTCTGCTTTCAACGCGGCAACCGCCTCCTTGACCACGCCAGCGTTCTCCAGCAGCTTCCTGCCCATCGTCAACGACACGACGTTAATCGCGTAAGGCGCAGGTATCTTGTTAACTGCGTTCGCCAGCAGCGGGTTAGCCACCGCGTAGCCGAGCCTAAGCCCTGCTAAACCGAAGGCCTTTGAGAATGTCCGCAGCACCACGAGGTTCTCGTACTTGTCAATCAGCGGGGTCACGGAGTAGTCCGCGTACTCGCCATAAGCCTCATCCACCAGCACAATGCCAGGGAACCCTTCAATCAGCGCCTCAACCGCGTCCATTTCAAATTGGTTACCAGTCGGATTGTTCGGCGAGCACAGGTACAGCAGCTTCGTTTCAGGCGTGAACGCGGCGTGCATTGCCTCAACGTCCAGTTTAAACTCCTCCCGAAGAGGCACCGCAGTATAATTCGCGCCCTGATATTTCACGCAGTATCCGAAGACGCTGAACGTGGGCGCAAACGTGACTGCGCGGTCGCCTCTTTCTAAGAACAACCGCGTAATCCTGTCCATCACTTCGTCACTTGAGTTTCCGATGGCGACGCAAACCTGCGGCAGCATGAGGTACTCGCCTATCGCTTCGCGGAGTTTCTCTTCTTCCTCCTGCGGATAAAGCCTCAAATCACACTCATCTGCCACTTCCTTCAGCAGCGCCACTACCTTTTCCCGCGGCAGGTACAGGTTTTCGTTGAAATTCAGCTTCACGATTTCCGCCGACGACAGCCCGTACTTTTTTGCCACGTTTTCAATGGTTTTTTCAGGGGCGTAACTTTCAAGAGCCTCGATTTTTGCGAGCTTCTGCTCCAGCCACTTTTTGCATTCCGTGTTCATTTTTCAAACCTCGCCGCAACAGCCTTATAGTGATTGGGAAGATTTTCCGCGTCCGTCATAACCTTCACACGTTCCTTCACGCTTTGTAAACCTTCTTTTGAGCTTTCAACTATGCTGACTCTCCTCATAAAGTCAAGCGTCGACAGGCCAGAGTAGGCGGCTCCGAAGCCGCCTGTGGGCAAAACGTGATTGGTGCCGCTTGCGTAATCGCTCAACGCGACGGGACTGTACGAGCCTATGAGGATTAGCCCGGCTGACGTGATTCTCTCCGCTACATTGCGGGGGTTTTGCGTCATGATTTCGAGGTGTTCGGGAGCAAAAACATTCGCTAACTCAACCGCCTCTGCCGTGTCTTTGCAGGTTATTATGAAACCGTACTTCTCCAACGCTTTCCCAACGATTTCGCCACGCTCCGCTGAAGCAGCTATTTCCGCCAGCAAACGCTGCACCACTGCCGCGAGCTTCTCAGAAGTGGTAATCAGCCCAGCCACGCTGTCCGCGCCGTGCTCAGCCTGAGAAATCATGTCCAACGCGATTAGCCGCGGGTTAGCCGTCTCGTCTGCCAGAACCAAGACTTCGCTGGGACCAGCCGGCATGTCAATCGCCACATCCTTCGAAACAAGTATCTTCGCCATTGTCACGTACTTGCTGCCTGGACCCACGATTTTCTTCACCGAACGGATTGTCTCTGTCCCATACGCTAAAGCAGCGATTGCTTGAGCGCCTCCAACCTTGTAAACCTCATCCACTCCACATACGTCTGCGGCGACCAGAACCAGCGGGTTAACTTTGCCCTCTGCGTTGGGCGGTGAACACGTCACAATTCTGGGAACTCCCGCCACCTTCGCGGGAACCGCCGTCATAACCAGAGTGCTTGGGTACGCTGCCTGTCCGCCTGGGATATAGCAGCCGACGCTCTGAATAGGTCGCAGTTCGCTCCGAACGGTCATGCCGTCTTTGGAGGTTACGAATCCTACGCGTTCCAAGGCGAGTTTTTCGAAGGCGGAGACTTTGTTTTTCATGAATTTGAGGGCGGAAACCTGCTCATCGCTGACCTTGCCGTATGCTTCCTCAATTTCTGCGGCTGTGACTCTCAGGTTTTTGGCTTCTATGCGGGCTTTGTCGAATTTCTCCGTGAACTCCACAAGCGCCGCGTCGCCGCTTTGGGCCACTTTGGCGATTATGGCTTTGGCGTCGTTTTCAACTTGCTCGGTGGCTTTACTGTCTGGGGGCTGCCGTTTAGCCCAGTCCTTTGGTAGTCCGGAGGCTTTCCAGAATCTCACCCGGGCTTGCTTTGGCATTTGTTGCTTTCTCTCCTGGTTATTTCCTCTAAAGCCAGCACCTGCCGAGGTTCGTAGACGACGATGCCTTGGGCGAGTTTGCGGATTTTGGGCAAGAGGGTTATGAGGCAGTCTTTCTCGATGATTGTGTTGACTGAGCACCAGTTTTCATCCGCCAACGGCGCCACCGTCGGGTTCCTGAGCGCAGGCAGGTCCGCGAGCAGTTTTTTCAGGTTTGTTTTCTTCACGTTTACGAATATGTGGATGCGCTTGGAGCCGTCCACCACGCCTTTCAGCAGGGTCAGGATGTCGTAGATTTTCTCCTTCTTCTCCGGGTCTTGCAACGCGGTTTTGTTGGCTATCAGCACCGCCGAGGAGCGCAGGACGGTGTCGATGATTTTCAGGTTGTTCGCCTCTATTGTCGAGCCGGTTTCGGTCACGTCGATGATGCAGTCGGAGTTTTCTGGCGGTTTGGCTTCTGTGGCGCCGAACGAGAGGAAAATTTTTACTCGTGGGTTGTCGCCTTTTCTCCACCACGGCGTCACGATTAATGGGTCTGCGTTGCCGAAGCGTTTCTGGTAGGCTGGGTTGTTTTTTATGAAATCCGCTGCGATGTTGAGGTATTCGGTTGAGGCTCGGAAGTTCTTGTCATTACTCCACAACTCCTCCATCAACTTGGTGATTGAGTTGGTTGCGAAGGTTTTGGGGACAGCCACGACCAGCCTGATTTTCCCGTACTCCAGGTCCTGCAGCACTTCAACGTCGGCGCCAGTTTCCCTAATCCAGTCCTGTCCCGTGATGGCTACGTCTTGTAAGCCTTCACTGACGAAGACGGGGATTTCTTGGGGTCTGAGGATTTTTAACTCGATTTTGGGGTCGTTTATTGTAGGGCGGTACGTGCGCTCTTGTCCTGAAACCTTGTATCCTGAGCGTTGAAGTATCTCGAAGGTTGCTTTTGACAGGGAACCCGCTGGTATTGCGAATTTTACTTTTTCCATTCTTTATCACCTGTTTTTTTGCTTAAAAACGCGTTTAGTGAGTTTATTCGGTTCGAAAAATTCGTTGTTTTCTGAGGGATTGTGCGTACTGTAGAATAAGTTTTCGTGTTTACGCAAGCGTTTCGGAGACTGCTATTTGGGATGAATGCAATCGCCTTTTGTGAACGCGATCCCTCATCATTTACCACTGAAGGGCACCTTAAGTCATGTTTCCTAATAAACTTCTCGGTATTGGTTGACATTTTAACAAGGAAAAAAGGGGAGTTGTGGCTATTTAAGCCTGATTGTCAGCGTTCGCGTTTCGGGGTCATAGGATTCAAACGTGATAGGCGTATTCTTCGCGAGCTTTCCCTTCTGGCCCTTCGGCGCACGCTGCAGACCCATCGCCTCGAGCATGTCGACGCCTACGCCGATGAAGCCGTAGCGGTTTATGAAGCTCTTTGAGGGAATCGCTGGTTCCTTCGGCTTAAGCTCTGGTTTCTTCTTCTGCTTCGCTGGCGCTTTGGCTTTCGCGGATTTCTTTGTTTCGTCTGGCGCTTCTGTGCCGACTTTCGCGTCTTCTGCGAGATGAGCTTCGCCTTCGACCCGGACTGCGCTTTCAGCTTTCTTGGGCTTGACGCCTGCGACCTTGGTTTCTCCAGTTGCGAGCTTCTCGATTATTTTTTCCGATGGTTCCGTTTCCAATCACCAATAAACTAATAGTTTCACTCACGATAAAAAGGTTTGGCAACATAAAACTCGCGAGAGCGTTTCCTCGCTATAGGTAACTTTAACGTTACCTACAGAAAGCGGATACAGGAAAAGGGAAAGATGTTGTGCAAGCCAGATTTTCTTCTTTGAATCAATCCGATGCATAGTCCAACCAACAGCACAGAAAAATTGATAACGGGCAGCGCCAAGGCGTCACCGCTCGCCTTAACCTGCTCAAGCGAGCCCCTCCCGCAGTGGCAAACCCTTGATGTCCTCTTGCAAGAAACTTGTTATGGTGAAATGGGGGACTTGAACCCCTGCCACAATGGAGATGTCACTCGCGCAACCCCCTTTTTTATCATGCCACTTGGTTTGAACAGTTCTCTATAAAAATAGGCGAAGAGCGAGCTTGAGTCATTTGATAACTATTCTTCCATGACTTTTCTAGTTGCGATCTCAATATCTTCCGTTTTGATGGTTTTTCTCCCGGCATACATCGCATAATCAAGCGCCACTTTAGCGATCTTTATGCCGATTTCTTCGAGTGTTTTTCCAAGTTCTTTTGCAGCTGCTTCACTTACTCTTTCGGCCCCAGCTTTTTTGCATAGTCTGTGCATTGGCGCTACAGCCAATTGTGGTTCAATCATTATTGACTTCTCCGCAGTCTCTTTTTGTTTTTATGGCAATATTAACCTTGTTATTCACTTTCCGCCTACACAATTAATATTTTCCGCTTTTCCAACTTGCAAATGCCTTTTATAATATAAAAAATCGAAACTGAGGCTCCTTTAAAGATTTCATGGTTTTTTCCTTCAGGTTTAGATTAAAGAGGCACAATACGAAACGCTGGCTTTAACAAATCTTAAATACAAATTACGGTCATACATAGAATTCCGAGGCTATGTCAGTGGCTAAGAAGAAAGCAACAAAGAAGAAGGCTCCTGCAAAGAAAAAGTGAAACCTCGGTGTGGGGCACATTTACTTCTCCTCTTTTTCTTTTTTTGAGTCCAGGGCGCGTTCGGTCGTTTCTTTCTACTCTACTTTGGTGTCCAGAGCCCCCGGCAAACCCTTATTGACTTCTTTGGTTCATGCCAAAAATTGGTGATTACATTAAACATGAATCAGTTTTCCGTTTTTCTTGTTCGTCGGTTTATAGATTATAAGTATCTCATTGGTCAGTTTTACGCCCAAGCCCTTTCTCTTCGCAACCCCTCTTAGGCACCGCCAGTTACTGTCACTTACGGAATCTTTCACGTGGATTTCGAAGTGACCAGAGTCCTCAGCAGGTTTCAGGGTTATTGCGCTTGGATTGAGGAGCCTGCAGGAAGCGCCTATCTCCTTCATCACGTCGACGGCTTCTTGTCTCCGAATGAACTACATCCCCTGTGCTTACGTTTAGAGGAGGTTATGGTTTAAGGTTTTCCAATATTATAAAAAATGTGGAAAGCCGCGAGTTCGATTAGTCAAGTTCATTCTTCGGGCTGTTCAGGTTCCTTCCACTGCTCTATGAGCATGTTTTTGCCGCCGAGTTTAAAGCCTATCTTGAT
>Ga0210077_1000669_pt1 | contig 11661 bp, 11 predicted proteins | sample RushMan_CattailN_5_FD_185556 | JGI IMG/M metagenome (GOLD analysis project Ga0210077, IMG submission 185556) | Wetland microbial communities from San Francisco Bay, California, USA, that impact long-term carbon sequestration -... | ecosystem: Environmental > Aquatic > Marine > Wetlands ... | reverse complement strand
ATTCAGTAAATAGGTGGAAGGTTATCATTTCTTCAGCCGGAATTGCATCTTACTGCCATTTTATAGCTTGCCTTCCAAAACAGTGTCAAATTGTTTTGCAATAGTTTTCTTTTATTGATGCGTTTAATATAGGGAGCGATATTTTTCTTTTTTTTTTCAGCAATTTTGGTAAGGATTGTAAAAAAATTCCGGAGGAAAATAAACATGAAGATAATGATCACCGGTGCAAAAGGGCAGCTCGGCGCTGACTGCGATCGCCTTCTTCGAAAGCGTCATGAAGTCATGGCCCTGGCCCGGGATGAAATGGATATTACGAATGTACCCGACGTGGATACACGGATCAAACAATTCTTGCCGGATGTTATCATCAATTGCGCGGCATATACCCAGGTTGATAAATGCGAAACAGAAAAAGATGATGCTTGGAAAGTCAATGTCGCCGGTGCGGAAAATCTGGCAGAATGTACAGAGAAATACGGGAGTCGGTTGATCCATGTTTCAACCGACTATGTCTTTGACGGCCGCAAAAACGTGCCGGAGCCGTATGTGGAAACGGATGAGACGAATCCTGTTTCATATTATGGAAAGACAAAACTCGCGGGTGAAAAAGCGATTAAAAGCGCCACCGACCGGTTCATTATCGTTCGTACGGCATGGCTTTACGGTATCAGCGGTCACAATTTTCTCAAAACAATGCTAAAATTATCCTATAGGAGTTCCGATAATAACATTAAAGTGGTGAATGACCAGTTCGGTTCACCAACCTGGACACATCGATTGGCCCTTCAAATTGAAAGACTTATCGAAACAAATTATCGAGGAATCTTTCATGCAACGGCAGAGGGATTTTGCACCTGGTATGAATTAGCGGATTATTTTCTTAAAAAAATGGATGTTCCCTATACGATGACTCCCTGCACCACCCTCGAATATCCGACGCAGGCTGCCCGGCCGATGAACTCAATTCTCGAAAACCGGAATTTAAAGGACAAAGGGATGAATATCATGGCTCACTGGGAAACGGATATTGACGAATTTGTTTTAAATTTCCATAAGGTTTTGATAAAAGAGACCCAAAAGGAAACATAACCTGATGAAAAACATGCTGATCACCGGTGGGTGCGGGTTTATCGGATCAAATTTTATACGGTATCTCTTAAGAGAATCCGATTATACGGGTCGTATCGTCAACCTTGACAAGTTGACCTATGCCGGCAATCTGGAAAATCTGGCCGATGTCGAAAAAGAATATCCGGACCGGTATGTTTTTATTCGGGCCGATATCTGCGACGACATGCGGATGACGGAAATATTTGATGGGTATCGGATTGACGGCATATGCCATTTTGCCGCAGAATCCCATGTGGACCGGTCGATTGTGAAACCGGACGCTTTTATACAGACCAATATCGTTGGGACATTTAATTTACTGGAAGCTGCCAGGTCGCGGCTCGGTCAGATGATCCGCTTTCATCACATTAGTACCGATGAGGTCTACGGAAGCTTGGGGAAGCAAGGGTATTTCACAGAAACGACCCCGTATCAACCCAATAGCCCGTATTCGGCATCCAAGGCGTCTTCGGATCATTTGGTTCGCGTATACCATAAAACCTACGGTCTGCCCGTGACCATATCCAATTGTTCGAATAATTACGGACCTTACCAGTTCCCCGAAAAACTGATTCCCTTGATGATTTTAAATGGCATTGAAGGAAAATCCTTGCCGGTTTACGGAGACGGTCAAAATGTCAGGGACTGGCTCTATGTCAGAGATCATTGCACAGCCGTCTGGAAGATTATGAAATTTGGGACAAACGGTGAAACCTATAATATCGGCGGCAATAGTGAAATGGAAAACATACAGCTCGTGGAGATGATCTGTGATATTCTCGATGACATCCACCGGCTGCCCGACGGCCGGAGCCGAAGGGATTTAATTGATTTTGTCAAAGACAGGCCTGGTCATGATTTAAGATATGCCATCGATTACAGTAAATTGAATGAGGCGTTGAACTGGCGGCCGGAAGTTTCACTTGAAACCGGTATTCACGAAACCATCGATTGGTATTTACAAAACCGCCATTGGGTCGACCGGGTTCAAAGCGGGGAATATCAAACCTGGATCAAGACCCATTATTGTTAGGACATCCGCTTCAGATAACAATAATTGATGATTTTCTATTGAAGATTGAAAGAATTCTTTTTGCCAATAGGGCACCAAGTCACTAAGAAGGAAAAATAAATATATTCTTTGTGTCTTAGTGCCTTTGTGGCAAATATTAAGGTGCAAATCATGAAAAATGAAAAGATCCTGGTTGTCGGCGGTGCGGGATACATCGGATCACACATGGTAAAGGATCTTCTTTCAGCAGGGTATGATGTGATCACTTTGGATGACCTTTCCACGGGTCATCAAGACCTCTTGCCCGGCGGGACATTTGTAAAAGGCGATCTTGGCGATCGCGATCTACTCAATGGATTATTTACAACCCACAACATTTCCGCAGTTATGCATTTCGCAGCATTTTCAATCGTTGGAGAATCCGTGGAGAATCCGCTGAAATACTATCGCAACAATTTGGCGGCCACCACGATTTTGCTGAGTGCAATGATCGAATATCGTGTGAAACGATTTATTTTTTCTTCTACAGCCGCGGTTTATGGCGAACCCGTGCAAATCCCCATCACGGAGAAACATCCCTGCAATCCCACCAACCCATACGGCGCAAGTAAAATCGCCGTTGAAAAAATGCTTCATGATTGTGATGCGGCCTATGGTTTAAAGTACGTCAGCTTGAGATATTTCAATGCATCGGGTGCGGATGAATCCGGCATGATCGGAGAAAGGCACACTCGTGAGACCCATCTTATCCCCCTGGTACTCAAGGTTGCTCTTGGTGAAAGGGAGAATATCAGGATTTACGGAACCGATTATCCGACTCCCGACGGAACGTGTATCAGGGATTATATCCATGTCAGTGACTTAACCCAGGCCCACCTGCTGGCACTTGAAGCACTGTTGTCAGATAAAAAGAGTGCGGTTTATAACCTGGGGAACAACCGGGGTTACTCGGTTCGAGAGGTGATTGAGCGGGCAGAGCAGGTGACCGGAAAACACATACCGGTTATAGAAGCGGGCAGGAGACCCGGTGATCCGGCAAGACTGATTGCAAGTTCCGAAAAAATAAGATCATCGCTGGGCTGGCAACCCCAGCATGAAAAGCTGAACGCAATTCTCAAAACCGCCTGGGTATGGCACCAAAATGAAGCGGCCAAGGATATCGCAAGAGGTGGAAGTTTATGAAAACCAAACTGAAGGTATATCCGGTTTTGCTGGCCGGGGGATCAGGCACGCGGTTGTGGCCGGTATCGAGAGAGCTCTATCCCAAACAGCTCGTCAAATTCATCGGCGAAAATTCGCTCGTCCAAAACACCATCAAAAGGCTTCCCCCCTCCCTGGATATAAAAAATGTTCGCATTGTTTGCGGGAAAGAACACGTTCACGAAATTGAAAGGCATGTCAAAGAAATCGGCATATCTCCTGAAAATAAAATCATTGCCGAACCCTGCGGCCGCAATACCGCCCCGGCCATTCTCTTGGCAATGCGTCTTGTCCTTGCAAATGAGCGCGATGCCGTGCTGTGCGTCTTTCCAGCGGATCATGTCATTCGGGATGAACATGTATTTCATGAGCGATTGGCCGCTGCCGTCAAACTTGCCGAAATGGATTATATCGTGACGTTTGGAATAACCCCGCACTACCCGGAAACGGGCTACGGGTATATCGAGGGCGGCAAAGAAATATCCTTCGGAGCGCTTTCCGTAAAACGATTTGTGGAAAAACCCGACCTGGAAACCGCCAAACGATATCTAGACGCGGGTAATTTCTTCTGGAACAGCGGCATGTTTGCCTTTAAAGCATCGGTTATGGATCAGGAATTAAGCCTCCTTCATCCTGAACTTTTTCATCAAATGAAACAATTACCGTTTAAAAGAGGGGTAATATCTGAAAAAGATTACCGACAACTACCGAATATTTCAATCGATTACGCTGTCATGGAAAAGACGGACAAAGGGGCGGTTTTGCCTTCTGACTTTGGGTGGAGCGATATCGGATCTTGGAAATCTCTTTATGATTTCATACCCAAAGATGCTGCGGGAAATGTCATTGACGGCGATGTTATTTCCGAAGACACCCGGAACTGTTTTATCATGGGATATGAACGGCTGATTGCGACCAACGGAATACGAAACATAGTGGTTGTTGAAACACCGGACTCTGTTTTTGTTTCCGATATGGAGACCAGCCGGGATGTAAAAAATATCGTTAACAAGCTAAAAGAAAAAGGCAGGCGTGAATATCAAAGGCATAAGACATCTTATCATCCTTGGGGGACTTCGACTGTTTTAGAAATGAAGCCGGATTTCAGCGTCGTGAAATATGGCATATATCCCGGTTCAACGTGTGAAATTCCATCCGATGAATCCCTTGCGCATCTTGTCGTCGTTAAGGGCGTCGGCAAATCAATCATAAATGGTCGGAACGTTTCGTTCGATAAAGGTCAGTCTGTAACGCCGGCGATGCATCAGATCGTGAGACTGGAAAACACCGGAGATGAGGTGCTGGTTATGATTGGAGTTCAGCTGAAGCTGCATTAAAAGCTTAAAAATTGTTGAGAGGTAAAAAAAGGACATGAATATGAGCGATAAAAACGAAACATGTTTAAAACTACTGGAGATGATCGAGCAGAGAACCGCCCGAATCGGTATTATCGGTCTTGGCTATGTTGGGTTGCCTCTGGCCATACATTTTGGCCGAAAAGGGTTTCGCGTCACCGGTTTTGATCTCGATTCGAGAAAAATCGACAAACTGCTTCATGGCGAATCCTATATCAAGCACATCCCATCCGGCGATATTAAAGAACTGATTGATGCCAAACAGCTTGATGTGACCATCGATTTTAGTCGTCTCCGCGAGACCGATTGTATACTGATCTGTGTGCCGACGCCCCTTACAGAGAAGCTGGAGCCGGATTTGAGCTACCTTTTGAACACCACGGAGACCATTGCCGAACATTTGCACGCCGGGCAGCTGATCGTACTCGAAAGCACCACATATCCCGGAACTACCCGGGAAATGCTTCTCCCTCGGCTTGCTTCAAATGATTTGAAGGTGGGGGAAAACTTTTTCCTGGCATTTTCACCCGAAAGAGAAGATCCCGGAAACCAAAAATATACCGCCACCAACATTCCCAAGGTCGTCGGAGGCATTACCCGCTCCTGTCTGGATGTCGCTGTGGCCATGTATAACGCCATAACCCGGGCGGTGCCGGTTTCTTCCACACAGACAGCCGAAATGACCAAGCTTTTGGAAAATACTTTTCGTTCCGTTAATATTGCATTGGTGAACGAGCTGAAGATCCTTGCACATAAAATGGGCATCGATCTTTTTGAGGTTATCGAGGCTGCCGCTACAAAACCTTTTGGTTATACCCCTTTTTATCCCGGCCCTGGTTTGGGTGGACATTGCATTCCCATTGACCCTTTTTATCTGGCATGGAAAGCCAGAGAATATGATTTTTCAACCCGTTTTATCCAGCTTGCCGGAGAAATCAACATATCCATGCCGTATTATGTTATTGAAAAAACGATGGAAGCTCTCAATGAACATCGAAAGAGCCTCAATGGAAGCCGCATTCTGGTTCTTGGCGTGGCGTATAAAAAAGACGTTGACGATGATAGAGAATCTCCGGGATATGCCATCATGAAAATGCTTTTGGGAAAAGGCGCGGTTGTCCATTACAATGATCCCTGGATTCCAAAACTTCATACCACCCGGAAATATAGCTTTCAAATGGAATCGACTCCCATTACGCCGGAGTTGCTTGCCAAAATGGATGCCGTGATCATCATCACCGATCATAGTTATTATGACTGGGGTCAAATCGTCGAACATTCCAATCTGGTGATCGATACCCGGAATGCGACCAAAGAAATAAAAGAGAACAGAGAGAAAATCGTCATGGCATAAGGAGACGAGAAACCATGAAAGGAATCATTTTAGCCGGAGGGTCGGGAACCCGGCTCTATCCCGTTACCCGCGTGGTCAGCAAACAGCTTTTACCGATATACGATAAACCCATGATATATTACCCCCTGTCTGTTTTGATGCTGGCGGGAATCAGAGACATCCTCATCATTTCAACACCCGAGGATTTGCCTTTGTTTAAAAAACTCCTCGGAGACGGTTCCTGGTTGGGCCTTTCTTTTTCTTATGCCCAGCAGTCGCGGCCTGAAGGGCTGGCCCAGGCTTTTATCATCGGCAAGTCATTTATCGGAGAAGACCCGGTGTGTCTGATTCTAGGGGACAACATATTTTACGGTCACAGCCTGACCAATATTTTAAAGCGGGCGGTCCGTCTCGAAAAAGGCGGCCTGATTTTCGGTTATCTGGTTAAAGATCCCAAGCGGTACGGCGTGGTTGAGTTTGATTCAGACGGCAATGTCATCGGTATTGAAGAGAAACCCAAAAAACCGAGGTCAAATTATGCCGTTCCCGGACTTTATGTCTATGACAATAGCGTCGTCGATATCGCCGAACATCTGAAACCCTCGGCAAGGGGAGAACTGGAAATTACAGATGTTAACCTTGAGTATCTCAAAAAAGGGCAGCTCAAGGTCGAACTTTTGGGAAGAGGATTCGCCTGGCTGGACACCGGAACTCAGGAAGCCCTTCAGCAAGCTGCCAGCTATATTCAGGCCATTCAGGACAGACAAGGGCTTAAGGTATCATGCATTGAAGAAATTGCATACAACCTCGGGTATATCGACAAAAAAGAACTGGCAAATCTGGCGGTCGGTTTGGCCCAGAACGAATACGGCCAGTATCTGTTACGATTGATTGACGAAGAAGAGAATAATATTCAGAGCTATTAGGGAAGAGAAAAGAGAAAAGAGGATAGGAGAAACCGCGGATGAACACGAATAAACACAAATAGGCTAAAATTAAGAAGGTGAGAAGGTTGGCATGGCTTAAACCTCCGAGCTTCTGATTTTTTAACCTTCTTGGTTTTCCCCTTTTCTAATTCCTATTTTCTCTTTTCTTTGAATTTGGTTAAAACAGCTGAATTGGAATTTCAATCTTTATCAGCAACGCCGGCTTCGTCAAAGGTGAGCACTTCATTAAAGACGCGAACCGCACCTTCTATGATACACATGGACAGCGCACCACCGGTACCTTCCCCCAGTCGCATGCCCAGATCGAGAATCGGTTCGATTCCCATGTACTTCAGCATGTTCCGGTGGCCTGCTTCTTCCGAACAATGCCCGCCAAACAGGTAGTCCTCGATTCGGTGACACAGGGAATAGGCAATCAGGGCGCCGGCTGTGGAAATAAAACCGTCGATGACCACCGGCCGGCTGTGAAAGGCGGCAGCTAAAATACATCCGGCAATCCCCCCGATTTCAAAACCTCCGACTTTGGCTAAGACATCCAAACCGTCAAGGGCGTTCGGTTGATTGATCCGGATTGTTTTTTTGATTGTTTCCAGTTTTATTGAAAAACTTTTATCATCGACGCCGGTTCCCCGACCCACCATGTCTTTCGGATCAATGCCGGTGATGACGCTTCCAATGGCCGCGGATGGCGTGGTATTGGCAATTCCCATATCTCCGGTGCCCAACAAATCAATACCTTGATGAAAAAGATCTGTCGCCAGTTGGAATCCGGCTAATATTGATTTTTCAGCATCCTGTCGGGTCATGGCCGGACCTTTTGCCAGATTAGCCGTTCCCGGCGCGATCTTTCGTATCAGCAACCGGGTCCCGCCGTCTATAGACTCCGGATCGAGTTCATCGATAATTCCCATGTCAACCACCCAGACTTGGGCGCCGACATGTCTGGATATGGCGTTTATTCCTGCACCGCCTTTCAAAAAAGTCCGGATCATTGCGCCGGTGACCTCCTTGGGATAAGCGCTGACACCTTCATCCGCTACGCCGTGATCGCCTGCCATAATCAAGATGGCCTTTCGGTTTACCGAAGGGTTAAGCATTTTCCGGATTCCGCAAAGTCGCTCTGAAATTTCATGAAGTTTTCCCAAAGCACGGGTCGGCATGACCAGTTGGGCTGTCCGTTCCCGGGCCTTTTGGATCCAAAGATCTTCAACCGGCTGTATTCCGTTTATGATTTCTTCAAGTGTCACGTATTATCCTCCTTTTCGTTGTTGTCCAAAAAAAAATCCTCAAGCGACGACCGCTTGAGGATTTACCTTCTCCCCAGAGACAAAACTTAAATGGCAGGTTTTCTGATTGCAATCAGATCCATAATAGCATCCATATCCATATGGCGCTCAAAATGCGAAGTCAGAAGGTCATAGATATGGTTTTTGGTTTTAAAACGATTTTCATGGGGGACCGCAATATGTTCAAGGCCGATGGTGTTCAGCCATTTCCGGGTGATTGCCGGTGAGTCAAACATTCCGTGCAGATATGTCCCCATCAGTTTTGAATCATGGCTGATACATCCGTCTTCGCCGTTACATGGCGTATGGTTGCGCTCATAGATGTTAAACAAAAGATTGCCCCCGAACCTTTTGGTCACCCCCATGTGAATTTCATAGCCTTCTCCTTGGATGTTCTCCCATAAAAATTGCGTCCGGGTGGTGGTTTTAGGGGATTTTAAAAGCGTTTCTACAGGCAAAAGGTCAAGCCCTCCGGTGGTTCCCGGAGGTCCTTCCAGCCCCCGGTCATCATGTACGAGACGGCCCATCATCTGGTATCCGCCGCAGATGCCCAGAATGTGCCCGCCGGCCCGTGCATATTCTTTTATAAGTGGTTCCCATCCAACGTTTTGCAGCCAATGTAAATCCCAACGCGTATTTTTTGATCCGGGCAGAACAATTGCCTTAAAATGTGAAATATTCCGTGGTCTTTCGATAAATACGACATCAAATCCTTTAAGATCCAAAAGAGGGTCGAAATCGGTAAAATTGGAAATGTGCGGCAGACGGATGACAGCAATTGCCGGAGCATCGGATTCACCCCTTAATTCGGCAACAGGATTTTCGATGCCAACCGCATCTTCCGCTTCAATTCGGATGTGATGGTACCACGGCATTACACCAAATACTGTTTTCCCGGTTTTTTCTTCGATCCAGCGTACACCATCTTCAAACAGGCTGATGTCGCCTTGAAATCGGTTGATGATAAACCCTTTAATCATATTTTGTTGTTTATTCGAAAGACAGGCCAGGGTTCCGACAATCTGGGCGAACACGCCCCCGCGGTGAATGTCTGAAACCAGTATGACCGGCGCATCGGCATATTCGGCCATGGACAAATTGACAATATCGCCGGCCGCAAGATTCATCTCCGCGCAGGATCCTGCACCTTCCATAACAATTAAGTCATAGGTCTTTCTCAGCCGATCGAGAGCTTCACAGGCCTTTGAAAACAAGACCTTTTTATTTCGATGATATTTGCGGGCCATGCTGTCGGTGATTGCTTCTCCGAAAAGCACCACCTGGGATCCGATGTCTCCGGTGGGTTTTAATAAGATCGGATTCATATCCACGTGGGGCGGGATTTTCGCAGCTTCGGCCTGTACAATTTGGGCGCGTCCCATTTCGAGACCTTCCGGGGTGACGCCTGAATTGTTGGACATATTTTGGGCTTTAAACGGCGCGGTCCGAATGCCCCTGTTGATAAAATAACGGCACAAAGCCGTTACAACAACGCTTTTTCCCACTTCGGAACCGGTACCCAGAACTGCCAGGCATGGTGCTTTTTTCATGGTGAATCATTCCATTAGTTCAAATCGTATGGGGACCCTGACCCACATATCCACTTTTCTTTTTCCGATCCTTCCGGGTTCGAACAACCACAGTTTTACGGTTGATTTCGCGGCCTTGTCCAGAACCGGATAGCCGCTTGATTTAAAAATTTTGACATCCTCCACGCTGCCGTCGGCATTTACCAAAACATCCAGCAAGACATTTCCCTGATACCCCCTGATTCTTGCAATTCTGGGATATTTGGGAGAAGGATTTGAACGGTATGCCGGCTTGGCTTCATGGATGGTTTCAAGCGGTGATAAAGATGCGCCGTCATGTTCGATGCCTTTTGAAACTGTTTTTAACCCGTCGCTTTTGGATACGACATCATTCGCCGGGGTGTCTTCATTATGATTGGCAATGGCCTTCAAAGCGCCGTCCGCTTTTGATTGAAGTGGAATTTGAACGCGCTTTGGCGCTGACGCCTTCTGTAAAGGTTTTTGTTTGATGAGTTTGGGTCGCTGTTTATGTTTCTTGGCCGTGGGCGGCTTTTTTAAAGCCGGTTCTTTTTTTTCAAGGGCAGGTCTGGAGGTTGCTTTTCCGGTGATTGAAGTCAGCGTCATGTTCAGTACCAGAGGGACGGGGTTTTCAAAAGAAGGTCTTCCGGGCCAGTTGAAATCAAGACAAAAGAGAAGTCCGTGGATTCCCAGAGCAAGTACGCCGGCTGTCAATATCGATTTCATGGGTGTTGCTCGGTTTCTGCTTGAAGCGAAATTCTGTTGATCCCCGCCATCTTGATTTGATCCAGGACCCTGAAAAGATTCTGGTAAGAAAGGCTGCGGTCAGCAAACAACAGAATACCGACGTTTTCATTTGCCGCGGCCTTGGTTCTCAGAACTGAGGATAGGTCGTTAAAGCCGACCTGTTCTTTATCCATATACAGCGTCCCGTCTGATTTTACGGTGACGGAAAGCAAAAGTTCTTTGTCGATTTTAGCGGTAGCGGATGTCGGGAGCAATACCGGCAGCGCATGATGAACGGCCATGGAAAGCATGGCATAGATAAAGAACACGAGGAGAAGAAACACAATATCGATCAGCGGGATCATTTCGATCCGGATTTTCTTGCCGGTATGAAGGTGAACTTTCATTGGTCGTCTCCCTTGTGTTCAATGTCGGGATTGGCCAGTTTTTCATAAACGATTTCAAGGCTGGTGGCATATTTTTCGATATCAAGCGCTGCATTTTCTATCCGGGAATTGAAATAGTTATACGGAAAGACGGATAGAATAGCAATTCCGAGCCCTGCTGCGGTGGTGATCAGGGCCTGAGAAATTCCAGCGGTCACCGCCTGAGGATGCTCGATACCTGCGGTACCCAGCATTTCAAAGGAAAGAATTATTCCGATGACGGTTCCAAAGATGCCCAGTAATGGCGCCACAGTGATCATGGTATCGATGACGGCCATATATTTCTGCATCTCTTTGATTTCTTCGGCCGCGGCAGCTTCCATGGCTTTGGCCATGGAAAAGTCTCGATGAAGAATGCCGGTGACAAGGATTTTGATGATATAATCTTTTGAGCCTTTGGTATTTGACCTGACGGATTCCCAGTCTCCGGTACGACAGAGATCAAGGACATTGTCCACAAGTGTTTTGTCCCTGTTTCTATCCATACCGATCCAGAATAAAATCCGTTCGATAATCACGGTCATCACGATGATGGAACACGCCAGCAAAGGATACATGACCGGCCCGCCGGCGATGAATAGGTGCAGCATAGTTTCTCCTTTTGGATTGACCCCAGGATGCGGCAACACATCATAGGAAGCTTAACGTTTCGCCAGGTCATTAAAATCCAGCCGAAACTCCGGCGAGAAAATTGATTTC
>Ga0210077_1000668_pt1 | contig 11665 bp, 15 predicted proteins | sample RushMan_CattailN_5_FD_185556 | JGI IMG/M metagenome (GOLD analysis project Ga0210077, IMG submission 185556) | Wetland microbial communities from San Francisco Bay, California, USA, that impact long-term carbon sequestration -... | ecosystem: Environmental > Aquatic > Marine > Wetlands ... | reverse complement strand
GCTTAGAAGTTTTGATCGCACTCCTGCAAAGATTGAATTGCTTGCTTGATCATCGGATGAGTCACAATCAGCCATTCCACCCGATCCATTTATTTTCATTGAAACCGACATAGTCCATGTGGCAGTAAGTCAATAAGTGTTATAGTTGTAAGATAATAATTAATCAGCAGCTCGAAGTTGCGCTCCGTAGTTTCCGGAGGGTGGGCCTCAGCCGGCTGAAGAGTACGGATTTACGTATGATAAATTAAAGTCGCAGAAAGGAGTAATGAAGATCCGCAATGATAGAAGACGCTAATATTTTCCATTTATCCAATGGTGATAAAGAGATAATCCTAGTTGGAACAGCCCATGTATCCCAAAAGAGCGCCGATCTGGTTGCAGAAGTCATTGAACAGGAACAACCTGAAACGGTCTGTGTTGAACTCTGCCAATCCCGATATCAATCCATCGTCAGCAAGAAAGAGTGGCAAGAGACGGATCTTTTCAGGGTAATCAAGCAAAAGAAAGCATTCCTGTTGTTGTCCAATTTTTTCCTCGCCTATTTCCAAAAAAAGATAGGTCAGAAAGTCGGAATCACTCCCGGACAAGAGATTCTGCGAGCTATTGAAGCCGCCAAAGCCATTGACGCTAAAGTCCATCTGGTCGATCGCGATGTGCGGGTTACTCTTTTGAGGGCTTGGAGATCAATGAGGTTTTGGGCAAAATTGAAGCTTTTCGGGCATCTTTTGACTTCTTTCAAGGACTTGGATGACATCAACGAGCAAGAAATAGAAAAGATGAAGAAGAAGGACGTGCTCGAAGAACTCCTCACGGAACTAGGGGAGACGTTCCCTGAGATAACTCAAGTTCTAATCGATGAAAGAGACCGATACCTTGCTCATATGATCCGATCTGCACCTGGCAACAGGATCGTCGCCGTCGTTGGGGCCGGACATACGAAGGGTATTCAGAAATATTGGAACGATCCAATCGATCTGGAAAGTTTAAACAAAATACCACCTGCCGGTAAATTGAAGAATTTCTTAAAGTGGGGCATACCGATATTTATCCTGAGCATTGTCGTGCTGGGTTTCTTTAAAGCGGGCAGCATTGCGGGTTCCCACATGATTAAGATGTGGATTGTTGCCAACGCTGCTCTTGCGGGGATTGGAGCAGCCGCGGCATTGGCCCACCCATTGACGATTGCTTCCGCAATCGTGGCCTCCCCCATAACGTCACTCAACCCTATGATTGCGGCAGGCTGGGTTTCCGGTTTGGTGGAAGCATTTCTTGGAAAGCCGCGAGTGATTGATTTTGAAAACCTGACAGAAGATATTTCTTCCCTAAAAGGGTTTTGGAAAAATAAGATTACCAAAATTCTTCTTGTTACCGTATTTACCAACGTCGGAAGCGCTCTTGGAACTTTTGTGGCAATCCCGTTGATGCTCAAAGTGCTTGCATAGAGTATCTATCAACGAGCTTGCAGCATGTTGCTTGAACGAATTCTATTCACCCTTCCATGCGGCAGAGACCCAAGCATTTTCCATTGGCGGGCGTAGCAGTTGCAGCTTCACCTGAACAACCATCGCGGGATTCCGAAAAAAGCGTTTTACCGTGGCTCCAGATAGACTTGGGTTACATAAAACTTTTGTTTATTGCTCACAGCGACTCCGGTTCCCACCTCCCGGTAGTCTGAGGAGAGGAGATTTCTTTTGTGACCCGGACTCGCCATCCATCCTTGAATAATCGAGTCTACAAGGTTCGCAAGGTTCTGGCCGACAAAAATGTTTTCCCCTGCGCTTTTGAAACTTTCAACGCCTTCTGACTGTATTCTGTCAACGACGTCTCTACCTTTTGGATCGATGTGCGAAAAGAAGTTTTGATTTGCCATCTGTTCGCTATGACTCCGAGCAGCTTCCTTTAGCAGAGGATTGGATCGAAGAGCATCAAGTCCATATTCCGCTCGCACCCTATTCACTTGAGAAAGAATCGCTTCCTCTATTTGAGTTGCTGAATTCGACCCTTGGGAAGTTGCACTATTCTGATCATCCTCAATGTTATCAGCGTTTGTTGTGCCCGGTACCGCTCCCAAGGTCACTGGAATAATCTCGTACGACTCGGCGCCATCGGAAGTAATCAAAAAATTTAGCACATCGCCGGGAACGCTTTTTTGCATTAACAATCGAAAATCCTCCTCAGACTTAATAGCACGGTCATTGACTTTGATTATTAAGTCTCCGGTGGAACGCAGAGGATCGTTTCGGGAACGGAGTCCTGAGATTGCGGCAGGCGAACCCGGGAAAACTTCAAGGATCTTTAGGCCGGTTAAATTGCCATGCTTGAAAGCCTCCCCCCTTATCCCCAGGTAAGGACGGCCGATGGGAACAATTTTCTGTGGAACTGCCTGTGTTGCCTCTGCCTGCGCCGGCTCGACATCCCGGGTAGCGGGGTCTGCATGCCACAACATCCCCACCAGCACCCATCCTGTCAGCGCAAGAATACCCATCATTAACAGCAAAGAACGATGCAATGACATCACCACGCTTTTGCTCTTGTTGATACAAGCCGATAAATTAATTCGAAATCTTTTAACCACTGGATAAATTGAAGCACCTGTCTTCTCCAACAGCATTTCTCCCACTTGTCTAAAAGACTTGGCCGGTAGCCGTAGTGTTTGGTGTTTTCTCCGCTGAGCTGGACTGCGCCCTTGCAGGTGCCTTGCGCTTATATCCCTGCACCTGATAACTGGATCTGGAAGGACAACTCTGTCTTGCATAGGAACTGCCCTGCAGGCTGTCCCCAATAAGGAAACCGCCGATAAGCCCAACGGGGCCGCCGATCGCTGCCCCAACCGCAGCACTTCCTCCCGATGCCGCCCCCACCAAAGCTCCGGTCGCCGCCCCAAGTGCACCACCCCCTAGGGTAAGGCGTTCGCGCGTACTGAGCGGTCCACCAGCACAACCTGTTAAAGACACGAACGTCAGTAACATCAATAAAACTGCTAACATTTTTATCCTCGGCATCATCTTCCCCCTGATCCATGAATGGCCTTAAGGTCGCTGTATGCAACCTCATACAGGACTGCAGTCAAAAGCCTACACTGCACTTCACCACGCCCATCAGTTACTGCCTCATCGCCTTTCCTATTTCCCTGCCCTGCCCTACCCTAAAGTGTCTTGGAACGGATCGATCAAGCCATTACCAAAGAAATTTCAGTAGTTGCGCTCATATCTTCCTTGTTTGTAGTGCTTGTGATGCTTTTTTGCGTGGCCCGGAGGAATATGTCCATCATAATAGGCTCTTGGAGCCGGTACCACTACTACAGGTTGACGGTAGATGACGACAGGATTCGGCTGTACAACGACCGCTGGGGGCTCGACATACACCGGCGCCTGCTGCACAACCACGGGCGGTGGTGGAGCCACATAATAGCCTGGGAAACCAAAGTTTAAGCCAATTGCCACATCCACTCCCCCGGCACTGGTCTGCGACGGGATGACCAGGCAAATGGAGGCTAGTGCAAGGCCTGACCATACGCATATTCTGCTCAATAATGACTTCTGAATTTTCAATTTCTTCCTCCTGAACCACTCAACGTTTTCCATAAGTAAGTTTTGGGGGTCGAACTGCACTCCCTCCGATCGTTTTCGACTTGTTAAGCAACTTGCAGGCCAACTTTACGCAGATTAATTTTTTGTTCGCCAAAACAGCTATGCTGGCTGAAATTAGACTATTCGCCTTTGTGCTGAGTAAGCCGGCAAGCGCAAGTTTGTTCTTTGCAAGAAGCGGGGCATCGGGATGGATATGAGTGAATCTAATAGTCAGCACACCGCATGATTTGTCTGACGTTTGATTTATGACTTGACACGCTTAGCTGTTATGTAAGATATTCCTTCAACAATCGAGAAGCTGAAGCTTTTCACCCAGAAGCGATTTTGAATTTACACTTTGAGTGATTAATAATGCGGTCAAGAAGGCCAGCGTCTGTGCTGGCCTTTTTTATTTTGACCAGGATCCGAAACGCTGTATGGAGGGAAAGATGAAGCTGCGTCAGATGTTCATTTTGTTTGCCGGTGTTTTTCTAATCTGTTTTGCCGCCAACGCCTGGGCTCACTTTGGAACTGTTATACCCTCGGACGACATCATCAGTAAAAATGACTCTAAAAAGATTTCGCTGGAAGTTAAATTTATCCACCCGCTGGAACAACACTACATGGAAATGGAAAAACCGAAAAAGTTCGGTGTCTTCCGCAAAGGAAAGACCACTGATTTGACTAGTACACTCAAACCGATCAAAGGAAAAGCGCCCGATCAAGAGAACCAGTTCACTTTCTGGCAAACAGAATATACGGTCAAAAGTCCCGGAGATTATACATTTTTTGTAGAACCCACCCCTTATTGGGAACCCGCCGAAGATCTCTTTATTGTTCACTACCCCAAGGTATGCGTCAATGCGCTTGGTTTAGAAGAAGGTTGGGACCAGCCCATCGGACTGGAAACGGAAATTGTTCCGCTGACCAGACCATACGGGCTGTGGACGGGAAATGTTTTTCAGGGACAGGTCCTGGTGAACGGCAAACCAGTTCCGAGCGCTGAGGTAGAAATCGAGTACTTCAATGAATCCTCTGACAATCCTAAAGTCGTGCAGGCACCATCCGACCCATTTGTAACACAAGTAGTAAAGTCCGATTCCAACGGCATCTTTACGTACGCCATGCCGAGAGCGGGATGGTGGGGATTTTCCGCCCTGAATGAAGCACGTTGGAAGTTGAAGCATGAAGGAGTAGAAAAAAGCGTGGAAATAGGAGCTGTTTACTGGGTGCACACAGCGGATATGAAATAGCCAAACTGTTAGTCGCTGAGCCAGCGTCGACAGCAATCCAAACTTAACCTTAAGGGTGCCTCTGCGACATATGAGGGCTGCGTTTCTCTCAGACGGGGCTTCGCGCAAGTATATTTACCCGATCAGGAATGGCGTCGGCATCTGATTGGATTTAAAAAAGGATCTGATATGTTAAGGAAATCAATACTCATAGTGTTTCTTTCATGCCTTGCCGTCATTGCATCGATCGGCACGGCCAGTGCGCATAAAGTGAACGTCTTCGCTTATGCCGAAGATGGTACAATTTACACCGAGAGCTACTTCCCGGACGGAAAGCCCGTTGAAGGCGGGACGATAGAGGTTTACGACCAATCAAAAAACAAGCTTATAGAAGGAAAGACCGATAAGGAGGGGAAATTTTCATTTCCCATTCCCAAAAAGGAAGACCTTACCATCGTGATCATCGCTAGTATGGGCCATAAAAATGACTACACAATCAAACAGAACGAAATGTAGCGTGGGTAAATTAGGCTCGTTGAGCAGAGTTTTTTTAATTTTTGTTTTTTCGACAATCGCTTTGTCATACATGCTTACCCCTGATGTAGTCGCTCAGAATTCTGAGTCTGCACCAAGCGGCCAGTCTCCTCAAAAACCGGGAGAAGCTAAGACCTGGAGCGACAACACATGTCAATCAGCCCAATGCGAGCAGATTATTGCGCAGTTGCAACAGCAAAAGAGCCTGATTACTCGCGAGCTCGCACAGATAAAAAGAGAGATTGCTCTACTGCGGGAGACTTTGTCCGAACCGGGGTTGCAGGAAGTATTCGCAGGCATCGGCTATATTTTGGGCTTGGTCGGCATAGCTTTTTATGTACATTGTAGGAAGTCCGGAAAAGATTCTTGAGATAAAGGTGAAACCATATGCACATATCAGACGGTGTATTGCCTACATCGGTTGCGGTTGGAAGTTACGCAGTAACTATTGCTCTCATGGCCTGGAGCATAAGAAAGACTCGGGGCGATGAACTTCCCAAAGTGGCTGTTGTCACATCTTCTTTTTTTGTGGCTTCGCTAATCCATGTGCCCCTGGGGCCTACCAGTGTTCATTTGCTCATACCCGGATTGGTCGGTATTCTACTGGGGAACAGCGCCTTTGTCTCCATAGCTCTCGGGCTGCTGCTGCAGTCTCTGCTATTTCAATTCGGAGGGATCACCGCATGGGGAGCCAACTCACTAATGATGGGGTTGCCGGCTCTATCGGCAGGATGGATATTCGAACTCATCAAGGGCAGAACTCTGTTTCGCAACGTCTTGGCCGGTGCAATCTGCGGAGGATTTGGAGTGATGCTCGCAGGCGTCATACTGGCTCTTTTACTGTTTACAAGCGGAGAAGATTTTCTGGGTGTTGCAAAAATCGCCCTGATTGCACACCTACCGGTCATCGTAATTGAAGCAGTGATATCGGCATTTACCGTGTCCTTCTTGTACAAAGTTAAACCGGAACTCCTAAAAACCGCATTTACGGCGGCATCTTAATCGCTGAGCCCTATGGATCAGGCAACTCACATCACCAATGTGCCAGTCTACTGGCTAATGATCTGTCTGACTGTGCTGTTTATGTTAGGCTTCGGCTGCGCCCGTCTGATTTTTTCCCATTCCAAGCCCAACAACAATGGCACTCCCCGAAAGGGCAGCGACTGGACAATCCCAGCGATCGATGCTCATGCCCAAAAACATTCCCCGTTCCATAATTGGGACCCTCGATTCAAGATAGTATCCCTCTTCCTTTTCTGGTTCTGCGTAGCATCAATACAGCATCTGCCGCTGTGCTTGCTCGCATTTCTAATCTCTTGGGCAGCAGTTTGGGCAGCCAAAATTCCCCTAAAAACATCAATGAAGCGGATAGCGGCTTTGTCCGGTTTTATCGGAATGTTTCTGATCGTCATGCCGCTCACGGTCCCGGTCAAAACCGGTGATCATCTGTTAATAGTGGATTCCTTCAGATTTATTCAGTTTAATCTGCGTGGCTTTTTCATAGCGCTTCGAATCGGGCTAAAAGCTACTGCCATAGCCCTCATGATGGATGTCGTTTTGGGAACTTCACCCTTCCCCGTCACCCTCAAGGCTTTGACTCACCTGAGAGTACCAAATATGATTTGTCAGATGCTCTCTCTGGCTCATCGCTATATTTTTGTGTTTCACCACGAAGCAAAAAGAATGACAACCGGCATGCAGGCCCGCGGCTTTCAAAAAAGAACCAGTTTGGATACCCTGAAAGCCATGGGTAATTTCATAGGCATGCTTTTCGTGCGGAGTTTTGAACGGACCGAAAGGGTCTATGACGCAATGCTGGCACGCGGCTACAACGGTCAATTCCCGGCTCTCATTGAATTTCACTCAGAAAAAAAGGACTGGCTCAAAGGCTGCTTTTGGGTGATAGCAGGTCTAGCTTTGGTCATCTCGGACCGGATGCTTCAGCTGCGACTCCCCTTTGGAGCATAAGCCTGCCTGCAATCGATCATCATTCCCTACATCACAGCGATGGAGAGATTCAGGTTACCCATCTCTCCAGGTCGCGACTTTGCCATGGAATTTGCGAGGGTCCCCGGTCAGGATGGTGACCAGAGCTTTTGCCGTCTGCTCGGGAGTTATGAGCTCACCTTTATTTTTGAACCCCCAGAACTTCTCTCGCACCACATCGGCGCTCCCGCCCTCAGCTTGTCGAGCCTGCTTTTGCATGCGCGTTTCCACAACACCAGGGCGATAGATCAGCGTTGTGATTTCAGGAGCTTCGACTGCCAGCTGTCGGGCTAGATGCTCTTCACTTGCTTTAGCAATGCAATAAGCACCGATTCCTGCAGTATTGGTCTCAGCCGCACCCGACCCAAAAAATACCGCCAATCCATCGCCTTGTTCCCGCAACGGCGGCAATGCGGCGCTAATCATCTGATAGCCTGCCTTAACACTGGCATCTATGACCTCTTGAAACTTATCTTCAGGAAGCTCCCATATATGAGGCCCGGGCCTCAACACACCCGCTGCATGGATAAAACCATAAAATTTTCCAATTCCTATGGCCGCATCGACACATTTCGCAGCAACTTCTGATTCGGCTGCGTCACCGACAACATAATGCACCGCAACTCCCAATTGTTCACACTCTTCGGCAACCCCCGCCAAAGGCGAATTGTGCCGAGCATTTAGTACCAGATTGACGCCCGACCTCGCCAATTCATGGGACAAGGCCTTGCCAATCCCGCGCGAAGCTCCCGTTATAATAATGGTCTTATTCTCTAATGCATGCATTGCCGCCCTCGCTTCAAAGACATTTCCCAACATCGCAAAGCTGCAGTAGTCAGGATCGTCCCCTGTATGTTCTGTATAAGACGTTAATACTTTGAATAGAATGGGGCAAGCGTTTCACGTTGCCTGCGCGGTTGCCTTTCTGTACACCCTCAAGTCAGTTCCCACATCCTGCCAAACGACAAGGGTACGGGCAGTAAGTACAAGATCTTTATGACAATCGCGCAGTTTTTTTCCAGAACCGCATGGACAACGTTCGTGCCCCTTTGGTTCGTTCTTTCTGGCCAACAGCCCCATGAAACCGAGCAGTGCGGGATCTGCAAAATCACCCAGGAGTTCGGCATAAAATTCCAGTATACCTCTTTCCGTATGGGAGCGCTCACCCCATGGCGGAGCACAAGAGTAAAAGTCATAATAGGCCTGCCACGCCAAAAATGGTGCGACGAGCTTTTCGAGAAAAGTGACAAGATTTGAGCCGGGTGGCCACCTTTGCCCGATTTCAGCCTGGACTCCCAAACAGGCTTGACCGTCACGCATGATATGGCGGTCGATATCGCCTATGGGTAGTTTGGGATCATTGCAGAACATCAACGGGGCAACTTTCGGGTGGTTGTCTGCAACCCGCAATGCTATTCCATAGCCTATCTCGTGTTCCACGTCCGGAGCCTGAAAAATGTATGTGCCATGAGCCACAACGCATTTACGTATCAACCGGCAAACAGTATTCATCTGAAACTCTGCTTCTATGATCGTCAAGCGCATAAGTGGACATGCCGCGGCCAAAACTTCTCCTTCCCCAAGAAAAAGCCGGCGGTTATTTTCGAACCATGAGGCCATCAACGATATCCCCATGGTTTGGGGGAATTCCCGGCCGAATAGAAAGCCGCCAATCCATTTACGGCCGCTTGTTTTTGACTTGACTGCTTTTCCTTTTCACGCAGAGGGAAACGGTCACCGAACTGTGCCCTCCAGAGCTTTGAAGATTTCCCCTCGTCGTCTGTCTGAACAGCTTCAACTGCTGTGCTGGCAAGATCCGCAATGGCTTTTTGGGAAGCGTTGTTTTTGAATTGGCGTCAAGCGTTTCATTGCAGTTTCTGTTATACCGTAGTAAAAAAAAGTCACCAAGTAGCTGTTTGTGTTTGCCGATATTCAGGACGGATATCATAGCCGCAGCGAGTTTCTTTATCGTCCGTGTGGCAACGGATAAGGTCGTCCCCGCTTACCTAGCCTGGTATCTCAACCAGGCTCCGGCAGAGCATTACTTCCGCCAGTACAGCGGGAGAGGTGTCCATATGCCGGTTGCCACACGACAGACACTGGAGAACATGGACGTTCCGCTTCCCTCAGGCGGGGTAAAAAGGAAGATCGCAGACTTGGACGCCCTCCTGCGGCAGGAAGAAGATCTGCTGGCACAGTTGATGGAAAAGCGCAGGGAATTGATAACGAACACTTGCCTCCAGGCGACCCGCAGAGGATAATCCGGGGCATACCGGTGGAAACAATGTGACAGAAAGAAAGCGTATGCTCAAAGAGACTATCAACAAATCTATTTCTTCCAAGGCCCGTCATTTGGATGCGGAGCAACTGGTGGCTCTCTTTTATAAGGAGGCAGACCTTGATCCCCTGGAACGCTACGCCGTCTCCGTCATGTTCAGTGAAGCCCCGCTGCAGGAGATCTTCCTGTTCCTGCGCAAGCACCACATTCCGTTTGCCAACGCGAAGGCTTTGTACCGGACTTTCGCCGAGTCGAAACTCATGTTGAAAAACGTAGAGCAGGGGGACAAATATGAATGGTTTTTGGGATAGTTTTGCAGAACAGCTGTCCGCCCTGGAAGCTGCTTATGCGAACATTCTGTGCAGAATTCCCCTCGAAGCCTGGAGCTTCGGCGGCGGAACGGCGCTGGCCCTGTTCTACCTGCAGCATCGGAGAAGCTACGATGTGGATATTTTTGTCCATGACCCTCAATACTTCTCCTTCCTATCCCCCAAATGGTTCATGGATGATCAAAAGGTTTTTCAATCGGACTACCTTGAGCAGGCCGACCATATTTCCCTGGCTACCTTGACGGGGGTGAAACTGGATCTGCTGCTCGCGCCCAATCTTACCGATGAGCCGTCATCCTTGAGGAAGGTTGGGCGAGTGGAGTGTTACGTCGAATCTGTCGAAGAAATCATCGCCAAGAAGATTCGTTATCGAAGGCTCCAGGTGAAAACGAGAGATATCGTGGATATTGGGGTCGCGGTCACTCAATCTCCGGGGATTCTGAAAAGGCTGATCAACCAGAACACCGTAACGCTCGATGAATTGTTTGAATGGCGAGAAACCCTCAGACAGGTCGATCGCGAGCGCTATCTGCAGGAGCTGGCAATCATCGAGCCGGTGGCGGACTATCGAAATGCGTGCGCAGGGTCGATTGCAGCCATCATCGCCAATATCGATGCCGTGAAATCCGACATTGTAGACTCGTAAACCTTTATAGCAATCAGGTACAAAGCTCAATCGGAGTACTTCTGCAGCAACGCAGGAGACTCGGGGCAGCGTCACGGGAAAATGCAGAACATGAACGATCAACAAAAACGAGACGAACCCGCTGCCAGCCGGATTGGCCTATTCACAAAGAGGCGCTGGATCGTTTCCGGATGAGACCCGGACTATCAGTGTCCATCCGAAAAGCCCGTAGCCCGGCGAAGACCGACGGAGTTCTCAAACAGGCTGCCCGATTAGCAGATAAACAATATAGCCGGCATAGAGAGCCAGGAGCAGAATGCCTTCTCTTCGGCTGATGCAAAAACCGGTGCGCATCACCGGCAACGTTAGAACCGCCAGCCCGATCATGATCAGCAGGTCGGAAACATGAATGCCGGTTGCCCTGATCGGGCGGACTAATGCCGAAATTCCAAGTATACACAGGAGGTTGAATATATTCGAGCCGACCACGTTGCCGACCGCTATATCACCCTCATTTTTGGCCGCTGCAACTGCCGAAGTCGCCAATTCCGGCAAGCTGGTTCCGATGGCGACAATGGTCAAGCCGACGAAAGCATTGCTCAAACCAGCTTCAGCGGCCAACGTCACGGCGCCTGAAACCAGGAACTCGCCCCCGAGGACTAAAGCCACAAAACCCCCGGCTATAAATAGAGGGTCCAGCCAAGCGGCTCTAAACCGTGCCGGAAGACTCTCATCGAACACGCTGTGAACAGATTTGTTCTTCTCTCTTCGTGCAAGGTATATGCTCAAACAAAGGTAGGCAAGGATGCCAAGTACCAATACAAATCCATTAATCCTCCCCAGGTAACCATTACCCAGCATAAGCGTCGTAACGATGGATGCACAGATCATTATCGGTATATCCACCTTGATGACCTGCGCGTTCACCCGTAAAGGCTTGATCAGGGCAGCTACGCCCAAAATCAGAGCGACATTGGCGATATTGGAACCAACCACATTTCCTACCGATATAGCACCTTTTCCCTGCAGAGCAGCTTTAACGCTGACGGCCAATTCCGGACTGCTGGTGCCGAAAGCAACAACGGTCAAGCCAACAACCAGAGGACTGATGC
>Ga0210077_1000667_pt1 | contig 11683 bp, 7 predicted proteins | sample RushMan_CattailN_5_FD_185556 | JGI IMG/M metagenome (GOLD analysis project Ga0210077, IMG submission 185556) | Wetland microbial communities from San Francisco Bay, California, USA, that impact long-term carbon sequestration -... | ecosystem: Environmental > Aquatic > Marine > Wetlands ... | reverse complement strand
GTGCGCGGAATCTCCCGCCAGAAAAATGCGGCCCTGCTGAAATCGCTCGGCCGTGTCGGCAGCGGCGTCCCAGTGCATCACGTTGTCGATCGTTACCGGGACGGTGTCGTCGCCCAACGCCGAGCGAAGCAGCTCGTAGCAGCGCTCTTCGGTGAGGTTCTCGGAAACGTCGGTAACCGGACTTTTTGCGTTGCCGAGCCAATGCACGGCCAGGAAACCTGAGGTAAACGGCTTCTCGATGCGGAAGAAACCGCTCAACACCGGGTTCACCACGTACATGACGCTCAAATTGCGGCCGCGCAGCAGCGGCGCGACGTCTCCATGAAAGTAGATCGTGATGCTCTTTGAGAATACGCCGTGGCCGCGCATGCGGATTCCGAGCCGTTCGCGGACGTTGCTGCGGCTGCCGTCCGCCGCAACCGTATATCGCGCGCGAACCGTGGAAGTATCGCCCGTGTCCCGCTGGCGGATCACCGCCGTGATACCGTCGCGATCTTCTTCGAACGAAACCATTTCCGTCGCGAAGCGCAGTTCAGCGCCGAGTTCCCGCGCCCGCGATTGCAGCAGCGGCTCCAGCAGACTCTGGGTGATGAAGAGTCGCGAGCTGGGGCTGACATCGCGCACACCTTCATTGAGATTGGGGATGAACCATGCGATTTCTTTTCCGGCTAGGCTTTCAAGCGCCATGATCGCGCCGTCCTGAACGAACTGTTCATCCGACTTCTTCATGACGATCTGCTCGATGCCAACCTCGCGAAGAATTTCCGTCGTCCTCTGGGTGATCATAGCCGCGCGCGGGTGGATGGCGGTGCCGCGATGATGCTCGACGGTGAGGCTGCGAATGCCGTGGTGGCCCAGCAGAAGGGCCGTCGACATCCCGACTAAGCTGCCTCCGACAATCAGGACGGGAACTTCGATATCGGCCATGATTGGCTCCGTGGCGCCGGGATTGCGAACTCTCGTCAGGCCGATCCGGACGCCGGGCCTTGCTGTTGCGGCAGGTTATACCTCATTTCCCGTGTTGACGGAATAGAAACCAGCGAACCCTAAAAAAAAGCAAACGAGCGCCAATCTGCATACTTACGTGGTATACTTCTTTTGCGTTGATACGCGGTTGTGTTGTGCGGTCCCTCTGGTGCAGTTCCCGATCTGAGATTACCCGCCCTTCAGTTCCCTCCGATGTGTTCAGCGTAAATTCAAAAGAAACTGGCAATGCAAGCTCAAGGGCCCGTTTGGATACGTGTAAGCCCTGCGAGCGGTGCCGCCAGACAGAAAGTAACTCAGGTTCAATGCAAAGCTTTTCAGAACTTCCCATTTCAACTTATCTCCAGCAGCGAATCGCGTCCGCTGGATTCGTAACGCCAACGCCGGTACAGGCCGCTGCCATTCCGCACGCCCTGGCCGGCAAAGACGTGCTCGCTACGGCGCAGACCGGCACGGGCAAGACGCTCGCGTTTCTGCTCCCCATCATGGAGAAATTACTGCAGGACAAGACGCGCGGTATCGCCGCGCTCGTCCTGTGCCCCACGCGCGAGTTGGCCATGCAAGCGGCCGAAGAATACGACGCTCTGCGCGGACGGCAGCTTCCTCCCGCGGCTGTGGTCGTCGGCGGCCTTTCCGAAGGACGTCAGCTCCAATCGCTTCGCAACGGTGCGCGGCTGGTAATCGCCACTCCCGGCCGTTTGGAGGATTTCCTTGGCCGCGGGCTCGCGGATTTGCGCGGGCTGGGCGTGCTGGTGCTCGACGAAGCCGACCGCATGCTCGACATGGGGTTTCTCCCGTCCATTCGCCGCATCGTTTCTGTGTTGCCAAAGCAGCGGCAAACGCTGTGCTTCTCCGCCACGCTCGAAGCTTCCGTGGCGCATCTGGTGAGCGACTATCTGCGCCATCCGGCGCGGGTAGCGCTCGGCTCGACGCTGAAGCCTTCCGAGAACGTGCGCGTCCAGGCCTTCGAAGTGCCGGCCGGCCGCAAGCAGGAAATCCTGCGGCGATTGCTGACGAAAGAGACGGGACGCTGCCTGGTGTTTGCACGCACCAAGCGCGGAGCCGAGAAGCTTTCGTGGGCGCTGGAGCGCGATGGATTCAACGCGGCGATCATTCACGGAGGACGTTCGCAATCGCAGCGCATCGCCGCGCTCGAAGGGTTCAAGAGCGGGCGCTACCGGATTCTGGTGGCGACCGACGTGGCCGCGCGAGGCATTCACGTGGAAGACGTCGCGCATGTGATCAACTACGACCTGCCGGAACTCGCGGAGAATTTCATTCACCGCGTGGGCCGCACGGGGCGCGCCGGCGAAAGCGGCGTCGCTTCGGCGCTGTTCGCTCCCGAGGAGCGCGGCGAGCTGGCGCAGCTCGAGCGCACGCTTGGGACCCGCATCGAGCGCATGACGTTGCCGGAGGAGGCGCCACTGGCGCAGCCTCGCAAGCGGGAGCGCGAGGCGAATCCGCGGCACTCGTCCGGTTCGCGGCCTGAATTGGCGAGTCTCCCCGGCGAATACCTCCAAGTCCAAATGGGCGACTAAGCGCCCTCGTTCGCCGCTTCGATCTCGCGGGGCGGCTTCGAATCCTTGGGTGCCGCACTCTTCGCGCTCCTTGCGAAGAGTGCGCGCCCCGCAGCCGTCCGGCCCCTCGCCGGGCGGCGCCTTCTTCCCCTGGCCACGTGCGAAGGCACAGTTTCCACAACCCACGGGTCTTCCGGTGTTTGCTCCGGCATGGATCACAGTAAAGCATGCCCATCCGTGCCGATCTCCGGCACAACTTCCGGTTACGCCGTTACACGTCCAATTGGCGTCAGGAAACGAACGATCTAGATTGCTACCTGCCCAGTAGCCGCCTTGGCTCCACGGAAGTCGGTTCTCACAGATCGAAGCAGCAACAACACGACGGTGATCGTAGCCGGTATATCCAGAAGGAATTGGTTAAGCGTTAGCATCTGTAATGCTCCACTCACGGTTGCGGATAGCCCGTTGAGCACCAAAACCAGCCACCAAGCCCAATTGCGCCTTCGCCAAAGGCCGATGGCACCAAGTAACCATAACCCGGTGACGCCAGTCATCGTCACCAAAGCACCAATCAGGCGCAGCATGGTGGAATGAGAATTAGGCAGGGTGCGAACATATGCACTCCCGGTCGCTTGAATTATCTTGACTGTTGTTGCTGCTGCTTCCGAAAGTCCTAAGAGTTGGAGGATAAGCAGTATCGTGATTAAGGGCCGCTCCGCAAGGATCTCGTACATCACGCTCCACTTATTCGGCGCTGTACCGGTGATAAGCCTACGATCGTGAATGCGCGGGGCCGCGACCAGTAGTGCGAGATTCATCAAGAGACCAGTGAAAACGACCACGTACGCCATGACATTGATTGAAGGCCTGACTTGCGTAGAAGCCAGTCCGATAAGTGCGCCAAGCCCCGTGCACGCATTGACGAAAACCACGCGTTGCCAAAGGGGCTACTGAAGCAGTGGTCTCAAGAGCAAGCCACCTTGCGGCATATCTTAGCCCTTTTTCAGATCGCTAGGAATGCAGGTTTGCCCGAATAGTCCTGGTTAGTCGGCTAACCGGACATCTGGTCCGGGTGAAAAGCAAACTTCGGGTAAGCCGGTCTCTCAGGCTCTCTTGAGTCGTGCGGACTGCCGCTGAAACGCAGCGTACAGAACCAGAAAAGCGCTGATCCCAAATGGGGGCAGGATTATCGAGAGATAAGCCAATCTCCACCCGTACCCGTGCTTGAACACCAGAATCGTTTCTAAAACTGCCACGACGAGAAAGACTAGCGCCAGCGCCGAGGCCATCCAGAATTCCCTAACGTAATTTCGGCGATGAGGTTTGCGCACGTAGCGAGCCAATAGAGCGCCTATGGAATAGGCGGCTGCGATGTAGAAAATCACGGTGAATGCATTCTGATCGAAGCAAGGATGAGCGCTGCCACATCCCCATCCAAAGTAATGCTTGAACCGAGACTCACCAATTCCGGCTTGATATGCTGGCGGTATCAGCTGAGGGACAAGCGTGGGAATTGCGATCACGGCGTAGGTCAAATAACCGAGCGGCAGAATCCAAACCCATAGCATCGCCCGATGCTGAACGCGTCGCCCAATTAGCCATCCCAAAGACAGAGCCAAGCCGATTTGTACGGGGTAATAAGGAGTTCCTGTAAGTATCCAAAACATCGTCTGTGACGGGAAACTTCTGCCTAACAAGCGAAGCACATCGAACGTGTAAGCCGTCAGGTCTGCTGCAAAGACGTCAATTCCGATTGTGGCGATAAATTGATGCAACAGGAAGAGCAGTATTTGTGTAACTGACCTCCTGGAGATGACTCGTTTAGCGATTTCACGAATATCCACGGGCCGCGATGCTAGCGCTCGGGGAGCACGGCGGCAAGCCCGAACGCTAGGCGATAGGAAATGCTTAGAAACTCCCGATGAGTCGGCTTACCGGACAAATGAACCTTTACTTGAAAAGCGTGCAAAGCCCGTTTCTCGCTCCCAGGGTCCTCCCGGTCCTTTCGACGGAACTTCATCCAACTCTAAAATGCTCTTGATTTTACGTCAACGATGTGCTAACGTGGGTTGTTTTTCTTGCCTGCCCCGAAGCGGCCGGGGGCGGGCAAGAACTTTGAAACACCCTTCGGCCGCACGCACCGCCCGTGTGTCAAAAGACGCGCGCGAAAAGGGCCAGTAGGCAGAGCGACGCAGAGAAAGGAGAAAGGCTCTTGCTCCTCATAGCGCAAAGTTTCATTGGCTGCCACGCGCCAGCATCTCAGGACCCGTGCCCTGCTTCCTCGCTTCCCTGTTTCCCCGCCCCCGCTCAACCGCGCCTCGCATTCGCCCGTCACCAATCACCGCCCACGACTCGCCAGTCACCCGAATCTACCCGATACAGTCATTCGAGTAGAAACGCACGTAACCCATTGAAAACGCACGAGGGCGTATGCGTCTACCCGAGACGTCCCGGCGCACGATTTTGCGTGCGATTCTGCCAACACCGCGGCCTATACATCCGATTGACACTGTTGCGACGCAGTGTTACCGTTTCGCCCGTCGGCCAATCTTCGTTTTTCTGGAGTAGACCATGCCCTACAAGCTAACCATTAACGGGCAACATCATACGGTGGACGTTCCCGGGGACATGCCGCTTTTGTGGGTGATTCGCGATGTCCTGAATCTTCATGGCACGAAATTTGGATGTGGAATCGGGCAGTGCGGCTGTTGCACGGTGCACTTGGGGGATCGCGCGGTTCGCTCCTGCCTGACGCCCGTTTCCGCGGCGCACAATCAGCACATCACCACCATTGAAGGCCTGTCGGAGGACGGATCGCACCCCGTGCAGCGCGCGTGGGTGGAGTTGGACGTGCCCCAGTGCGGCTATTGCCAGGCCGGACAGATGATGTCCGCGTCGGCTCTGCTGAAGAAGAATCCCCATCCCACGGATGCAGATATCGACAACGCCATGGATGGTAACCTCTGCCGCTGCGGATGCTATCATCGCATCCGCGAAGCCATTCACCGAGCCGCCGGAATCGAGCCCGGTTCCGAAGCATCTTCCAGCACGGGGCTATAGGGCCCGGAAAGATATAGGAGACACCGATGCCAACCTTGGAAAAAATTCAGATCGATCGCCGATCCTTTCTGAAAGTGACCGCGCTCGCCAGTGGCGGCATGCTGCTGGCGCTCTACGCCTCGCCGCTCGACGAGGTATTCGCGCAAATGGGTTTCCCCCAGGCGAAGCTGGTTCCCGGCTCCTTCATCATGATCCATCCGGACAACACCTTCACCATCATGGCCAAGAATCCCGAGACCGGCAACGGCGTGCGCACCATGCTGCCCATGATCATCGCCGAAGAGCTCGATGTGGACTGGAAGAACGTAAAGGTCGAGCAGGCCGACGTGGACATGGCCAAGTACGGACTGCAGATCGAGGGCGGAAGCACGGCGACGCCGATGAACTGGATGCCGATGCGGCAAATTGGCCGCGCCGGTCGCCAGATGCTGGTCGCCGCGGCGGCGCAGACCTGGAACGTTCCGGAATCGGAGTGCACCACGAAGGCCGGTACGGTTCTGCACGAGGGATCGGGAAAGAGTGCGACCTACGGTGAGCTGGCGTCAAAGGCAGCGACGATGCCGGTGCCGGACTTCCGGACGTTGAAGTTCAAAGACCCGAAAGACTACACGATCATTGGCAAGCCGACGAAGGACGTCGATGATTCCAATATCGCCACCGGCAAACCAATCTTCTCGATCGACGTCAAGCAACCAGGAATGCTGGGCGCGGTCTTCGTAAAGTGCCCGGTGTTCGGTGGCAAAGCCGTTAGCGCGAACCTGGATGAGATCAAGAAACTGCCCGGCGTCCGGCATGCCTTCATCGTCGCCGGCTCCGGTAATATCTCCACGCTTTCGAGCGGCGTGGCCATCGTCGCCGACCAGTGGTACCAGGCAAACCACGCGCGCCAGAAGCTGAAAGTGCAGTGGGACGAGGGCCCGACGGCCAGCGAGAGCAGCGAAGGCTATTTGCAGCAGGCGCAGACGCTCGCTCCGCAGAAGCCGGAGAAGATTCTGCGGCAAGATGGCAACGTCGACTCCGCCTTCGGCGGCGCGGCGCACGTGGTCGAGGCGTTTTACGCCTATCCCTTCATTGCCCATGCAACTATGGAACCCCGGAACACCACAGCCAGCTACAAGGACGGGAAGCTTGAGATCTGGACCAACAGCCAGCTTCCCGGGATCGGAGTGAGGCCGCTGGCGCAGATCCTGAAAATGTCGCCGGGGGATATCACGGTTCACATGATTCGCGGCGGCGGCGGCTTCGGGCGCGGACTGGTGAACGATTACTTCACCGAAGCCGCGTACATCGCAAAGGAGGTCGGGGGCGGCGTGCCGGTGAAGCTCCTCTGGACTCGTGAAGACGATATGCATCACGACTTCTACCGTCCCGCGGGCTACCACTCGCTGAAGGCCGGTTTGGATTCGAATGGCAAAATCATCGGTTGGAAGAACCACTTCATCACCTTCGGCAGCAACGGGCGCTTCGCTTCGGCGGCCGATATGCAGCCGGACGAATTTCCCGCGCGCTTCATTCCCAACTACGAGCTGGGAACGTCGATGATGCCCACCGGCATTCCTACCGGCGCGATGCGCGCTCCGGGCAGCAACGCCATCGCGTTCGTCATCAACTCGTTTATCGACGAGCTGGCGCACGCGGCGGGCAAGGACCCGATGCAATTCAACCTCGACCTGATCGCCGGCGAACCGCTGCCAGCGGCTGCGGGCGGCGGGATGATGCGCGGCGCGCCGTACGTAGCCTCGCGGATGCGCGCGTGCCTGGAGCGGGCGCGCGACAATTCCGGATGGGGCAAGCGCAGCCTGCCGCAAGGCACGGCCATGGGCGTCGGCGCCCACTTCTGCCACCTCGGCTACTTCGTCGACGTGGCCGAAGTAACCGTCACCGGCAACCATGTGAAGGTGAACAAAGTGTGGGCGGTGGGAGACATCGGCAGCCAGATCATCAATCCCGGTCGCGCGCACAATATGGTCGCCGGCGGCGTGATCGACGGCATGAGCCAACTCATGGACTACGAGATCAACATCGATCACGGCCGCGCCATGGAAAACAACTTCAACAACTACGAGCCGGTGCGCGTGGCCCAAGCGCCCCCGGAGATCTACATCGACTTCGTGCAGTCGAAGTACTCTCCCACGGGACTCGGCGAACCGCCGCTTCCGCCCGTGCTCCCGGCAATCTCCAACGCGATTTTCGCGATCACGGGAAAGCGCGTTCGGCGTCTGCCTCTGAAGCGCTCGGACTTCAGCTGGGCGTAGCAATTCTTCCGGCGGCTCCCACCGCGGTGGGAGCCGCCGGAATGCAGTTTTAAGTCTCCTGCCGGTTTACCAACGCATCCTTGCCCACCTCGTTTCCTCCCACAGCACCTTCCACAATCGCTTGCCTCCGTTTCGCGCCGGCGCGGATGTAGAGTTGCGCAGCCGCGCGGCTTCTGATATAGATTGCGCGCTTAAAATGCATCCTCAGGGGGGATCATGCGGAAAGGTTTTCTGATCGCGGGCGTGGTGGCAGTCTGGATTCTGGGCGCTGCGTTAGCGTGCACTGCGGCAAGTGGAGCGACGGCGGCGTCTCCGGCGCCGGTTGCGCGCGCCGCCCGCGCAGCCGCGGCCAATGATTGCAGTCGCGCTTGCCTGAACGGCTTCGTTGACAAGTTCCTGGCGGCGCTGCTGGCGCACGATCCCTCGAAGCTGCCCCATTCGCCACACGCGCGGTACTCCGAAAACAACGTAATGCTGCAGCTTGGCGACGGCTTGTGGGCCACCGCGGACGGCCTGGGCACGTACAAGATTTATATCGACGATCCCGAGCGCGGCGAAGTGGGCTTCTACGGCGTGATCGACGAAAATCATACGCCCGATATTCTGGGCGCGCGGCTGAAGGTGGTGAACCACGAGGTGACCCAGATCGAAGTCCTGGTGGCGCGTAAGCAAAGCGCCAACGCCGCGTTTCCGAATCCCGATACGCTAAAAGAGAAGCCGATCTTCTACGAAAACGTCCCGCCCAACGAGCGCCTTTCGCGCGCGAAAATGATCGCGCTGGCGAACGGCTACTTCGACACGATTCAAAAGAACACCGGGAAGATTTACACTTCGTTCGCGCCGGACTGCCAGCGGGTCGAAAATGGAGTGATCACAGCCAACAATCCGGATGGAACGGGCGTCGCCAAAATGGGCTGCGAGGCGCAACTGAAGACGGGCCTGCTTCGCTTCGTCACGCGCTGCCGCGACCGCCGATTCGTGGTCGTGGATCAGCAGAAGGGACTGGTGCTGGTAAACGGCTTCTTCGATCACGCCGGCACGGACGACACCTTTAAGCTCGCCGACGGCACCACGTACCACGTACGCATTCCGTTCGATCGCCCCTACTCGTTCGTGATGTTCGAGCTTTTTAAGATTCAGCACGCGCAAATACGCCAGATCGAGGCCGTGATCGTCACGGTGCCGTACCACATGCCTACACCCTGGAAATAATCCCGGGATTCCGTGCCGCGAACTGCGGAACACCGAGGCAGGACGCTAACTGCTGATCTGGGCTTGATGGTGACGAACATCGACGCCCTCGATCATAAAAACGACTGCCTCCGCGATGTTGGTCGCGTGATCAGCGATTCGCTCGAGGCTTCGGGCCGCAAACATCAGATCGACGCACGCTTGCACTGATTGGGGATTTTTCTTCATCTGACGGATCAGGCCACCAAAGATCGAGTCGCGCAGACTGTCGATGGCATCGTCCGCAAGTAACACGGCCCGCGCTTCATTCGCGTCCTTTTTAACGAACGCTTCCAGCGCCCGCCCGACCATCGATTCCGCCAGATCAGCCAGCTTGGGGATGTCAGTTCGAATCTCAACGTGTGGATTGCGAATCAACGACTTGGAACGCTCCGCGATGTTGACGGCCAAGTCCCCAATGCGCTCCAAGTTGTTGTTGATCTTCCCGGCTGCAGTGATGAACCTCAAATCGCTAGCGACCGGTTGCTCGAGCGCCAATAGATTGGTCGAAATACTGTCAATTTCAAGCTCGAGTCGATTAATGGCGCCCTCTCGCTTGAAGACAGATTGAACGTCTGACTCCTCGCTGGCCTCCAGCGCTCGAACGCTTTCACGAATGGCGGACTGCACCAATCCGCTCATTTCCAGCAGCTTGCTCCGCAGATCCTCAAGCAGTGCTTCAAAGTGACGCACCATTTTTCTCCCACTCCACGCTCAGTCAGTGGTCTAACCGAACCTGCCGGTGATGTAGGCTTCCGTCCGGGAATCGGAGGGTGTCGTAAAGAGCTTGGATGTCTCGCTATACTCGATCAGCGTGCCTTCCATTATAAATGCCGTGTAATCGCTGGCCCGAGCTGCCTGTTGCATATTGTGCGTCACTACGGCGAGGGTGCAGCTATTCTTCAACTCGAACCAGAGCTCCTCGATCTTCGACGTCGATACCGGATCGAGCGCCGAGCATGGCTCGTCGAGCAGTAGCACCTCGGGATCGACTGCCAGCGCGCGCGCGATGCATAACCGCTGCTGCTGGCCGCCCGAAAGTCCCAAACCGGATTGATTGAGCTTGTCCTTCACTTCATCCCACAATCCGGCCTTGGCCAAGGCGCGCTGCACCCGCGCGTCCATTTCGGAGCGGCCCAGTTTTTCATACAGCCGGATGCCGAAAGCGATGTTCTCGTAGATGGACATCGGAAAAGGCGTCGGCTTCTGAAACACCATGCCCACTCTTGCTCGCAGCCGGGCCGTGCTTTTCGAAGCCAAAATGTCTTGGCCGTCGAGGATCACCTCGCCCTCTGCACGCTGACCGGGATAAAGATCGTACATGCGGTTGAAAATCCGCAGGAGCGTTGACTTGCCGCAGCCCGACGGGCCGATGAAGGCCGTAACCCTATTTTCACGGATATCGACGCTGACGTTCTTGATAGCGTGGAATTTTCCATAGTAGAAATTCAAGTTCCTCGCCGCGATTTTAACGGGCGTCTCCGGCGCGCTACCGCTTTGTGTGGCGTCGCGTAGCTTGACGGAAACAGCGGGAACTTTCGCTATGGCGGATCCTTCCGATCCATTGGGGGTCATTTAGGCACCTGCACCTTACCGAGGAACCAGCGCGCGCCTATGCTAAGCACCAGCACGAATATAACTGTGATAAAAGCTGCGGCCCAGGCCATTTGTTGCCAGTTCTCGTAGGGACTCAGGGCGAACTGAAAGATAACGACCGGAATATTTGCGATCGGTCGAAACATATTGGTCGAAAAGTACTGGTTATTTAAGGCGGTGAACAGTAGCGGGGCAGTCTCTCCGGTGATGCGCGCCAAACCGATCAATACCCCGGTCAGAATCCCAGCGCGCGCCGCCTTCCATGTCACCTTGGTAATCACGATCCAATTCGGCGCGCCCAATGCAATGGCAGCTTCGCGCATGTCGCCGCCGACCAAACCAAGCATTTCATCGGTGGTCCGAACGATGATCGGGATCATCAACACGGCCAACGCCACACTGCCGGCGAACCCCGAAAAATGGCCCATCGGAGCAACGACGATTGCATACGCAAACAGACCAATCTCAATCGACGGAGCACTGAGCATGATGTCGTTGACGAAACGCACCGCATTAGCAACCCGGCTGTGAAAGCCGTATTCTGCCAGCCAGGTTCCCGCCATTAGGCCAACCGGCACCCCAATGAGCATCGATACGGCCAGCAAACCCAAGCTCCCGACAAAAGCATTGCGTAAGCCGAATCCGTTGGTGCCGGGCGGTGGCGTGTCCTTGGTAAACAAATCCCAATGCATCCCGGAAATGCCGAATTTCAGAGTAGTCCAGAGGATCCACAATAGGAAGAACACGCCGACCAGCGTTGCAATACCCATGAGGATTTTGCTCAAAACGTCGACCGCATGGCGCCTCGCCACTACCCCCTTCACGCCGACACTCCTTCCCTGCGGCCAAGACGACGAATCAACAACACAGCGAGGAACCGCACGACTAAGGTGACGGCGATCAGGATCAACCCCAGGTAAATTAGCGAAGAAAGGTAGAGCTGGGTTGTCGCTTCGGTGAATTCGTTAGCCAGCACCGAAGGGATCGTGGCACTTGGCATTAAAAGGCTGGGAGATAGAACGTTGCTGTTGCCAATGACGA
>Ga0210077_1000666_pt1 | contig 11686 bp, 10 predicted proteins | sample RushMan_CattailN_5_FD_185556 | JGI IMG/M metagenome (GOLD analysis project Ga0210077, IMG submission 185556) | Wetland microbial communities from San Francisco Bay, California, USA, that impact long-term carbon sequestration -... | ecosystem: Environmental > Aquatic > Marine > Wetlands ... | reverse complement strand
TGCTGGTTGGGTTGTTTCTCCTGATAACTGGTTGGATATTACAATTAAGTGCGAAAAATATCAGTAGCATTGTACTTATCGCCGCTGGAACGGTGTGTATCGCCGGGGGGTTATGGTATCTTGGTAAACAATCACCCCGAAGCACTTATCACCGCCGCGCATGGCTTAGGCAGGATTGGATAGCCCTCGCGATTATTGTGGTTGTGTTATGCGTGTGTATCGCGCCAATATCTATGATCAATCACCAGGCATTATTTTATGAGCCCTACCCGAAGCTTACTTTGCCACCTTTCGACCCGTGGATTGGCCTGGCACTGTTTGGTTTAATGTTTCCTGGGGTTCTGGTGCTCGCTGAAGCATCCAGCAAGGATAAAATGAATGGAGAAAGCCAGAGGCAATTAGATGACCGAACCTGCGTATGAATATCATGGCATGTTAGCTAATAATTGGGATCTGTTCCGCGGGGATACTTCCCAATGGGAAGACCGTGGCTTTTTTCTTGAAATCATTCGCCAAAATGGCCAGCCAGTCTTAGATGTGGGTTGTGGGACGGGGCGTTTGCTATTGGATTTTCTATCACAGGGAATAGATGTCGATGGGGTCGACCTCTCTCCAGAAATGTTAGCGTTATGCCGCCAGAAGGCCAAGGCATTGGATCTCAGCCCAGCTTTATTTGAAGCTGACATGCAAACGATACAATTACCCAGGCTTTACCAGGTCATTATGGTTCCCTCCAGCTCATTTCAACTGGTGTTGAGCCCAGAAGCTGCTCGAAAAGCTATCCAAAACTTGTTAAGCCATCTGCAAGGGGGAGGCACCCTGGCAATGCCATTTATGAGATTGTGGAAGAAGAGTGACCCATTGGAAACTGATTGGCACCTGAGTGGAGAAAAGGTTCGGCCAACGGATGGGGCTACCATCCGACGCTGGTCTAAGAGTTGGTTTGACCCGGATCGTAGGCTGGAGCACACTGAAACGCGCTATGAAGTGCTGAGGGATAATGTGGTGATTGAAAGTGAGTACCACAAGCAATCGCCTGCTACGCGGGAATATACCCAGGAACAGGCGCGTGAACTGTTTATCAGGGCTGGTTTTGTTAACTTGAGGCTATATCACGGATTCACCAGGATACCTGCTGCAGAAGATGAAGAAATTTTTACCGTTGTTGCTCAGAAACCTGCGTGATATCTATAAACGAGGGGTAAATAGCTAATACCAGACCCAGCGTGTTGTGGCGGGTGCCTAATAAAACAAAAATTTTCCTGCCAAGAATTTGACGATTTTCTGGTGTGCGCTTCATTTATCTTAGATCAAATATTCATTATTTGTTTAATGGGTCATGAAATGCGTAATGTTATAATACGCGGGGGAAATTTATTCGAGCAGGGAGAGTACACCATGACAGAAGTATGGCAGCAAAATATCCGTGCCTATCGCAATATTATCCAAGAGAACCAGGGCCCAAGCCTGGTCAATATTGTTTCTGGCAGCCCAGCAGACCAGGCGTTCTGGCAGGAGAGGTTAGAAAATACGCGCCAGGATGTATTCAGGGCAGATGGGCACACCATGATCGTCTCAAGCCTGGAGAAAACCCGCAAGGGTAACTTCTTGGGGTCTGTAAATGCCTGGATGGATATTCAAAAAGCATTGGCAGGTCAAAATGAGCCTCCCATGATCCTTATGAATATGGTTTTTGGGCAAGGGAAACGGCTAAGCCCATTTACCCAGGCGTTAACCAACCGCAAGCCTGCTTTCCCGACACCGATGCGCACTGCAAAGGGAGAGGTTTACCTGAGCACCGCTGATGCAGCAGCCATGTCTGCCACTTTATGGCTGAATTTCTTGCAAACGCATGGTTTCAGGGGGATCATCGTAAAATGGGGTGATGAAGCTGTCATCCCAGGCAAATTATGGTACGCAGAACAGAACGAATATCAGGATGTGGATGGAATCCGCTTCGTTTGGCAAACTGAACCCACCGAAGATCTGGCACGTGAAAAGGAATGGGTAGAATTCGATGCTGAAACCTCCCAAATGACTTATCAATATACAAGGCAGCCTTTGGAGAGTCTTCGGCAGCGTTTGGGTGAGAGTGGGCGCTGCTGTGTGGTGGGTGTTAACTTAGGCAGCCTGGGTATCAGCTATCGCTTGATGCATGTGGTCGAAGATGTTTTCCACCAGGAAGTGCTGGATGATCATAAGTGGGTGGATTGGGATCCATACACCTGGATTGCCCTCTCGTGTGGCGAGGAAGCCGATTGGCGGGCTGAAGCATCGCATGAAGAAAAAATTGGAAAAAAAGGCTTGCGTGACGTGGAAAGCCGCGTGCCTGACTTCTATCAAAAAATTCAGCAGGTGCGGAGGCTGTTCCACGACCGCTATGGGAGGCTTCCGGTGATCAAAGTATTGGATTTTGGGCAACCATTTTGGATGGATTGGGGATTACAGCTCAGCCTGAGACGTTCACTGGAGGCTTTGACCACTGATTCTGATGTTGGCAGCACCTCGCGGGAGTTATTTTATCTTCCCCACCAGCGAGATATGCATGGGAATTTCCTCGTACGCAGCACTATCCCGCACGAGGCAGACGTTCGAGACTCTTTACTAGTGGATACGGTAATCACAGATCCGAAAACAGTTATTCATCGCGGCGTGGTGATAGCGGGCAGGCACCGACAGCTGCATATGCCCGAGGGTGGCAGCGCCCTTTTCTGTGCTGCGGATGAAATGGAGTTCGCTGGCCCACATGGGATCGCATTTAAATTGACTGGTGATCGATACACGCTAAAAGAAGGAGACCGGCTCACCTGCCTGTACCTGACAGATGGAATGCTGAAGATGGCCACGAACGAATCCCAGGTAAGTTATGATGGGGATAATTATTCTTTACCAGTGATGGGTAACCCCATCTCGTTTGAAGAAGCATCCAGGCGGATGTCTGCAGAGGACAACCGCCTGGTTGAAAATCGCTGGTATAAGCGATGGCTTGGTTGGCTAGGTGGTTAACAACTCATGGGGTAACCTGGCCAGAGATGATTTGATTCGATGGAGCATCAGGTGTGATGATCCATATGGTGGTATCACCAGAAAGATAAAGGGTGCTGTAACCACCGGAATATTCCCAAGTTAATGTATCTCCGTGCTGAGCAGCATTAACCCCGAAGCGCGCATTCAGAGATCGCTGTAATGCTGAAGAAAATTCCGAGGCATCATTTGTGGTATCCCAAATGGTTTTCATGACAAAAGCCGTTGAGTTTTGAGAATCGTTGTGCAGCACCAGGTACTCATCGCCTCCCCAACCTGCTGCAGCTGATTGAGCGGTGCTGTCATTTAAGTTTGCACTTTGATTTACCCCTCGCGCCAGGATTAGATAGGTGTACCATTCTCCCATCTGGTTGCGTGATACCTCTCGCCAGCCAGTTCCAAGACTGGAAGCAATATCGGGTAAATCTACCGCAATCGGGGTGTCGGCAGGGTAGAGTTCCGGGTGCAATATTTGCTCGGTTGAGACTGGCGGGTTTTTATAAATCGCATCAACAGCTGTCCAACCACCCTGATCATGGATAGTCTGCACGAAGGTCAATCCCTGGTGGTATGGAAAAACAAAATCATCTTTTAAGAAAGCCGGGGCACTATCGTAAACAGGACTTTTAAGCGAGTTGTAATATTGAATCACTTGCTGTTGATCTTGTGCGGTAGCATAATACTGGTACCAGGTATACTCTGATAAGGTTGCATCGCCTTCGATAAGCGCCTGGATGGCGGCACACCTTTCAGTATCTGCTTCACAGGCATCATCGTTATAATTCAAGCCGTTCTCGATGTCATAATTCTGGTCTTGAAGCACATGGGTGAACTCGTGGGAATAAGTGAGGCGTTCGGGGCCTTCAAAACCTTGCCCTTGAACGACGAACATTTCTTTCATTTCATTATCGTAGTAGCCAGCAATTTGTTCACTCAACAAGTTTATATACAGATCACGCAGATCAAAGCCAGGGTTGAGCAAGCCGATGATGGACAACTCATATACATCATCAGCGTTTTCTTCATCCGTATAATCTGCCAGAAAATCATTGACCACGTTTTGACGCAGCTCCGTAGGAGAAAGCAGGACTACGGGCACCTGATCTCTAGGTTGCAAGCCTCGTTCATCTACGACCTGGGTTTGGATCAGGTTGATCTCATCGCGCAAAGCGTTATCGAGGGCAGAGGTAGGATAGGGGGTTTTGGTTGGTTCTTCCTGCGCAGCTGCAGTACTTGTTACTTCAGCAACCAGGGCTTGTGTGCCAGTTGGCTTGGCGCTGGGTGTATCGGTTGGAGCAATTGTAGGAAGAGGCTGAGTCGGAACACTGGTAGGCGTAGTGGATGTGGTGATCAACCCGCAGGCTAAAGAGGTCGTTAACAGCAGAATGATAATTGCATAAACTCGGCGCATAAATCTAGCCTCCTTATTTTACGCACTTATATTAACCTCCCGCAGTTTGGTCACTTGCGGTAGGATGTTGATGCCCGCCCACATATTAATGATGGTGTTCGGCTTCAGCAGCTTCAGCTTCATCCTTAGTTTTATGCACCGTCCCGTCTGGATGATTGGGTGGAGAGTACAGGGTGTATAGTTTAAGTTGTTCTTTTGGTGAGGTATTAATCACGTTATGGAAAGTTCCAGCGGGAACAAGGACTGCATCTCCCGATTTTACATTGTGTTCTTCCTTACCGCCAAAGACAAATTGCGCTTGTCCTTCTTCAATCCTGAAGAATTGATCGACAGTATTATGAACCTCATTGCCGATTTCTTCGCCAGGCTGCAAGCACATTAGCACTAATTGAGCATATTTGCCAGTGAAAAGCACCTGGCGAAAATACTTATTATCCTCTGTTAATTTCTCAATATCACCGACGAAACCTGTCATTCAATTTGCCTCCTGATTGTGAATTTATACATATTTTATGCGCTAGTATAGCATAAGAAAGATTTACTTCGCGTGAGAGATGGGTATCCATTCCGTATAAATCTATAATTTAGCTATTCTTATCAGCGGTCCGCATGCACGTTGTAGGGAAAGCAGCTTATTAGGTATCCCGCATGGTTTACAGCAGTCTTTATTAGTAAAAATGACAGTTTATTTTGCCGGCTGGTGAGAAGCTCAGCTTCTCACCAGCCGGAGAATATATTTTATACGCCCGATTCCCCCAATGTAACTTGTACCTGAATGGATTGACCATTCCGATTCACGGTCAGGGTCACTTCATCTCCAGCCGAATACTGGAATAAAGTGTTTAAATACTCATGTGTATCATCCAGGTTGGTGCTGTCGATGGCGGTGATGATATCCCCAACGCGTAATCCAGCCTGGCTGGCTGGGCTGTTAGCATAAATATCTGTGATATAAACCCCATACTGTACAGGCAGACGATAAACTGCAGCCACCCGCGGGGTAATAGGCTGGTAGCTGATACCCAGATAGGGGCGAGATACAAAGCCATTTTGAATAAGCTGTTCTAAGATTACCCTGGCAGTATTAATCGGGATGGCAAATCCCAAGCCCTCGGCTACTGATCCTGTGCCAGTGCTGCGTACAATCAGGGTATTGATTGCTACTACTTCTCCAGCCAGGTTCACCAACGGACCACCTGAGTTTCCCTGGTTGATGGCCGCGTCGGTTTGGATCAGGCCATCAATGGAATAACCTGAACCAGTGTCGATAGAACGACCAGTGGCACTGACCACTCCCACCGTGACGGTGTTTTTAAAATCACCGAGCGGTGAACCAATTGCAATCACCGTCTCTCCGGGGTTGAGTGCATCTGAATTTCCTAAAGTAGCTACAGCAGGCACACTACCATTTGCTTTAAGCACAGCCAGGTCTGAGTATTGGTCAGTGCCGACCAAGTTGGCATCTGCCTGGCTGCCATCACTATAAATGATCTGGTAAGATTTTCCGCCTTCGATAACGTGATTGTTGGTTAGGATATACCCATCCGTTGAAATAAATATTCCGCTGCCGGTGGAGGTTGAATCACCGGAGTAACCAAAGAAAGTTTGTTGCCCAGGGATGGTTGCAACCACAGTAACCACTGCGGGTCCTACATTTTGAACAGCCTGGGTGATGGCCGTTTCAACATCGATGGTATTCACGGTCAGGGTCTGCACTGTGGTTGTTACAGGAACCGCGACTGAGGTTGGAGTACTTGGTTGATTTACAATAACTGGTTGATTCTGGCTCATCAGCCGGTATGCGATGACACCCCCGGCCAAGGCGCCAAAAAGAGCGGTCGCTCCAAGGACAACAACCGCGGCGATAAATATTAGCAGTCTCTTCCAAGTCATGGTTCACCTCCTGAGATCTCTACATCATATGATTTCATCCAGGCTAAGTATATACAGATGAGATATAGAAAATATTAAGATTAGATTTGTGATTTATGTGGATTTATATGTTCTAGATTCATTAGTACTCAAAACAAACCATTAAGTTACAATTTTAAGAAGGAATGATTGGTTTATTTTACTAATTAGCCAAATCCGTAGAGTTTTTAAAATGAGCTTGTAGTTTTCAAAGGTAAATACCCTTAATGTCTGGCTTGGGTGTGATTTTCTTATGTAAGCTCGCATAGCTTATAAGCATGTATATTTATCACGGCTTGAATCAAGATCCCTGGACCCTACCTCTCGATTAACATGCACTAATCTACGCGGTTATGTTTTTAAATAGCCGCATGGTAAAATCATTAATGTTCAGGAATTGCGGCTATATTTAGAGATATTTATAATAGAAGCACTGATTAAAGATTCATCCTCTGCAAATCGCCTTCGAATTTTGGCGAAATGTCCTGAACGTATCCTCAATCTATCAAGAGGATATTTGAACAGGTTTTTGGAGGGGCAACATTGATCAAACTTAGCTACAGCACTTTTGGCCTGACCAACCTTGATTTTTTAGCATCAATCCAGGCTGTTGCCCAGGCAGGTTACGCAGGGATCGAGTTATCTTTTCATCGCGATCAATTTAATCCATTTGAAATTACAAATGAGTATGTAGCGGAGATTAAGCATCGCTTACAAGTAGAAAATATAAAAGCAGCCTGTGTGGCAACCGCCTCGCATTTTTTTACACCCTCCAGGCCGCACGAACCATCCCTGATCTGCCCTGATCTGGCTGGCAGAAAACGGCGTATCAATCTAATCAACCGGGGAATTGACCTGGCACGAAAATTATATATCCCCTTGGTGACTTTTGGAAGCGGTTTCATCCGTGATGAGCATGTGCTCCATCCATCTATCGATCCCCATGCTCTTCTGGTGGATAGCATCCAGCAATGTTTACGCGAGATCAGGGATGGCGAGGATATCACCCTGCTAATCGAACCTGAACCTGGGATGTTTATTGAAACTATCTCGCAAGGCTTGGAACTGGTAGAAACGGTTAATTCGCCTCGCTTTCAACTGCACCTCGATCTTTGCCATATGTACTGCTCAGAACCGGATTATATATCAGCATTGTCACGTGCTGCCCCATATACTCGCTTCCTTCATGTTTCTGATGCAAAAGCGGGATATAACCTTAAAATCTATAAAGCAGAAGAAAACCTGACCCTTGACCTTGAGTTCGCCAGCTACCTGATTTATTTTCCTGATTCCGCCGATTACCTGTTGGTGGATAGGAAGTATCCCACATATTTTTATGAGCATGAACCAGGCAAAGGTCAAGTAGCCAGGTTAAGATCGATATTGAACTCGGTTGATATCCAGCAGGTACCGGCATATATAGACTATAACCAGCTTTTTGCAGGTGCAACCCCAAATGATGATGAGATTTTTACCTATTTGATCTCTGTACCTGGACTCAGCTATGATGTATTAGAACGAACCAGGCCAATACTCATCTACCTACGTAGTGTGAAAAATGATAGTGCAAAACCTCTCATCGATAAAATGGTTGCTAATACACTTACAGGCGTTGTCCATTTTCATGAAATCCCTGGCGAAGGCACCCTGGATTTTGCGGCAAGTTTTAATGCCTTAACAAATCACGGATTTTCTGGATATGCTTCAGTGGAGCTTTACCATCATGTAGATGGCTGGGAAAAAGCGTTATACGATAGTTATACACACCTATCGCAATTTGTCTAGGAATATCAACCCTTCTTCACGGGCTTATGCTCATAACTCTTGGGAGGCTAAGGCGTAAAAATATATCGCAGCCAGACTGCAGGAGAGACGATTATGATAGAAGTAAGTCAGTTAGGTTGGGATCCGGGTACCGTGGGTGAACTCGATCACCAGCGGCTGAAAGCACCGAGCGTCAAATTACGTTCTTACTCAGTAGGTACCAAAGGTGATGTGGTTTACTGTGTGGACTTACGCATCAGCAAACCGAATGAGGAATACGTTCCGATTACAGAAATGCATTCACTCGAACATTTCTTATTAGAGGGGTTCCAAAGATATTTGCCGGTGAATTTTATCTCCATTGGCCTCATGGGATGCCAGACGGGTTTTTACCTGGTTTTGTTCAATGAAGGGCGAGCCGAGAAAATCTGCCAGGTGTACGAAAACATCCTCAGGGAAGTCATCAATGCGCATTTGGTCCCTTATGCATCTATCGCCGAGTGTGGCAACTATCGAAACCACAATCTTGAGTTAACCCAGCAGCTGGCCAGCAAGATATTGCAGGCAAGAGCAAGCTGGAGGCAGGTGGTATGAACGATCAGCAGCACCCAAGACGGGTTTCATACCAGCACACCATCGAGTATGAGATTGTTAACTCACCTGATCTGTTCTCCTCAAAAAACCTGGCTTTACTTTCAGGAGGGAGAGTTGAAAATGCTCGCCGGTTCGTGGTGATCGATAGCAATGTGCAAAAATATTACGACCATGAAATTTGTAATTATTTTGCTAGCCACCAAATAGAAGTCAGGATGGTCCCCTTTCCAGGTGGAGAAGAATATAAAACATTAGAAAGTTACTTTTCCATCGCGAAAGCATTGGATGATTTCCCAATTCATCGCCGCGATGAACCGGTGATCGCCATTGGGGGTGGTGTCTTGACCGACGTGGTTGGTTTTGTTGCCAGCAGTTACCGTAGGGGGCTTCCTTATATCAAAGTGCCGACTACGTTGATGGGGTATGTGGATGCCTCTATCGGGATTAAAACCGGTATTAATTTTAATAGCAATAAAAACAGGTTGGGTGCATTCGTACCTCCTCTGAAGGTATTGCTAGATCGATCTTTGTTGAAGACTCTGCCACAACGTCATATATTGAATGGGACATGTGAGATTATCAAATTGGCGGTCATCAAAGACGCCGAGCTATTTTATCTATTGGAGCAGCAGGGGGAAAAATGTGTAGAAGCTCATTATCAGAATGAGGCAGGCAGTATCATTCTCGACCGTGCGATAAACGGTATGATCGAGGAACTAGAAAATAATTTACTTGAAGAAGAACTGGCGCGCAAGGTAGATTTTGGTCATACGTTTAGTTATGGGCTGGAGACAAAGCCTGAAACTCAGCTGCTCCATGGGGAGGCAGTATTATTGGATGTTGTGCTTTCCACCATGATTGCCTTAGGGCGAAAACTGATCTCTGAGAATGAGGCAGACCGTCTTTTCCAGCTGATTACCAACCTGGGCATCAGCCTCGATATATCCTTGCTGGAGATAAACCTGCTTTGGCAATCATTACAGGAGCGTGTTTTCCACCGAAATGGCTTACAGCGCGTCCCGTTACCGAATGGAATTGGCAATTGCGTTTTTGTGAATGATGTGTGTCTGGAGGAGATAACAGCGGCTGTTAATGGTTTGGTCGAACGAACAGGTTTTGAAGCATGGCATCCTATAAAAATGTCGATATTCGGGAAATAAAGAAATTTGATAGGCTGTCTGAAATCTGGTGGGACCCGCATGGGGAAATGGGTACCTTGCATACCATTAACCCCCTCCGATTAACTTTCATCTTGGAAAAAGTATCTGTTCATAACCTAAGGATCCTGGATGTGGGATGCGGCGGAGGAATTTTATCGGAAGCTCTGGCTAAAGCGGGTGCAAGGGTAACCGGGATTGATCTATCTCAGGTATCCATTCAAGTCGCTCAAAGACATGCGGAAACACAGGGAATAGAAATCGATTATCGCTATGAGGATATCGAAGATTTTTCACACCAGCACGCCGGTACTTTCGATGTAGTAACCTGCATGGAGATGCTGGAACATGTACCTCAGCCCGCTAAGATCGTAGCAGCGTGCGCAAGGGTATTACGCCCGGGGGGGTCGGCTTTTTTCTCCAGCATCAATCGCACCTTCAGGTCATTTCTGTTTGCTATTCTAGCTGGTGAATATATTTTGCACCTGCTTCCAAGAGGCAGCCACACCTATTACAAATTGGTTCGTCCGAAAGAATTAAAAGAATGGGCTGAGGGCAGCGGGTTGGTTTTCTCGAGAATATCCAGCTTGATGTACAATCTTTTTACGGGTAAATTCAAGATCGTCAGCCACAAAGAGGATGTAAATTATCTGGTCCATTTCATCAAAACCAGCGTACACTTCACAGAAAAGGTAGGGTGAATGAAACGATATCTGGCTCTTTCGAGAACCACTCATGCAATCTTAGACATTGCTAACCCTGGTTTTTGCGCTTTATTATGGTTGGGTCGTTTCCCCGAATGGCCAGTAATCTTGGGAGCACTTATTACAGTTTTTGCGGCGTATACCGCGATTTATACCCTGAATGATCTGGTGGGCATTGTAGGAGATCGAGAAAAATTTACTGGTGGCATTAATGCTGGTTATTCTGTAGAAGCCTCAGCATTGCGCTACCCATTGGCGCAAAATGTGCTGAGTTATCGTGAGGGATGGATGTGGTTTGCTGGCTGGTTCTGTCTGGCGCTTATTGGCTCATATTTATTGAACCCAGCAATCTCCATTATTTTACTCGCCGCTGCAATACTCGAGATTTTATATTGCAAGCTTTTTAAAGTAACCTACCTGCGTGTACTGGTGAGCGGACTGGTAAAATCTAGCGGGCCTCTTGCAGCGGTTTTTTTAGTTGACCATCACCCTGATGCCCGACTATTGCTTCTGGTTTTTGCCTGGGTCTTTTTCTGGGAAATTGGTGGTCAGAACATCCCGGCAGATTGGAATGACACCGTCGAGGACCGCCGTGTACATGCTAAAACGATACCCATTCACTTCGGTTTTGAAAAAGCCGGACTAATCGTCTTGATTGCCTTGTGCCTGACGGTAATTACCAGCATGTTTTTACCCATCATATCACCGCTAAGATTGGGTTTTACTTATCTCTTGGTGAGCGCATTGGTTGGCTTATTCTTGCTCCTCAGGCCTGGTTATCTATTATTTCGCCGCAGAGAAGGCCGATTGGCAGCTAAACTATTTGACCACGCCAGTTATTACCCTCTGGTGCAGCTGGTCGTGATCAGCTTATTCGTTCTTATCAATTAAAAAGACGCGCCGTACACACCAATACAACCATCTCTTTTTATTTCATTGACAATAGGTGGTTTTTTTATTCTCGCCAGGGTTAACCACGCGTTAAATAACAGGGAGATGACTTCTGTACGCCATGCCACACGATACTTAGGTCAGGCAGAACAAGTTTTAGATCTACGTGCAATTTTCTCAAAAATAGGCTTGGTATTGTTTATATCCGCCGGTTAATCGCCTGATGATTG
>Ga0210077_1000665_pt1 | contig 11700 bp, 14 predicted proteins | sample RushMan_CattailN_5_FD_185556 | JGI IMG/M metagenome (GOLD analysis project Ga0210077, IMG submission 185556) | Wetland microbial communities from San Francisco Bay, California, USA, that impact long-term carbon sequestration -... | ecosystem: Environmental > Aquatic > Marine > Wetlands ... | reverse complement strand
TGCTGCCGCAGATGGTGAAGTTAATGCTGTTTGAAAAGTCGCTTTATCAGTGCCAGCATTAACTTCACCATCTGCGGCAGCAGTTCCGTTAGCTACTACAGTATAAACTTTATCGCCAATAGTAAATGTATCATCTACTGTACCTATAGCACCAATAGTCAATGTCCCGGCAGCTTCTACTGCATTTACTGGAGTACCATAAGCTTCTAATCCTACTAAAGCTTCATGAAGCTTAATTTGATCGGCATCAAAAATAGCAAGTTGTTCTTTTGTTAAATCTGTCATTTTGTCTTCTCCTAAATTTTTAATTTTCTCTTACTGGAATAATAATTGTTTTATCCAAGATTCTTCCATCTTCTGTAGTAATTCTGCAAGTTATTCGATAATCTTTATTAGCTATACCTCCTTCTAACCAAATAGTACAAACAGTATTTACGGAATAATCAACTCCTGCAATTGTAACAGCATCTTGGTTAGAACTTTTTTTTGTTAATTCAGAACCAGATGGAAAAATCCACACAACATCAGAAATTAGTGAACCTTGCAATTCACCAAAATCGTTTTTACTACCATCATTAATACCGGTTTCCTTGTCACACCAAATAACAAAATATGGTTCAACATTGTCCGGGTCTTTACTTGGCAATATTTTTTGCATTAATATCAACTCCTTATTTTTGGTGTCTTGTCGCGAAATGGTACATAGGCTCGTTTATCACGCCAAAAACTATTAGCTCGTTTATCACGAAATAATACACTCACAGAATGATCTCCATTCGCGTAAATATACAAAGAGGGTGGTTCAGCCATAATGGATTTAATTTGACCAAGACTAATACTATTAGTCCCAAATAAAAGGGATATTAATCCAATAATATTTATTTTAACAAGATTAACATTTTCAAAAATATTTAAATTATTAACTGAAATTAGTGAATTGCTACGTTGAAGAACGGCATTTTCTAATAAATATTTGCTGTCTAATATTTCTAATAGATTAAATTTTGATAAACCTATTACCTCATCGGCTAATAATTCTGTATCATTATTTAAATTAAGAAGACGATTTAAAACAACATTTTCAGTATAATTTCCTTGAGTTTCTTCTAAAACTGTTAAATAAGTTAAATAAGACAAACTAATAAAATCTTGTTCAATCGAATTATTTAATTGATTAATAGCATTTAAACGAGTTAATATAACATTTTCATTAATTTGGCCAATATCTTCTAAGACTGTTAAATAATTAAAACGTATTAAACTAAGATTATCTTGTTCAATCGTATTATTTAATTGACTAATACCATTTAAACGAGAAAATATTATACCTTCTTCAACGTGGCTTGCACCTTCTTGAAAAATACTTATTAAATCACGACGAGTTAAAGTAATACTTTCATTAATTTGGCCTTGGGTTTCTTCTAATACAATTATATTATCTAAACGAATTAGACTGACATTATCTTCTTCAATAGAATTATCTAATTCACCAATATCGTTTAAACGTGCTAAATCAACATTATCTTCTTCGACAGAATTATCTAATTCACTAATATCATTTAAACGTATTAAACTAATATCATCTTTTTCAATCGAATTATTTAATTGACTAACAGCATTTAAACGCAATAAACTAAGATTATCTTCTTCAATCGTATTATTTAATTGATTAATAGCATTTAAGCGAGTTAATATAACATTCTCATTAATTTGGCCTTGAGCTTCTTCTAAAGCAATTAAATTCTTAAAAATTGTTATAACTGTTTCTTCAAAACTATTAAAATTTTCCAAATTATATTGATATATAATCTTAGATAAATTTATACCTTCTTCAGCAACACTAATTCCTTGAATACCAATTCCACTAAATTTTTGTAATGCCCCAACAATTTCAGATAAATTAATATTTCCTATTGAAATTATTCCTAAATATTTACTTAAAGAAACATTTTCATTAATATTTTGACTAGGGACATTAACCGTAATTGTAGGCGTCTGAGAATAAGCGCTTAAACTAACTAGACGAATCTGGATTGTATCTCCATTCGCTACATCTGTACTAATAATTTGCAAAGCGTACTCATGCTCGGTATGAGTATTATTAAGACTCATATTAGCTGGAGTAGCATCTTCACTACCTTCTCCAGCTACAAAAGCTTTAGAACTACCAGTTAATAAATTAGTAGTTGGATCAGCATCATTAAATTGATTAGAAGGAACTGCTTTAACTACTGACGAAGATGTTGTAATAGATGTCCATGCACCTCCATTTAAACTATATTGAATTGTACCAAGAAGATTAAAATTTTTACCATTCTGTTCTTCGACTTCAAGTCTAAGACGAAAAACAATATCTGTATCTTGAGTCCAATTTGTATTTTGATTATAAGTAAATACTGAGGAACTTAATACTTGACTATCATCTCTAGCTCGAAAGGCAGTTTGCACCGAATATGAAGTAGCCATCAGTCACCTCTCCACCAGTAGTAATCACCGCGTTCATAAACATGGCGGTCTGACCCAATATCTCGATCAGACCTAGCCATATCCAAAACATCCGCATATTTTTTATTTGTCGTTAATCTACCAAAACGAACACATTTATGCATTCCAGGTTGAGATAGATAATCTATTAATCCAACAATATCGCCGCATCCCCATAAATCAGGAGAACAAACTACAGCCTGTACACCGAAAGCTGGTGCTAGATCTGGTGTCCCATCAAGATCAGAAAATGTTGTACCGTCATCATAATAGATTTTCCATTTCATAATTAACTAGCCGCAGCAGTGCAAGTAATAGTTACATTTAATACATCATTATCAACTAATGCACGATTTTGTGAGAAAACACCACCACCGTAAAGAATACCAGTAGTACCACCTTTATTATTGGTACTAACAACTATAGCACCACCAAGTGTAACACTACCACTAATAGTAAATACTGCTTTACTAGCTGAATTATCTACACTCTTATTTGCTACTGATCCAAGAGTCAGGGTAGGACGATTTGCTTCATCATAAGTCGTTGATTCGGTCCAACCTGCATGACCTCCAGACATTGTGTCTGCTGGATCAAATGAGGGAGAAGCTCCAACTACTCCAACATACCAAGCCGCAGTATAGGCAGCACCTTTTAAATGCTTATCTAAAGAATCATTCAAACCATCATCTACCACAAGATTATCAAATTCTTCAACCCATAAAAGTTTTCCATCACGAATCGCCTCAATTTTGTAATGGGTTTTAAGTTTCTTATTACCCACAGGTATACCTTGATTAGCCATAACATTGGCTAATACTTCCATAGAATTAATACGTTTTTCTTCCATTTTTTAAAATCTCCTATTAAATATATTATTCAAAAGCTTCTTTATTTGCTTTGTAAGCAATATAAGCATCCATTAATGCAGAAACTGGATCAATCTTTTGCTCATATCGTTTTTTCAAAAGTTTTCTATTACCATTAGTATCTTCTAATGTAATAGCATTGCCCATTGCGAATGACATAAGTTCTTGATCAAAGATAAGCATTCGTTCTTCTGAAAGTGTTTTTAATTCACCAAGTGGAACGGATTCTGTCTTAGCTCCCTGAATAACTTTTTCTATCCCATAAGGACCATTCTCCCTTTCCCATCTTTCGATGAACTCTTTTGCATTATATGGATCGAAACCTACACAACGAACATCATAACTAGACTCAATTATAAAATCATCTAAATCTTCATAAACTTCCATCATATCAAGAACCGTGCATTCAAGAACTTGAAGACTAGTCTCTTCTAGAAACTGTTCATATTTAATTCTCATAGCACCTGGTAATTTTTTTAATGTTAATGAAGAAATATAGCAACGAGTCTTGATACCAAAAGATCCATTTGATAAGGGGAATAAGAATAAGAAAGCACAAAAGTCATCACCTTGCGAAAGATCAAACCCCATAGCACATGGCATTGACCAAAAATCTCTATGCCTATGGGGAAGGGTTTCTTCATAAGTAAAGAAATAAGTATAACCTTCCATTGGGATTCCAAATCTTTTCGCAAGAATATCGTTTCTTGTAGAAGGTACTTTTTCGGCTCTTTCAACATCTAATTGATAAGTTTCATAGGTAACAGTTCTACCGAGATTAGGATTTGCTTTTAACCACATCCTTGGATCATTAACTTCTTGAATATCATCAAGTTTATAATACCAAATAGAAACGTGAGGATTAACATAATCTCCCTTAAGGATATCCATTAGTTCCATCTTAATAGTATCCCCACTACTATTACGAATAGTTCCTTCTGAACTCATCGCAACAATTAAATAATTATCAAGTTTTGAAGCACCTTGTTCTAATGCGCCAACAACATCTTCTCTAATATCACCTGATAACCATTCGTCAATTGTAGCAACCATAGGACGTAATCCTTGAAGTTTATCAATTGACATGGGTCGAACTTCTAGCAAAGAACCAGTAAGAAAATTTTCAATTCCCTTTTTTGTAGATGCTAATTTTTGCCGAGTAGCTCGAGAACCAGTAGTATTTTGTAAAGAGCCCTCGGTTAAGAACTGAAAAAGTGGTCCACGTGCGCGTGTAATCGCAGTTCGTATTGGTGACATAACCTCTTCAGCTTGTTTCATTGTAGGGGCAGTAGTAATTTGATGAGTAGTGGCTGTGTCAACATTTAAGAAAAAATTCTGTATACACGAAGCATACATAGATTTAGCAGCACCTCGCGCGACTATTAAATATTGTTTATTAACTAAACGCTTTTTAATTCTTTTACGCACATATGTTCCGCCACGATTATTAGGCGCTGGTACATAAACACTTCTTTCAACAAAATAATACCATCCAAAAATTTGTTCGGCCCACAGTTTAAATGTATCAAGTAGAGTTAAATCACTCCCATCAGTTAGAGTAAGTTCATTTTCACAAAAACGAACAAAACCTTCTACAGCTTCATCATCATAGAAAATACCTGGATTTTCTATAAGTTGATCTATCCTATTCATTTCCATCGAAATTTCTTTACATACTGGAATTTCTCCTTTAATTACCCTTTCACGAAATTGACCATAATAAATAGGAACTGCTGTATTTGATAAAGACATATTTAACTACCTACCGTCTGGAGATAAATATTAATCAATTTTTTAACACTTTCATAATCTTTAGATCTAATATCATTAAAATCTTTTTCCATATTAACTCGTTCAGTTAGAGTTTTAGCCTCGGCGCTGGACATTTTAAAACTTCTAATAAAATCTTTGAATCTTATTGATCCACGACTTCTAACTATTGCTTTACGAAGCTGATGCCTATTAACACCACGCTCTAATTCTTGATTTGACATAGCTCGCGTTTGTTTTGTTTTAAATTCCCCGCTTCGTCTATACTGTGATACTAATTTCATCCTTTTTACAACACTTCTTAACTCATCATCACTCATATCTCTAAGTTTTTTCTTTCGAAGCGCTTTATAACGAAGATGATCATCACTTGAAGTCGTGGCGCTTTTTATGTGGCCTTTTACTCTACCACTAGCATTTGAAACGGCATTCCTAACCCCCCATCGCATACCCGGAACACCATAATGTTTTATCTCAGATTCTTTTTGATCTTCTGCAGGCTCAAATTTAATAAAAGCAACCTTATTATCTTTTAACCATTGACGAGCTTCTTCTACTGTAAATTTATCAACCGAAAACCGATAAGTCTGAACTACCATAGATTCTTTTCCAAATTTTAACTTCCCCATAATCACTCGAATTCCTGGTTTTAATTCTTTACTTCTAAAAGAATCAGGAATAAAAAGACCAGGATCTCTTATTCTAGCCGCATGTTCATTTGGATATGGCATATTAGACCACCTCCTCCATTATATTAATAGAAACCAATTTCCCTAATTCTATTTCTTCTGTAAACAAATTGTATGGAGGATCAACCTGAACCATTAAACGCCATTCTAATTCTTGAATTTGTTTTTGAATAGCTTCTAACAAAAACGAATTAGACGGAGGATCAAAAGATAAACGAACTTTATTAAGTATATAACTTTTAGCTGATTCTAATAATATCGAATTACCTAAAAGATCGCTCCAAGAATCATTTTCGCTTTGTACAATAAACCCGTCAGATGATCCTACTCCTAACTGATTTAAATTTGATATAGCACTATTAATATCAAGAAGAATATTTACATCAAAACCGGTATAATCCGCCTCAACGCCTAGTGCTAATTTAATTGTATTTAATATACTATCCATATAAACTCCTTTAGCAATTAACTAACGCCAAAGAGTCGTGTCATTAGGACGACGAACTATAGGCGGTTTAGGAAGCAATGACTCATCGCCGTAATGAATCGCACGATGAGTATTATATGTCGTGCAAATAAGAAAATTCGGGTCAAAAATATCTGGATTGCCCGATTCAATATCTTCAATAGTGATAGGATTCATATGATGAATAAGAATTTGAAATTCAATCTCATAACCTGTTATACCTAGATCACAAGCTTGATCTCTTTTAATTATCATATATCTAATACGTTTCCATTCTCTAGATCTATACAACATTTGATTTAAATAGCGATCATAACCAAACGTGGATATACCTACATTTCCTCTCAAACGAAGATAATTAAAACGTTCTTCAAATGTCAATAATTTTCGCAACTCTCTGTATGATCTAATCATCGTCATCAATATCCACCTCTTCTTTAGAACCACCATAAGAACGCATCGCATTTAAAGCGTTAGAATAAAGCTCTTCAATCCTTTTAGTAGACTGAAGAGCTTCTGTTTTTGCTTGCAAAAGTTGATTTTCTCTAGAAAGTTTTTCTTTTTCTAATCGTTCTTTAGTAGAACCAAGTTTTAAATAGTGTGTAATGACCTGAGCTGTTGCCGTCCCATCAGAAAGTTGCTTTTCGGCCAAATCAACTGCCAGTTGTATCAATTGATTTTCGCGTGCTTCGGGAGTTCTAGCAGGAGGACGCGATTTTGGCTTTTTAGTACCTTTCTTGGACGCATCCATATAGCACCTCTAATTCATAATAAATAAATTACTAAATTTTAATGGTATTGTTCTTTGCATTAATCGATACCAAAACCAAATGCATACTTTATCTTTTGTAAAAAGGATTAATACTCTTCTACCATCTTCTAAACCACTTTGCCATAAATAAGTAATCATTTAATTTTCAGGAAACAATTCAGGAAACAAATCTTTATGCTCATTAATTAAACGATCTAAAATTTCTTTATTTGAAAGTGTTGGAATGGAAGCCCCACCAAATTTTGGTGAATCTACTAAAGCTTGCCACCAATCCGGATTCTTAAAAGAATGATCAAGAGACCACCAAGAAATACCAATTAAATTGGCTTCTTCGGATAAATCCATAACTTTTTGAGCAAAGGATTCAATTCCTTGATGAGTTGCTTTTCCACCATCTCCGATATATGCTCTACCAACCGGAACCATAGGAAGTTGGCAAAAACTTCTCCATATTCCTAAACTTCTTTCTAAATATGTAGTAGCATTCAAAGCAGTTTCTCCATCCCAATACATCATTGGCATAACAACATCTACTATTTCCATAAAAGCCTTGCCAACGCGAAGAGGATGCCACTCAATTTTTGGATTGCGTGGATTTAAAGGAAAAGCCCACCAGCATAAAGCTTGGGGAATATCAGGATAAAGTTTCTTAAACCCCGTACTTATCATTCGAGCATTGTCAACAGCTTTTACCTGACCATCAAAAGATCCTTCCACATCCCAAATGTAACCATCGGGTTCAAATTCATTAGTTTGATGATCAGCTATACTAAGTTCTCCCTTAGGATCAACTCCATAAAGAAAATGCCAAAGATATACTTTTAGTCCAACTTCGCGAAGAGTATCAACCAATTCGTGTTTAACATTCTCTCCCCAATTAGGCCAAGGCCCGCCAGGCCACTGTTTAAAAACTATATTCCCATCACCAGCCTTGAGGTAGACAGCTTCAAAACCTGCACTCACAAGTAATTCAGCAAATTTCTTAGGATCACCCGCTTTGATTTGAGGAACATTCCAACTAAAGATAGACTTTGTATTAAACATTTTATCTCCTTTCTTATAGATTCAATAAAGTATTAATTAAATTTAGTATAGATTCCAAGTACTTTTAGAAGAGATATCGTGTAGTCTAGGCAACCTAAAAGATGGTTTCTTGAAAGGAGAAAAACGACTACCGTCATATTTTTTTGTCAGACATGTTCGATATCCCTTCTGAGAGTACTTGGAATCTTAACACTATATCGCTAATCTTGCTTCTTTTTCCCACTTAACAAGATTTCTTATTGTAATAATTGTAAAAAATATTTCTACTGGCATAAAACCCCATCTATGATAAATAAAAACATATAGCCACCATAAAATATTACAAAACAAACCTAATCGTTGTCCCCATACATTTTTATTACCAATATACCAGGCAGAAATAATTGTTACTCCACTTATCAGTAATTCGTAAGATGTTGAAGAAATCATTTTAGTTTTAAAGGATACCTCCAAGTAACTCCAAACTTAGGATGTACTCCAAGTAAAAGTTGCTCGGGAATACTGGTTACACCTATGTTCTCTTCAGCATAAGGATCATCAGTAGTAAAACTACCATTAACAAAGATTTGAAGATTATTATGCCTCATTCCTGTATCCATACTATGAAAATGACTATAAAGAAAATAATCTAGCCTTAATTTATTCCTATAGGCATTAGCCCATCGTTCTGCTTGCCTGGTCATTCCATAAAATGGAGAATTATAATATCGTTTAATCATATTTCCATGAGTTGCAAGGAAACCATAATTATAAATCTTGAAAATAGATTTCCAATCTTTTGTATTTATGGACCACTTTATTCGTGGTTGATTAGTGGTAGTTGCTTCTAAAGCTTTATAAATAACAAAATCCCAGTTAGTTGATTTAGAAGAACTCCATTTGGCTGCATTTTGTTGTCCATGATTACCTCGAGTACAAATACATTTTACTTCTTCAAAATTTGCTAAACAATTGAGTAAAAATGTAGTTAATTCGGGAATACCAACTGTAAATATTTGATCTATAATTGGTATAGCAATATGATCTACTGATTGACTTGGATAAACAGCTTCAGCGTCAACAATATCTCCGTTCATTACTATAATTAATTTTCTAACTGGACGAATATTTCGTTGAGCAGTGATAACACTCATCATTGAAGTTTCAAGTTTTTTCAATCGTTCCGCAAAAACTTTAGGATTATAAGAAATAGTTTTCTTTCCTATATGAACATCCGACAAAAGTAATAAAGCTGTTTCTTCATGATGAGCTTCATCTGGCACATATAAAGTCGGCATTTCTATAGCAGGTAAACTTTCCATAGTTTCCCGAATTACAGTAACAATCTTATCCTGAATATCTATTTCTTTTTCATACATTTTTACTAATCTAAGATTTTTACTTGCAATCGCTTTGTATCTTCGTAAAGATTGTTCTAATTTCTCAATTTCACCTTGTTCTAATTTCATGACGTTGTTATTAATTATTAATCTCCTTCCTTAATTTTAGTTCGCTTTTTCTTTGGTATATTTTTATTAACAGATTCAGAATTATCTTGAACCATAAAAGATAGAGCTAACATTTGAGCAGGACTAAATTCTACAGATTGAATTAATTCTTCACTTATATAGAAAGGATCAATATTAACCTCCATTTCCAATAATGATTTATGCATCTCATTCCATCGATTCTGATCTTTGTCTGGAATATCATAACGATTTGTTTTAGGATCAAGTTCCCAATTATCAGATAATAACTTTATTCGTGCCTGATCATATATCTCCACTTCATCTTTAAGTTTTTTAAAATTCTTCATAATTGCATAAGATATTTTTCCAGGCATTTTCATTTCCATAATTGTTTGCAAAGTTGGTTGAATTTCAAGAATTTCAAAGATTTTCATTTTTCTCCTTTTTAAAATTAATTATTAAATTAAAAATTTATTAGTTAATACTATGTCAGCATCATTTTTTAATTGAAGTAAAGTCGGAAAATAACTTGAGGGCAATTGAAACCAATTATCCGGAATTGGAATTGGATTTCCATAAAGGTCAAGTCCTGTATTTGGTATATCAACCCAGAAATAAGCACTTCCATTTATATATTTAATCCCACTATCGTCAATCATTTTATAAGTAACTATAACAACTTGACGATCATAATCAATATTTAAATTAGTTATTACTAAATTATTTAATATAATAGTTTTTGCCATTTTAATTTCCTTAAATCCAATATCCAAGTGCATTCATGTAAATATACATAGTTGAACCTCCTCCGGCTGTACTAATCTTGTACCACACATCACCATTGGCATCACACGGAACAATGACCGATGGATATGAAGTCCATCTAGAACCGCTCGACTGCGGACGCATTGCAATTAAGTTAGCAACACCACTATCATAAGTTAATGCAAACCAAGAATCGGTTGCATCAGCATATGCTGTATCTTTTACAGAAATTGAAAGTAATACCGCTTTTATTCCAGGCGGACAACCCATTACAGATGATAAATCAAGTTGGGTTAATGTCGGAACATTACCAAAAGCTGTTATACCTGTCCACGGCACTGATCCTCCACCAAATGGCGTTAAAGGATGAAACGGCCAAGTATCATACTGAAGACCAGTTGAACGCCAACTAACAAATTTTCCACCATAAATAACATCTGCAGGATCATCATTTGCCCCCAAATAAATCTTATCTCCTTTAACCCAAACCGATCTTGATAAATAACTTGCATCGGCCTGAATTCCTGCATTAATACTACCTTGTTTAGCGATTAAAAATGCATTGGCACTATAGCCACCAGTTGGCGTTTCCGCTATTAAATAGGCTGATGTAGCCTTTCCGGCTTGTGGATAGGCCTTAAGTTGAATCCCACTTAATGTTGATCCATTATCGAAAGCACCACATTCACCCACTGTAGCCGTACCATTCCACCAAGATAACGAATAGGTTGTATCGAATGATGACGGAATATTCATTACAAATTTACCGTCTGTATCAATAAATGAACGTACTACTGTCCCATTTGTACTTCCTCGAAATTCAAGACACTTATTCGAAACATTCCAATACACATTTGAATAATTTGTTGTAACTTGGCCAAATGTTGCATTACCAGATGAATCTAAATTTATAACTGTTACTGCCGAATTATTTAAAGATATTCCACTTGAACTAATAACAACATTTCTTCCCGTTGTGGAACCAATTCTCCAAGTTGAACCGTCTAATTCGGCCATCAAAGTTGTATTATCATAAAACTTTATTGAAGACGCATCTATTGTTATATGCTCAATTGCAGATTGACCGATAACCCATGTTGATCCATTTAATTCGGCAAGTAATGTAGTATTATTATAGAATTTTAATGATGTTGAATCAAGTTGCAAATGCTCAATACTTGTATCGCCCAATGTCCACGTTGTACTATTTAATTCGGCAAGCAATGTAGTATTGTTATAAAATTTTAATGATGTTGAATCAATTTCAATATGCTCTAATGTAATTTTACCAAGTTTAATAACATTATCTTGCCAAGATGAGATAACAGAATCTGCCCCCCCAAATCTATATTGCATTCTTATACCATTAGTTGGCTCAATGGTTATAAAAGAA
>Ga0210077_1000664_pt1 | contig 11714 bp, 8 predicted proteins | sample RushMan_CattailN_5_FD_185556 | JGI IMG/M metagenome (GOLD analysis project Ga0210077, IMG submission 185556) | Wetland microbial communities from San Francisco Bay, California, USA, that impact long-term carbon sequestration -... | ecosystem: Environmental > Aquatic > Marine > Wetlands ... | reverse complement strand
TCGCTTCGATTTGCCGGATGCGCTCGCGCGTGACCGCAAACGACTGGCCGACTTCCTCGAGGGTGTGCTCGCTGCCGTCGTCCAGCCCGAAGCGCATCTTGATCACTTTCTCTTCGCGCGGCGTCAGGGTCTTGAGCACCGAAGAGGTCTGCTCCTTCAGGCTCAGGTTGATTACCGCATCGGACGGCGAGACCACCGCCTTGTCTTCGATGAAGTCTCCGAGATGCGAATCTTCCTCTTCGCCGATCGGCGTCTCCAGCGAAATCGGCTCCTGCGCGATTTTCAAAATCTTCCGCACTTTCGCCACGGCGATGTCCATGCGCTTGGCGATTTCCTCGGAAGTGGGCTCGCGACCGAGCTCCTGCACTAGCTGCCGCTGCGTGCGCACCAGCTTGTTGATCGTTTCGATCATGTGCACCGGAATGCGGATGGTGCGCGCCTGGTCGGCAATGGCGCGGGTGATGGCCTGGCGGATCCACCACGTGGCGTACGTCGAAAACTTGTAGCCGCGGCGCCATTCGAATTTATCCACGGCCTTCATCAAGCCGATGTTGCCTTCCTGGATCAGGTCCAGGAACTGCAAGCCGCGGTTCGTGTACTTCTTGGCGATGGAGACGACCAACCGGAGGTTCGCTTCGATCAGTTCTTTTTTCGCCTGCTCCGCTTCGGCTTCGCCTCGAAGGATCACCTGCAGGGCGCGTTTCAGCTCGGTGGGGCTCACCTCGCTGGCTACTTCGATTTCCTGCAGCTCCATCCGGCGCGCCTTCAGGTCCTTGCGCGCCTCCGCCTGCACTTCGGCCTTCGACGCCTCGACGCGCCGTTCGAGCTTCCCAACTTCGCGCTCCAGCGCGTGCATGCGCTCCACGGTCTGGTGGATCTTGTCGATCAGCCGCTTCTTTTCCAGCGGATTGAAATCGATTTCGCGCACCATGTGGGACATGTCGATGCGCGTCCGCGCTACCGCATACCGCGCGCGCAGGTACGGCCGCTTCTTCGCCTTGGGGGTGCGCTCCAGCTTGGCGGCCAGCTTCAGCGCCTGCAGGTAGAATTTGCCGATCTTGTCGATCCGCTTCAGAGTCTCGTCGGTCTTCGCCTTGATCTTTTCTTCCGTCAGCTCTTCGTCGTCGAACTGAACGATTTCCTTGATCGACCGGGAGCCTTTGCGCAGGTCTTCACCCACCTGCAGCAGTTCCTTCAAAATGAGCGGAGCGCGCGAGATCGTCTTGAGCACCAGCAGCTGCCCGCGCTCGATGCGCTTGGCGATGGCCACTTCGCCTTCGCGCGTCAGCAGCGGGACCGTGCCCATCTCGCGCAAGTACATGCGCACGGGATCGTTCGTTTTCTCCAGCGTTCCGGGAGTCAGATCCAGTTCGCCATCTTCCGAGGCGGGCTCTTCCTTGGCGGCCGGTTCTGCTCCATCGCTGGAATCGGCGGCAGCGAGCGCCACCTTGGCGGTCGCAAGGTCTTCATACACGTCGATTCCGTATCGCTCGAAGGTCGAAAGCAGATCGTCGATTTCGTCCGAGGAATGCACCTCCGCCGGCAAGAGATCGTTCACTTCGTCGTAGAGCAGGTAGCCCCGCTCCTTGCCCATGGCAATGAGGTGCCGTACCTGATCGTATTTTTCTTCCAATGCCAAAGTCACGCGTGTTCCCCCTGTTAGGCCGGGCACGTTTGTGGGAAATTCCAAATGCCGCAAGGCCAGGCGTGGACACCCCGGCTCTTTGCTTCGTTAATTCCTATTTGGACGGATGATCGAGACGAATCCCTGAACCCAGCCCCGCAATGCGCCGCCTGCGCCGAACTTGCCCACATCGGCAAAGTCACATCTATTGGATGCGGCTCTACTAACGCCCGTTTCCTCCGAAACCTGAGAATATTACACCACCGCTAAGCGAAGCGTCAACGACGCAGCTCCTTAACCTGCAATACCCTTATCGGCCGCATCCGAAATGGCTTTCGGCGCCCCCGGGGCATCCGCCACTCCGCCTAGGGCACATGGCACGCCCGGATGCCCTGCTTTTCAAAGTACTTCTGGTGGTATTCCTCGGCCCGATAGAACTCCCCCGCCGGCGCGATCTGCGTGACGATAGGACGCTCGAAGATGCCCGCCTTTTCGAGAGCCGCCTTAGCCGCGCGCGCCTCCGCTTCCTGTTCCGCGTCGTGGTAGAAAATCGCCGACCGGTACTGCGTGCCGAAATCCGGCCCCTGCCGGTTCAGCTGGGTGGGATCGTGGGCCTGAAAAAACGCCGCCAGGAGCTCCCGGTAGGAGACTTTCTGGGGGTCGAACTCCAGTTCGACCGCTTCCGCATGGCCGGTATCGCCGGCGCAAACGTCCTTGTAAGTAGGGTTTGCCTTGGCGCCGCCGATGTAGCCCACCATCGTGGATGTGACGCCCTGAACTTGCCGGAAGGCGTCCTCGACACCCCAGAAACATCCGGCCGCAAATGTTGCCTTTGCCATGCCCCAGCGCTCCCTTCCCCTGACTGGCCTGCCTCGCGGCTACATAGTGCCACGGTATCCGCATCCGTCAAATGGTCTCGTAAGGATTGGATACTCAAACGGGCATTTGGTTGCACCACGGCAGCGCGAAGGAACGGCGCGGCTCGCACGGGCAATGTGGCCCGCGGCATTTTCCGCTGACATTCCTCATTGACCGGACGATGCGAAGATTCGGTCGAAAACGTCGGGAATTTCGAACACGGCACGGTTCTTGAGGGCGGCAGCGTTGGAGCGGTATCGCGCCAGGGTAGCGGGTTCGATCAGTTTGGCAATGGCCTGTTCCACGTGCCGGAAGTTCCGCAGCACCACGCCGACTTCCTTTTCGACGATCCACTTTGCGTTGTATCGCTCTTGCGGAAGCGTCCAGGCATTGCATTCGACGATCACCGGCAACGCCATGGCCACGGCCTCGCTGACACTTCCGGGCCCCGGCTTTCCGATGAAAAAATCGGCCAATTGCATGTAGTGATTGACCTTGGTGGTGAAGCCCTCGACGTAGCGGGGCAAGCGCGACTTGCCTGCTCGCAGAGCTGCGGCCAATTTCTCGTTCTTCCCGCAGATGTAGATCATCTGCACGCCGAGGTTCGACGCTTCGACACGCTCGGCTATTTCGAGCATCGCGTGCGACCCGTGGCCGCCGAAAAGCACCACGCCCGTGGGCAGATCCGGCTGCAAGCCCAGCCTCTCGCGTTCGGCGACGGGATTTTCGACGGCAGCATCATAAAAGCGCGGATTGAGAATCATGCCCGAAACGCGGAAGATCCGATCGCCGGCGTGGCCCAGCGATTTCGCCTGCTCCACGGCGCGGTCCGTCCCGCATACCAGGAATTGGCGCTGACGTTCGATCCAGAAGTGCGGTGGGTAATCGGCAAGGTCCGTCAGCACGGTCACAAAAGGCCGGCCGGGGCATGCGCGCGCAAGACTCTCACAGAGCGCTCGATTGAAGTGCGGAACGAAGGACACCACCATGTCCGGCTGCGTTTCCCGCCAGTGCTCCTCAAGCATCCGCACGGTGGGGCGGTGATACATCCGGATCACGAACTGCAGAGCGCGCATCAGTTGCGGGCTGCCCAGGGTCCAGCCGTTGCGCAGCATCTTGTTGTAGAAGTCCTGGATGCGGATTCCGGCGTATTTCTTAAGGATGTCCAGCCGGTCGAGCAGCTCTTGCAGGTTGGTAAGGTGAACGTCCCACGGGCGGTGCTGGCATTGAATGGCCATTTGCAGCGCCGTGGCAGCCGCCCGGTGGCCGCCACCCGCGTCGAAGAATATAAACTGAATACGCCTCGCGGCTTTCGCCTGCATTCAAACGATTGTGGCATGGAGGGACAGCGCAATTGCTACAGGACGGTTAAAATTCCGATTTCGGTGATGAATTAGTTAAATGGTTGATATTTGGACACTTACCGAATGTTCGCCGGAGTGTCATCTGCGAGTAACGCTGTGGATTTATTGTGGAAATCATGAAATGCGACATGCACGTCCACTCATACTTTTCCGGGCCCTGCACGACGCCGTTGGTGAGCGCCTTCTGCCGCGAGAGCTATAGCGACCCGGAAGAGGTTCTCGACGCGTTGCGGCGGCGTGAAATGAATTTATTCACGTTGACCGATCACGATTCGATCGAGGGTTCGGAAACGCTGCGGAGGCATCCGGATTTTTTTCTCAGCGAGGAACTGACGTGCCGCATGCCCAGCGGTACGGAAGTCCACATTGGGGTATACGACTTCCATGAGCGGCAGCACGCTCAGCTCCAGCAGCGGCGCAACGACCTGCCGGCTTTGCTGATGTACCTGACCGAACGGCAGCTCTTTTTCAGCATCAATCACGTGTTTTCGAGCCTCACGGGCCGGCGGGAGATCGAAGATTTCGGCTGGTTCCGGGAGTATTTCCCGGCTGTCGAGGCCCGCAACGGGCACATGCTGCCGAAAGCCAATGCGCACGCGGCGCGCCTGGCGCGGCGCTGGCGAAAGATCGGAATCGGCGGCAGCGACGCGCACGCTTTGCCGTCCGTGGGCACCACGTACACCAAAGTTCGCGACGCGCGAACGAAGCAGGAGTTTTTCGAAGGGCTGAAAAACGGCCGAGGGCGGGTGCATGGCGAATCCGGGTGCTACACGAAGCTGACGCGGGACGTCTTTTTGATCGCCCTGGAAATGATGCGCGAAAAATCCTGGACCCTGCTTTTGGCGCCGCTCGCGCTGGCTTTGCCGGCCGCCACGCTGCTGAATTATCGCGATGAGCGGGCGTTTCTGCGCCGCTGGCCGGCGGAAGTGTTGGGCCAGGCGGGCAGCCGAGATCGAGTTCGCTGGACCTCCGTACCGAACCCTGCGGTGGAGGAATGGGCATGACGGTAACCAAGGCAGTCTGGCACCAGATTCAATCGAACGACCACCGGCTCATGAGGCGAGTGCATCGCTGGCGAGCGCCGCGATGGTTTCGCATTGTGATGATCGTGGCAACACGGGGAGGTGACGGATGGCTTTGGTACGCGTTCGGACTGATTCTGTTGCTCGCCGGTGGAGAGCATCGCTTCGCCGCCATCGGGGCGGCCGGTTCCAGCGCCGGCGCGGCGATTCTTATTTTCCGCGCGTTAAAGCACACCAGCCGGCGCCAAAGGCCTTGCGAAATTGAACCGCATTGCTGGGCTTCGATCCTGCCTCCGGACAAGTACTCGTTTCCCTCCGGCCACGCCATCACGGCGTTCGCCGTGGCCGTTTCCGTCGGGCTCTTCTATCCCTATTTGCAGCCATGTCTGATTTTCGCGGCACTGCTGATCGCCGCGTCGCGCATTGCCCTCGGCATGCACTTCCTCAGCGACGTGTTCGTGGGAATCATGCTCGGCATCGGACTAGGTATCGCGAGCTACCACATCTTCGCGCTGATGTAGGCGAGGCGGGGACCGCTCACAAATCGAGCGGGAGCGGATCTTCGCCGGTGATCAGGCGCGCGGAGCGATCGTAAGTCAGATACAGCCAGCCCCATTGAAGAAGAATCAGCAGCCGGTTCTGAAACTCCACGATGTAGACCAAATGGACGAATAGCCAGATCAGCCACGCCGGCCAGCCCGAGAGCTGCAGCCAATTCAAATCGGCCACAGCGGCGCCGCGTCCAATGGTTGCAAGATTGCCTTTGTCGAAATAGTGAAATGGAGGGGTCTCCCGCCCCGCCAGCCGGCGGATGATCACGCGGGCGGTATAGTGGCCCTGCTGCATCGCCGGTTGCGCGATGCCGGGCAAAGGCTGTCCCGTTTGGTGGCTGAAGCTGGCAAGATCGCCAATCACGAAGATCTCCGGATGGCCCGGGATCGTGAGGTTCGGCTCGACGATCACTCTTCCCGCCTTGTCGAGCGGGGCGCCGGCCGCTTCTTTCAGCGCGCGGGCCAAAGGCGAGGCCAACACGCCGGCAGCCCAAAGGACGGTGCGGGCGGGAATCACGTCCTCGCGATCACCCTCGCGGATGGTCACGGCGTGTTCCTCGATCCTGGTGACCATTGCGCCGGTGCGAACCGATACGCGCAAGCGTTCGAGCATCCGGCGAGCGGCGGCCGACAGTTTCGGAGGATAGGACGGTAAAATCGCGCCCGCCGCTTCGATCAAGATAATCCGGGCACTCGCAGGATCGATCGAGCGAAAGTCGTGCCGGACCGTGTCGTTGGCGATTTCGCCCAGGGCTCCGGCGAGTTCGACGCCCGTGGGCCCGCCACCGACAATCACGAATGTAAGCCACGCGCGCCGCTTTACCGGGTTCAACTCGCGTTCGGCCGCTTCGAAGGCCAGCAGGATTTTGCGGCGCATGTGTGTGGCGTCTTCGATGGTCTTGAGGCCGGGCGCCCATTGCTCCCACTCATCATGGCCGAAATACTGATGGCTCGATCCCGTGGCGACGATGAGCGTGTCGTATTCGACGGAGCCGTCACTGAGAACGACCCGGCGATTCTTCACGTCGATTCCGACGGCCTCCGCAAGAAGCACGTTCACATTGGGATAGCGGTGGAGAATGTTACGAAGTGGCGAGGCGATGTTGGCCGGCGAAAGCGCGCCCGTGGCGACCTGATAGAGCAGCGGCTGAAACAGGTGATAGTTGCGGCGGTCGATCAGCGTGACGTGCACGCCGGCGTGGGCGAGCCTGAGCGCAGCGCTCAAGCCGCCAAACCCTCCTCCGATGATTACGACCCGGTGCTGCGCAGCCATTCTCCGCTCGCATTCGAGGCCGCCGCTTCGCGGCAACGCGAGTACACGTTATGAATTGGATGTGCGAGCGAGCGAAAGGATGTGGGAAATTCGCACCACGCCGGTTTCGCGGGGTGCGCCGGCGCGGCTAGGCCAATTTCTGCGCAGGTTCGCATTCGGGCTGCGCCGCTGAACGCAGGACCATTCGAATCGGCTCGCGGATGCCCAGCTCCGAGGAGAAATTGCGGACGCGCTCGAGCAGACCCGGAGTAACCTCCTGTCCGCGAGCGATCAGCAGTAGGCCCTTCGCCGACGTGACGTCCTCATCGAAAACCATGCCAACAGCAAGTTCCAGGAGGTGCAATTCCTGAACGACCACCTCCTGATGGCGGCTTCCGTGAAGCTCGGCGAGCGCTTCGAGGATTGCCGGATCGTACCATCCCTCGCGGCTGCGAAGGATATCGAAGGGATGCTTGTTCGCACCGGGCTCGCCCTCGACGACATCGTAATCGACGGCAACCTTGAGCGCCCGGGCGCCCCACGAAGCGATGTCTCCGGAGGCCGGAGCGCTATCGAACTTCTGGAAATGGCGGCGCAGAATTTCGCGCACGGTTTCGAGGCGCGGGATATTGGCAAGAATCTGTTCGATCACTTTCGGCATGCGATCGAGCATCCGGCGCTCGCTGTCCGAAAGGGGCACGCCGCGGTACATCTTCTCCTGCGTAGCGGGCGGAAGAGTGACGTGGCCGATTTGCGAGAGCATGGCGGCCACTTCCACGGGCCATTTCTCGCCAATCCCGAAGTGTTCCATCAGATGCATGACGCTGTGGCGCACGCGCGTGGCACGGCCGAAGGCGGCCGGATCGGCGAGCGACAAGATGTCCGTGAGCGCTTGAATGCTGCCCCGCAAAGTTTGTTCCAGCAGCACGCGTTCGGAGGTCACCAAGCGGTACTGCTCGGCGCAAGCGGCCAGCGACTTGGCCAAAATCTCGGTGGAACACGGCTTGGTGAGGAAGCGGAAGATGTACCCGTCGTTGACGGCCGCGATGGCGGCCTCCAGATCACCGTGGCCGGTGAGCAAAACTCTGACGGTATCCGGCGCTATTCGGCGCACATGGCTGAGAAATTCGACGCCGGACATTCCCGGCATGCGCAGGTCGGAAACGACGACGACGAAAGGACCTTTCGTTTTTAGGACTTCGATGCCCTGCGAGCCGCCCACGGCCGTTTCGACGGAATAGAGGGCGCGCAAGGTTCGCGAGAGACCCTCAAGGACGTTCTTTTCGTCGTCCACGCAGAGGATGCGCGGCCGATGGACTTCTGGCATTTCACACTCCCTGAGGTTCATGCGCCGCGGCTTCGGCCACCTGCCGCCATTCCGGCAGCTGATCGGCCATGCCGACGGCGTCCAAAATACCGGCATCGATTTCCTGGTGGATCAAGGCTGGCGGGCTGGCCTCGCCGCTATTCTCGTGCGCGAGCAAATTGGACAAGTAGACGACGGTGATCATGTCCAATCGATGCTGCGAGACGCGTTCGGGATGATGGTGGTGAGCAACGGCTTCTACGACCGGATACGGAAGCCCCCACAGGCTGAGGAGGTAAGCTCCCACTTCGGCGTGAGAGACGCCGATCAGTTCTTCCTCGACCACAAAGAGGGGTCTGCCCTCCTCGCGCGCGCCGGAGATGGCTCGGGCGAAGTGGTCCGGCGCTCTTTCTGCGATCACGAGTTTCCCGACGTCGTGAAGAAGAGCCCCGACCACCACAGCGGTGGGCACTTTCTTATCGGCCGAAAAATGCGCGGCAATTCTGGCGGTGAGCTGCGAGTGTGCGTGGAGTTCTTCCATAGAAAAGCCGGGGATCGTCTTTTTCGGCTGGAACATGCGGAAGGCTTCGGCAGAAACGACCAGATTCTGGAGGATGTTGATGCCCAGATAGCTCACGGCCATTTTGATATCGGAAATATCGCGCGTGAGGCCGAAAAAGGCAGAGTTGACCAACTGGAGGATTTTCGCCGAGATGGCGACATCTTTTTCGACGATTCGCACGACGCGGTCGATGGGCGTTTCCGGATCGGCGAGCGCCTTGCGCAGCTCCATGTAGGTGCGAGGAAGCGAAGGCAACTCCTGCATCGAGCCGATGAGGCTGGCCATCATCTTGCTGTTGAGGACTTCCACGAGGCTGGTGGCACGCTCGATCGCACCGCGGAGAGTGTCCGGATCGCAGGGCTTGAGGAGAAATTGGTGAGCCACGGGAACGGCGCGCAGCGAGGCTTCCATCTCCGTATAACCGGAAAGAATGATGCGCAGAATGCTGGGGTACTGCTGGCGCACGGTTTCGAGCACGGCGGCGCCGTCCATTCCGGGCATGCGCATGTCCGAAACGACGACGTCGAAGGGTGCGGCCGCGAGCATCGTCAGAGCGGCGTCGCCACCGGAGGCGAAGGCAACTTCCCATTCATGACGCTGCGCGCGCAAGGTGCGCTGTAGGCCTTCGAGAATTTTGGGTTCATCATCCACGAACAAGATCCGCTTCATGTCGCGAGTGCCTCCCTTGGCTCCAAGGCTCCGGCTAGCGGGAGCCGCACGTGAAACGTAGTTCCTTTGCCCAGTTCGGTATCAAAGGTAAGCGTGCCGCCGTGCTTTTCCACGACAATCACGCGCGCCAGCGCCAGCCCCTGGCCCGTTCCCTTGCCGACGCCCTTCGTGGTGAAGAACGGATCGAACACTTTGGTGCGAATCGCCTCGGGAATTCCCGTACCGGTGTCGGAAATGGATATCTCCACGCAGTCGCCAACCAGGCGGGTGCGCACGGTGATATGGCCCTTCTGCGTCGAGTCTTTCACCACGTCACCGATGGCGTGAGCGGCGTTGATCAGCAGGTTAAGGAAAACCTGATTCAGGTCGCCCAGGTGGCAGAGGACCGGTGGAATCGCTCCGAAATCGGTCTGCACGTCGGCCACGTACTTCAACTCGTTGCGCGCCACGATCAACGTGCTTTCGATGGCTTTGTTGAGATCGGCTGCGGCTTTCTCGGCGCGGCGATCGACATGCGAAAAATCCTTCATCGCACGGACGATATTGGCAACGCGGTTGACGCCGTCCAGCGCCTGATCGAGGGCTTTCGGAACTTCAACCTGCAAATATTCCCAATCGGCCTTTTCGCGTCCGGCCTTAACTTCGTAGAGCAGGCCGGCCGGAACTGTTCCCTGTTCCGCGTGCCCGTAAAGCCGCTCGTAGCAGGCGAGGAGCTGTGCGAGATCGCGAAACGCGTTCCGCAGGAATCGCGTGTTATCGCCGACGAACTGGATCGGCGTGTTGATTTCATGGGCGATTCCGGCAGCCAGAGAACCCACGGCTTCCAGCTTCTGGGCGTGTCGCAACTCGACTTCCATCCGGCGACGCTCGGTGATGTCGTTAAAACAGACAACGGCGCCGCTAATTTTTTCTCCTTCGAACATCGGAAAGCAGGAATACTCGACCGCGAACTGCGAGCCATCCTTGCGCCAGAAACATTCCTCGTCGCTCCGGAAGAGCTGGCCCTGATCGAGAACGCGGTGAACGGGACATTCCTCAACCGGGTAACGGGCCCCATCTGGACGAGTGTGGTGAAATAGCTCATGTGATTGCTGGCCCTGCGTCTCCTCTTGCGTGCGCTGAAACATGCGCGCCGCCGACCGGTTGATGAAGGTGAGACAACCGCGCAAATCGATGCCGTAGATTCCTTCCGAGGCGGAATCGAGAATGAGCAGCCGCTCGTTGGTGAGGCGCTGCTTTTCCTCCTCCGTCACTTTCCGCGCGAGGAATTGGCCCACCTGGCTGCCGATCGTCACGGTTACGCGGAGCAGTTCGTCATCGGCTTCCTGAGACTTGCGGCCAAAGAATTCCATCACTCCGAGCGTTTCGGATTCGAGCGTAATGGGAAGAGCGAATGCCGATTTGAACCCGCCTTCGATAAGGACTCTTGCCGAGCGTAACTCAGGGTCCTGGCTGAGGTCCGGGACCCACGCCGCCGTGCCGGTGGCCCACACGCGGCCCGCGAGGCCCTTGCCCTTGGTGAATTGCATGGCGTGAGCGGCCGCGCTGAGGGCACCGACATCGCGCGACGGAACATGCCACGACTGGTGGTGGACGAGCTTGCCGGCGGCGCGGTCCAGACGCCAGAATTCGCCGTAGTCGAATTCAAGGAACCCGCAGAGGACGCGCAGAATCGCGGTTTCTGTCTCGGCCAGCGACTGCGAGGTCGCCAGAACCTGAGACACAGAGCTGTGGAGGGCGGCGCGCGTCCTGGCTCGCTGGCGCTCGATGCAGTAGAGCAGGATTCGCTCCAGCGCGACGGTTGTTAAACGCTCCTTCAGCAAATAGTCCTGCGCGCCGGCGCGCACAACTTCCAGAGCTTTCGTTTCGTCCTCGTCGCCGCTCATCGCAATAATGGAAGCTTCGGGAGCCCGGCATTGAAGGTTCGAGAGCATCGTCATCCACTCGGCATCGGACGTGGCTAAATCCACCAGCATCGCCTCGAACCGCGTGTCCTCCAGTAGCGCCAGCGCCTGCGAGAGCGTGCTCACGATCTGAATGGCAAACGTGGCGCGTTTCGATACAGCAAGCTTGTCGCGCAATCCAGCCGCTTCGCTAGGATTGGAATCGATCAACAGGACTTGAATGGGGCAAGACATCACGAAGGCACTAGCCTCCTTTACGCTGTCCTACGGATACGTTGCAAGCTAATCGCCGAAATAACGCGTGCGCTCCGGATTTCCGCACGCGACTGCGAACCGGCGTATTAGAAAACATTAATGCGCGCACACAACAACTCCATGGCGCATGCAGGCTCGACAAGTCCTCGCATCGGGAAAATCGTCCGAGCCGTGGCGAAGCTTTAGCAGCTAGGAACCGGGACGGGAGACTTCAGATAGGCGCTTGGTCCGCTGCCGGCCGCCGCGCAAGGTACTATGGCGTGCAACATCGCGAATGGTGTAACCTATTAATTAGGCTCGGATCGCGGGTACTTGCCGGTCTTGATGGGCTAGGCCGATCAGTTTAG
>Ga0210077_1000663_pt1 | contig 11733 bp, 10 predicted proteins | sample RushMan_CattailN_5_FD_185556 | JGI IMG/M metagenome (GOLD analysis project Ga0210077, IMG submission 185556) | Wetland microbial communities from San Francisco Bay, California, USA, that impact long-term carbon sequestration -... | ecosystem: Environmental > Aquatic > Marine > Wetlands ... | reverse complement strand
CGTAGCGCGGATGCCAATCACATCCGATAATCATCTTGTTCGGCTCCTTTCCCGGCTCGCCTTGGTCGTTGCTTTCACTCCCAAGTCTACCGGCCCTAAGGAGCCGACGACGTTATCTAATCAGACCGCCGCTTTTGCCCACGGTTCTTCTTGCAAGCCAAACCGCTCTGGCGTACATTGACGTACTGGCAGAAGACGGAATGGAAGAGGGAACTGGCAGCCGCGGCACAAAGTCCGTGTCGTGCCTTGCCAACGGAAAGCCATGAAGAACCTGATCGAAAAGCTGCTGTCAACCGCGCCGGTTCTGACGGACGGCGCCTGGGGGACGGAATTGCAGGCGCGCGGCCTTGAGCCGGGAAGCTGTCCTGACGCCTGGAACCTGTCCCATCCCGAGCGCGTGGAAGAGGTCGCCCGCGCTTATGCTGAAGCCGGAAGCCAAATTATTCTGACCAACACTTTCGGCGCGAACCGCATCGCGCTGGCTCGCCACGGCCTCGCCGCGCAGGCACAGGAGATCAATCTCGCTGGAGTCGAGATTTCCCGCCGGGCCGCCAGGCACCGCGCACGCGTTTTTGCTTCCATGGGTCCGTGCGGCAAACTGCTGGTTGCGGAAGAAGTCACCGAAAAGGAAATCTCCGAGGCCTTCGAAGAGCAAGCCCGCGCCATGGCCGCCGCGGGCGCGGATGCGATTGTGATCGAAACGATGAGCGACCCTGCCGAAGCCAAACTCGCGGTGGCGGCGGCACGCGCGACAGGCCTGCCGGTGGTTGCCTGCATGACTTTTGATTCCGGCCCCGACCACGATCGCACCATGATGGGCACCACGCCGGAACAGGCAGCGACCGAACTCACCGCCGCTGGCACGGATGTCGTAGGCGCCAACTGCGGCCAAGGCGCGGAAGGCTATGTCGCGATCTGTAAACGCCTGCGCGCCGCCACGAAACTGCCGCTCTGGATCAAACCGAACGCGGGCTTGCCCGAAGTCCTAGACGGACGGCTGCATTACCGCGAAACGCCGCAATCCTTTGCCAGCCACGCCCAGGCTTTGGTTGAGGCCGGAGCAAGCTTTGTGGGCGGATGCTGCGGGACGACGCCGGAGTTCATCCGGACGCTGGCTGCACATGTGGAGTTGCGAAAGCCGCGGAAAGCGCCCATGCGCCTGCGGCTGATCAGTTGCGAAATCTTTTTCCGCGAAATGTGCTCGCTCCTGGCGCGCTCACCGCACACGATTGACGTGGAATTCCTGCCCAAGGGGCTGCACGACATTGGGACCCAGGAGATGCACGCGCGGCTGCAGGCGGCGATCGACCGGATTGATAACAGCCCTTACGACGCCATCCTGCTGGGCTACGGCCTTTGCAACAACGGCGTGGTGGGGCTCACCTCGCGAGACAAACCCCTCGTGGTTCCCCGAGCGCACGATTGCATCACGCTTTTTCTGGGCAGCGGGGCTCGCTACATCGACTACTTTGAGAACCATCCCGGCGTCTACTTTGAGACGACCGGCTGGATTGAGCGCGGCGGGGCGGACGGCGAATTGAGCCAGCTTGCCCTTGGCAAGAAACTGGGATTTTTGCAAACCTATGAGGAAATGGTCGCCCGCTACGGCGAGGACAACGCCCGCTACCTGCAGGAACAGCTCGGCGACCTGACACGGCATTACCGGCAGTTCACCTTTATCGAGATGGGCGTGGAACCCGATGCGACTTTCGAAGAGCGCACGCGCCAGGACGCCGGCAGGCGCGGCTGGGCGTTTGAGAAGATCCAGGGAGATCTGGGCCTGCTCCGGCGCCTGCTGAACGGCCAGTGGAACGAAAATGAGTTCCTGATTGTCCCGCCGGGATTTCAGATCGTCGCAAAATACGACGAAGGCGTTGTCAGCGCCGCGCCTGCGGATCCCGCGGCTTGACCAGCGCTGACAATTCAGCGAGTCTTGCGGCAAAAGAGGAAGAACAGTTATGAACGGGCGTGAACGCATTCTGGCAATGCTCAACGGACAAGCGACAGACCGCTTGCCTTTTATGCCGATCACCATGATGTTCGCTGCCTACCATGCGGGCGTGAAGTACCTGGAGTATGCCACGAACTGCCGCGTGCAGGCCAAGGCCCAACTGAGCGTGGCGGAAGATTACGATTTCGATTACGTGAGCGTGATCTCCGATCCGGGCTGCGAAGCCGCCGATTGCGGCGCTCAAGTCATATACTTTCCCGACCAGCCTCCGGCGCTGGATGAGGCAAACGCCCTGTTGGCGGACAAGCGCCGGCTCAGCACGCTCAAGGCTCCCGAGCCTTCCAGCGGCCGGCGCATGCAGAACCGCCTCGAAGGCGTGGCGCTGCTGAAACAGCGCGTGGGGAAAGAGAAGCTGGTGGAGGGTTGGATAGAAGGGCCCTGCGCGGAAGCGGCCGACCTGCGCGGCATCAACAACCTGATGATGGACTTCTATGACGACCCGGAATTCATTCCGCAGCTTTTTGAATTTGTCATCCATCTGGAGCTGGCGTTTGGCAAGGCCCAGCTTGCCGCGGGCGCGGAACTGATCGGGATCGGTGACGCCGCCGCGTCGCTGGTCGGCCCCAAATTCTACAATCAGTTTGTGTGGCCTTACGAAAAGCGCCTGGTCGACGGATTGCAAGCCGCCGGGGCGCGCACGCGCCTGCACATCTGCGGGAACACGCGGCCGATTCTTGCGGCGATGGGACGGTTGGGCTGCGAGATGGTTGATCTCGATTCGCTCGCTCCCATGGCCGAGGGGCGGCGCGAGATGGGTGGGAAACAGGTTCTGTGCGGCAACATCGATCCCGTGCGCGTACTGCGCGACGGGACGCCAGAGTCGGTGTACGAAGCCGTCGCCGCCTGCCATCACGAGACGGGCGAGCGGTTTATCGTCGGCGCCGGTTGCGAGGTACCGCGCAACACGCCCCCAGCGAACGTGCAGGCGATGGCACGTTACGCGCGCGAACACATGGCTGTCGAAGGACGGACGGTTTGACAGAGGATGAAACATACCGCATTCTGCTTCGCCCAACCGAAGTCGAATTAACAGCTCCGGCGGGCGCCGCCCTGCGCGACCTGCTTTTTGAGCAGGGAGTGGAGTTCCCTTGCGGCGGTCGAGGGCGTTGCCGCGGCTGCCGGGTTCGCGTCCATGCAGGCACAGCGGAAATCAACGACGCGCAGCGCGAGCGGCTTTCGGACGAGGAGTTGAAGGACGGCTGGCGCCTGGCCTGCCAGTGCTCGCTGGTTGACAACATGGTCGTTGAACTTCGCCAGTGGGACGCCGCGATCCTGGCGGACGATTCGCCATTCGCCTTCGAACCCCGGCCGGGCCTCGGCGTGGCCGTCGATCTGGGAACGACCACCCTTGTGGCCCAGTTGGTCAACCTCACCACGGGCCGCGTGCTTGCGGTACGCACGGCGCTCAATGCCCAAGCGCGCTTCGGCGCAGACGTGATGAGCCGAGTCGAATACGCCAACTGCGACGGCCACTTGCCTGACCTCGCGCAGTTGATCCGGCGTCAGATTGCCAGCCTGATCGACCAGTTGGTTTTCTCGGCAAAGGCGACGCGAACGGAGATTCCCGACGTGGTGCTGGTGGGCAACACGGTGATGCACCACCTGTTCTGCGGAATCGACGTCGAGCCTCTTTCGCATTACCCGTTTGAGTCGCCGCAGATCGGTCTTAAGATATTCCGCCCGGGCGACCTGGGCTGGGGCCTGGATCCGGAAGCTACCATCCGTTTTCTGCCCTGCCTCGGCGGCTTTGTGGGCAGCGACGTCCTGGCGGGAGTGCTGGCTACGGGCCTCGGTGAGAGCGAAGAGATCGGCGCGCTTGTTGACCTGGGCACCAACGGCGAAATTGTTGTCGGAAACTCCTCGGTTCTCCTCTGTGCCTCAACGGCTGCGGGTCCGGCGTTTGAGGGCGCGCGAATCACCATGGGCATGCGCGCGGCGACCGGAGCTATCAGCCAGGTGACGGTCGAAGGTCAGCACCTCGTGTGTCACGTGCTGGGAAACGCCCCTCCGAAAGGTCTGTGCGGAAGCGGACTGGTGGACGCGGTGGCCGCGGGACTGGATCTGGAGGTCATTCAGCCTTCCGGACGTTTTGCCAACGGCCGCAAGGAGTGGACACTTGTTCCGCCCGTGGTGCTGACGCAGGGCGACATCCGCGAGTTGCAGCTTGCGAAAGGCGCCATTTCCGCAGGCTTCAGGATCCTCCTCGACCGTCTCGGCGCAGGCATCGGCGATGTGAAAAAGCTTTACCTGGCAGGCGCTTTTGGAAACTACATTTCCCGCTCCAGCGCTCGGCGCATAGGTTTGATCGATTTGCCGATCGAGCAGGTCTCGCCCGCCGGAAACACGTCTTTGCTGGGAGCCAAGCTTGCGCTTTTCAGCATCGATGGCGAAGGCGGTTCCTACACCCCGCTGCGCCAGAAGATCGAGCATGTGGCCTTGAAGGCCGATGCAAAGTTCCAGGAAGTGTTTGTTGACGGGCTTGCTTTTCCGTAACATTCTCAAGTTCGCAGCTAGAAGGAGATCCGTATGGCCTTATTTGAAGAAATGCAGCAAGCCATCATCGACGGGAAAGCGCCGGTGGTGAAAGAGCTGACGCAGAAGGCGCTGAGCGAGGGGGTTAAACCCGCCGACATTTTTCCCAAGGCGATCGTTCCGGCAATGGACGAAGTGGGCCGCCGCATGCGCGACTGCGAATTTTTCATCCCTGAAGTCTTGATTGCGGCTCGGGCTGCACGCGCTGCAACCGACATCCTGCGTCCGTTGCTGGTGAGCGATGAAGCGGCGCGGCCGGCAGGGGCGGTTGTCTGCTGCACCGTCAAGGGCGACCTCCATGACATCGGCAAGAACATCGTAGCCATGATGCTGGAGAGCGCCGGTTTCAGCATCATTGACCTGGGCGCCGACGTTTCGCCGGAGAAGATTGTGCAGGCGGTTCGTGAGCACAACGCGAACCTGGTGGCCCTGTCGGCGCTGCTGACCACCACGATGGTGAACATGAAATCTGTCATCGAGGCCCTGACGGCCGCCGGTTTGCGCGAGCAGGTGAAGGTCATGGTGGGCGGCGCGCCGGTGACCGAAAGCTGGGCGCGCTTGAACCCCCTTGGGTTTGCCGTGAAGATGTTTCCTGCCGTGACACATTCACTTTTTGCCCGCAAGTGTCCAACGCCGTCCTTTGCTGACTGAAGTACAAGAATGGTAGCGTTGTAATCAACCCAGACACGGAGGTTTCACGATGCGGATTGAGCAATGGCAACTGTTCAAGAAGGTTGCGAAATCAGGACAAGCTGACCGCGTGCCCCTTTCGCTCATCATCGACAGTCCCTGGATGCCGGGGTGTCTCGGCATCAATCATCTGGACTACTACTTTGATCCGGAGGTGTGGTTCGATTCAAACCTCAGGATCCTGAAAGAATTTCCGGACGTCATTGTATTTCCTTCCTGGTGGGCGGAATACGGCATGGCCATCGAACCCTCCGCGCTGGGCTGCCGGATTCATTTTGCGCAGGATCAGCCTCCTTCCCAGATCCCGGGTCTCGTCCGCCTGGAAGACCTGGACGAGTTTCAGCCGGTCGATCCCGAAGCGGACGGTCTGATGTGCGCGGCGCTCCACCGATACCGGACGCAGAAGAAGCGCATTTTTGAGGCGGGCTATACCATCCCCGTCGTGACGGCCCGTGGCCCTCTTTGCACCGCTTCGTTTATGCGGGGCGTGACGCCGTTCATGATGGACCTGATCGACAACCCGGACGGGGTCCACAAGCTGCTGGCCTACATCACCGACGTTACGATCCGATGGCTTCGAGCCCAGGCGGAAGCCATCGGCGGCAGCGTTGAAGGCGTGTTCATTCTCGACGACATTCCAGGCTTTCTGTCGCGCCAGCATTATCTGGAATTTGCCCATCCCTACCTCAAGCAGATTTTTGACAGCTTTCCCAAAGCCTGGGTGAAGGTCTACCACAATGACGCCAGCATCGGACCCTTCCTGGAAGATCTGGCCGATGTCGGCTTCGACGTCCTGAACTGGACCTTTAAGCTTGAAGTCGAGGAGGTACGGAAAAGGACGAACGGGAAGATTCGTCTGATGGGCAATATCGCTCCGATGGACATCGGAGTGCGTGGATCTCCCCAGGAGGTGAAGACGGCCACGCTCAATCTGCTGCGCCGGGTCGGCAGAGAAGGGATTATCCTTTCGGTCGGCGGCGGCGTCAGTCCCGGAATGCCCGGAGCGAATATCGCGGCCATGGCGGAGGCGGTAAGGGAGTTCAATTCACAGTAGAAATCCTGAAGTGCGGAACCCGGTATAAATGAGCCAAACCTTAGCCCACTTTATTCATGAATTGAGGACGAAGTGCGTGTATGGCAAGCGTTACATGGGTTACGGGAGTCAGTCGATGGCCGCAGGCCGCGCCACGGCGCACGGAATCCGGACTATAATCGCGCCATGAGGTGCACGAAGACTTTTTTCGCCGCGGCTGCCGTTATTCTCGCCGTTTCCTGTGGGGTGCACGGGCAATCATCTTCACGAGACTCGAAGCCGATCCCTTCCATTGCCTCGCTCATGAAGGAAGTGCTGGCCAATCAGGACCAGGTTGACCGCCTTCGAGAGAATTACTCCTGCACCGACACGCGGACCGTGCGGAAGCTCGACAAGCATGGCCGTGTAAAGAAAACGGAGACCTACGTCTACCAGGTGTCATTTTTCGGCCCACTGGAGGTGGATCGGCTGATTGAAAAAAACGGACGGCCGCTCAGCGCCCGCGCCCAGAAAAAAGAGGATGACCGCGTTGCCAAGGAAATGAAAAAGTATGAAAAGGACCCGGGTGACAATACCGGGGCGGCCGCGAAGCAAAGGCACCGCGCGGCCATCACCATTCAGGACTTTCTCCGCGCCGACCGGTTCACCCATCCTCGCCGCGAAAGCCGCGCGGGCGAGGAACTCATCGTCTTCGATTTTTCGCGCAATCCGAACTACAAGCCCAAAAAGCGAATGGAAAGAGTGGCGCAGGCGCTTGCCGGCACGATCTGGATTGACGAAAAGGCGCACGAAGTGGTGCAGCTTGACGCGCATCTTCAGGACAACGTCAAGGTCGGCGGCGGCCTGGTCGCCTCGCTACACAAAGGCTCGGCGCTTTCGTTTGTGCAGACACTTGTGGACGGGCGGGTCTGGCTGCCCACCTACATTTCCGTCCGCATCAGCGCGCGCGCTCTGCTCTTTCTCGGCTTCAACCTGGACCAGACCGACCGCTACAGCGCTTACCAGAAGTTCCACGTCAACGTGCACTCGACCGTCGCGCGTCCGGCCAAATCACACCGGTAGCTGCGGAATCGCTCAGCAGGTGTTCCTACGCCGTGATGCGTTTGCCGCTTGCGTCCCAGACCGCAGGGCTGTTGCGAAAATAGGAGTAGTTGGCCATGTGGCAGCCAATCGAAGTGTTGTTTCCGAACACCGCATCTTCCACCGAGGGCTGGCGGGTCTTCACGGACTGGAAGAAACGCCACAGGTGCTCCTGGAATTCACTGTAATTGGGCGGGTAGTAGTATGTTTCACTCGTCTCGACCGGCCTGGCGGCTCCCAGCTTCGGATCGTTTTTCTCGTGCCACTGCTTGTCATAGGCGTTCCGCATCTTTTCGGGATAGCTGGACACGTAATAACAGGGGTCGTGATCCTTGCCATCCTGCGGCATCACCTTCATGTGGTCGCCATCGCCGTAGACTTCTATGATCCCTCGTGTGCCGAGGAAGCGGGTCACTTCGTCCTCGTGAGAACATTGTGTCATCAGAATGGCAACGCGCAGGTTCGGATAATCATAGAGCGTGGTCATCACGTCGGGAAAATCGCGCCCGTCTTTCCAGTAGAAAAGCCCGGCTGCGGTCTGGGCCCGCTGAGGCGGCGACGACAAGCCCATCACGTAGTAAATGCCCGTCAGGGAATGGACAAAGAGGTCGCCCGGCAACCCTTCCCCGTAGTCCGTGAAGGCGCGCCAGCGCGCGAAGCGAATGGGATCGAACGGCCGCTTGGGCGCGTCGCCGAGCCAGGTTTCCCAGTCGAGGTTTTCCGGCGAGAGATCAGGCGGAGGCGGGTATACCCAGGCGCCGCAGGGAGAATTGCGGCCAAGGATTGCCTGCGCGTAATGAACCTCGCCGATGGCGCCTTGCTCGATCAGTTCCTTGGCTTTCGCGAAGTTGATGGAACTCCGCCGCTGGCTGCCGATCTGCACGATGCGGTTATTTTTCTTCGCCGCCTCGATAATCTCGAATCCCTCTTCAACTTTGTGCGTCATCGGCTTTTCGCAATAAACGTCTTTGCCGGCGTTGCAGGCATCCACGATGATTTGCTTATGCCAGTGGTCAGGAACGGCCACCACAACGCAGTCGATCCCCTTATTGTCGAGCAATTCGTGATAGTGGCGCGTGGTGGGCACCGTCTTGCCCGTTGCTCCGCTGATGATCTGGTTGGCGAGCGTATGGCGACCGTCATAAAGGTCACACGCAGCCACGCACTCGACGCCCGGCAGCCGCACCGAAGTGTCCAGAACGCCGGAGCCTTCCATCCCAATGCCGATCATGCCAAAGCGGACCCGGCCGCTGGCAGGAACCGATTGTGGCGCCGCGCCCGCCTGGTCGGGATTCAGAAAATAAGGCGGCGCCGCGAGGGCTATGCCTGCTCCCGTCGAGCGGCGCATGAATTCACGGCGAGAAATTCCATCCTTGTCCATACGAACCTCCTCCTGGTCACCAGTTGCATGAAGGCAATTACTTTGTGCCGATTTGACGCGGTTATTCCGCGGGTGTGATCACGATGTTCCGAAAGGCCACGCGTCCTCGTTCGCTGCCTTGAAGATAAATCGGCCCTGGCGCGCCTTCGTTGCTGTCAAGAGCGCCGCCCGTGATGCCCGGAATCTGCCGATGATTGATGACCGTCTGGCCATCGTGAACCACCGTGAGGGTCCGTCCCACCAGCGTGATGTCGTAGGTTTGCCAGACGTTCGGCGTGCGCGGCAGCGGAGGCTCTGGCGCCAGAAAGCCGTAAACCGCACCCATGCGCCGGTTGGGCGGATCTGATGCTGAGTCGGTTTCGATCTGCACTTCGTAGCGGCCCCGCAGATAAACGCCGCTGTTCGCCATGGGCCCGCAGTTGTACTCGACGTGTAGCTTGAAATCCATGAACTTGGGAATCGAAACGATCTCCGAGCCGTTTCCGTCCTTCACCAACGTGCCATTTTCAACTTTCCAAACACTCGCCCGGCTGGGATCGAGGAACCGCCAGCCGGCAAAGTTTTTGCCATCGAACAGGTGGATGGGTTTGCCCCATTTCGGCGCGCTCTTCCGTTCGAGGGCCGGCGCTCTTCGCCCGGTCCACTGCCAGACAACCCCCTTGGGACTTTTTGCTGTACCTACAAGGCGCCCGCCGACCAGCTTCGCCTGCAACACCGTCCCGTCATCGAACCCTACGCCTTTGGGCGCTGTGAACTCAATTTCCCCGTTCCTGAATTCAACCTTCCCCGTTGGAGTCGCATGGGCCCAGAATCCCACCATTAAACATTCCAGCTGGCCGCCCCGCTCGGAGAGGTCAATCCAGGAAGGGCGATTCTGGGTAGGCGTTTTTACCGCCAAATCCCATCGGCCCAGGTAAGGCCCGATCGAGCTGGACTTACTGGAAGAATGACCGGCCTGAGCGTCCGCCCTTTCAGGGAGTAGACACGGGGCCAGTAGCACCGCTAATAAAAGAACAAGACACAGCTTCGCCTGCCTTATCATTTCCACCTCCTCAACCCACAGAAGACTCAAACCGTGCAGCACAGAACCGTTCGGCACTGACCGCCTGGCGGACGACTCTTGTGCGCCAGGCCGTACCCGCCATCAACAATGGAACAGAATTTTCGAAGGCGGGATCTGACGTCGGCCGGCATCCGGCATTGCGGTCTGTGGCCAATCGGAAATATCAGATCCCTCGGCGGCGTCCAATCCATCCTTTTGCGCTTCTTCGTCAGGTGCTGCCGCGGAATCACTCGCCCGGGATTTCCATTTTGCCTTCCCGAGTGCCGAATAGAATACATCCAATCGCTTCTGCTGGTGCTTTTTCTTTCATCCGTCCCTTCCGGAGCGACCCTGGCCGCTCAGGAAGGGGTTGCTCCTGTACATTCCGGGCACGGGGAAAGCAGGAAGCGCCGTATTGCAAAGCGATTTCTGAGGTTTCTCAGGCACGTCCCATCCTTTCTTCAACCAGTTGGCTTGGCTGTCGCCCACCGGGGAAGGCGCGGCCATAACAACAGAAATCCCTCGCCCCACATGCTATCTTGTCAGTGAGGACTGACCATGCCGGACGCCGCCTTCTTCCGCCCAGAGTTGTTCGAGTTCTTACGCCAGCTCAAGCGCCACAACAACCGGGACTGGTTCGCCAGGAACAAGCAGCGATACGAAGATGCCGTCCGCGACCCGGCACTGATGTTCATCGGCAGCTTCGGACCGCACTTGCAAAGGCTCAGCCCGCATTTCGTCGCCGACCCGCGCCCAACCCGCGGCTCACTCTTCCGGATATACCGCGATACCCGGTTCTCGCCGGACAAGCGACCCTTCAAGACGCACGTCGGCATACGTTTCTCCCACGCCAGCGGCAAGGACGCCCATGCGCCTGTGTTCTACCTCCATCTGGAGCCAGACAACTGCTTCGCGGCGGCGGGCGTCTGGCATCCTGACATCAGCGCCCTGACGAAAATCCGGATGGCGATTGTTGCCGAGCCCGGGCAATGGGCGAAAGCCAGGCGGAGACTGGAGCTTGAAGGCGACAGCCTTATGCGGCCGCCGCGAGGATTCGATCCCAATCACCCGTTCATCGAGGACCTCAGGCGGAAGGACTTCGTGGCATCGGCAGGACTCACCGAGGCGCAGGTGTGTGGTCCCAGGCTCGTGCGGGACTCTGTTTCCGCGTGCCGGGCGATGCTGCCGCTGGTCAAGTTCACGACAAGGGCGCTGGAGTTGGAGCCTTAGGTGCTCTCTGTTGTGTGCAGACGGATTGTGGAATCGCTGTTTCCGGGCTTTTCGTCGCGGCATTCAGCTTCGCCAGAAATCCCGATTACATCGGTGGCGGACTAGACGTTAACGTTTTCTCGCAAGACCGCAGTCTGAACCGAGGGTGGTCAGCGCAAGGAAAGATTTATCGAAGAATGGAAGCGTATTGTTTCGATCATCCGGCGACGCTGTGTTTCTCACGACCCATTTATGCCGATGTCACGGGTGTCCCTGCTCCAGATTGTGCATTTAGGCTTGAAGGCGTTGACGCACAATAGAGCTACGACAAGGTCGTCAAGTACCGGAAGGCGTCGGACTTCAAGAAGCAGTGAGGGACGGCAACTTCCGGCGGAAGCAAATACCCCACCGCCCAAGTTGGCCTCGTCGGCACGGCCACAAATCCTTATTCCACGGTAGGAGAGAATCCTAATCGAATGAGAAAGCTCTCCCGCCCTATTGTGACTTCACGGAATTCTCATTGCTGATGCGGTAGCGATAAAGCAGCGCAGCGCGATTGTGGCGAAGATCGAGGCCGGTCGGTTCCTTCGGATACGGCCGGTTGCCCATCAGCCCCTTCCACAGAATGTGGTCATATCGATTGAAGTTGAAGTCGTCTTCCACTCTGAAATCCATGCCTCGCGTCACGGCCGCCCAGTAAGCCGCGTTGTGAGTTGGCTCCAGGGGCTTGAGCTTCGCCACGGAGGCGGGCAGCG
>Ga0210077_1000662_pt1 | contig 11738 bp, 9 predicted proteins | sample RushMan_CattailN_5_FD_185556 | JGI IMG/M metagenome (GOLD analysis project Ga0210077, IMG submission 185556) | Wetland microbial communities from San Francisco Bay, California, USA, that impact long-term carbon sequestration -... | ecosystem: Environmental > Aquatic > Marine > Wetlands ... | reverse complement strand
AACAATTACCCTTACCCGGGGCGAGGTCAGCGGTTTTACGGCCGAATCGGGGTACGGTAACCGGGCATTTATCAAAACGTCTGCCACCATCGCCGGCGGAAACAGCGGCGGGTTGGCAGCCAATCAGGTAGGCGAGATCATCGGCATCCCAACCCAACTGGGCTACGGCGGCAAGGACCAGTACGCAGACTGCCGGCGGCTGGCAGACACCAACGAGGATGGTGTGGTCGATGAGCGCGATAGCTGTATTCCTACGGGCGGGTTCATCAATGCACTGAGGCCGATCAACCTGGCAATCCCCTATATCGAGGCTGCACAGCACGGCGAGGTGAACGTCCTCCCGACGGCTGCTCCTACTCCAGTTGTCGTGCTGCCTACCAGAAGCTCCTCGGAAAAACAGGATACGCTCATTATGCAGGATGATTTCTCCGATCCTTCAAGCGGTTGGTACGAGGGTACTAGTGATGACAGCAGTTACCGCTACCAGGATGGCAGCTACAAAATCGATGTATATCCTGAGGAACGCATTGTCTGGTCGTACCTGGGTGAGGACCTGGGTGATGTCGAGATTTCAATCGACGTATTTATGGAATCGCCTGTCGGCGATAGCGGGCACGGAATACTCTGCCGCTACCAGGATGAAAACAATTTCTACGGGTTTGATGTCACGGAAGATGGATATGTTGCCATCTGGAAGCGTACTCCCAATGACTATGTATTCTTGTATGACTGGCAATATATCAGAGAACTGGAGGGCAAACTGCAAGCCCGGCTGACTGCCATCTGTGACGGGGAATATCTTGCGCTGACGGTGGATGGCGTCCTCCTGGCAGAGGCATACGACAGCGATTATACCTCGGGCGATATTGGCGTGTTCGTCGAAACGTATACCGTCGGAAATGTCAGCGTGGCGTTTGACAATTTCGAGCTGTACCAGCGATAAATTCCCTGCCCAGCCTGCTTTTTCCTTCTACCCCTCAGGCGCATAGCCGGTCTCGCAGAGAGGGTGTTTATCATTTCTACGCTAGTATGACTTTTCCTGATTTCTTTTCAGCTGCTTTAAATTGGAAAAACCTCCATCCAGGTAATACAAGGAACTATTAATCGCCAGTGCTGTTGGCAGGCTTTGCTTTTTTTCTCTCGAACGAAAAATTTCATTGTATTTCTCCAATGAGAAGCACCCTTCGGACAGCTGCCAGGTAATAAATAGCAGCTTTACCAAAAATGCTTGACTTTAACATTAAAATTTGCTAATATAAGAGAAACCGCTCACAAACGAACACTAACAATCATAATCAAACAATCAGTTTCGTACATTATCTATCATGGCAATCAATGATACCTTGTTGAAAGTAGAACGACACCGGCGCATCCGCAGCCTGGTCGAACAGTGGGGACGCGTCACCGTCCAGCAGCTGACTGCGGCGTTCGAGGTCAGTGAGGCTACCATCCGCAGGGACCTGGAAGAGCTGGACGGGCAGGGATGGTTGCGGCGCACGCATGGGGGAGCCGTCCAGGTCGAAAAGGCGGCACGCGAGGCGCCCATCATGCAGCGCATGAACGACCAGCAGGAAGAAAAGCTGCGCATAGGTAAAGCTGCGGCTGGGCTGATCAAGGATGGCGAGACCGTATTCCTGGGAAGCGGCACCACAGTGCTGGAGCTGACTCGCAACTTGCCTGAAAACATTTCGCTGACTGTCATAACCAACTCGCTGCCGGTGGTCAACCAACTTTCCAATCATCACGGCATTGAGCTGATCGTCATAGGCGGTATGCTGCGTCCCAGTGAATTCTCCATGGTGGGGCATATTACCGAGCATGCCGTACGAGAATTCCGCGCGGATCGTGTCTTTATGGGGATGCATGCCGTTGACGTTCGCCACGGCTTTACCAATGACTACTTGCCTGAGACTATGACAGACCGGGCGATCTTGAGTATTGCTCCACAGGTGATAGTGCTTGCAGATCACAGCAAGTTTGGACGCGTCAGTTCAGTTTTTGTGGCGCCGGTAACGGCGGCCGATATTATTTTTACCGGGAGGGAAGTACCTGCAGACGCAGTCGAGGAACTGCGCGAGCTGGGCATCGATGTTCGTTTAGTCTGATAAAGGTGGGGCATGGCACAAGAGATTGCTTTGCGAGATTTTGTTCCGCTATCACAGCTGGTCAGCCAGGTGACACAGGTAAATGATCCGCGCTTCCCAGTGATCGACGCCCACAACCACCTGGGCGAAGACTTTGGTGGGAATTGGGTCGGGAGTCCAGCCAGTGAGTTGCTGGATGTCCTCGACCAATCTGGCGTCAGGGTGCTGGTGGACCTGGATGGGGGGTGGGGGGAGCGCATTTTGGAGCGTCACCTCGATCATTTCAAGCAGGCTGCCCCAGATCGATTCCTGCATTTTGGGGGCGTGGACTGGTCCGCCTGGCCCGAGCAGGGAAATCGTTTTGGTGAATGGGCAGCAGGCAGGCTGCGTGCCCAAGCAGGCCGCGGCGCCCAGGGTCTCAAGATCTGGAAAGGCCTAGGTCTTAACGTGCGTGATCAGCATGGCAAATTGGTTGCCGTCGATGATGCGAGACTGGAGCCCATCTGGCAGGCAACTGCCGAACTGGCCATCCCAGTGCTCGTGCACGTCGCCGATCCGGTAGCCTTTTTCGAGCCGCTGGATGCTTCCAATGAACGCTGGGAGGAACTGCAGGCGCATCCGGACTGGCATTTTCCGTATCCAAATTACCCATGCTTCAACACCATCATCGAGCAGTTTTCCAACCTGGTTCTCAGCCATCCGGCGACCACTTTCATTGGTGCGCATGTTGGTTGCTATGCCGAGAACCTGGCATGGGTCGCCGACCTGTTAGACGCGGCGGATAACCTGTACGTGGATATTGCCGCTCGCATCGGCGAATTGGGTCGACAGCCCTACAGCGCGCGTCGTTTCTTCGAGCACTATGCCGACCGCATCCTGTTCGGGACTGACCTGGCACCCGATGTAGGTATGTACCGGATTTACTACCGCTTCATTGAAAGCGAAGATGAGTATTTCAATTATTCAACATCACCCATCCCGGACCAGGGCCGGTGGTCGATCTATGGACTTCATTTAGCGGAGGATATTTTGCGCAAAGTTTATTATCTGAACGCACAGAGAGCACTTAATCTACCGGGTGAACTACCATGACCGCACCGGGGACACACACTCTTTCCGAGATACTCAGCCAGCCCTCTGTATGGACAGAAACCCTGGATGTTATCGCCGGGTTTCAGGAAGGGCTGAGCAATTTATGGCGTGATTATCCTGTCCAGCGGGTACTTTTTACCGGCTGCGGATCTACATATTACCTTTCGCATACGGCAGCAGCCAAGTTCCAGATGTATACTGGCATTCCAGCTCGTTCTCATCCTGGTTCGGAACTGGTCCTATTCCCGAATCTCATCTATCCCGGAAAATCCCAAGCATCCCTGCTCGTCACAATTTCACGTTCGGGAAAGACCTCGGAGACTCTTGAAGCTGTACCGGTCTTCCGCAGGCGCACAGGCGGCGAAGTGCTTTCAATCACATGTGACAGCCGCAGTCCGCTTGCACTTCAGTCGGACCTGGCTCTTGCGGCGGATGTGGCGCAGGAACAAAGCGTGGCGCAGACGCGTTCCTTTACAACCATGCTCCTGATGGCACAATCGCTGGTTGGTTATTATGCCTACCAAAATGTTGAGAGTGCATTATCAAGGCTGCCAGGGGAAGCCCAAGAACTCCTGGACGACTATCAACCGGCAGCACGCCGGCTGGGAGAGGATAATACCCTCGAACGTTTCTTCTTCCTTGGCAACGGCTTTCTGTATGGGCTGGCCAGCGAAGCCATGCTCAAAATGAAGGAAATGTCTCTCACTCACAGTGAGGTTTACCATACACTCGAATTTCGGCATGGACCCATGTCAATGGTGAATGCAAGGACACTGGTGGTGGGACTGATCTCTGAAAGTGCATATACCCATGAGATGGCGGTTCTGCGGCAGATGCATGAACTCGGTGCGCGAGTGCTGGTCATTACTCCAGTTTTATCGCCTGGAATAACCGATTGGGCTGAAGTGGTGGAGCTGAATGCCTCAGTCCCTGCATGGGCGCGTTCGGTGCTGTACCTGCCGGTGCTGCAACTGATGGCCTATTACCGAGCCATATCCAAGAATCTTGATCCAGATCGTCCTGCCAACCTGGATGCGGTTGTTCATCTGGATGACCTGGTTTCTGACGCAGCTTAAATATGCATGTCTCCGTTAAATTAGGGCGAATTCAATCGTTTTCAGTATCATCAGAAAGGAGAAGAATTGGGTAGAGAAAATAAAGGACTTACTTTCAAGGTTAGCAAACTTCAGGATAAAGAAAGGAGATACCCATGAAAAGCAAAGTATTGTATACGCTCATCACCATGGTGGTTGTTGCCCTGGTGTTGAGCGCCTGCGGCGGAAATGCCCCAGCTTCTGTCAACGAACCAACCGCTGCACAGGGTAGTGAAGCCACCCAGGCTCCAGTTGAAGAAGCGGTCACGCTGCGCATGTGGACGCACAGCAACAGTGCTTTCAATGCTGGTTACGAGAAGCTCATCTCTGCTTATGAAGCTGAGCACACCAATGTCGACATTCAATTGGAGACTTTCGACTATGAGCTTTACCTGCAGACCCTGCAGACTGCCATGCCTGCTGGCGAGGAAGCTGATATCCTCCAACTATTCGGCACCTGGACATCTCAGTATTATGAGCGGCTTGCGCCCCTCCCGGAAAGCGTCATGTCACTGGCAGATGCGCAAAGCACCTTCTACGCCGCACCGATAGGCGGCTTTGAAGTCAATGGTACGCTATATGGACTTCCGCAGGAATTCAACTGCGAATACGGCGGCGTGCTGGTCAATAAAACACTTTTCGAAAAGGCTGGCCTGGCTTTCCCGCCTCAATGGAAGACCATGGACGACGTCCTGGCGGATGCCAAGAAGCTGGTCGAAGTGGATTCGTCGGGCATGATGACCGTGGCAGGCTTTCATTTTACCGCTGCTGATCCGGCATCGTTCTCATTCCTGGCGGGGATCAAGCAACGCGGCGGTGACTACTGGAATGCCGATCAAACCGGTTTTACGTTCAATACTCCAGAAGCAAAAGCTCAGCTGCAGTGGATGGTGGATGCTGTGCAGATGGGTGTAGTTGACCCGGTAGTTTTCAATGACAGCACCAATTTCGTCATTGATGCTTTCTTCCAGGGCACTGTTGGTATCGGCTACATTGGCACCTGGGCGATCGCTGAAGGCCAGGCTAACTTCCCCGATTTCCAGGACGAATGGGATTATATTTATCTGCCGCCCATCCAGGGCGATCCCGTTTTTGTGGCTGATTCAGGTTGGGGACTCACCGTTTCACCCAACAGCCAGCACCAGGATGTCGCCTGGGATTTTGTCAAATTCGTGACCACCGATCCTGCCAATGCCACCCTATTCAACATTGACAGCGGCACCATCCCGGCCATACCTGTGGTAGCAAAGTCCTCAGAGATAGCCAGCACGATGCCGTGGGTAGCCAAGGCATTGGACACCCTACCTTATGGGCAGTACCTGGGGAATATGCCCGATCGAGACCTGGTGGTATACGAAATCATCTACCCTCACCTGCTGAATGCCATGCAGGGTGTGGAAACGGTAGACGAGGCTCTGCAGGCCATCGATACCGAGGCTAATTCCACCTTCGAATAGCTTTTGGCAAGGAGGGACGCAGCACATGCGTCCCTCCTTAAGCTTTTGTAAAAACTTACTGGCAGAAAGATGGAGGCATGGTATGCTGAGAATATTTCGAAAACGTGAAAAGAGATCAGGTGGGGGGTTGGCAGCCGCCAAGGGTCGCTTTGTACTCAGTGTGACCATCCCGCTGCTGTTATACGAGTCCCTGGGCATATTCGTCCTGGCCTGGGCATTCATCCTCATGTTCTACAATTACAGCTCAGGCCGCCTGGGAGGACCAATCCTGGGGTTGGGGGGCAGCAATCCCTTTGTGGGCATACAGAACTTCATCCAAATGATCAAGGGCACCTCGGTGCAGGCCAACCTGTTCCGCACCAGTCTCAAGAATACCTTGATCTTCGCTTTTGCAGTCCTGCCATTGAACCTGGTTATTACACTGCCGCTGGCCTACCTGCTCGAATCCATCGGTGAGCGCTTCAAGGTTCTTTACCGCACCATTTACTTTATGCCCGTGCTGACCTCTTCCGTGGGTGTGGCCCTGATCTGGATGAGCATGTACGACCCACAGGGCGGTTGGATCAATGCCATCATCCGCTTTTTTGGCGGCCAACCGGTAGCCTGGCTCTCTGATCCACGGGCTGGCTTCCTGGGCATTTCGGTCGCCATGTGGGCGGTGATCCTGGCATACCTATGGCAGGATTACGGCTACAACATGGTTATTTTCATTGCTGCACTGCAGGCCATCCCCCAGGGGCTGAAAGACGCTGCCTTGATCGACGGCGCTACTCCATGGAAAGTATTTACCAAGATCACCATCCAACTCATACGTCCTACACTCCTTTTTGTGTGTGTGATGACCATGCTTTCCTCTTTCCAGGTGTTCGATATCATCCAGGTAATGACCAACGGGGACCCTGGCAACAGGACTCAGGTCCTTATGCTGGACATATACAAGAATGCATTCCGCTACCAGCGCCTGGGCTGGGCAGCAGCCGAATCGTTTGTGCTATTCCTGATTGTGATGGTTGTCACATTGATCCAAATGCGACTGCTGCGAACCGAATGGGAGTATTAAGATGACTTCCCGAGCCATTACCGAAACAAGCACTGTGCAGGTACCCTTGCCAGCCCGTCGACCACTCCGCAGGGCAAAGATCTGGCGAAGCCTACCGTTGTATCTCTTGCTGACACTGGGGCTTTCCTTCACCCTGCTTCCATTCTTAATGATGATTTTGAGCTCCTTCAAAACCAACGTCGAAGTGCTGCAGGTGCCGCCCACCTTCCTGCCAGACAATCCCACACTGGAAAACTATCGCAAGATATTCAATGATCCCAGCCTGCCGCTGCTGCGTTTTTATGGCAACAGCGCCTTTGTGGCTTTTTTCAATGTAGGAACGACACTGTTTACCAGCGCGTTGATCGGCTATCTATTTGCAAAATTCCAGTTCAAAGGCAAGCGCATCCTCTTTGGCTGGTTCCTCACGACCATGATGATCCCTACACAGATCACCATGATCCCCAGTTACCTCATCCTCACCCGGCTCAAACTGATCAATTCGCTGTGGGGGCTGGTGATTTTCAGCGCGGTGGATGCTTTTGGCATCTTCATGCTACGCCAATTCTGCGAGTCACTGCCGGGCGAACTGCTTGATGCAGCCCGCATTGATGGCGCTTCTGAATGGCAGATATTCCTCCGCATCGTCTTGCCCCAGCTCAGTGCGCCGCTGGCGACACTGGGAATTCTTGGCTTCATGGGCAACTGGAATGCCTACCTGTGGCCCATGATCGTCCTGCAGAAGATAGAAGTGCGGACACTGCCGATCATTCTCACCTGGTTCAACTCTACCCACACCGGGCAGGGTGGCCTGGTGATGGCAGCCACCGTACTCATCATGCTGCCCATCCTGCTGGTGCTGGTTTACTTCCAGCGCTGGATCGTGAAGGGCTTTACGATGACTGGCTTCAAATAACCTTCTGTACGTGGATTGTCGATGCAAGTGAGCTCACTGGTAAATCAATCATGAAAATGCCAACACAAAATCGTCTCCTGGTGTGCTTCCTGATTGCAATTCTACTTTCCTTTGCCTTCCTATTGGCTGCCTGTCAGCCCGAGGAATTGGATGAAGAAGCAATGCCATATCTTCCTGAAGCCACGGAAACGACGGCTGTGTCCTTCCAGGAGCCCGATTGGCTGGCTGTGAATGATTTCCTTTACCAGCTACAGCATGCAGACCGGGAACGCATCGGGAAAACTGCCTTCGACCTGGTGGTGGTCAGCATCGCCACTGCCGGTAACTCTACCACTGTCATCCCGGCGCTCAAGGACAGTCCGGGCGGTCCAAAGATCATCCTGTGCTACATGAGCATCGGTCAGGCTGAGGATTATCGCTGGTACTGGCAGCCCGAATGGCCTCAAAACCCACCGGAATGGCTGGATAAAGGCGACACCGAATGGGCCGGCGACTACTGGGTGAAATACTGGCAGCCGGAGTGGCAGCGCATCATTTACGGCACGCCAGAAAGCTACCTGGATCAAATCATCGCACTGGGATTCGACGGCGTGTACCTGGACCGCGTGGATGCCTACGAGTATTACCAGGAGCAGGGGCGTGAGACGGCTGCGCGTGACATGGTCGACTTCATCCTGGCTTTCACCGATTATGCTCGCAGTATAAAACCGGGCTTTGGGGTCTTTCCACAGAACGCTGAGGACCTGGGGGTTCAGTTCCCTGACTATTTGCAGGCCATGTCGGGCATCGGTGTGGAAGACCTGTATTATGGCTACCCGCGTGAACACGAACCCAGCCCGCCCGAGTGGACCGCAGCGCGCGAAGCCATCCTTGATCAGTGGGTGGCAGCCGGCAAACTGGTACTCTCGATCGATTACAGCGGGCGTTCAGAGCAGATCGCCGCTGCGTATAGTCGTTCCATAACACACGGTTATGTGGAATATGTGACCGACCGTGCGCTGGGACGGCTGCGCATCAACCCCGGCTTTGAGCCGGATAAAGATCCATCCCAATGGGCCTTGCCATGAGCAGGAGTAAAAAATAATTGTTACCATGTTCAGGGGATGACAGAGCAAAAAGGTATTATGAATCATCTCATCAAGTTAACTTGAATAGGTAGAAATACCATAACTCTCGCATGTATACAAAGGAGCACATATGACCAAAATTACATTTATTGGCGCCGGCAGCCTCGGATTCACACGCGAGCTCGTGCGTGACATCCTCACTTTTCCACTCCTCCAGGATGCCACGCTGAGTCTCATGGACATCGATGCCGAGCGCCTGGATTTTTCAAAAAGAGCTGTCGAGAAGATCATCCGTATGGGCGGATACCCTGCCCGCGTCGAAGCCACCCTTGACCGCTGCCAGGCGCTGGAAGGCGCCGACGTGGTGCTGACCACCATCCTGGTGGGCTCGACGGATATCTGGCGGCATGACATTGAGATCCCCAAGAAGTATGGGGTGGACACCAATATTGGTGATACGCGCGGCCCTTCGGGTATTTTCCGCTTTTTGCGCACTATACCGATCATGCTCGACATCATCCGGGATATGGAGCGCTGCTGTCCGGATGCCGTCCTGCTCAACTACACCAACCCCATGGCCATGCTGTGCAGCGCTCTGCAGCGCAGTACGTCCATCCCGGTGACAGGCCTGTGCCACAGCGTGCAGGGTACGGCTGAGATGCTGGCAGGCTGGATCGGTGCGCCAATCGACGAAATCACCTATACCTGCGCCGGTATCAACCACCAGGCCTGGTACCTGGATTACAGGTGGAATGGGCAGGATGCTTATCCGCTCATCCGTAAAGCGGTGACCGAGCGACCTGAAATATATAATGAAGAGATCGTGCGCAACGAGATGTTCCTGCATCTCGACTACTACGTCACCGAATCGAGCGGACACAACTCTGAGTACAACTGGTGGTTCCGCAAACGCCCTGACCTGATCGAGAAATATTGTATCCACGGAACGGGTTGGAACCCGGGCGAGTACGCCTACATCCTCAAAGAATACCAGGCCAACGAAACTGGCTGGAAAGACGAAGCACGCGCATGGTTCGCCGAAGAAACGCCTATCAGCCTGGAACGCGGTGAGGAGTACGCTGCCTACATCATCAATGCCCTGATGGGGGGCGAGATGTATAAGTTCAACGGCAACGTGCCCAATGACAACCTTGTTACCAACCTGCCGCAATGCGCCTGCGTGGAAGTGCCCGTGCTGGTGGATAAAGCGGGCTTTCATCCCATGCATGTTGGCGATCTGCCCGTACAGTGTGCCATGCTGACCGATCTCAACGCCACCATCGAAGACACTGCGGTGCGCGCCGGTCTCACTGGCGATCCACGCCTGGTTTACTATGCCATCGCTCACGATCCGCTCACCGCGGCCGTGCTCTCCCTGGCGGAGATCAAGGCCATGGTGAATGAGATGTTGGCCCAAAACGCAGAGCATTTACCGCAGTTCAAGCAAACCAGGGTCTTGTAGCGTAAAAGAAACATCTGGTTGTTCTCATCACATGATTTGATTATTGTGGGATTGGATATGCCTGAAAAATTGACACCACAGGACGACCATGCTCGTGCGAATTTTTGGCAGCCAAGACCGGGGATCACATGGCAGTGGCAGTTAACTGACCCCCCGGTGGATACCAGCCTGCAAGCAGACGTCTACGATATTGATATTTTCGAGAATGATCGGGTGATTGTAAGGCTGCTGCATGAGCGTGGCTGCAGGGTAATCGGATACACCAGCGTTGGCTCGCTGGAGAACTGGCGCCCGGATGCCGGGCGCTTTCCTCCAGAAGTCATTGGAAAGGATTACGAAGGTTGGCCGGGGGAAAGATGGCTGGATATTCGCCATCTCGACCTGCTCGCGCCGCTCATGCGCGCCCGCCTTGATTTGTGCGCGCAAAAGGGCTTTGATGCGCTCGAGCCCGATAACATCGATATTCATAACAGCGATACGGGTTTTCCGCTCACCTTTGAGGATCAGTTGCAGTATGCCAGGTGGCTGGCAGAAGAAGCCCACTCCAGGGGCCTCTCCATTGGACTGAAGAACGCTCCTGACCAGGTTGCGGACCTGCTGCCTTACTTCGATTTCGCTATTGTGGAAGATTGCTTCTTCGAAGGCTGGCAGCGTTCGATGCTGCCTTTTATCGAAGCCGGTAAGGCAGTTTTGGCTGCGGAATACACCGATACCGGCGTGGATTTTGAGCGCGCCTGTCAGCTCGCCAAAGAATTGAATTTCAGTGTGATTCTGAAGAACCGCAACCTGGATGCCTGGTGCGCTTTGTGTTCTGATTCTCCATGAAAAATAGTTCCAGGCCTTCCATTAGTAACTTGACCCGCCTGGATGCAATCCTGTCACTGGCATGTTTTGCCGTTGGGCTGGGACTTTATGTGCGCACGCTTGCACCAGGACTGCTCAGCGATGATAGCGCTGAATTTCAGACCCTGGCCTATACTCTTGGCATGACTCATCCCACGGGTTACCCGGTGTACCTGCTGCTGGCCAAACTGTTCACCATCCTCGTCCCCGTCAGGGATATTGCTTACCGTGTCAACCTTCTCTCAGAGGTTTATGCTGCCCTGACACTCGCCCTGGTTTACCTGGTGGGGCACTTATTATCAGGCTGGCGGCTGGCATCCCTGGCTGGCGTCCTGGTCCTGGCCACGCAGCCGCTTTTCTGGTCGCAAGCGGTCATTGCCGAGCTGTACACAGCTGCCACATTTTTCATTATTGCGGTTCTCCTGCTTGTGATACTCTGGCGGAAGAGTGGGAATGCAAGATTCTTGTTTGCAGCCGGTTTGATGGGCGGACTCAGCCTGGCGGTGCACAGCACGGTTGCCCTCATGGCGCCTGCGGTCACCATCTACGTGCTCCTGGTTAATCGCCACAGGCGTGTATGGCTGGCTGCGCTGGGCGGTGCTTTCCTGGGTGTACTGGCTTCTCTGTCTGCTTTCCTCATCCTCGATGGGATCAATGCCTCCTCAAGCTACTTCAACAGCGTGG
>Ga0210077_1000661_pt1 | contig 11751 bp, 11 predicted proteins | sample RushMan_CattailN_5_FD_185556 | JGI IMG/M metagenome (GOLD analysis project Ga0210077, IMG submission 185556) | Wetland microbial communities from San Francisco Bay, California, USA, that impact long-term carbon sequestration -... | ecosystem: Environmental > Aquatic > Marine > Wetlands ... | reverse complement strand
CCCCTACCTGATCACCGGGGCTATCACCGCCAGCGGGGGCGCCTGGAATGCCAGCATCGTCGCCGAATACCAGATTTTCGCCGGAAAAACGCTGCAGGTCACGGGAGTAGGCGCGCTGATCTCCCAGGCCGCGGCTGCTGGTGATTATCCCCTCTTGATGGCGTCGACCCTGAGCATGGTGATTATTGTGATCCTGGTCAACCGCCTGTTCTGGCGGCGGCTTTATACACTTGCCGAAGACAAATACCGCATGGAGTGAACGATGAACGCAACTCCCCTTCTCCAGCTGCAGCACATATATCAGACTTATACCAGTGGTAAGCGCCGCTTTACCGCGGTGCAGGATATCAACCTGAGCATGCACGAAGGCGAATTTGTTGCCTTACTGGGTCCTTCAGGATGCGGGAAAAGCACTTTACTGCGTATCATCGCTGGTTTACAGCCACCTTCAGAAGGACACGTGCTTTATCGGGGCGAAGAATTGACCGGGTTGAACACGCATACTTCGATTGTTTTTCAAACCTTTGCCCTTTTTCCCTGGCTTAATGTGCTCGAAAACGTGGAACTCGCATTACAGGTAAAAGGCATCCCAAAGGAAATTGCCCTCTCACGCGCGGTAGATTTGCTCGACCGGGTTGGGTTGGACGGCTTCGAAAGTGCCTATCCTCGTGAGCTATCCGGCGGGATGCGGCAGAAAGTGGGTTTTGCGCGTGCCATGGCAGTAGAGCCTGAACTGCTGTGCCTGGATGAGCCCTTTTCCGCACTGGACGTGCTCAGCGCAGAGTCGCTGCGCGGCGAGCTGATGGAACTGTGGCTGGCAGGCAATATCCCCACACACACGATCCTGATGGTCAGCCACAATATCGAAGAAGCCATATTTATGGCTAACCGCATCATAGTCATGGATAAAGAACCCGGGCGGGTGGTGACGCAGGTGGAGGTCCATCTGGAGCACCCACGCCAGCGTAAATCGCCAGAATTCGAAACCCTCATCGACCAGGTGTATGCCGCGCTGGCTGGTCAGACGCGCACCGAACAGGAAGAATTGGGCTCTGCTCCGGGTGAGCCAGGGACCACACGCAGGCTTCCAAGAGTTGCCATCAGCGACCTGTCGGGGCTATTGGAAAACCTGGCAGAAACCGAGAATACCAAATATGACATCTATCTGCTGGAGGATCGGCTAGGGGTTGATTCTGACTATCTATTGCGGCTGGTCGAGACTGCAGAACTGCTGGGCTTCGCCACGGTGGCAAAAGGCGACCTGACACTCACACCCCTGGGACAGACCTTCGCCGACGCCAGCATCCTGGCACGCAAGGAAATCTTTGCCACTCGCATCCGCCGACTGCCAATCATCCGCTGGCTGACCAACCTGCTTCAGGCTGCCGACCAGCAGCGCCTCAGACGTGAAGTGATCCTGGCTGCATTGAGCCTCGATTTTCCACCCGAGGAAGCCGAGCAGCAGTTCAACACCATGATCGGATGGGGACGGTATGCGGAGATCTTGACCTACGACGACGATGAAGAAACCATCTACCTGGAACCCCGGCATGGATGAAAAAAGTGAGAAAACTTGAACCCAACCCACAGATTGCTTCATCCACCCGGAAATAGCCTACGGCGGCATATATCTTGCTACAAAACTACGCACAGCTGCATTTCTGAAATGCGGCAACGGGAAGCTATTTCTTGCTGTTGAATAACCACTGGAAGATTCGTTTTCAGGAGGTAAGCCATGAAGCCGTTTCGTAAAAATGTTGCCATCGCCATCGATGGAGGTGGAATCCGGGGCGTAATCATCACACGCGCCCTGATGCATCTTGAAGAGGCTCTCAGCCTGCCGGTACACCACATTTTCCGCCTGACCGCCGGCACCTCCACTGGCTCCATCATCTCGGCTGGCATTGCCAATGGCATGACCGCCCAGGAAATGTTTCAGCTTTACGTGGATGTGGGCCCGGACGTTTTCCATAAAACCCTGCGCAGCTACCTGTGGCCGCTCACCCGCTACCGCTACTCCAATAAGCCCTTCACTGCCGCCCTTAAAGCTCATTTTGGAGATCGCCTGATGGGGGACTTCTGGAATGACAAACCGGCAACCGATGTCGTCATCACCACCTATGATCTCAAGGAAAACCGGGACCGCTTTATCAAACCATGGAAGCCTGAATACAAGGATTGGCCGGTGTACAAGGCTGTGCTGGCTTCCAGCAGTGTACCCACATACTTCCCGGTGGTGGATGGACGCTACGTGGATGGCGGAGTGGGATCGTACGCCAACCCCTGCTACCTGGCTGCCTATGAAGCCCAGTTCTACCTGGGGTGGGACCCGGCTGAGACCACGCTGATCAGCCTGGGTACCGGACGCGGTCCATACAGCTTCGACCCGCGCAAGGCCAACCGCCTGTGGGCATGGCAGTGGCTTTCACCGGTGTTGGATGCCTTCCTGCAGTCGGCGGCAGACCAGCAGGTGCACCTGGTCAATTCACTTTTCAGCCAGTTGGACTTCCGGCGTTTCCAGGTAAACCTCGCCCAACCCATCGGCATGGATGATGTGTCCATGATCCCGCGCCTGACCGTTTATGGAGACGAACTGGGCCGCATGATCCTCAATGACCAGATCGACAGCGCCCAGGCAATCAGTCCAACGCGTGTGGACACCAGTGGTAAAGGTCTGTAAAACCTCGAAGGTCAATTTCATATCTATTTAATACAATTATGATATTTTTAGACATAATTGATACAATAGATCCAACTTATCATGGGGATGCATCCGGATTCAAAATTTTTTTTGATTAACATTTTTTTTGACAGGGAGGCCATAATGTCTCAATTCAAGCTATCGGCGAAATCCATTCCAATCCTGATCCTGGTAATCGTGCTGCAAGCCTGCGCGCCTATACAGGCGGTAAAAGCCACTGACACGCCTGTACCTGCTCAGGAGCCTTCGGCTATGCCAATGCCATCAGCCACACCCCTTCCCGCTGCCACCGAAACACCCCAGGCCTCCCCAACACCCGACCCGCTCTCACTGTGCCCACAACCCTCACAGGATGCCAGTCTGTATTACAGCGAGGAAAACGGCTTTTGCTTCCTCTATCCTACTTATTTCAACCTGAATCCTGACAGCGAACGTCCCGATGAAGCCATCTGGCTATTGGGACCATTACAGACGCCCGGGAGCCAGGAAAGCTTGCGGGTTTACCTGGTTGTTGCCAATAATGGCCCATCCGAAGAGTTGGGCAGCGCTGGCTATGCCAGCCGCTGGCAGGAGCTTTACCAGGGCAGTGTAAGCCAGTCAGGTGAGCAAGCTACCATCGGCGGAAAGCCAGCCGTGGTTTTGAGTGATCTTCCTGCTTTTTCTCCTGAGCAGAGTGCTTTTATCGTTGCCAACGGTTTCAAGTACCGCATCACGCTTTCGCCTCAGGAAGCGGATGTACCCGAGCTAGCCGAACACATCCGCCTGGTATGGGAAACGGTTACCAATTCGATCGTATTTTTCCCACCCAACGACCAACGCAAGTACGTCAGCGCCTCTGAGGTCTGCCCCACCAATACATCAGAAACACGCATGTTCGCGCGCCTGATAGAAGGCTACTGCCTGCTTTACCCGATGGGATTCGAACCAGCAGTTGACTTCCCCGGCCAGTTTACCGGTGGGCCGGTCTTGTTCAATGATCCTGATTTTGGCGATGTACGTGTCTCCCTTACAGTGGGTACTTTTGGTTCTCTTCCCGGTCAAACCCCATTGGAGGTAATCCAGCCGCGCCTGGAATTCATCGATCAATCATCTGTCCAGGAAATAACCATCGGCGGGCAGCCAGCTGTCACCTTCATCGACCCACGCGGTCCGTGGGCATCACGCCAGGCACTTATCATGTACGGCTCATTCGCCTATACGATACTAGCTCAGCCGTGGGAACCTGACAGCCACCCCGAGGGTCTCCCTTACCTAGAAAATATCTGGAATACGGCTACTGCGAGCATACGCTTTTTTGATAAGTGGCGTTAGGCAAATACAGAAAGCCAATTTTGGGGTGGGTAGGGCTGTACGCGTAATTGCCTATGCCAGAACGGGTAGAATAGCGCTTTGTCACTGGTATTGATGTGCTTAAAATGATAACAATGAGGTTGAAAGCTGATAAGGACGGGGAAAAAAGGCAGCCTGTTTGACCTCAGGAAATGGGACAGGAAAGTCCGAGGGCGTGAAACAAGAAAGCCTCACTAAAGCGCCTGAGGACAATGGATACAGGAGTGGAATACTGGAAGGCAAGTCGATCACGGCCTCCAGGAGTGAAAATGGATACGTTTGAGAGTGATCGGGGGGACAGACTGAACATATGGGTTTGAAAGCCCCGCTGCAAAAGGCGGGGCTTTCTATTACTAATTTCACCGAATTATGCAATTCAGCACTTACTGGATATCTGTAAAATGCTCACCGCCCATTTCCAGCAGCACGCCAACACCTTCATTTATTGCATTCTGATAAATAAATGATGCTGCCGCAAGATCTTCAACCGCCAACCCCAGGGATTTAAAAAGTGTGATCTCTTCTGCCGATGTCCTGCCTTTTTTCTTACCCAGCAGAATCTCACCAATTTCCGCCTGGATGAAGCTTTCATCCACGGCACCCTCCTGCAATGGATACAGGAAATCACCGGCCTCATGGGCAGCCGACTCCCTGCGGTCGACAAAAAGATGTGAGACCAACACTGCCCGGGTGTCCAACTCGCGGGCATATGGCACGCTTGAACCGACTGCATTGATGTGTGCACCGCGTTCAATCCACTCCCCCTTCAACACGGGCTCGTTTGCCGAAGTCACCGTGCAGATCAGGTCGGCCCCAACCACCGCTGCACGGGCGCTATTTACTGCTTCTATATTTACCCCCCAGCGTTTGGATTCACGTTGGGCGAACGCCTGGGCGTGCGACAGCGAACGGCTCCACACACGTACCCTGCGTATTTTACGCACCAGCAGCATCGCTTGCAGGTGACCGCTGGCCTGGGTGCCAGAACCCAGGATAGCCAGGTCGCCGGTATCAGATCGCGCCAGGAGACGGGTGGCAACTGCGGAGACAGCCGCAGTACGGATGGCGGTGATCGAGGTTGCATCGATTACAGCCTGAAGGCTGCCATGCTGTGCTTCGAACAAGAGCACCACACCCTGGTGAGCATCAAGCTGCGTCCCGTGGTTGCCTGGAAACACACTGATTGCCTTCACACCCGCAGCATGGATGGACTTCATATAGGACGGCATAAGCGCCAGCAAGTTGCCCCCCGGCAGCGGCATACTGGTGCGCAGCGGTAAGATCGCTTCTCCAAGTGAAAGCGCTTTGAGTGCATCCTCCATGACGGCTATGCAATCCCGCATGGAAAGCAACCGGGGGACTTCCTTCTGGTTTATGAAAATGGTCTTCAAATCGCACACTCCCTTAAGCCTCGAGTTCAATCGGGCTGAATAACCGGGATTCGCTGAATCCGTGGATCGGTAAACAGGTCGAGCTCATCACGGCTGGAGCTCGAAAACTCGGAAAAGATGGCACCATCATCACCTGCCTGGAACCAGTGAAGCTGACCCGGTAAAATCGTAGACTGGTCACCGGGATTGAGCTCGATCTCATGGAAAACGGTGTAATACCCCTGGTCACCTTCCGGCAGCTGAGCCCTGATATTTGGAGTGTGCTCACCGGCGATATACAACCACACCTTACCCCAGCGGCAGCGAAAGGTCTCCATCTTTCCCGGCTGATCGCCAATCGTCGGGTGGCGGTGCTCGGGACAGGTCTGCCTGGGGAACATAACCAGTTCCTTGGCGCAATAACGATCGGTATTGATGTAAGTTACAACCTGGAGGCCTGACTTTTGCAGGTCCCCCAGGCCGAGGTCGGCTACCTCAATTTCCAGGCGCTCCTTATCGGCCAGCACAATACCAGCCCTGTCCAGCATGGCCGCGGCACGTTCCTGCGCCTCAAGCATCTTCCGACGAGTCAACATGGTGCAAACCTCCTGGTAGATGGATAGATGAAGTGCGTTTTTTCCAGCTTGAGAGCCTGGCTGATCTTTATTCTAAATCCAATTGAGCAATCGTCGCAGTGAGAATGCTGGCTGATTCCTGCAGCCCGGCAATTTCTTGGGGCGATAATCCCAGGCGCACCACGCGTTCCACGCCGCCCACGTCAATGACTGTGGGAAGGCTTAAGTAAATATCATGGATGCCATAATAATCATCAATCAGGCTGGAAACCGAAAGAACTGTAGCCTGATCGCGCAATATCGCTTCAACAATGCGCAGCAATCCACCGGCGATGGCGTAATATGTGGCACCTTTGCGGTCTATTATCTGGTAGGCGGCATCACGTGTGCTGGTGAAGATGGCATTGAGTACATTTTCATCACAATGATAGCCGTTGATGGCGCAAAAATCAGGAATGCGCATGCCGGCAATATTTGCCAGCGACCAGACTGGCACTTCACTGTCTCCATGCTCGCCGATGATATAAGCATGCACGCTGCGCGGGTCCACGCCGAAGCGCTGGCTGATCAAGTACCGAAAGCGAGCCGTATCCAGGATGGTGCCCGACCCAATCACGCGGGAAGCCGGTAAGCCCGAAATTTTATAAGCTGCATAGCTGAGCACATCCACCGGGTTTGTCGCTACTAACAGGATGCCCGCCGGGTTGTGTTTTATCACTTCAGGAACAATTTGCTTGAAAATCTGCGTGTTGCGCTGAACGAGATCGAGGCGGGTTTCACCCGGCCGTTGGGCGCTGCCAGCGGTGATGACCGTCACAGCAGCCTGATGACAGTCCTCGTAACTACCGGCCCAGATGCGCGCGGCGTGCAGAAGCGGGGCAGCATGGTTCAAGTCCATGGCTTCGCCCTCCGCCCTGGCCTGATCGCGGTCGATCAGGACAATTTCACTGGCCAGTCCACTCATTAACAGGGTATACGCGAAGGTAGCGCCCACATTGCCAGCACCTACAATAGCAACTTTGTTGGGGCGATGCTGTTCTTGCATCACATAGCTCCTCTTTCTTATCCGCTGATCGCCTGACAACCAGCTGCCGGCATCAATTACGTATGCGGTCACCACCTCCGTACAGCAGTTCATGAAGCATGGGAACATTCCCGGGATGCTTCTTTGAGCTTTCCATCCTGTCTATTTCCGTACGGATAAATTGAATGAAATCATGGACATGCGGCATGTTCTTGCTCGAGTGATCTTTATACTTCTCCTGCAGTGTCTTCAGGCAGGAGATATAAAGGTGCAGCGGATGTGCACCTGCCAGGTTCTCCTGCAGGGCGCGATGCGAGATTCCATCCGCAAAATTATGCGTCTTCAAAAGGATCATCACCTGGTCAGCAAGCAGCGTGTGAACGGTATTTATATCCTCCTTGAGAAGGAAGATGGGCGCAGGCGATTCATGCAAACCTGTCAGGTACTGGTCATGGTTATCAATATGCAGATCCCCGCCGAAAGTAAAAAGAACCACCTTTTGACCGTCACTGGAGCCTATCTCAACGCGCCCCAGGGTTACACGATAATCCGCCTGATGCGTCCAGGGGTGAACAATTTTGATCGTTTCAGGCACTCTCTCACTGGAAATTACATTCAGTGCAACGTGCTGGGTAGAAAAAGCGCCTCTTTCGATGTCTTGATGTATCATGAATTCCAGGGCTGCCGATGCCCCGCTTTCAAAGTTATTTTGCGGATGCAGGAGATATCCATGCCGCTTGAGTTGATCATTTCCGCCTGACATAAACTACCTATAATAAAAGCCTTACCCGGAGGGCTTCAACCCTGGATTGATAACCAGAAATAAAAACTGCAGGGCTGATTCTAACTGCAGTAAAAGTTGCTGCGTGCGGTCAAGCGACTGACGTGCTTGCTGCTGGTTGACTGCTGGCCCAGGCCAGGTCAGCCCGGTCAGGGTTGACAAAATGAGCCTGCTCCACTTTTCTGCGCTCATATTCTATGCGCGCTTTCAGGTCTTTGCGCTCGGCAATCAGCTGCTTTTGTACCTGGTTTGTATCGATTGTTGTTTCTTCCATTGTCCCTGCCTCTCCCAGGGCATGATGAACTTCAGGAGCGAATCATATGACAACCGAGCTCAACAATAAGCCTGATGGATGTTTCTATGGGGGCTACCCTTCCAGTTCATCGCGTAGATGTGTGCGTACACCCGCTTTGCGTAAGCGCCGCATGGCCTGCGATTCGATCTGGCGTACACGCTCCCGTGAGATGCCCATACGTTCACCAATTTCCTGTAAGGAGTGCACTTCACCATCCAACAATCCATACCGCATGGCCAAAAGGCGTGCTTCGCGCGCCGGTAACGTCTTCAACAGGTCATTCAATTGACGCCTGAGCAGAGCCTGTGAAGCTACCTCCTCCGGCGTGGGCGAATCATCATCCTCGACGAAATCCGCCAGTGTGCGGTCATCGTCTGTCTGGGTGGGTGTATCCAGTGATACCGTACGTTGTGAAGCCTTTGCCATCTGCTCAACCTGGTCTGGAGTTGTCTCCAATGCATCCGCAAGCTCCTCATCGCTGGGTTCGCGCCCAAGCTCTTGTTTGAGCTGCTGACGTGTGCGGTACATCCTTGAAATCTTGTCACCCATATGAACTGGCAGACGGATGGTGCGACCATGATAGGCAATTGCCCTGGTTATCGCCTGGCGAATCCAATACGTGGCAAACGTGCTGAACTTGAAGCCACGCCGGTAATCGAACTTCTTGACAGCACGCATCAAACCAATATTGCCTTCCTGGACCAGGTCCAAAAAGGTCATGCCCCTACCAATATACTTTTTAGCGATGCTGACCACCAACCGGGAATTGGAGACAATCAACCTTTCCCTTGCGTTTGTTCCATCCTCAATCAGCTTACGCAGCTCTTCGCGACGTTTGCTGCTGACTTTAACGCGCGCCATTTCCTGGCTGGCAGAACGTCCCAGTTCAATACGCTTGGATAACTCGACCTCTTCTTCCCTTGAAAGAAGTGGAACCTGGGCAGCTTCCTTCAAATACAGCCGCACCATGTTATCTTCATCAGCATCAATCAAACTCAAATTTGCTCGGGGACGTACAGCAGCAATATCACTTACCTGTTCTTCGTCCAGTTCTTCCTCGATTTCTTCCTCAATTTCTTCTTCTTCTTCAGTGTCTACAGTGCTTTCTGTTTCGCTATCCACGTAACTCACTCCTGCCTGTTCCAATGTAGTGAGGATAAAATCAAACTGGTCTGCCTCGATATCGCTTTGTGGAATAACATCCATGACATCTCCCAATGTGACGTACCCTTGCGATCTGCCCAACTCAATCAACTGTGCAATACGATGAGCATTTTCCTTGCTAATGCGGCTTTCAACTGAATTGATCTCCGCTTCTTCGATTTCTTCATCGTTGATCACATCATCGTTGATCTCTTCATCATTGATTTCTTCTTTATTGATATTATCGTCTTCAATGTTCAATGCTCGTTTCCTTGGCATATTTATCACACTACTCCTCACCTGATCCACAGCCCGGAACACTATCACGATCTTCTATTATTTTGATGGCGTCTCAGCCTGCGGATGGCTTTTTTCTTATTAATGCGTTTCAACTCGCTTTTCGATATATACCAGCGTTTCTGACGGACTTCACTCAGAATTCTGCTTCGGATCACCTTTCTTCGAAAACGCACGAGCAACTGCTCCTGCGATTCACCTTCGTGGGCTTTTACCGTGACCAAAAACAACCTCCTTCAATCGTTATTTTTTTCTGCATTCTCCAAAAATCAGTCAAAATCAACCTTTTTTGGCCCTGACTGCTGGTATATTTATCCAACCATACTAGGATTGGAATTCATCAACAGTTTTAATATAAATCAGACTCTTCACAAAACTATGTCAATCTGTGTCAAATTCTTACGAAAAACTCTCAGTTTATCATTAGCTTTCATTTCAATGCCCCCTCCTTGCCCCAACGCATTCACGGCTGGAATCCATATGAATTTAACTCAATGCCAAATTGCGGCACAGCCAGATCTAGCTCCTTTTTTGCGGCCAGCGCACCAGCAGCACAATCAACAATCCCAGGCCAATCCAGCCCAGCCAGTAGTCCAGCGGCCCCAAGAATGCGCTGACCTGATCGGCTTCCTTTTTTCGCGCCGTCAGCTCCTCAATAAAACCTTCCGCTGCTTCAGGGTTATCTACCTGCTCCATGCTGAAGCGTACAGGCACGAGGCGCAGCCCCCTCATACGCTGCCAGGCAGTAAGATGGAAATCTTGCCCGTGCAGTGAGGATTCTACATCGCTCACTGGCACTGGTCCCGTAAAGCCTTCAACAAACTTTAGCACACCCGGCTTTAGCTGAGCGCGTATAACTTTCCTGGCTTGCTCCTGCATTTTCTCAGGATCAGTAATATGGCTCAATGGTTCCAATAAACCGGTAAGGTCGATCTGAAGATGATGATCCTCTAAAGTAAATGTAACCACGTTCTGTGGGTCTTCTGTGCTTCTGGCAGTAAACGTATAGGTATCAGTCATAATTACCTCCCTCTGGGCGACTGACCAATTAACGCCCTACTATCTATAATACACTTTTCTATGCAATATTTCCAGCCATCTGCACAAAATTGATGCTTTTTGACAGGTGTATTTTCTCGAATTTCCCCTTTTGGCTCTAGCTATATCTCGCCTTGAATTAAACCTGAGCCAACGCCCTAGTTTTTTTCCCTATCAGGGTCTACACTTGAATTGGCAGAGTTTTTTTCTCGTCTATGCGATTTCTCCGCTATGGCAGCCCCCAGGTGCGCGCCAAAAAGAATGATCCAACTCCCCAGGTAAATCCAGAACATGAGCGCAACAATGGCTCCCAATGAACCATAGATGACGTCGTAGCGTGCCAATCCACTGCTGATGTAGTAGGTAAAGCCGCGGTTAGCTGCCAGCAGCACCACCGCAGCCACTAATGCACTCCACAACGCAGCCTTCCAGGGCACATGGATATCAGGCACCCAACGATACAGCGTGAGCATGATAAGGAAATAAATAATTAATGGGGTAAGATTTTGGAAAACGATCCCCAAAGGCGTCACCAGAAATGTGCCTGAAACAACCTGTAGAGACAGCATGGGTAGAAAATTCAGCAGGCTGGTGGCAATGGGCAGCAAGAGTAAAAGTACACTGATACCTGCTACCATAGCCAGGGCCACCAGACGCTGCTGCAGGAAGCCACGTGGTTTGGATTTATCCCACGCAAGGTTTATCCCCATAGCCAGCAAGTTGAACACACCGGTCGCGGACCATAAAAGGCTGATAATGCCCACGATGCCGGCTGTCTGGCGCAAGTCAATCACGCTGCTGATGTTCTTTTCGATAAGGCTGTGAGATATGGGGATAGCGGTTTCTACTGCAGACAGAATTTGCTGGACAGCCTGCTTATTTTGAAAGAAAAGGCTGGCCACCACGATCATTACAACCAACAGGGGGAAGAGAGAAAATAGTGCATAATAAGCCAGCGAAGCTGCTGTTTGCGAGGCTTTCACTTCCCCAAAACTTTTCATTGTTGCTACAAGAATGCCCAGTATGCCACCAGTTGCGCGATCCAATCCTTTATAGATGGCCCGTATTCGCCCCTTTAATTTTTTTTGATCCATGCTTCAATACCGCCTGTTTCAGCCTTGTTCCTCGTTGTAATGCGTGACGCTTCAATCTATCTCATCAAGCTTTTTTATGGTTCGACTGGACCGGCTTTTCAGGT
>Ga0210077_1000660_pt1 | contig 11762 bp, 10 predicted proteins | sample RushMan_CattailN_5_FD_185556 | JGI IMG/M metagenome (GOLD analysis project Ga0210077, IMG submission 185556) | Wetland microbial communities from San Francisco Bay, California, USA, that impact long-term carbon sequestration -... | ecosystem: Environmental > Aquatic > Marine > Wetlands ... | reverse complement strand
CCACATTAAACTCGGTACCATACACTTCCAAAATCGCTTTTCCAGCTTCTTTAGCCAGTTCAGCCAGGAATTTGAGATCCTTCACTACCCCTCCTCTATTATCATTGATCGGTTGCAAAACCACATTGTCTATCAATCGTCTTCATCCATATTAGTCATTAAACCCAGCGGTTCGATCAGATCCGAAAGAATTTTCGATCTGGCCCAATCGGTGCTTTTTCTACGGCCTTCAAGGTGCAGTTCAATCAGCTCCAAGGCGTTGCTCTGTGCTTTTTGATAAGCTCGATTGCGGGCCGTATCGATGATCCCCCAGTCACCGCTCAATTGAAACTGTTTGAATGCTTCTGGTGCGTCCGGGAACATCAGTTTGGTGAAGGGGCGCATGAAAGAGATATAAAATCCCAATGAAGATTTTTTACGGCTTCGGATGATATGGCCGAGTAGTCCTTCGGTATGGGTGTCGGCCAACAAGTCTTTTATGACTCTGGCAAAAAGCTCGATGGGGCTGTCGGCGTATGTTGACACAATCTCATGCCACAAGAAACCATCGAAAACATCCTCCCGAGCTTCTCCGATTTCGTGGTAAATCCAGGTCTCCAATTCGAACTCGGCCACTCGATGCAGTTCCGGACCCAGTTCCTTTGGACGTGAGCGAATTTTTCGAGCATCCAGATTGTGCTGCAGTAGAGCGAAAACTATGGCGTCTCTAATCGATGGACGCATTTCCATGATGAGATCCCAGAGCGAAAACAACATGGCCGTGCGTCTGGCAAATATTTGGTCTCCCTGGCGCATGGCCGGGGCAACAAAGAGATCCCTGGCCAGTTCACGATCTACCATGTCAATCTGAAGTCCGCCCGCTTTTCGTGAATCAATCAGTTCGGCTAGAAAAAACGATGGCTTCATTGCTGCAGCATAGCCGGCTCCGTAAATCAGCCCAATGGGACGCAGTATCGAATTAATGGCTTCAGAGTCGAAGGGATCATAAACTTTTTCGCCGATCCTTAGGGGTTGAAATTCGTTTTGGGAGATTCTTTCCCAGTGTCTTTCCCTCTCGTCGACCCATTCAAGCAAATCGGTCGGCTCAGGTTCCTGCCAAGGTTGAAGGCCGGATTCCCATTTGTACAGATCCCTCAAACGGAGCAGCAGGCCACACAGAGAATAGGTGCCGCCGAAGTGTGCATCCGATATATCACAATTATTTTGCACCTGTTTTTGAAAGTCCTTGATGGCGATATTGTTCACGCTGGAATTCTCCTTATGCAGCAATCTAATATGGATATTTAATATTTTACCCCTATTGGGTTGGGTAGTCATGCAGGATGGTCAAAAAAAGATCCCCCCGGCGTTGCTTGGAATTGTTCGTCGGTTTGTCGGTTTCTGCCGAAATCTGATTGAAAAGGACGCCGCCGCAACCAATAGAAAATTTTTCTCTTACACCATTCTGCCGCTTTTGCGCTATTCTCCTATAGTGTTTAAAAAGAGATTTTGGAACCTACTTCTGCCGTCAAGCTTAATTCAACGGCATTGTCCCTGGAGGAAGAGGGTCGGGGTGAGGGTGAAAGTCCGCGAATTCGAACCACCTTCCCGGATGGGAACGAACTAATGGAGCACAAAAGCTGCTCTTGGATAGTAGAGGGGAAGAGAAGATGAGCTCTGTGCAAAACAGAACAAAATTTGGAGCCGTTCATCTGCCGGCGGATGGACTTCGCTGCTGTCAAATGGTTTTGTTGCTGTTGGCTTTAGTTTTTGTTGAGCTTCCCATTCGTTCTATTACGGCAGCGGATTCGGAGGTCGAGATCAAATTATTGCTGAATCAGATGGAATCACGGTATGCAAGCATACAGGACTATGTGGCAATTTTCCACAAGCAGGAACGCGTTAACGGGAAATTATTGCCGGAAGAAACGATTCTTTTCAAGTTTCAAAAACCTCTTAAGATCTATATGAAATGGATTGAAGAGCCGCACAAGGGAAGGGAAGCCCTATATGTCGGAGGAAAATATGAGAACAAGGTCATCGCGCACAAGGGAGGTTTTTTCGGGTTTTTGACCGTGTCTTTAGATCCAAAAGGCGGACTCGCCATGAAAGGGAATAGACATCCCATTACCGATGCCGGCTTGGGGCATCTCATCAAAGGATTACAAAAAAATATTCTTGCAGCTATGGAGCGCAATGAGTTCGATGTTATCCGCATGGACCGGGAGCATTTCCTGGGGAGATCGACGCTGGTCATCGAAGCCGGATCGGAATCACGAGGAGCGCGTAAATATTATGCATCTCGCATGATCCTTCATATTGATAAAGAGCTCATGATTCCCATCGGCGTTGCCTTTTACGACGAGGAGGGACAGCTATTTGAGCGCTATGCTTACACAAATCTGAAAATCAACGTTGGATTAATCGGTGCGGATTTTTCAAGGGACAACAAGGCGTATGGATTCTAATGCATGAAAGTTAAGTCCGGAGTCTTGTCGTAACACCGTTGACAATTCATCAAAAATATCGTTTAAATGACATCTTGTTTTTTTGGGCAAGAAGAGGTCTTGGGTAAACCGCTCGATGTATGGGAATCGAGTTTCAATAATTTATCTGGATTGGATCTGGTTGTTTGTTCGGTTCAATACGATATTTCAGGGAGGAATAAATGGATTTGATGAGTGTAGCGTATGCCATGGGGACGATGGGGCAGGGAGGCAGTGGAACGTCCGGAGGCGGCTTTGCCGCCTTTGTACCCCTGCTTTTAATGGTAGTCATTTTTTATTTTCTTCTTATTCGGCCTCAACAAAAGAAGCAAAAAGAGCATCGATCGATGTTGGCAGGCTTGCAGAAGGGCGATGTAATCGTAACCCAGGGCGGACTGCAGGGTAAGGTCGTAGGCCTCACTGATACAGTCGCAACTATCGAAATTGCTGAGAGAGTAAGAGTGAAAATTCAGCGAGGCTATATTGCTGCGCTTGTGTCCAGGGGCGAAGTCAGCGAATAGTTCTTCTTGAATATTTTAGGTGTTCGATAGGATAGGGGGCACAACAGGGTTATCGCTGGTGTGCCTTTGCTTTGTTGAAGGGCATGGCTCAACGATATACGGTCGGGAGGAGTCAGTTTGAAGAACTTGAAATGGCGAGCAGTTTTGGTTGGTGCGGTTGTAGTGGCCGCGCTTATCTATCTTGTTCCAACTCTGAGTTCCAGTCTTCCTCAGGGGTTGAGCAAATTTTTTCCCAAAAAGAAAATAAACCTGGGTTTGGACCTTCAAGGTGGAATGCACCTCATACTTGAAGTGCAGGCGAACAAGGCGGTTGAGGGGACGGCCGAACGAATGGTCGAAGATCTCAAAGAAACCTTGCGCAAGGAACGCGTTCCATTCGGTTCGATTACGAAGGTAAAATCTTGGGACATACAAATCCAGTTGCCTTCCGGGAACCAGCAAGAAGAGCTGAGAAAGGTACTTGATAAGAGCTTTCCCGGCCTGGAGTGGAAAAGTGCAGAAACCAGCGGGCAGGGAAGCACTGTTCTACTCACCTTAAAAAAGAGCGAAGTCCAAAATATCCGCAAGCTGGCCATCGATCAGGCGCTTGAAACCATTCGCAATCGTATTGATCAGTTTGGCGTATCGGAGCCGGACATTCGTCCGGAAGGCGAAGATCGTATATTGGTACAGTTGCCCGGAATCAAAGATCCGCAAAGGGCGGTAAGCGTGATCGGTAAAACTGCCTTGCTGGAATTTAAGCTGGTGGCTGAAGATGTAACCTCCGAGCAGACTAAAGAGGGAAAACTGCCGCCCGGGGTGAAGGTTTACCCCATGAAAAGCTTTGACGCAAATACCGGAAGAACCGTCGAGAGCAAGATTGCTTTAAAGGATCGGACGCTGATGACCGGCGAATACATAACCAATGCTCAAGTCCGAATCGATCCTCAGTACAACACGCCCTATGTAGCTCTGGAGTTCGATCCTCAGGGAGCTCGGCTATTTGAGCGTATCACCGAGGCTAATGTTAAAAAAAGATTGGCGATTGTGTTAGATGGGGTCGTCTATTCCGCGCCTGTGATTCAGGAGAAAATCAGCGGTGGCAGGGCCAGCATCACTGGATCATTCAGTATGGATGAAGCGCGCGATCTGGCGATCGTTTTAAGAGCCGGCGCGCTGCCCGCACCGGTAGTTGTGCTCGAGGAACGAACGGTCGGCCCCTCCCTCGGTCAGGACTCGATTCGCAAGGGTTTTATGGCATCTCTGATCGGGGGCGTCGGTGTAATCATATTCATGATCATTTATTACAGTCTATCCGGGGTGATTGCCGATATTGCTCTGGTATTGAACGTCCTCTTGATTATGGCAGGTTTGGCAGCTTTCGGGGCTACTCTGACTTTGCCGGGTATCGCGGGTATTGCACTTACAATCGGTATGGCGGTGGACGCCAATGTGTTGATCTACGAACGTATTCGGGAGGAGCTGCGCTTGGGTAAAACACCACGAGCCGCGCTGGAAACGGGATATGACAGGGCAACACTGACCATTTTGGATGCGAATGTGACGACCCTGATTGCGGCTGTAGTTCTCTTCCAATTTGGCACGGGGCCGATTCGAGGCTTTGCCGTAACTTTAACCATCGGCCTTATAGCTAACCTTTTCACCGCCATAATCGTGACGCGTGTCATCTTTGACTACTTGCTACTGCAAAGACGTATGCGAACGATCAGTATTTGATGACTATTGCAAAACCCTCGCAACGCACGGCAGCGCTGAAATGCAGGGCCGCAAGAGGCAGTTTTAAGATAGATTCTTAGTGGGTGACAAGACAGGGGAACCGAATCATGGAACTGATCAAACCTGGGATCAATATAGATTTTGTGGGGATGCGTTTCAAAGCCTTCCTCTTTTCCAGCATCCTTATTTTACTTGGCATGGCTGTTTTGGTTTGGCGCGGGGGCTTAAATCTCGGCGTGGATTTTGCCGGTGGAACCCTTATACAGGTGCAGTTCAAGCAGAGCACCAATCCGGACGACATTAGAAAAGCCCTGAAGGACTTGATTGCGCGCAGCACAATTCAGGAAATCGGCAGCGGGGAAAATGAGTTCTTGATTCGCACTGAGGCGATTACATCCGGGCTGCAGAGTTTTGCGCAAGAGATCCAACAAAACCTGACCAATGTTTATGGCAAAGATAATGTCACGGTCCGAAGAGTTGAAATGGTCGGCCCCAAGGTAGGGCACGACCTGCGCCAAAAAGCATTGTTTGCGATTTATTATGCGCTGCTTTTTATTGCCATCTATATTTCCGGCCGCTTTGAATTCAAGTGGGCCAGCAGCGCAATCATGGCAGCTTTGCTGATAGCTGGTATCTATCTGCTTCAGGCAGCCGGGATTAGTGTCACATATCTAATTGTGGTAGCTCTGATTATTACCCTTGGGCTTTGCTGGAAACTTAAGCTGCCTTATGCGCTTGGCGCGGTATTGGCACTTATCCACGATGTGCTTATCACCGTGGGCGTTTTTGCCCTGGCGGACAAGGAATTCACCCTCGAAATCCTTGCAGCCCTGCTGACTTTGGTTGGTTTCTCTTTAAATGATACCATTATTGTGTTTGACCGAATTCGCGAGAACTTGAAGAAAAGCAGGCGGCAGGATTTGGCGGTAGTGATTAATAACAGCATCAATCAGACCCTGAGCCGCACAATCCTTACCTCGGGCACGGTTCTTTTTGTGGTGCTTTGTCTATTCCTATGGGGTGGAAGCGTCATTCATGATTTTGCTTTCGCTCTGTTGGTCGGTATTATCACAGGAACGTACTCCTCCATTTATGTTGCGAGCCCGATTTTGCTCCTCTACGAAGACTGGACTAAAGGTAAAGGTCGAGCCACAAAGCCTGTCCCCAAGAGCGCTTGATCGAATCCAAACCAAACAGGGTTTTGCGGCGCTGGGATTTTTCCGGAATCAGTAGAGTATTATACTTTTTTCCCGACCGCCCATTTCACCGGCAGCGCAGGGCTTTAGCCCTGCAGGCACATGCCCCTGGCAGAGCTAAAGCCCTGCGCTATGAATCACAGTGGGATTTTCTACTGGTTCACCCACACCGACATGTTCTCGAATTCCCCGACGATTTTCTTGGTGACAGAAGTCTTCAAAAAACTCCAAACACCTTCCGGATTCGAGTGTCCCAAAACCACTATGCCGATAGAGTGTTCTTTCGCGTAGGAGAGGATCTCAGTGGCTACTTTGCTGCCCTTTTGCTTTCCGGGAAGAACCGTGACCAGGCATTTTGAATCGTCAATTTCTGCATTTTTCAAAATTTGGCATGCTTCCGTAATAAACGGTTCTATTTGTCTGCCCGCCTCTGTTTTAAACCATTGCCGCAAATCTGCCGAGGGTTCAGTTCCGGGACTGGTCAGGGTATGCGGAACAGATTGAGCGACGTGCACGAGGTCTATGGAAGTTTGTGTGTCTGCCAGCATGAAGGCCGCATGGTCAACAGCCCTCAAGGATGGCTCCTCATTCTGGATACATATTAGAGCCCTTGAAGGGTCGACTTCTCCCTCCACAAACCACACCGGACTTACGATGCAGTAGTGCAAAAGTGCGTTGCTCGGGTCGTCTTTGAGAAGCCCTTCCAGGGGGCTGCTGATGCGTTTTTGTACCAGCACGGCGTCAACTTTTTTAATGTCGGCCAGTTGGCAAGCGTGGTGAGCTACGCTCATCGCCTTTTCCTGCGTGTGTTCTTGGATCCTTTCCTCGGAGAAGCCATTCAAAAGCAGGACCCTTTTCGCCTGATCCATGGCAGCCCGCGCATTCTGTTCACGTTCGCCAATCAATTTTTTCTTTTTTTCGAGCATCTGCGCGGAAGTTGGCCGTTGTTCGTAGACAGGCGGGAGTGCTGGAACAAAATAACAAAGAATTAGATCGATTTGATCCAATCGTGGAAAAAGTCGGGCGACAAAGTAGATTGGCAGCAGTGCCTCTTCTGTGCCATCGATGGGGAGCAGCAGACATTTCGGTATCGATTCCATCGGTGTCTCCTCTGATTTGTTGTCAAGCCAGCTCAACCGCCGGAGCTGCTTTGTTCTGGCTGCCGATTTCAAATCGAAGGCTGTGCCATTCCGAGACTCGGCATAGCTGTTGAAAACCCTCGGAAACCAAATTGGGATGATTGTTCACCTCGCTCAGGTGAGCGAACACTACTACCTGCAGAGCTTCATGGTAGACTGATTTGAGAAGTTCGCAGGTGTCCTCATTGGAAAGATGTCCATGCCTGCTGCGAATTCTCTGTTTCAAATGCAGCGGATAGGGACCCTTGAGCAGCATATCCATATCGTGGTTGGCCTCCAGGATAAGTCCATCACACTCTTGAAGCCTGGTTTTAACCAGGTGGGTGGCAACCCCCAGATCGGTGCAAATGCCGAGTCGAGTGGTCTCGTTCTGGATGATAAAACCGCAAGGTTCGCCCGCATCGTGCGAGATGGCAAAGGGTCGAAATTGCAGGTCGCCGATGGTAAAAGCAGTACCGGGGCGGAAAATTTGCAGGTCGGCGAGTTGTCCGATCTGAGGCGGAATTTTGTCCAGGGTGCCTTGGCTCAAATAGACCGGAAGGTCAAAACGCCGGCTCATGACCCCCATGCCTCTTACATGGTCCTGGTGCTCATGACTAACGACGATCGCGTCCAAGTTGCGTGCCTCTACGTCACCCATATCCATGCGCCTTACCAGCTCTTTTCCACTGAGGCCCGCGTCGAGAAGAACTCGCGTTCCGGCACTGCAAACCAGGATGGAATTACCTTTAGAACCGCTGGCAAGAACCTGAAAATAGAGGGACATAAGCTGCTAAGCCGCAATCTTGGTCAAGGGGCTCTGCGAGCCACGCATTCGTGTAAGCTTTCTGGAAAAAACGTCGGGCGTCGGTATCAATCAGTGCTTTTAGAATTTGACAGAGAGACTTTCGGACTCAATCGGGCCGAGTAACACCAGAGCCAGTTGATCGGGTTTAAAAACTTGTTGGAACCAATTTTGGATTTCCTCGGCAGTTACCTGGTTGATTTTTTCTTCAACTTCTTCGTAAGCTACATAACGACCAAATAAAAACTCGTTTTTGGCCAGCCGATTCATCCTGGAATCGCTGATTTCAGCATTGAGATACATGCTGCCCTTCATGTACTCCTTGGCGGCATTGAGTTCGGTCTCCGATATGGGCTGGTCTATCAAAGTGGTCAACTGATCCTTGATAACCTGAAGAGTTTCGTTAACGTTCTCAGATGCTATCCCGGAATAGACTCCGAGCAGACCGGTATCCTCATGGCTGTTCATGAACGAATAGACAGAGTAGGCCAGTCCCCGTTTCTCTCTGATTTCCTGGAATAACCGACTGCTCATGCTACTTCCAAGAATCACGTTGAGCAGATGGCAAGCAAAACGACTTTCATCCAAATGAGATGTGCCTTTCATGCCAAGGCACAAATGAACCTGTTCCAAATCTTTTGGAATCACTTCATAGATGTGCTGGCTTTCAGGCGTCTGGCGGCTATTGAAATCCTCTCTTGTACTTAGCGTCTCCATCGAAGGAGCTACAAGCTCAACAAATCTTTCGTGATTCAGGTCGCCTGCTGCTGCAACGACTATTCGAGCGGGATTGAAGGTTCTGGAAAGGTAGCGGAGAATGCATTCCCGATCAATTTTCTCAACAGCTTCCGCAGTCCCATAAATTGGCCGACCGAGAGGATTATGATTCCAAAACAGATCCTGGAAGATGATGTGAACGTAGTCATCAGGAGTGTCCTCAATCATCCGGATTTCTTGAAGGACAACCTGTTGTTCACGTAAAATTTCCTCGGGTGCAAATGTCGAGTGCAGGAAAATATCTGTGAGTACGTCAACTACCATGGGTAGATGGGTGCCCAGCACTTTGGCGTGAAAACAGACATGTTCCTTGGATGTAAATGCATTAGCGAAGCCGCCGACAGCGTCCAGTTCTTTGGCGATGTCCAATGCACTCCGGCGCTGAGTTCCTTTGAATAGCATATGTTCGATGAAGTGAGTGACGCCTCGCTCTTCTTCACGTTCATCGCGAGACCCCACACTCACCCAAATACCTGTGGACACGGACCTGACGGCGGGAATTTTTTCGGTTACAACTCGAACGCCATTGCTCAAGACAGTCTTATGATACAATATTCCCCCTCTCTTCATTAACCACGGACGACAGGCGATACAGACTCAGCTGGTTTATTCTTTATCCGATTGCGGTTTTTCAAGCACAGCCTTGCGGCTGAGTCTAACACGCCCGTCTTTATCGATCTCGATCACCTTGACGAGGACCTCATCGCCTTCATTGACAACATCGGTGACTTTGCGAACCCTGTGATGCTCGAGTTGCGAGATGTGGATCAAACCGTCTACGCCGGGCAGAATTTCAGCGAAGGCGCCAAAATCTGTAATTCGGACGATACGTCCCATATAGACCTGACCGACTTCCGCTTCTTCAGTCAGCTTTTTGATCTTGTTTATCGCTTGATCGCAGGCTTCTCCGTCAGGACTCATGACGACTACCCTACCGCTGTCGTCGATGTCGATCTTGCAGCCTGTTTCTGCAACAATGGAGCGGATAACTTTGCCGCCGGGCCCGATAACGTCTCTAATCTTCTCAGGATTGATCTGGATGGTTACCACCCGTGGAGCGTAAGGAGAAAGTTGCTCCCTTGAGACGGGCATGGCTTCTTTCATTTTCCCGAGGATAAACAGACGTCCCTGTCGTGCTTGCTCCAATGCGCGCTGCAGGATTTCGCGGTCAATCCCGGCAATTTTCACATCCATCTGTATGGCGGTGATCCCATTCTCGGTGCCCGTAACTTTGAAGTCCATGTCCCCAAGATGATCTTCATCTCCGAGAATGTCAGACAGCACAACGATGTTGTCGCCTTCTTTAACGAGCCCCATGGCAATGCCGGCAACCGCATCTTTCATGGGAACGCCGGCGTCCATGAGGGAAAGGGAAGCGCCACAGACGGTCGCCATAGAACTGGAACCATTGGACTCAAGAATTTCGGAAACCACCCTCAGTGTATATGGAAATTCACCGTCTTTCGGCAGCAGAGGCTTCACGGCCCGCTCTGCCAGTGCCCCATGGCCGATCTCGCGCCGCCCGGGCCCACGTAAAGGCCGCACTTCGCCAACACAGTAGGGAGGAAAATTGTAATGCAGCATGAAGGATTTAAAAGTCTCGCCTGCAAGGGCTTCAATCTTCTGTTCATCAGACGACGAGCCGAGTGTCGTTACAACCAGTGCTTGGGTTTCTCCACGCTGGAAAATGGCCGACCCGTGTGTTCTTGGAAGCAATCCGACTTCGATCCTGATGGGGCGGACTTCATCGAATCGCCTGCCATCGATTCTCCGCTCGGTTTCGATCATCATCTGGCGGACCACGTGTTTTTCAAGGTCGCCAAACGCGCCTTCAATTTCCTTCTCGCGGTCTGCAAAATCGCCTGCCGTAAGCTCCTCTATAACACGCAGCTTGAATGCCTTTTTGCGTTCTTTGCGCAGCATTTTTTCTGGAGTCGTCATGACCTGGTGCATTTCCTCGGCCGCGATTCTTTCTACTGCCTCGGTTAGAGCGACATCTTTGCTGGGGGGTGAGGCCGCATCCTTGGTCATTCCATGCTCCATGGCAAGAGCCTGCAGCTTATCTTGGGCCTGCAGGATGGGAATGATGGCTTTATGAGCGATTTCAATGGCTTCCAGCAGATCTTCTTCACTCACCAGGTTGGCGCCGCCTTCGACCATAACCACTGCGTCGTGACTACCTGCCACCACCAGATTCATATCGCTTTCGCCCAATTGTGCAGGGCTGGGGTTTATCAGAAACTCTCCATTCACCCTGCCAACGCGCACAGCTGCAACAGGCCCCTGGAAGGGGATACGCGAAATGTGCAGTGCTGCCGACGCACCGGTCAATGCCACCATGTCCGGTTCGTTTTCCTGGTCGACTGAAAGGACGGTTGCAATAACTTGAGTTTCGAATGCGTATTTTTTAGGAAAGAGGGGGCGGATTGGGCGGTCGATAAGCCTCGATGTCAGAGTCTCCTTTTCGCTGGGTCTGCCGATCTCGCGGCGGAAAAAACCACCGGGAATTCGACCGGCAGCGTAGCTCATTTCCTGATACTCTACACTCAAAGGAAGAAAATCGATCCCTTCACGAATGCGGTCTTCTTTTGTTGCTGCCACGAGCACCATCGTGTCTCCGTAGCGCATCATAACAGAACCGCTGGCTTGTCGAGCGACCTGTCCGCACTCAATGATGAGCGGCCTCCCGCCGACTTCCACTTCTACCGAATACTTCATATAATATTTCCTTTTCTTCTAAATATTCTAATTATGGTTCGCCGCTGATAGAACAATCAGGGGCAAATAAGGAGGATCTAGCGGCGTAATCCAAGCCGTTCAATCACGGTATTGTATCGGTCTACGTTCTTTCGTTTGAGGTAGTTGAGTAATTGCCTGCGCTGCCCTACCAGCTTCAACAGACCCCGGCGGGAGTGATGGTCCTTTTTGTGGACCTTGAAGTGTTCGGTCAAATAGGTGATCCTTTCACTCAGCAGCGCGATTTGCACCTCTGGAGAACCGGTATCAGAGGGATGCGTTTTGAAATCGTCAATGATAGTGTTCTTTTTTTCTGGGGTCATTACCACGGTTATTCCTCCTTCTCATAAAACATATTGCTGCTAGTTGCATTGAGCGCCAATTTAGCACAAAAAGTAAAATCCGCTAGAAACATTACATTATTCCTT
>Ga0210077_1000659_pt1 | contig 11770 bp, 9 predicted proteins | sample RushMan_CattailN_5_FD_185556 | JGI IMG/M metagenome (GOLD analysis project Ga0210077, IMG submission 185556) | Wetland microbial communities from San Francisco Bay, California, USA, that impact long-term carbon sequestration -... | ecosystem: Environmental > Aquatic > Marine > Wetlands ... | reverse complement strand
TAGGCCAGAGCCTTTCGTAAAGATTCCAGTCCGGAGGCTTCATCCCCTTGGTAAAAGGCAGACTGCGCTTCCAAAAAAAGTGCATATGATTTAAACATATTGCTTTTAATCTGAGATCCGGTACTAAAGGCAACTTCCATATGTTCGGCTGCTTGATGGTACTCGCCAAGCTCGATCATTACATAGGCCTTCAATAAATGGTTAAACGCCATGGAGGATGGAGATCCTACTTTACTATCGAACTTCAAACCCAACTCAGCATGATAAGCGGCTTTTTTAGGATCTTTCTGAATCAGGGCCTCTCGAACTCTCAGGCCGTGGTAAAAAGAACTGTCCCATGGTTTGCGGCTTTCCAAAGATGAATCCATCTGCTCGAGCAAATTCCTGGCGATTGAGGAATCGTTTACTTCTTGAGCGGACGAGACAGCCTGTCCAAGCAGCATAAAATCCATTACGCGGACACCGGTTTTTCGGGACAGATCCAGCCCTTCGGATACAGTGTTTTGGCATTTCTCAAACGATCCCGTACAATTCAAATATAGTGCTTCGGCAAGTTTTGCTAATATCTGGGATAGATGTGAAGCATCTCGGGAAAGGGGCAACTGTTTTAATGTCTCCAGGGCAAGTGTCGCTTTTTCAAGATTTCCGGCAAATAGTTGGTGGCGTAACAGGTAGGCCAAAGTCTGCACTTTTTCATTTAAGGTTGCATGCTTTTCTCCAAGAGAAATGGCTTTCTCCGCCCATGCTTCAACTTCAGGATGCTGTGGCTGTCTGTGTGTCAAAGCCAGGAACATACTGGATGCTGCCTGTGCTCCGATCTCCCCGGAAGGATAATTTCCGAATTTTTTCACAAGTTCTTCAAATGTGCCTATCCACTCGTCAAGAGGTTTAAAATTTTCTGATGCATATACTATGGCGCTCACTGCTCCTGACCACGCCAGAAATATTCCGGCAGCGTCTTCTTCACTCTTGAATCTTTCAAATGCCTGTTCAAAATATTTCCCGCTATATGAAGGATTAAAGAACAGGTAACATGCGCCCATCCAATAAAGAAGCCAGGGGGTACTCTCAAAAATTTCTTTTGGGAGGCTGGACAGCCACTCCTCCAGAGAACGATTCCTGCCCTGTTCCAGCATAGCCGGAGCATGTTTTAAGATCAACTGGACCAAGCCATTCCAATCGCCGGCATCACGCAGGAGCATAATTGCGGCCTCCGTCTGATCAGCTTCTTCGAGAAGCATGGCTGCATGCCGGCGTAAATCCGAAAGGTTTTCCGGAGAAAAGGTCTCTTTTGCACGGGATAACAGAAAATCCCTGAATAGAGGATGATATTCGTAGGCAGGACTACTCTGGAAACGCTTTTCAGTGAAGCAATGGTTACGATTTAGACTATAAAGAATGCGGCTTGCAGAGTCAAGACCAGTGAGCTTTTCGGCCATGCTTGCCGTCATTTTTGGTAAAAAGGCTGTCTTGAGCAAAAAATGTTGGCTTTTCTCATCGGTCTTGTTAAAAATCTCACCCGTAAAATAATCAAATATTCGATCTGTAGAAACCTTGCCAAGTTTACGCGGGTCTATGTTTTCTATCTCTGCCGTCTTAAGCATCAGCATCAGACCGGCCAGCCACCCATCGGTGGCGGCGTGTATATGCTCTATGGCTTCAGGCAAGATTTTCCGTCTTGCCTGAAGTTTGACAACGTTAATGGACTCTTTTAGAGTCAAACGAAGATCCTGCCACCCGATCATTTCCATCATATTATTGGCCTGCATATGAATTAATACCGGGGGAGGCTGACTCCGGCTGATTAAAATCACATTGATGCCTTTAGGGATATTGGAAAGCCCATGGCGAATCACATCATGGAAAGGTGACTCGACCGGCACTTCCTGGTAATTGTCAAAAACAAGGAAAGATGGTGCCTTGAGGCGATCAAAAAGGTTTTCAAAATAACGTAGCGTGAAAGTTGGCAAGCCGGGCAGGTATTCCGGTGTTAGAAGCGGTAACGGTTTTCGTCTTCGGGGAGTGGCTTTTTTTGCCGCAAGTCCCAGGTAATAGAAAAAGGTAGCAGGGTCAGCGTCGCCTTCATCTGCCTGGTACCAGAGACAAGGAAACTTTTTAGCTTCCAAGTAGCTGGTAACCAGCGTGGTTTTCCCACAGCCGGGGGGTCCTGAAATCCAGATAACCGGTCGGTTTTTTGTATGATCCAATAGGTCAAACAGCCGTTTCCTGGGATAAACCCTTGTAGGAATCGGCCGAGTTACTTTGGCGATTGTGGGGGATATTTTTTTCATCTTTCCATTTCAAATGTAAAAGCGTAAGCAAACTTTTTCAGGTCCAATATCCTAAGGAGTTCTTTCTTCCTAATGGTGGCAACTAATATCTATAAAGGCGAGCTTAATATGCTCTTTGTCGCTAATTACCTTTTTGAAACAACAGTCAAAGAAGAAATAAACGAAATCAGCAGAATATGAACTGTTTTACAATGGAAACTGAAAAGAGATGTCGGGCTGATTTTAAAATCTATTTTAATACACTATTTTGGAACTTTGGTTGTGTCAATAAAATGATGATCTTAAATAGTTGAATTAATTTGTGGTGCTAAATTTTGAAATGAATCGATTGAAATAAGGGGGAGTGACTACAGATATCTTGATAATCATTTAAAAGGCACCTCCCAATCGCAAAAAAGGATGCGATTTGTTATAAGTGGTTAACGCTATTAACAACCCTTTAACATCAGGAGGTGCTCAATGGAACTATACGCTGGATTAGATCTTCATTCAAGAAATACTTACATCGGCATCATGGACAAAGCGTTCAATCGTGTGTTTAAAAAAAGAGTTCCGAATCATCTTGAACTCATCTTACAAACAATAGATCCTTTTCGGAATCAAATCAAAGGTTTTGTGGTTGAATCCACCTATAATTGGTACTGGCTGGTGGATGGCCTTATGGATGCAGGATATTCATCTGTTCATTTAGCCAATCCATCTGCGGTCAAGCAGTATGAAGGATTGAAGAACAGTGACGATCAGCACGATGCATTATTTCTGGCCCAACTTCTCATTTTGGGTATTTTACCCCAGGGATATATTTATCCCAAGAAAGATCGGCCGGTGCGCGATCTGGCCAGGAAGCGGATGTTCTTGGTCCAGCACAAAACGGCTCATATTTTGAGCCTGCAATCGTTAATTCAGCGATGCTGTGCCATGAAAGTCAGCGCCAATGATATGAGACATTTAACTGCCAAAGAATTGGAAGAGTGGTTGATAGAAGAGTATCTGGTTCTTTCCGCCCAGTCTAATTTTTGAAAGCAAATCATCAGATTTTTTTTGCAGCTTTTCATTCTGAAGCAGCTTGACATAATGGATATAAATACATATATTTCAAAAAGTATAGACAATCCCAACATTTCCCTTTTTCTACTTTTTAACTAACACCGGTTTGAATTTAGCCGGAGCTGACCCCGCAACAGCCAATCACTTTGCGCCCTTTCATTTGTTGATTTATTTCAGAAGATTAAATTCTTTATCATTTTTTTCAGGTCAGGCTTAATCCCATCAATCACATTTGCGATTGATTTGGAAGGCAGGTTCGAGCAACATATTTTTTTTGTGAAGGAGGAAACACCATGGTAGCTTTGTTGGATAAACGCTATGCGAAACGTCACGGTTGCGATGGAGAAATAATTTGGTCTTATTTCAACAAAAAAGATTTCTCAGCGGCGCGTGCGCTTAACTTCAGCCGAGACGGAAGCTATTTTGAGACGGATAGGGCTCTTGGTGTAGGGATGACAGTTCTCATCCGTGTTCTGAATTGCATTGATCATAACGACAGTTCCAAGGACTCTGGGGGCATTCGATGGAACTCCCTGAGCGAAATCAAATCGTGCCGAGAACTGACCGGCGGGAAACAAGGTCTCTATGGCGTTGGCGTTAAGTATCACTCGAATTGACACGCAAATTTTATCAGTTTATCACTCGATTGTTGTTTCAAAAAGGAGAATTTGAACCATGAAACTCAGACCATTACAGGATCGAATTTTAGTTCAACGGGTTAAAGAAGAGGAAAAAACAAAAGGTGGGATCATCATCCCGGATACGGCCAAGGAAAAACCAGTTGAAGGCAGAGTGATTGCTGCCGGAATTGGTAAATTCAGCGAAGAGGGAAAGAGAATAGCGCTTGAAGTCAAGAAAGGCGATCGCATTCTATTTGGCAAATATTCGGGTAATGAGGTAAAAATAGAGGGCGAAGAATACCTTATCATGCGCGAGGATGACGTGCTTGGCATCATCGAATAAAAACTAAAATGGAGGTTAAGACTAGATGGCTAAACTAATAAAATATGACATGAAAGCCCGTGAAGCGATGCTGAACGGGGTAAGGACCCTTGCTGATGCGGTTGTTGTTACCTTGGGTCCCAAAGGAAGAAATGTCGTCCTCGAAAAATCTTGGGGATCGCCGACGATCACCAAAGACGGCGTCACGGTGGCCAAAGAAATCGAATTGGAAGACAAGTTCGAAAACATGGGCGCCCAGATGGTAAAGGAAGTCGCCAGCAAAACAAGTGACATGGCCGGTGATGGCACAACCACTGCTACGCTTTTGGCCAGATCTATTTATGAAGAGGGGCAGAAGCTGGTAGCGGCCGGCAACAATCCTATGGCCATCAAACGGGGGATTGATGCCGCGGTTGGAGTCGTTGTGAAAGAACTTCAAAATTTGAGCAAACCCACCCAAAACCAGCGCGAAATTGCCCAGGTCGGCACCATTTCGGCGAACAATGATGAAACTATCGGCAAAATCATCGCCGAGGCCATGAACAAAGTTGGTAAAGAAGGGGTCATCACCGTTGAAGAAGCCAAAAGCATGGAAACAACACTTGAAGTTGTTGAAGGTATGCAGTTTGATCGAGGGTACCTATCGCCATATTTTGTGACCAATGCCGAAAAAATGGTCGCCTCTTTGGAAGATGTTTACATTCTGATCAATGAGAAGAAGATCAGCAACATGAAAGATCTTTTGCCCATCCTTGAACAAGTCGCCAAAATGGGCCGGCCTTTATTGATCATTGCCGAAGATGTGGACGGTGAAGCATTGGCGACCTTGGTGGTCAATAAATTGAGGGGCACCCTGATGGTCGCCGCGGTCAAGGCGCCGGGTTTCGGCGACAGACGAAAAGCCATACTGGAAGATATTGCCGTTTTATCCGGCGGTCAGGTGGTCTCCGAGGATTTAGGGATCAAATTGGAAAATGTAACGGTTTCAGACCTCGGCAAGGCCAAACGGATCAACATCGATAAAGACAACACCACCATCGTCGACGGCGCTGGTTCGCGCTCGACTATCGAGGGACGGGTGAAGCAGATTCGAGCCCAAATCGAAGAAACCACCTCCGACTACGATCGTGAAAAACTTCAGGAACGGTTGGCCAAACTGATCGGCGGGGTGGCGGTGATCAACGTGGGCGCAGCCACGGAGACAGAAATGAAGGAGAAAAAAGCCCGGGTCGAAGATGCCCTCAACGCTACCCGCGCGGCTGTAGAGGAAGGGATCGTGCCGGGCGGAGGTGTGGCGCTGGTTCGCTGTTTGGCCGCGCTGGAGAAAATGAAAATCAAGGCCGATCAAAAGCTGGGGGTGAAAGTCATCATGCGCGCCATGGAGGAACCACTTCGTCAGATTGCCAATAATGCCGGTTCTGAAGGTTCTGTCGTTATCGATAAAGTCAAAAACGGCGAGGGAGCTTTTGGTTACAATGCAGAAACGGACACCTATGAAGATCTGATGAAAGCCGGTATAATGGATCCGACCAAAGTGGTCCGGCTCGCATTGCAAAATGCAGCAAGTGTGGCCTCATTAATGCTGACCACCCAGGCCATGGTTGCAGAAAAACCCGAAGAAAAAAAGGAGATGCATCCGGGAGCTCAAGGAATGGGCGGCGGAATGGGTGGAATGATGTAGACCTCCATCATTCCATTAATCAATTAAGCGTTGTTTAATCTGTGGGACGGTTTCAAATCCGTCAATGAAGGTGACCGGGTTTCCTTTGATATAGAGCAAGGACAAAAAGGTCCCGCTGCTGAAAATGGCACTATGATTTAACCTGATGTTAGAGTAAAAAGGGCATCCCTTACAATATTGAGGGGATGCCCTTTTTAATAAGCGCCAAATGAAATTGGCAAGGAAGTAAAAGAGGGAAACCGGCATATGAAGAAACACCAGAGAGAGGCGATCCTAATATCGTTCTTAAATGAAAAGGAAAAATATAAAAAACTCGCAGAATATATTGTTCAGCTGATCCAAGACGACCTTTCGTCACCCAAAGAAAGTTTTCACACGATTATATATCGCATCAAAGATGAATTAAGACTTATCGAGAAAATCAATAGGATGAATGAAGAGCTTGAGGCCGGCGTACCGTCAATTATGGAAAAAAATTATCAGGCAAGAGTCGGTGATCTATTAGGAATTAGGATAATCTGTCTGCGCCTTTCAGATGTCGAAAAAGTTGAGGCATATCTCAAGCTTTTGTCTGAAGAGAACATCTTGAGTTTTGTAAAAGGCCCCGATCGAAAAAGGTCCTTCGTTCTACCGGTTAACCCTGGTGACTCGATACCGGATGACATAGGTCTGGGATTTAGCGGATACTCATCTATTCATTACCAGATAGAATTGGGCGAAAATACAGATGCCCCATCAGGATTGAAGGGTCTTTTATTCGAGTTGCAATTGAGGACGATCCTTGAGGAGGCTTGGAGCGAGATTGATCACAAATATAGATACGTGCGCAGTAGAATCGGCATAAATCTCCCCGATCATATACATACGGGCTTTTACAATTTGAGTGCCTACCTCCAGGTAGCCGCTCTTCAGGCTGAGCATTTGTGTCGTATGGCTGAAGCGTATCGTCTGAAAAAAAATATGAAAGTTAAAGGAATAGTTCGGATTCCTTTGGGCGATGAGTTTTCTTCAACGGATATGGAAAAGGATGAGGCTTCCCGGAAATTATCATCATCAGCGGTCGAGAAGAGCCTGAAAAAGATTTTAAGGTTTCAGGTTACGCCCAGAACGCTAATTTATATCGAAAAACGTCTCGGAGATGTTAATTCTGAGGAAAAACCTCACAAAACACTTCAGAAGCTATTCACCAAAAACCGACTACTGGAATTTAATACCATTTTTCAGGAAATTCTTAATATTAAACCTTTTTCGAATGTTAAGGAGAGGAACATTGATGTCATAAATGCTTTAAATTTTGGCATCTTCTACGAACTCCAAGGTAAAAGAGTTGCACAAGAAGGATTGAGAGCCGTTTTAAGATGGCGAAAAGATCGTTCAATTTGTTAGTGCCCATCCAGAAATGGTAGATTTTGGTTCAGGACAAGGCCCGAGCGCTTTCTGCAACCGCAGGCATAGCGGGGGCCTATTCCGAGGATTGCAGAAAAGCGAGAACGCAGTCCTGGGCTGAAAGATGACGTTTCTGGATGGGCACTTGTTAGCATTCGATGCCAGACTTTAGCCCTCCATAACCTCTTTTAAAAATCAACAAAATTCCTTATTGATCGTTTCAAATACTACTGGTATAATTCATATTATTACTATTTTTTTAAGAAAGTTCACAAAACGATCAAAATACAGACCGGACTTTCCCAATGAAGAGCAATCAACCATCCGGAAAAATGGAACAAAAATTACAAAAGTCCGGGTACGATAAACAAAGGTTACGAGCCTCTATTGAAGTTTTTGACAATTTCCTGGATTCGATTCGTGAGCCTTTAGTGGTGCTTGATTCTAATTTGAAAGTTGTAAAAGCCAATCATTCCTTCTACCGGACGTTCAACGCCAAACCGGATGAAACCGAAGGCATATTAATATATGATCTCGGCAACGGCCAATGGAACATCCCAAAACTTAGAGAATTGCTTGAAGATATCCTTCCTCAAAATTCTTTATTTCATGACTTTGAAGTGGAACATAATTTCGAGATCATCGGTCGAAAGATAATGCATTTAAACGCCAGACGGATTCACATAAAGTCGAACCAAACCCAACTGATCCTTTTGGCCATTGAGGATGTGACTGAACGGGAATATTATAAAAGAAATCTTGAGGAGCTTGTTGAAAATCGAACGGCCGAACTTATCGTCGCAAGGGAAGAGGCGGAAAAAAGAAAACAAATCGCTGAAACCGCCCTTTCCGAAATAAAAAAGTTAAAAGATCAACTGGAAGCGGAAAGAGCATACCTGCAAGAAGAAATTAAACTGGAATACAACCATGAGAACATTATCGGTCAAAGTGACGGGCTCAAATACGTGCTCTATAAAATTGAACAAATTGCCGGAAGCAATACCATCGTATTGATTCTTGGTGAGACAGGAACCGGCAAAGAGCTGGTCGCCCGGGCCATTCACGGCTTGAGTTTGCGCAAAAATCGGGCTTTGGTAAAAGTAAATTGCGCCGCACTACCCTCAAACTTAATCGAAAGCGAATTGTTCGGTCATGAAAAAGGTGCTTTCACCGGTTCTCATTCCAGACATCTCGGGCGATTTGAGGTTGCCAACGGCGCTACCATTTTTCTGGATGAAATCGGCGAATTGCCTCTGGAATTACAACCAAAGCTGCTCAGAGTGATCCAGGATGGCGAGTTTGAACGGTTGGGCAGCTCTATCACCATCAAAGTCGATTCACGGATTATTGCCGCCACCAATCGTAACTTGGAGGAAGAAGTCCGCAAAGGCCGTTTTCGGGACGATCTCTGGTACCGGCTAAATATTTTTCCGATTACCATGCCGCCACTCCGGGATCGCAAGGAAGACATACCGTTTCTTGTAGATTTTTACGTCCAAACAATTTCCAGGCGATTGGGTAAGACCATTGAAATCATTCCGTCGAGCGTCATGGATGCATTACAAAATTATCACTGGCCTGGAAATGTTCGGGAGTTGGAAAACGTCCTTGAACGTGCGGTGATCAACTCGTCGGGCCCCAAGCTGCGCCTGGTGGATGAATTGAAGAAATCAGATAAGGATTTAACGCAGACGAAAAAAACTCTGGAAGCGGTTGAGCGCGACCATATTATTCAGGTGCTTGAGCAGACCCATTGGAAAGTGAGCGGCAAAAACGGGGCTGCGGAAATCCTTGGGCTCAACCGCAGCACGCTACGGGCCCGTATGCGTAAATTTGACATCCGAAAACCATAAATTCGCATCCCAATTTCAACCTGCCCTTATCATTTGCCGCCCATAACACCAAAGAGATCTAAAAAAAGTCATATATGACCATTTGGGTAAATATGACCTTTTTTATATGGCTGTTAATGACAACCCTGAAAGTGTTTTTTAGACAAATTATTCTTATAAATCAAAATGATGGGTGAGGCGTCCCTGAGTGTTGGAAACCTGGCACAAAAATTGAACTTATAAAAAGTACATAATAAGCAAAGCTTTCCAAAAATACTGATGGTTCTATCAACCTTTGAAGGCCGGCATTGCCGATAGGTGGCCGCAATGATCGTAGTCAGAATAATCATGAACGTACTTCCGGAAAAACAGAAAGAGGTTATGCAAACGCTTTTATCAATGATTGGGTCTCCCGGAAAAGATAGTGGATATCTGAGCTATGGTATTTTATGTGATATCGAAGACAAGAATGTTTTCAACCTGATTTCGGAATGGGAAACCCGCGAAGATCTGAACGATCACATAAAGTCATACAGATTCAGCGTTTTGCTTGGGACAAAGAGCCTTTTATCCGAACCGCCGCAAATTGTAATCCATACGGTTTCGCATTCGGAAGGAATGGAGGCTATTGATGACGTCAGGAGTAAAAAAACCCGGCATATCCCCTAACCATAAAAAATATACAGAGCATCCTTTTTCGTTTTTCGGATGACTTCAAAATATTGCATCGCCTGTGTCCGGCACGGCCGGATCCATTCGGTTGGGTTGCCGTTCCGGCATGTGATAGCCCGCAGCAAGGAGCTTTATAATATGAACATTCTACTCATTTATCCAAAATTTCCGGATACGTTCTGGTCTTTCACGTACGCTTTAAGTTTTATCGGAAAGAAAGCGGCTTTCCCGCCGCTCGGTCTGCTCACCGTAGCGGCGCTGTTACCGGAAGCATGGCCCAAGCGCCTTGTTGACGTAAATGTGGAAAGTCTCACGGATAAAGACCTTTTATGGGCGGATATGGCTTTTATCGGCGGCATGACGATTCAGCGGAAATCGGCCAAACAAATCATCGCCCGTTGTAATGCTTTGAATTTAAAAGTCGTTGCCGGAGGGCCTCTTTTTACTTCTGAACCCGATGAATTCAAGGAAGTGGATCATCTCGTGCTCGACGAAGCGGAACTCACACTGCCTGCCTTTTTGTCGGACCTGTACAACGGATCACCGAAAAAGGTCTACAGGGCTTCCGGCTTTTGCGATCTTTTCGACACCCCGACGCCCTCTTGGGATCTTGTAAAGATGAAACGATATGCGTCCATGAACATTCAGTTTTCCAGAGGATGCCCTTACAACTGCGAATTCTGCAATGTGACGGCGTTGTTCGGTCACCGGTCGCGCTTGAAAACACCTCAGCAAATCATCTCGGAACTGGACCGTATTTATGCTTCCGGCTGGCGCGGGAGTATATTTTTTGTTGACGACAATTTTATTGGGAACAAGGTCTACCTTAAGACACATTTACTTCCCGCCCTCATCGAATGGCACAAAGGTAAAAAGGGATGTGTTTTTTTAACCGAAGCCTCTATCAATCTCGCCGATGACCCTGAACTTTTGGCCATGATGGTAACGGCCGGATTCGATTCCGTTTTTATCGGCATCGAGTCGCCCGATGAGGTCTGTCTTACGGAATGTCATAAAACCCAGAACAAAAACCGGGATCTCCTTGAAAGTGTCGCGATCATCCAGCGTTCAGGGTTGCAGGTGATGGGCGGTTTTATTGTGGGCTTTGACAGCGACCGGCCTTCTATTTTCCAGCGGCAGATCGATTTCATTCAGAAGAGCGGCATCGTAACCGCAATGGTCGGAATGCTCCAGGCCCCACCGGGAACACGTCTCTTTGACCGGCTTCAACGGGAAAGCCGGGTGGTCAATACCTTTTCCGGAGATAATGTTGACGGAACAACCAATATCATTCCCCGAATGGGTATAGACAGGCTTTTGGACGGGTATCAATCGATTATGAAACACATTTATTCTCCTAAAAACTACTACCGCCGGGTCAGAACTTTGCTGAAAGAACTAAAGGCGCCTGAAATCAACCAGCCGTTGGATATTCAGCGGTTCCTTTCAATCTTTCGATCCGCTTTCCGGCTCGGGGTTTTGGGAAAGGAGCGTTTTCATTACTGGACACTGATACTCTGGACCCTGATCCGCAAACCCAGACTGATATCACTGGCAATAACTTTATCAATATACGGCTATCATTACCGTAAAATATGCGAACAATATATTCTTTAAGTCGCGCTGCAAGTGATTCCAGGCAAAACGAAGCGCCTGTCGTCTCCGGCTCGCGTATTTCATGCAATGACGGGCAAAAACCCATCGGAAAGGAAACATCATGCCAAAGAACTTAAAATCCAAAAATATCGATCAATTACTGGCCGAGGCCGATGAACTCATCCAACAGATCAATTCCGATGCCATCAAAGACATGAAAGAAGAGCATCGCATCCAGTTTGAAAAACACGCTCAAAACTTGAAAAAGATCAAATCCGAAATTCATGGCGAATCCGGGAAGAAAGGGACATCGGAAATAAACT
>Ga0210077_1000658_pt1 | contig 11773 bp, 7 predicted proteins | sample RushMan_CattailN_5_FD_185556 | JGI IMG/M metagenome (GOLD analysis project Ga0210077, IMG submission 185556) | Wetland microbial communities from San Francisco Bay, California, USA, that impact long-term carbon sequestration -... | ecosystem: Environmental > Aquatic > Marine > Wetlands ... | reverse complement strand
CCTGCCATATTGGTGGACGTAAATGAGCAGCGGCAATGAAACAGAATCCTGCCATGCACCGGCAACATTTCAGAGCTTAAGCGCCAACTACATGGGCGGCGGCAGATAAATCCCAGCAAAAAATCTCCTCTTCTCTTTTTTTATTGTTAATTATGCAAACAGCCACAAGCAGTGCTGGTTGTCGACTTCGTGGCAAACCACAAAACGATATTATCTAATGCTTGCGCCATCTCAGATAGAATAGCAGGCCAACACAGATTACTATCACTGACGCAGCTGAAACAGCGGCGACAGGCAGGGTTGGGAAAGGTTCTTGGGCGACTGTGAAATAGATTGTTTCGGAGGCACCCATGTTACCAAAAGTGTCAATTGCATAAACCGTTAAGTTATGTGAGCGGCTGGTTAATCCCGTTATTGTGGTGTTAGCCGTTATTGTTTCGTTTGATTTTCCATCTATACTGTAGCTCATTGAGCTTACTGGTTTATTGAGCGTGAAAGTTAAAGCAACGCTGGATTCATTGTATAGCTGGTTTGAAGGGGATAAAATGTTGATTTTTGGTGGGTTAGTCTGTACTAGATAAGTTGGGTCAGGTGTTCCATAGCCAATGGGAGTGTACTCGTCGTTTGATGCGACAGGTTTTTGGTAGCCGGGAAGATAGCCTTCAAAAAGATATGACATGAAACCGCCAATAACGTATAACTTGTCATTTACAACCGCAATACCTGCATACTCTCTAAAGGTTGGTATTTCAGCGTCGAATGTCCAACTGTTGTTTTCAACGCTGTAACTTTCAAGAGTGTACTCGCTAAATAAACCAGCATAAACGTAAATTTGCTTTGGAGCCATCTTTCCGCTTAGAGCGACTGCCTCATTTAATCCTTGTCCATAAGGACACATTGGTGGTGGTACTCCCATCGTCCAAGTGTTTGTGTTGGGATTGTAGATTTGAGTTATAGGCGTTTCTTGGCTTAAGTTGCCTCCAATCGCACCGACATAAACTGATTGGCTGTATGTTCCTATGGCGTATATTTTATCGTCAATAACTGTTGAAACGTAACTTTCTCCAAGATAGCTTCTCTGAGTTGGTATCGATGCTTTTATTGCCCACGAGTTATTTGCTGGATAATAGACCTCATTAAGAGTTGCGTTAGGTACACCGCCTATCAGAAAGATTGCATCGCCTACAACATTGGCTTGCATACCGCTTCCACCGATAGGTGCGGGTGCTCCTGTCGACCACGTGTTGGTTGCTGGATTATAAACCTCATTTACGTTAGAGTGGGTCGTTCCACCTATGCAGTAGATTTTATCTTTGTACACTGCTATTGCAAACGTCACTCTTGGAGTGGGCATTGATGCCTTGTAGGTCCATGTGTCTGTCGCTGGGTTATATTCTTCGTTTGTGCCAACTATTCCGCCGGTCCATTCATCGCTGCGAGTCGTGCCTCCGATGGCGTAGATTTTGCCGTTTACGGCGGCGACGCCTAAGCCGCCTCTTGCCTGATTCATAGGTGCCTTTGATGCCCACGTGTTCTCAGTTATGGTGGAACCTAATATTTTCTCAGCCGTAAGTAAATATGAAGTTAAAACAAGCGCCAAAAGTAATACAGCGATACTTTTCTGCATCTGTCCCTCCCACCATTTGTTTCTAACAACCCTTATTATATAAGCATTCTTGTCAACACTTCTATACAAGCCCTTAAACTTTAGTCAAGATTTATTGACTAAAACTTTTGTTAACGGAAAAACTTAAAAACAAATCAAAAGTAACTTGTATTTAGAGCAGATAAACGCTCATTAAAGGGGTTAAGAAAAAATGGCTAATAAACCTCGAATACTTTTAACGGCAATCATTGTTATAACTCTGGCTTTTTGCATCTTTATCCTAATACCTAGTGTGAATGCTTTAGCTCCGACAATTGAAGAGAAAGGGCAAACAGTCCTGAGCAACGTGGTTGGTTTAAATTTGCCTGCATATGCCGTTACTTCGCAGACCTCTTCGGTAGATATATCTGATCCATACCTCGCTACTATCCCTCAAGACAACGTTATATATAGCCTTAATTCTGCCGGCAGTACACTAAAAATACTTTGCACTTTTGCAAACGATAACTTACAAATGATTCATGTACTCGACACTCAAGGTGCTCCCAGCCTGACTAAAGCACTGACCCCCAATAATGCTATCTCATGCGCTAAAAATTTCCTAAGTAATTGGCAAACATTCACCTCTAATCCACTTTACGGACAATTGCAATCCACCCTCAATAATGTTAATGATGGCAAAAACCTCACGAAAACAACTGGAAATACGGTTCTTGAAGTAACCGCTGTAAATGACACTACGACGTTCAAATGGTATTACACTGCAAACGGGGCTATAGCGCCTTATTCTAAAGCTATCGCTCTGGGGGTTAAGAACGGTTTTTTGACAGCGTTTGTGGATGATTGGCAGTTTTTTAATGTTGGCAGTACAACCGTAAATCTCTCTAAAGAGCAAGCGACATCGATTGCATTGAGCAGTGTGAAAGCTTATGCTTATACTAAGGATTTGTCTGCCAACGGGTTTAAGGCAGAGAATGTCAACGAATCAAATATAAGATGGGTATCTCTAGTTTTTGACGGTTCCGTTAATGCAAATAATGCTCGCAGTAGCGATCCTCTTGAGCTTTATCCTGTGTGGAGTGTTGGTGTTGCTCTTGATCAATGGTATGGGCAGCTTTACGGTCTTCAAGTTGATGTTTGGGCAGACACGGGCGAAGTAAGAGTTGTTCAAGAAGCGTGGTCAACTTTACCCGCACCAGAAGGGGCACCATCTGCAAATATAAGCACAGGAACGTTAACTGCTGCATCAAATATTAATTCGACGAATTTATTGACCAATTATAGCTCTTTGCCGACTACGGAATTAACGTATAGTATTATTTCAATATCGATTATGTTTTCGTCAATCATTGCAGGTTCAATTGTAATTGCTAAAGTGTTAGCAATGAAAAAGAAAAACCCAAAACTTTCAATTAGGCCTCATTTTATGAAAACGGGTGTTTTATTACTGTGCTTTCTATTGCTGGCAACAATATTTTTGTATTCTGCAAAAATTGTCCGTGCGGATACACAGACAGGGGGAGCTGTAGTTTGGGGTTCAGAAAGTCTGGGCGCCTATGACTATGGTTATCTGCCACCCAATAACAACTGGCGCAAAAGTTACGATGAGAGAAATTTGCAAGGAATTCTTTCTATGAATATCTCTCAAAATGATTTAGCTTACGCTGGCTACGATACTTATAACGAGCAAGGAGGGGCATCGACAAAAAGCAATATACTTGCAACGCTCGATTATTTCCAAGGTAGATGCTATCCTATAGCAGTCGTTGATTTCGATCATGGTATGGGTCGAACCGAATATGCCTATGGTGAATTTCATTTTATGTTTGAAGATGAGGTTGGCAACGCGATTGGAACGCATGATAGTTTCTATTGGAATATTCAAAACGCCGTTTATGACATGGATATCTTTCCGAGAGTTGATCCAGGTCAAGTTCTTTTCGCCTTTATTAACGCCTGCGGCTCAGCAAACTTAACGAACCTTATAACAGCTGAATCATGGCAAGGACCTGGAACTTATGGCGCACGTGGCATGCCATATGCTTGGACCCATCGCACTGTGGGATACATATTTACTCCAGGCTTCAATCTCCAGAATAATATGAGCGATAACGGCTATCTTCGCCCTGATGGTGGGCACCAAGTCTATATAGGCTTCCCTTATGGATCAGCGTCCCTTAACCAAACAATGCCTTACGGGACTGGTTCTGGACCACAGTATTATCGATGGGTGCAAGATTTCTTTTATGCTGCTACTCATGGTGACATGTCTGTCTATGCCGCGTTAAACCAAGCCTCGTGGTCTATCTTTTTTACGGACTTTGGTAGTTGCCCGCTTTCGACAGGATTTACACCGTCATGGTGGAATATGCCCGGAGATTTCCCAGATGATTGTGTAATGGCTGTTTACGGAGATGCCAATGTGCATTTACAGTTGCGTACTCTAACAGTGAATGCTTATGACAGCAGTAGCAACCCAATTAGTGAAAATGTTTACATCGACGGCCACCTTAGAGGTACAACAGGCAACAGCTTTGAAGTAGATTCAGGTTCTCACACAATTAGCGTGAGCGAAAATTCCAATTTATTCCATTACTTTACTGGCTATTCTGAATTTAGCGACACCATAACCGTTTCAGTTACTCAGGACAGAACACTAACAGCAAACTACTACTCAAATCCGCCACCACAATATACTCTATCAATTTCAAGCACCGAAGGAGGAACAACCAGAAGTCCCTACTCGCCTGGCAATTACCTGTTAACTCCTAGAATGGTTACTGTAACCGCCGACCCAGATAGCGGTTGCGCGCTTGACTACTGGGTTCTCGACAGTCAGTCACCAATTTATCCGCCCTATTCAAGTCATCCAACAATGACCATACCAATAACGGCCAACCATAATCTCCAGGCAGTGTTTTGTACACCAGATCACTGCTTCGTTTCAGATATCAATTCATATGATGGTCCAGTCTCTGATACAACAAACATGCTGGGTTTCCGAAATGATGGGTTATATGCAACGATTGAGGGCTGGGGACCATATGAAAACTATGGGTCAATAACTGGAACTATGTTTACGACTGATGAGGGGCATATTTATGCATATGGCTACGGATATGATAACGGTCCGCTCTACGTTTATGTTTCTAATGATGGTGTCAACTGGGAGCTCATCGGTACGCCGACCGTTCCCGATACGCTTGGCTGGATCGACTGCGGCATCTATAATCATCCATTTAGCTACATAAAATTCACAGCAGAGTACCCCGATTGCATATACAATGTCTACTTGGACTCGGTGTATGTGCAACCGGTGTATTATCAGACTCTTTCGATTTCTACTGACGGCGAAGGATACACGAACCCCTCTGGCAACCCTGTGTATGAGAGAAACTCTTATGCTGGCGTCACAGCCTGTGCAGCCCCGACTTGGGTGTTTGATTACTGGACGCTGGATGGCGACTACGCAGGAAGCGATCCAACCATATACGTGTACATGGACTATGACTACAATTTAGAAGCGCATTTTTCTGAAGCTTCAAGCCTTCAATACCTAACAGTGAACACTTACGATGCCTACTTAGGTTACCCGTATTCGCCTAACGTTTGGGTGGATGGCTACTGGATTGGGACGGGGCAGCAGACATTGCAGGTTGCAAGTGGAAGAGTACACACCGTATCTGTTGACTACACGGTTTACAGTGAGTACTGGGGTTGCGATGCTAATTTTTATGATTTCACAGGCGACGTCTACTACTATCCAGGCTATGGCCCAGCATACATTTACCCCACTTCTTCCACAACAATAAACGCCCTGTACCTGCCATATTGGTGGACGTGAATGAGCAGCGGCAATAACACAGAATCCTGCCATGCAGCGGCAACATTTCAGAGTTTAATCGCCAACTACATGGGCGGCGGCAGATAAATCCCAGCAAAAACCCTCTCTTCTCTTTTTTCTTTTTCCATGTGCTTCTTTTTTAGGCTAAGGGAAACCTGTTAGTCAAGAAATCTTGACTAAGGCTTGGTCAAGAAACCTTGACAAAAACGCTTTAATCACGCAAACACCCCCGTGTATAGTGGGAATAAGCATGGGTAAAAACCAGCTTAAGCGGTGGTTTCTGAGGCTTCTCTGCACAGTTTTCGTATCCCTGCTCTTGTCATCCACTTTCGCGTTTTTTCAAGCAAAAGCGGAAGCCTCAACGGCAACTCCGCCGCCAGGCGTCCAACTCGTTGATTCGGCAGGGTATGTTGGCTTGTACGCTTCGCTTGCCTTAGACTCAGGCGGCAAGCCAGGGATAAGCTACTATGACTTCTCGAACAACGATTTGAAGTACGCGGGCTGGACTGTTTCAGGCTGGAATGTTCAAACCGTGGACTCCGAGGGGTTCATGGGACTACACACATCCGTCACTTTCGATTCGAACGATAAACCGCATATAAGCTACTACGCTGGAGACGCGCTCAAGTACGCTTCGTGGAACGGAGCAACTTGGGACATTCAAACCGTGGATTCAGGCGGCTCAAGCTTCACCTCTCTCGTTTTTGACAGCAACGGATACCCGCACATAAGCTATTTCCATGTGCCAAGCGGCGGGCACCTGCGGTACGCTTCCTGGACTGGCTCGTCTTGGAGCATTGAGGTTGTCGATTCGGCGGGCATCGTGGGCGAATTCACCTCGCTTGTTTTAGACGCCGAAGGTTATCCGCACATAAGTTACTATGACGCCTTGAACGGCGACCTGAAATACGCTTCGCGAACCACTTCAGGCTGGAATATACAAACAGTTGACGCGGCTGGAGACGTGGGAAAGTTCTCTTCCCTCGTTCTGGATTCAAGCGGCGTCGCGCACATAGCTTACTGCGACGTTACAAGTGGCGACTTGAAGCACGCGGAGTCAGCCGGGTCGGGCTGGAGCATTCAAGTGGTCGCGAAAGGAAACTCAACGGACAGTTCGCTAGCTCTGGATTCCGGTGGCAAACCGCATATCAGCTTCGCCGACAACACGGACCACCGCCTGAAGTATGCTTCTTCGACAGGTTCAGGCTGGGATATTCAAACTTTGGATGCAGCTGGGTATGTGGGCGAGTTCGGTTCGCTTCCTGAGCATGAGACTTCTCTTGAGATAGACGCGAAGGATAACGCGCATATCGCCTTCTGTGACGCAAGTGACCGTTTGATGTATGCTGTTATAGCTAACTCTTCGGAACCCCAATCCCAGGAGGTTCAAACGTTTGCTTCCGTGAATGTGCGCCCTAACCCTGTCGGAGTTGGTCAAATCGTGGTGGCTGACATGGCGATTAATCCTATTCCGCCGACATCAATTGACCGCTTCAGCGGTCTGACTCTGGTGATTACGCGTCCTGACGGCGCTGTTGAGACGCTTGGTCCATTCTTCTCTGATTCCCATGGCTTGGCATACGTTAGCTATGTGCCTACGCAAGTCGGCACCTACAATATGCAATTAAAGTATCCGGGGCAGTTCTTCTCCACCCGCAACATGACTTACCTTCCTTCAGAGAGTTCAATGATGACGTTGCATGTGCAGGAAGAACCTACATCTAAGGTTTGGACTGTTGACGATGATGCGCCTGCGGACTTTTCTTCAATCCAAGCCGCGGTGAACGCTGCTTATCCAGGAGACTACGTGTTCGTGCGTAATGGAATTTACATGGAACCTCAAATCACCATAAAAAAACCTTTGACACTTGAGGGCGAATTTAAGACCAGCACCATCATCGATGGAAACCCGGGCAGTGTACGCATCTACGTACAAAGCACAAGCAACGTTGTTATTCACGGGTTCACGGTTAGAAACGGCTACGGCATATACTCAGCCTTTTCCAAAGATGTCGCCATCAGCGATAACATAGTGAACAACTGCCCACAAGGAATAATTCTCATCGGCGCAACCAACAACACCATCAGCAAAAACGTAATAACCAACAGCAGCGTAGCCATTTTGCTTTCCGAAGACTCAACCAGCAATAATGTATCCGAAAATCTCCTAACAAGAAACAGCGGAGACTGCATCTGCATCGACCATTCCGACGGCAACACTGTCTCTGGAAACATTATAACAAACAATGGCCTGAACACCGCACCTGGCTACCACGTTTTTGGCATACGCTTATCCTATTCCAGCAACAACGTCGTTTTCCACAATGATTTACTTGAAAACTATGAGATGGCACAAGGCTGGATGTCCGTTGACAACATGTGGGACAACGGCGAAGAGGGCAACTACTGGAGCGACTACACGGGAGCAGATGCAAACGGCGACGGCATAGGTGACACACCATACGTAATCGACGTCAACAACACCGACAGGTACCCCCTTATTGAACCCTTCAGCAATTTCCTTCCTGACCCGCTTCCTTCGCCCAGTCCTTCTCCGACACCTACACCTGCTCCAACTCCCGCTCTCACGGTTCTCCAGCAAAAAGGGCTAACCATACTGAAAGACGTGGTCGGAATTGACACCTCACGGTACGTGGTTACCGCGGAGGAAAACCAGTACACAGACCCATCGGGCATCGCCATGGTCAACGTTTTCTACACGCTCACTTCAAGCGGCGGAAAGGTAACGGCTCTTTTGGAATTCACCTCCGGAAAACCAATGATGCTGCAGATGCTTGACATCATCGGTCCGCTTTACCTGACGGCGCCGCAGGCAAGCGTCAACGCCGCTGAACTGGCGCAAGCGTTCCTCAGCAAATACCAGGCCTACACGGGTGACGCGGTTTACGGGCAGCTATCGCATATGCTTGATGGGGTGGACCTCAGCCAAAACATAAGCAAGACCAAAGGAAACGCCGTGCTAGAAGTCGTCAACGGCGACGGCGAGCGCCCCTCGTTCAAATGGTACTACACGGCAAACGGCGCAATCGCCCCCTACTCCAAATTCATTGCTTTAGGCTTCAGAAACGGCTTCCTAGACGCGTTCGTGGACAAGTGGCAGCTCTACCAAATCGGCAGCAACAACGTGAACATCTCGGAACAGCAGGCTAAAACCCTCGCGTTGGAAGCAGCTAAGGCTCACCTTTCGAACATTAAGCTGGACAACGACACCTTCAGCCCAGAGAATTTCGGCGAGAAAAACATTCGGTGGACTGCCCTGATATTCGACAGCGCCTTAAGCACGGACGGAACGCACGGCGGCGGCTCCCTGACGCTTTATCCCGTGTGGCGGGTCGGCGTCGCCCTCGACAAGTGGTACGGCAACATGTACGGCGTAGAGGTGGACATCTGGGCGGACACAGGCGGAGTTCGGTCGGTTCAGGAAGCTTGGTCTATGATGCCTCCGCCCGAAGGCGCCGAATCCGCAGATTCTTCCTCGTCGTCTGCGTCATCATCCACAAGCGCATCGACGCCGGCGACAACTCCACCCGCGGAGCCTCCAGACCAGGATTCTTCCCAGCCGTATGTGCAGCCGCAGTCCGCAGGTAAAACGGGAACGTTGCCTGAATCCACAGATGAACCGTTCCCCATGCTTATAGTCGCGATTGTGACGGGGATTGCTGCTATCGTAGCCTTGCTGATTTGCTACTCAAAATATCGGGAGCAGCAGTTTCAACGACGGTGGGAAGAGCGAAAACAATGAACAAAAACTTTTTTCTCCCGTTCGTGTTCATCATTGTAACAGCGTCGTACGTAGTTGCTTACTTTCCAGTGCTCGCTGAACCTGCAACCACCCCATTCCCTGACGAGAACGTCACGTTGCCGCCTTCGCCGTCTTCCACCGCGACCCCGCTTAACTCTGAGGTTGAGACGTTCAAGCAGGCAATGCTTATCGCTGGGGTGGTTACAGCGTCTGTTTTCGGCGCTGGCTTCCTGATATACTTTAAAAAGCGTAATCGTTAAGCAGCGTTCATCTGCTGGACCTGCGAACCATCAACGTTTGAACTTGGCTAACGCCGTCTAGCTTCTCCAGCTCGCTTTCAAACTCGTCCACGATGCCTGTCTCGTCCTCGGGGAACCGCACCTGAACCAGCAGCGCCTTCAACCCGAAAGCTATGGGTTCTTCACCGTAACCTTCGACGGAAGAAGACTTTGGTAAGCAAGTTTCAACCTTCTTCTTCAAGGGGTCAAAGTTTTCCATTATGTCCTCGGGAAAAACCTTGTAAGTGACAATTATGCTGCCCATCCGCGAGTCGCCTTTTTATGGTCCTGTGAAACCGCACTTCGGGCACTTGTAGGTGCGCCCGAACTTCCTGCATTTCCCGCAGCGCTTTATCTGTATCTCGCCACAGTTCGGGCAGAGAAACTTCGTTGACTCGGTTCCCGGCGCAATCGGTTTCCCGCAGCTCGTGCAAGTGACTAACGACAGGCTTGATGCTTTTTCAGACATCATGTGTTCACATCCGTGATGCGGTCTGATATTGTAAGCCTTCCTTATATCTGCTATGCTCGCGCTTCACGGAAAACCTGCGCCGACAATAACGGAACCAGCCTATTAGGAGCCTTTAGCGGTTTACAGTGAGTACTGGGGATGCGACGCTAATCTTTATGACTTCTCAGGCGATGTCTACTACTACCCAGGCTATGGCCCAGCATACATTTACCCCTGCTCCTACACAACCATAAACGCACTGTACCTGCCATATTGGTGGACGTGAATGAGCAGCGGCAATAACACAGAATCCTTCCATGCACCGGCAACATTTCAGAGTTTAAGCGCCAACTACATGGGCGGTATCAGCATGGCTTGCAGGATTGAAAGCAACGTGGTTTCCGCGCCTGAAGCGGTTCCGCCTGAACTGGTAAATGCGGCGCCGACTTTTCCGCTGAGTTTTTTGTGTACTTTGATTGATTCGTCGATTAGGGCTTTGAGTTTGGCTGACATCTGCCCGAAATACGTGGGCGACCCCATCACCACGGCGTCTGCACCGAGCAAGTCGTCCAGCGTCGCCTGCCCAGCTTTCTTTACAGTAACCCCAGCGCCGTTTACTTGTTCGGCGCCCTTCGCCACAGCTAACGCCATCTTTTCAGTGTTCCCAGTCTTGGAGTCGTAAACCACTAAAACCTTCACCAAGCCGTTTTTCCTCCTAAGCTCCGCTGAACCCCTTGACTATCTCGTCAACCGTTATTATCTTCGCGTTGTACACGTTCTCCAGATACTTCAGCCCTTCCTCGTGGTCTTTCCGTGTGAAAGCTTCCACGCCGTCTTCAGCGACGACTATGCGGTACCCGTGGAAGAAAGCGTCTGCTGCTGTGTGTCGCACGCACATGTGCGTGTGCAACCCGCCCAGAATCACTGTTTTCGCGCCCTCACCCTTGTACAGGCTCCGCAAAAGCGAGTCCAACCCCGTCTCGAAAAAGCCGCTGTAAGTCCGCTTTTCCACCACGTAGTCCTTTGCTGAAGGCTTGAGCTCGGGAATCACCTCCGCGCCCTTGGTGCCTTTTATGGCGTGGTTCCCCCATTTCTCGACCACTTCCACGTCCTGCGGGTAATGCGCATCGTTGCTGTAGATTACTGGGACGCCGCTGTCGCGTGCAGCCTCAACCAACCGCTTCAGGTTCGGAATGATGTATTTGGTCCTTTCTACTTTTAGTTTCCCAGCTACAAAATCGTTAAGCATGTCAATGACTATAACTGCCGGTTTGTTTATCAAAAACGCCACCTTCAAAAAGCTAATGCTGCAAACAAGCTAATTAGTCTATCCCAGCTACTCCGCAGCCAACGCGTATGGTCCACAGGTGAGTTTTTCCCCGCCCCCTTCATTGACAAGCACTGTGTCTTCGATGCGGATTCCGCCGTAGCCGACAAGGTAGACACCAGGCTCAACCGTCACCATGTTGCCCGCCGCCAGCACATCCTCACTGTCGGGGCTCAAAGTCGGCGGTTCATGCACCTCCAAACCCACGCCATGTCCCAAGCCGTGAACAAAGTATTCGCCGTACCCCGCATCCGCAATCGTCTGCCTCGCCGCAGCGTCAACATCCTTCGCCCTGATGCCAGGCTTCAATGCCTCAAACGCCCTGTCCTGCGCCTGCTTCACGATTTCGTAAAGCCGTTTCTGCTTCTCCGATGCCTTTCCAGCCGCCAGCGTTCGCGTCATGTCCGAGCAATACCACTTGTATGCGGCGCCGATGTCCACAACCACCAAGTCTCCGTTGCGGATTACTTTGTCGGAGCAGCCGCCGTGGGGAAACGCTGAGCA
>Ga0210077_1000657_pt1 | contig 11778 bp, 10 predicted proteins | sample RushMan_CattailN_5_FD_185556 | JGI IMG/M metagenome (GOLD analysis project Ga0210077, IMG submission 185556) | Wetland microbial communities from San Francisco Bay, California, USA, that impact long-term carbon sequestration -... | ecosystem: Environmental > Aquatic > Marine > Wetlands ... | reverse complement strand
CATGCTCCTTTTTTGCCAGTTAAATCACACTTTCCAAATGTACATAAACAGCACATATCACAGAAAGGTGCGTAAAATGGTTCGTATCTTTCCAATAATTTCAGGTCCCATGATCTGAGATCAGTTATATTGGGCTTAGGAGTTGGCCCCATTGATTTAGGGAGTTCTTCTACTCCTTCCTTTTCAACTATATCTCCGATAGAGACTTTGAAATTTTTCGATTTCCAAAAATCATCTTTGAATTTTTCAGGTTTAGGTCTGTGCGCCACAGTTATCACCAAATTATTAATGATTTATAATGATATTTCTACTGTTGCTATCAATATTATATAAACTTTATTATTATATTTTCAAAAAAAGATAATTAGTAATAATAGAATCCCATTTATGGAATCAGTTCTTTAGTTTAAGTTTAGATAAACTAAACTTAACTGTTACAACTCCTCTTAAACATCCATTTTTAGTATTTTTTTATTTATTACATATTTACCAAAATAAGCTATAAACACCAAAAGACATTTACCATAAGAAAATAGATAAAAAAAATTTTATTTTATATCTGTGGTTCCAGTCTTTTAATCATAAATGCCATAAATCCAACGATCATTGGGAAAAGGAACAGATACAATATTAAAAGCACTACTGGTGGGAACATTGCACTTCCTGAAACAGTTGACGCTGCAATCAACATGATCATGAGAATTACCGGTCCAAGTATAGCCACAAACATGTATATCATGGTGAATGAGTTTAATTTTTGAGCATAATCTTTTAATTTCATTCTCATTTCATAGGCAACATCTTCTGCTATAACGTTCAATGTTCTTGAAAGATCTCCACCACTTGATAATGTTCTGGTTATTTGATGAACCGCTCTTTTCATCCCCTCAGAGCCAACTCGTTCGCTCATATCCAATAAAGCATTTTCTGTTGTTTCCCCATATTTAATTTCCTCCAGTGTTCGTGCAAATTCTTCAGAAAGAGGTCCATATCCAGATAAAGCTACTGACTTCATGCTTTCATGAAGACCAAGTCCTGCTCGAAGCTCAGTTGCCATTTGCCTTAAAGCATATGGCAGTTCTCTTGATGCTTCAGATGATTTTTTCCCTTTCTGTAATTTAGGTAGGAAAACAATCATAATTGCCATGAAAAATATTAAAATTCCAAATACAAGACCTATTTCGATTCCAAATCCGAGGACAGTCATTATTATAAGAATCAGGACAAATGATACTGCACCCATTCCCATAATTAATTTAGGATCTAAACCTTCCTTTTCTTCCTCTTTAAGAATTTCTTCCAGTGAAGCCTTTTGATAAGCGGTTCTTTGAGTCTTATCTTCCTTAGGTTTATCATTTCTTTCATACTTTTTGTCGATGAGTTCTTTAAACATCTGAATCTCATCTTTATCCATCTTCATTCTTTCTATAACACGAGGCGAATCATTTCGAGGCCCAAGTCCTGACATTGGCCTTGATCGGATATTACTTAATTTATTTACAGGTTTCTGTACACCTTCCCCTACCTTTTTACTTGAATCAATTGTAGCGCCACCTATCATGTCGAAGATCTTTTTAAGGCCATCAAAAGCCATGTTATCACCATCACATTTATAATATTTTATCTAAAACTTCATCTGGGTCCCGATAATATTCACTGATCCAGTCTCCAACCTCACCGATGGATCTTATATTGTTATCTGCCATGTATTCCAGTACCAACCTTCTTTTTTCAATTTCCTCTTCAATTTCAGTTATAGTTATCCCCCGAAGTTCAGAGATTTCCCTGAGTGTCTGGCTTGCAATACCAACATATTCCACCTTATCAACCATGTTATTCCATTCAAATACCCTGTTTAATTGCACATTGCCTTCTTCCATTCCTACTACTTCTGCAACTTCCGTTATTCTCCTTATAGATCCTCCTTCAGGCCTGTACATCCTATTTTGCATTATTATAAAGTCTAAAGCAGGTATCATAATATTTGGGACATTCATTGGAGGATTTACAAGTCTTGTTATAGTTTCACGTGCAGTGTTGGAGTGGAGGGTACCAAATCCAGAGTGTCCTGTGTTTAAAGCTGTAAAAAGAGTTATTGCTTCACCGCCCCTTACTTCTCCCACAATTACCCTATCCGGCCTCTGTCTGAGTGAATTTTTGACCAGAGTATCCATATCCAATTCTCCCTTTCCTTCAATGTTTGGGGGGCGGGTTTCCATACGCAAAACATGAGCGTGTGGAAGCTGTAGCTCCAAAGTATCTTCTATAGTAATTATCCTTTCACGAGGAGGGGTGAATGAAGTCACTGTATTTAAGGTTGTGGTTTTACCAGAACCAGTACCTCCTGCTATAATAGCATTACATGGTTTAACTCCAAGTCCGTCAACACAAATCCATAAAAAACCAGCTAAATGAGAAGACATGGTTTTAAAATTAATTAAATCAATAACCGTCAATGGATCCTTACGGAATTTTCGTATGGTTAATGTAGAACCATCTGCAGATACAGGTGGAATAGTTGCATTTACCCTTGAACCATCTTCCAGTCTTGCATCCAAAATAGGTGTCTGCTGGTCTATTCTACGGTTTACCTGCCTTGCAATCACATCTATAATCGCTTTAACATCAGTGTCATCATCAAAAACAACATTTGTCTGCATCATCCCTATTTTTCGGTGATAAACAAATACAGGGTTATTTGTCCCAATTACCATTATTTCTTCCAGATCATCGTCTTTAATCATGGGATCCAGTTCACCATAACCAAGCATTTCCTGAGATATTTGCGCTGCAAGCTTATCAGTATCTCTTACTCCTTTCATTTTCAGGAATTCTTTTACTTCACCTGCAAATGAATTTTCATCAACTTTAAAGTTTTCACCTTGAGAAACAGCAACTTCAACAAGCTTTTCACGAATTTCATTCAGCAGCTGTCGTTCCCTTTCGGTGAATTTGGGAACATTTACATTGTAAAGAGGAATTAAGCCATCTTCTATTATTTCTGCCTTTATTCTCCTTGTCTTTCGGGCCTTCGTTTTGGGGCGCCTTTTTGGCCGTTCCATAATCTTTGTAGGGTCCTCAGTACTTTTATTTGATATAACCTTTTCTATTACAGGTTCATCCATGATCTTATCTAACTTAAATCCATCGTCGTCATCATCATCAAAAAAAAGAGAATTTTTTTTAGGTTCAGTTCTATCTTTATACTCTGATCCCTCGAATATATCTTCTCGTTCTATTTCACGTCCGATTTGCCTTGTTTTATCTTCAGATTCCCCAAATATATCTTCTTGTTCTATTTCGCGTCCAATTTGCCTTGTTTTATACTCAGATTTTTCAACTGGTTCTTTGACTACTTCTTTTTCCCTTTCATCGTCCTCATTATCTTCATCACTGGATCCAAACTCCCCTAAAAGATCCCTGAGTATTTCTTTCCGCTTATTTTTCATGTGCCTCACGATACCCTATAGCTACGTATTTATATAGCATATCCAATATTTAAGTATATGGAAACACGGTGTAGGTGTGGGGATACATGCATACAACCGGCTTCGGTAGTCTTAAAAGACTTTGAATTACTTTACAGACCATGTGCCCGCTGTGAAACATGGAAATTAAAGAAATTCTCCCCATTAGCTCGCCAAATTGACCTTAACGAAATTGATAGTATTTTTGGAAGTTGCAACTGCGGTAAGAGACACCTCGATATTGTGATTGCACATGTCCTGAAAATAATGATGGATGAAGGAGTAAAGGACAAAAAATCAACTTTACGAAGCGCCTGCACTCCACTTATAACTCCCGCATATCCCCTGAATTCTGCCCCTTATCTGCCTAAAAATTCTGTAGTGATATTATCCGATGAAATAAATAAAAATTGCGCTCGAAGAATAGTAGATGAAGTTGATGAAGTTAAAGGAGCCCTTAAAGGAGATTTAAAGAAAACTGTAGGAATTAAAGATTCTCATTTTAGCCCAAATGTATATGAACTCCTTGCTGGGTGCGATATTAGGTGTGATATCGTTCAAACACCCTATGGTGCTTTATGTATTCATAAGTACCAGGGAAAAGTCCATATAGAATTTCCACAAGTTAGATCACCTAAAATAGAAATCCTGCGGAAAGTTTTAGAAAAATATGATGCTCCTTCTGTGCTTGATTGTACCTGCGGGCCTGGAACATTAGGTATTGCATGCCTTAAAGCAGGAGCGCGAAGAGTTGTTTTTAATGATATATGGTTCCCTTCAGTGACAATGACTGCAATTAATATAGAAACAAATGGATTTCATGTGGACTTCTGGAACCCTAAAAAAAATGTAGTTGCCGAAGGGGAAAATTTTAAGGCGTATTCCCTCGATATAAGAGATTTAGAAGAAGTTCTAAATGAAACATTTGATATTTGTATCGTTGATGCGTTTCCAGATGTCGACACTACTGAATTTGTGGAAGCTGCAGGTAAATTAGGCAGGAAAATTGTTGTGATTTGAGTTTTAAAGTTAAAGAGGAGCCAATATGAACATAGAACTAGGCAACAGATTATTTGACGGTCCTCATCTTCTTAAAGAGTGGAATCATCTGAATTTTCCTGCTATTTATGCCCTTATGATGAAGCCTGATCCTAAAAATGAACGTGATACTTACCTGGTTTTATATTTCTGTGAGTCCAGCGAGTTTTCTGAAATCGAATCTGACCTTGACCATCCTAAATACAAATGCTGGTTTAAAGAAGCTGGTTTTAAAAGTAATATTTATATTGGGGCGCATTTGATGCCTAATTCGAGTTTTGAAGAGAGAAAGTTGTTGAAGAGTGTGCTCATAAACATTTATAAACCTGTTTGTAATTTTCAAGAGGAAAACACGATTGAATAATAATTTTCATATTTTTAAAATATCTACTTGTTATTAGCAGGTAAAACCTGGAAGTCAGTATACATTAAGGTGCACGTTTAAAAGTACTTTCAGTACTGGCTATTATTAAATTTTTGACTTGTTTTAACCTTCTAAAACCCCATATTAAAATAAACCACAATTGCAGGCACGATCAAAACCCCCATCAAATTCGACTTATTCACCCCCACATAATGTGGAAGCAATCCAAGCGCAATCGCTGTTACATACACAAGAAGCATGAACAAAATATTTGCATGGTACCACAGCGAAAATGCAACCACCAGCATGCTCATAAACGTAATTACAACCTTGGTAAGTTTCTCATAATTTATTCTTTCTATAGACTCGCTTGCAATATCCCCCAATTTTAAACACAAAAATAGCGAAATTGAAACTGCTGTTAAAGCTGTAAATACGAAAAATATGAGATGCGCGAAATCGAAGTTCTGCAGGATGTTATTCACATAAACTGCAATTCCACTTCTCGGGTTTCCAATTAAAAATATCAATACAAGGGAGAATAATGTATCAGCCGTATTTACACCGCTGATTGCCGTGATAAAACTTTCACTGTTACTTCCGAAGTCTCCACCGCCGCTTAATTCCTGTGCAATCAGGCTTCCCTGAGCTGGTCCAAGACCAGGCAGGAATCCAAGAATAGTTCCTGCAATCCCTCCTGCGAAAATTCCCCTCAATATATCTCCGTTGATTCTAAAATGGTGAAATCTATTTTGTGTTGGAATGAATGAACTCTGCTGTAGACTATAAATTAATGTACTCACTCCAAAAAGTCCAGTAAAGACGCAGAGCAGCGAAACATTGGAAGATATGGGCGAATTCAGCATGATGTAACCTATAATTCCAGAAAATAAAAATAATATAATGGACCATAAAAACGATTTTATGTTCTTATTTAACCGTATAAACATAAAAATGACAATTATTGTAAGCAAAATCCATATATACGGCTTAATAGGGCCGTAAATTACAGGCAAAATCATTATAAAAATTGGTAAAAGAAGAGTTGTAATCAAAATTGCTCCAAAGCCCCCGATTGCAGCTAACCTTACCGCTTCTTTACCTCTTCCTTCCAGTAAAAGCTGATGCCCTGGTAAAATTGATAAAACTGTGCCTTCTTCTGGTACTCCCAGAAACATGGATGGTATAAACTCTAAAAGAGCATGTGAAATAGCCATAGCAATCAAAAACACGCATAAAACTTCAGGAGAGTAAGAAGCTAAAAGATATGGTGATGATGCAAAAACAAATGCCCCCACAGTATTAACATGGATTCCCGGTATTAATCCAGTTATGGTGCCACATAAGATTCCAATTATACATGCAAAGATTAAATCAAACATTTTTACTGTCCCATTTTCCAACCAATTTCCAAATAGAAACACATTACCCCTTTAGAAAGTTAATAATCTGTTTAATACATTAATAATAATGTATATAAAATTATTTGTTCTATTTTCCATGTTCCTAAAAGTAACTGAAACACTGACAAAAAATTGTAAAAATATCCTTTAAAAAGAGTATTTCTGCATTAAAATCATAAATATCTTTTAAAATATATCCATTAAAATAATCTGGTTTTAAATCATGTAATAAACCTTTTAAACTTAAAAATGCATAATTAAGTAATATAAAATAGTAAATAACTATTATAACTTAATTCGATTAAAATCCCTCATTCAAAACATAAAACTATTCACAACCCTCCAATAAGCTATTTTGACGTGAATTATCTGTTTAAAATCATTTATCCATATAATTTATTGTACTTTGCTAATTGAATATAAAAATTTCAACATAGGATAAACAAATATTGAAAGATAATCCAATTTTTTTAGTAACGTATTTAGATTTATTTTTAAGTAAGGGGGCAATTTAATGGCCAAAATGGAAAATGAACAAAAAAATATGTTTGTAATTATTGTTGCTGCCATCACAGCAATTGGAGGCATGTTATTTGGATATGATACCGGAGTAATTTCAGGAGCAATACTCTTTATCCGATCTGCTTTTTCACTCTCAAGCACATCACAGGAAATTGTTGTAAGTGCAGTACTTATTGGGGCTGTAATCGGTGCAAGTATAAGCGGAACCCTTGCAGATAAATATGGCCGCCGTATAATGATTATTATAGCTGCAATTATTTTTGGAGCGGGCGCAATATTTACCGCCCTAACTCCCAATATTTATGCATTAATTGCCGGTAGAATAGGGGTTGGTATAGCCATCGGAATGGCATCGTTCATAGCTCCGATGTACATAGCTGAAGTTGCGCCGGTTAATATCAGAGGTGCGCTGGTATCTTTAAACCAGCTTGCCATAACAATAGGCATAGTCATTTCCTATCTCGTAGACTTTGCTTTCGCCCCTACTGGTGGTTGGCGCTGGATGCTCGGATTAGCTGTAATTCCAAGCCTTGTGTTAGGAATTGGGATGTTTTTCATGCCATCCAGTCCCCGCTGGCTTTTAAGTAAAGGAATAACTGAAAAGGCACATTCCGTTCTTGAGAGAATACGGATGACGAAAAATGTTGATGGTGAAATAAAAGAAATAAAAGATAGTTTAGCCCTTGAAAAAGAATGTAAATGGGCAGATCTATTAGATCCCACAGTTAGACCTGCTTTGATAGTGGGTATTGGACTTGCTGCTTTTCAACAGTTAACTGGCATTAACACAGTTATTTATTACGCCCCCACCATTCTTCTATTTGCAGGTCTACCATCTGCCGCGGTATCCATACTTGCTACTGCAGGAATTGGCGTTATAAATGTGATTATGACAGTTGTAGCCATATACCTCATTGACAGAATTGGAAGAAGACCATTACTACTAATTGGTCTTGTTGGTATGGTATTCAGCCTATTAATATTAGGAATTGCCTTTGCTTTACCTGGCCTATCCTCCTCTTTAGGTTTAGTTTCAATTATAAGCTTGATGATCTATGTCGGTTCTTTTGCCATAGGTTTAGGGCCTGTTTTCTGGTTAATGATATCAGAAATATATCCACTGCGAATAAGAGGACGTGCAATGAGTGCTGCCACTGTAGTTAACTGGGGTACTAATTTATTGATAGCAATAACTTTCCTGTCCCTGGTTCAAATAATCGGGACATCAGGCACGTTCTGGCTTTATGGTATAATTGGAATTGGCACATGGATTTTCGTTTACCGTTTGGTACCTGAAACTAAAGGCAGATCTCTTGAAGAAATTGAAACACAAATGGCAGGACGTGAATGCCGCTTAGAAACTGAAAAAAATAAATAGAGCTGTTTACATGCAAAATGGTTTTAAAGATATAGAAAACTACGGTATTATTGGAAACCTCGAAACATGTGCACTTGTAGGTAACGATGGATCCATAGACTGGCTCTGTTTTCCTTATCTTGAATCCCCTTCAGTCTTTGCCGCCATTTTGGATGACAAACGAGGAGGCCAATTTGCCATTCAACCTGTTTCTAAATTTGATTCATTTCAGGCATATATCAGAAATACGAATATTCTTCGAACCACTTTCAATACTCCATTTGGTATGGTTGCAGTAACGGATTTTATGCCTGTTAAAGGAGATGGTGAAACTAAAAAATACAGGTCTGTCTATAGAAAGGTAGAATGCATTGAAGGTCACAGCAGACTTAAATTATATTATAAACCCCGCTTTAATTATGCCAAATCAATTCCAGATTTTGAGTTAATTGAAGAAGGAGTAAAATGCAGCCATGGAAATGAAAGTTTAATTTTAAATACCAGCATTCCACTAACAATTGAAGATAATGCTGTTAATGGCCAATTTGATATGAAAAAAAAGGACAAATTATGGTTTGTTCTCCAATATAAACAGCAGGACCAAAATTCCTCTGATCATGAATATTGTAACAATAAATTGGAATTAACAAGAAGGTACTGGCAGGATTGGACCAATAAATGCCCCAAAATCTGCATTCTTCGGGGTATCTGGCGCGATACCATTATTCGTTCAGGTCTAGTGTTGAAACTACTTGCAAATCCGGACAGTGGAGCAATTGCCGCAGCAGCGACAACATCAATTCCAGAAGCTATAGGAGGGGTGAGGAACTGGGATTATCGATATGCATGGATTAGAGATTCAGCATATACAATACAGGCTCTTTTTCACCTGGAACATATTGAAGAGTCTCAGGACTTTATGAAATGGATTAACACTGTTTTAAGACGTGATACACATCCATCCAATATTCATATAATGTACCCTATTCATAAAGAAGAGAATATTAACGAGCAAATACTGGAATATCTTTCAGGATACAAACAATCAAGCCCCATTAGAATAGGAAATGCTGCATTTAATCAAAAACAGCTGGATATTTATGGAGAGTTAATAAATGCTATTTATGACACTGCCCGTTATGGAAAAGATATTTCGGGTAAAACATGGAATTTTATGAAGGACATAATTGATTATATCTGTGAGATCTGGAATACAAAGGATCAAGGGATATGGGAAATAAGAGATAATTCCCGCCATTATGTGCATTCAAAGCTTATGTGTTGGGTAGGTGTTGATCGAGGCATTAAAATAGCGGCGAAAAAAGAGCCACAGGTTTCTTTCAGCAAATGGGAAAAAACAAGGGAAGAAATAAAGTCAGCTGTACTGGAAAAGGGTTTTAATAAAAAATTGAATAGTTTTGTTCAATATTTTGACTCAACTGCCATTGATGCAACAAGTGTTCTTATCCCCCAAATGGGATTTCTGCCCTATGAAGATCCACGGATCCAGGGTACAATTGATGCAGTTATGGAAAATTTAATGACTGAAGACGGGTTTATTTATCGCTATAAGAATGAAGACGGACTCCCCGGTGATGAAGGTTGTTTTGCGCTTTGTTCATTTTGGCTTGTAGATTCTCTAACTCTTTCAGGAAGATTAGATGAAGCTGAAAATATATTTGTCAATGTACTTCAACAAATAAGTCCTTTAGGCCTGTTATCAGAAGAGATAGATCCTAAAACAAAGAAACAACTTGGTAATTTCCCACAAGCATTCAGCCATATAGGCCTGATTAATAGTGCTTTATATATAAGTATAGCTAAAGGCTGTGAACACAGAGGACCAAGACCACAGGGAGTTAAACACGGTATACTGCCCCAAACTAAGCCCCTTAAAGTAAAAAAAATTCACGTAAACGATCTAAAAAAAATGATATAAAAATAATAATTTTAAAATGAATTAGAAATATTAATAACGTTATAAAAGACTTTAAAATTACGTAAAAGGATTGGTTCAAAGTTAGAACCATTTAATCCTTACATTAATCTTCTAATATCAGTAACCTCTATATTACTAACACCATTTATTTTAGCGAGATTTTCCTCGGCTTCTTCGGTTCCGCCTTCTTCATCTTCGACTATGACCTGGACATTGAGGGCTACAAGACCGAATGCAATTGGTTCCTCTTCTATTTTATGAAATTCAGTACCTTCAGGAATGGACGCTCTTATATCTTCTTTCATTTTCTCTAAGTCGACATCAGGACTTTCTGGCATTAATTTTATTGTTGCTACTACTTCTCCCATTTTATCACCGATTTATTTATAGAATTTAAGTTGATCAAGATATTATCTATCTTGCAATCAACAATTAAAAACAGTATTTCAATTTTAACTTAAACACACTTAAGGACCTGTAAATCCGCATTTACAAGTATAAAGATGTCCAAATGTTCGACATTTTTGACATCTGTAAAGTATTTCATCACATTCCGGACACTGGAACTTTACACATGTCTCTACAGGGGATATTTCTTGTTTACATGATATACATTCTGCTTTTGCCATTTAATTACCTCCAAATAATCTTTGATTTTTGCTGTTCAGAAAATCTCAATCAAAGATTGAAATTTTTCTCAACTTCAATAAACGTGCTTATAGAACTCTTACCTTCAATTATAGAAATAGCTCTTTTTGGAAATTTTCCATTAACAACATAACAATCTAATTTATATTTAAGTAAAAGCTCAGGTAAATTTTCATCAACTGATGATTCACCAAAATTTAGTAGTTTTTTTGCATTTATACTTTTTAAAAGTTTCGCACCATCAAGGGATGGATTGACATCATATATACCATCTACATTTGTTACTATTAATATTTTGCTTTTAAGAAGCCATGATATATAAACAGATATAGAATCCGATGTCACATTCCAGGAGTGCTCAAGTGGATCAAGATACTCAAACAATTTAGAAGGAAGCAGTACAGGAAGTTTTCCATTACCTATAACTTTTTTTGCATCTTCCAGGGAGTAAACTGCCTCTGCACCATCTACTTTATCTGCAACAAGCATTCCAATGATATCCATGCACAAAATAGCAGTTTTATGGGCAGCTGTATCTGAAAATCCAGTATCTGCATCATATTCCCTTATTTTATTTGCAAAATCGCCGCCGCCGCAGATTACAATGACATTTTTACCAACCAGTGCCCTGCAGAACTCTATGGCATCTTCCAAGAATAAACTCCCACCAACTTTAACTACCCATTCCATTGTATTCCTCTTAATTTGACTATGAAATCCATTTTTTTATTAGAGCAGTTTCAAATCCTGTGTTATCTTATCTATTATTTCATCTTCATCAGGGCCAATTCCAAGGCAGGTTACAGTACCCTTTGGTAATTCAGTCCTTCCAGCATCCTGTACAAGATAATACGGGACGTCCATACTTTTAACTATTTCATATACTTCATAAAGTTCTCTTAAGTCTTTAACTTTAACTACAACCTTCTTTTCGCCTTCTAATTCCCATTTTCTAATTTTTCTTTCATCTGCCCGCTTGAAGGCGCCTAAACTTGCATGACAGGATTGTGCTGCTATCTTTCCTTTACCCATTTTAAGAT
>Ga0210077_1000656_pt1 | contig 11785 bp, 12 predicted proteins | sample RushMan_CattailN_5_FD_185556 | JGI IMG/M metagenome (GOLD analysis project Ga0210077, IMG submission 185556) | Wetland microbial communities from San Francisco Bay, California, USA, that impact long-term carbon sequestration -... | ecosystem: Environmental > Aquatic > Marine > Wetlands ... | reverse complement strand
TGCAAGTGCCTGTTTCGACTTACGACTTCCCGGTGCTTTTGATGGGTATCGCATTTCTGGCATCTGCAATACTAAAAACACCCAATAAAATGGAGGCGTTTTTCATTCCCGGTGATGCAACAGTAATAATCGGAGCAATTGCGGCGTACTTTTTAATAAATGGTGCCGGAAAAACTTTCAAACGGAGTCTTTTGGATATCATTTTTATTTCCGGAGTTACATTTTCTGTTGTAACTTTGTTATCCTTTTCAGGCATATTCTCAAAAATACCTCAGTTACCAGCCTTTATTAAAGATCCCTTATTTAATCCGACCGGAAGTGCAATCGCAGCTAGTATTTTATTGGTTTCAATCTTACCTATAGGGGTAATCAATCTGCTAGGTAAACGGGATGTTGCTAAAAAATTCTTCTACGCGGTTTCAACCACAATAGTTGCATTCGGTTTGGCAGTTTCTATCTTCCACAATTTTTCTCCCGCCCCTACCCTTTTCCCGGGTTTTAAAACCACTTGGTTTGTAGCAATCGATTCTCTTAAGGAATCTCCTCTTTTGGGAATGGGCCCGGGTAACTACTTGACCGCATTTAATAAATTCAGACCTATCTCCTTCAACCAAACAGCTTCCTGGAATTTACGTTTCGGCAATGCTCAAAACTTTTATCTTACGGTTATTACCGAAACAGGTTTTGTTGGAGTTGCCGCTTTAATACTTTTATTCACCCTTTTGTACAAAAGCGTCAAATCACTTTTTGCTGATACTACATCCAATTCGGAAAAAGTATTGATAGCACCTTTGGCAGTATTAATGCTGGTATTTTTTGCTTTTTCTCCTTCAATTTCGGCAATATTTTTGTTGTTTGTTCTTTTGGCTATAAACGCGCAAACAAGAATCGCTAATGTCAATCTTTCTCCAAGCAATGAAAATCAGACATCTACATCCAAAATTGCAACAATCTTGCCTGCTGTAGTTATCAGTGTTCCTCTAATTGCAATGGCTGTCTTTGTAGGAATCTATACGGTCAAGGCAACCCTGGCAGAATATGATTTCAGCCAGGCAATAGCTGATCTGAACAAAAACGACGCGGTTTCAACCTACAACTCCGTAAAGGACGCAATAGCGCTTAACCCCTACGTTGACAGATATCATATAGGCTTTGCCCAAGTTAACTTGGCTATCGCTCAAAACCTGGCACAAAAACAAGATCTTTCTGATGATGATAAAAATACCTTGGCTCAACTCATCCAGCAAGCAATTTCAGAGGCTAAAGCAGCTGTTTACCTTAATGATCAGAGAGCCGGAAATTGGGAAACACTGGCAGCGGTTTACAGATCAGTCGTTCCCTTTGCCCAGAATTCATCAGATTTTGCTATCCAGTCATATAACGCTGCCATTACTTATGACCCTATCAACCCGAATACTAGAATTAGCCTGGGTGGTATTTACTATGCTCTGGGTGATTATGAGAGTGCTATCGAGGTATTCAAGTACGCAGCCATGGCCAAACCTGATCTGGCAAATGCCCACTACAATCTGGCTATTGCCTACAGAGAAAACGGTAAAATTGACAATGCAATTTCGGAAATGACCGCTGTTTTGTCTCTAGTTGATAAAGATTCCCAAGATTACCAAACAGCCAAAGCTGAATTGGACAACCTTGAAAAGAATAAACCACAGGCTACCAGCCAGACCTCCGATAACCTGACACCTCCGACCACGGTTGAAAATGGTACTAACCAAACCCAAATCCAGCTTCCCGAGGAAGCAGCTCCTCCTACACCCGAGGAGATCGCAACACCGCAACCTACAGCAACCCCGACTCCAACATTAACTCCTACTCCCACCCCCGGTTCCTAGCCTCTAATCACCATCATTTAGTTATGTTAAAATCATCATAAGATGAAGGGCTTGGAAAAAATCCTATTCTTTTACTCCATTCTGGCACTGACCAGCCTGACAGTTGCATTCGGGGTTTTTGAACCTAAACCCCTCAACTTAATTACCATAGGAATTCTCTCCCCCATACTTATCTACTTTTGGTTGCGCATGACCGGTCCTGATCATACAACACCCGATAAATGGACTTTACGCCTTTTGGCTTCGATTGTCATTCTGGCAGGGATGGGAATTTATGGGGTTTATTTCGCTAAAAAATACGCGGCAATCCAAAACCAGCAGGCGGCAACCGACCAGATTAATCAGCTCAAAGAACAAAATTCCAGTCTGACTGCTCAACTTCAAGATTTATCTCAGCAAGCCGCATCTTCTCCTCAGCCTTCAGCAACCACTAGTGCCATTAAGGTTGCTTCTGCTTCAGCCACACCTGCTACATCAGCTCTTCCTTCACCCGCCAGCGGCCTTTCGTTAACGCCCAAAGGAAGCATCCCGGTAACCATATATATGGATCATGATAGCTCCTCCAAAGCCGTAGGAACACTGCTTCCCGGTAAAATTTATCCATACACCGACAGATTCAGCACCTGGTATAAAGTAAGTGTGGATAATTCCTTTGAAGGCTGGGTTAGCGGAACTCTTGTCGACGAGGTACAATAATATAATAAAACGATGCGCTCAAACATGCCCAAATTATTATTCTACTACTGCGCTATAGCTTCATTTGTAATTTCGGCAAGCCTCGCGTTAACTACCCAAAATGTCGCGCCTTTTGTCTTTGCCCTTTTTTTCCTTCCAGTTAGCGGCTATTTTGCTGTTGAATTTTTTAAACAACTACGTAGCAGCTTTTCCAAAAATAAAGTTGAGGGGTCTGATATTTCCATAAGGGCGACCAAAACCGAGTCCAAATTAATCATCACGGCATTTGTTTTTTTAATCGCTTTTGGTGTGTTCAATATTGTCAAAAACCTTTCTAAAACAGCCCAGCAGCCCCAAAACGACCAACAACAATCAACCCAACCGCTAATTTTCAAGATTTCAAATACTAATAAAAATGCAACTGACTCAGCCCAAAACCAACAGGCAGCAACACCATCAGCAAACCAAATCCCGCAAACACCCGAATCAGCACAATCAGGACAATTACAACAATGAAAAAAATACTCATCTACTACAATTTCATAATTATCACACTGATGGTCTTTGTCGGTTTTTTGACAGCCACCAGCCTGATTCAGCTGATTGTGGCAATCCTATTCTTTCCAATGTTTATCTATTTTGCCGTACGCGTTTTTCCAAGACGGACCAGAGCTGTTCGTATCCCCGTTACTCCTGCAATTTCGGTACGTAACCAGGAAGACTTGGTCCTGGAAGAAGTCAATGAGGAAACTATCAAACTTAAAAAAGAAGGTGTAGATGTAGACAGAAGAATTTTTCTTAAGCTCATTGGAACCGCAGGTCTATCACTATTTTTCTTCTCGCTTTTCACCAAAAAAGCCCAGGCGGCATTTTTCGGATCTGTACCGGGTCCTGGTACGGTTGCACTTAAAGATTCATTGGGTAATGAAATCGATCCGGCAGAAAAGCAACCCACCGACGGCTACAACATTACCGAGCTGGATGACTCTACCCCATCCTACTATGGTTTTATGAACAAAGAGGGAGCCTGGTTTATTATGAAAGAAGACCCTGCCCATCCGGTCGATGTTCCCTACTACAGCTATGTTAAAGGTGACAGTAGCTTTTCGACTAATTGGACCAGCCGGGCAACTCTCTCATACGACTACTTTAACAACACCTTTTAATGTATTAAAATAGCTTTTATGAAAATACCAAAAGAAATTTGGGTTGTAGTTGCAATCGTAGCTTTTCTTTTGGCTTATCTTATCGACCGGCTGGCAGGTCCCGTTGCCATCACCGTAGGAAACCCTGTAGCATTTCTTCGTTCTTCGGTACTTTTGCATCGATATCCTTTCACCGCAACAGCCATTTTAATTAGAACCTTTGCTATTTTTGTTTCAGTGATGCTTCTTTTATCTTTTATTCCCAGAAAATACTTTCTTAAAATTATCCTCATACTTTTTGCGGGAACTCTGGCTGAATTTTTCGCAATACAGCAGCTTGCAACCGGCTTCCATGCAACCTCGATCCAATGGACACTTTCAATTGCCTACGGAGCTTTAAGTTTGAGCCTGGGTATAGTTTGGCTGTTCCTGATGGGAATCTGGGCGGGCTTTAACAAACAAGAAGATAAAAAACAAGAAACAACTCACGAGGAAGAGAAAAGTTCAATTTTGGATCAGCCGCCTAAACAGTAGATTTTGAGGACTTACTTTTTACTATCAATCTCCAAGCCAACCTTTGTACTAAAAACCCTCCAAAACCTGCTACAATGGCCCAGAAGTAGTTTGTAATTCCAAGACCAGTATATTGGGAAAACCTCGAAACAATCCAGAAAGCAAACATATTAGCAGCCCAAAAGTAACCAAGAGTAACAGCTTTGGAGTCAAATTTTAATCCCTTGGCCATTGCAAAATCCCACAAAATCCAGACAAAGAAGGTCACCCAAAATCCTGCATAAACAGCTGCTTCCAAAGGACCAAATCGCCAATTTCCTAAAACTATATTGCCGGGCAAGATGTAACTAAAAATAAAAAGAATTGAGGAGTTAAAAAGCCAATAGGTGAAATACAAAATGTGGTTATACATCTTTTCTACATAATAGCGTTTTTTCCTCAAAAATCAATACTTTATAAAATAGTAATAACTTTTGTTCAGTTTAACCCCAAAATTAGCCTTTATAATGCTATTTTATAATACCTTTAATACGGACATAATTAATATTAATGCACATAATTTTTAGTCATCATCATTCTATTATAAATACTTATGGAGCTGTTGTATTTTTAACCACCTATATCCTCTTTGTTGTATCAGGGGTACTTTGTTTTAATGTAGATAAGGGAGTAAGACACGAACTTACCTTTCGCTAAACTTAACCGCTAAAAAATGGAGGTTTCTTGCCCTCTAACCCTTCTTTATATCCCAATACTTTTGCAACTCTGACTGAAACTATCAAAAATGCAAAGAAGAAAATACCTGCAATCTCTAGCTGTTTAAAATAATATGGTGTTAAAAAAGCTAGAGCCTCACTTTTGGGCGTTGCTACAGCAAGCATTAAATGCTCATTTCCTATAACAACAGGAGACCAAGATACTAACATTTCAGTTATGGAGTAGATTTGCAGATTTATTGGATAGGCTATCCTGAATTTACCCTCTTGCCTGGAGGTCAATGCTTCCTTCAGCTCCTTTGCAAGGACTGTACTTCCGATAAATGGCAATTTTGACATTTCATCAAAAAAATTCACCGAGGTTATCCCTTCCTGATCAGAAGCCAAAACATCACCGTTCTCATTTAGCAGATATTCGTATGAATTGTCCGTTATCCTTAGCGGGTTAATATAATCAGTAGTAAGCTCCTCCAAAATTACAGAGGAAGACAAAACACCCAAAAAATTTCCGTTATCATTCCTGATGGGAGTCACGACCGTAATAATATATTGACTTTTTGAAAATCCGAGTCTTGAAACCAAAGGTGCTGAAATAACTACATCACCCACATTGACCACCTTAGCCCGTTCAAAATAATCCCGATCGCTCAAATCTGTACCAATTTCCGAAGCATTATTTCTACCAGCGTTGAATTTCACAATACCGCTGCTATCTGTCAAAACGACACCGGCTATGGGAGTGTCCTCCCAGCTTGCCATAAAATCCTCCAAATTCCCCTCCGCCTCAGGTGAAAAACTGGAAATTTCTCTGTTTGAAGCAAGTCCCACAAAAGCTTTGTCATAAAGGGCAAAGAAACTCTCTAAAGATTTCGCACCGGCACGGGATGCAATCTGCTCCCTATGCAGCATTTGTTCCACCAGCGCATTGGTCGCTTGCTTATTAAAAAGAAAGTAGAATCCTCCCGCTAGGAGTGAAAGAAGAACTCCGAAAACGAAAAAGGCTCTAGTATTAGTTTTCCAAACTATGCTGGATAATTTTTCTACCATGAATAATCGCCTAATTATTAAAACAGAGTATCCCCCATGCGTCAATCTCTATCATTCAGTAAACACCAATTACTATTTATTGACACTCCATACTTCACGCGGTTAAATTAGACAAAATGGCAACACCAACATACACAACTGATTTAACAACCATTGTAGATTTTGACGGAACACCTTCATCGCCTTCAGTAGCAGAACCTTCTACGGGATGGACTGCTGGTCGTTCTCCTGTGGTAGATACTGATTATCCTATTCAAAACACCAATCATGCTTCATTGACAATGAATACAACCGGGAAAGCCGGAATACTCTGTACAAACGGTTCTTCTTTTAGCTGGACTTCGGGAAATTATTTATTTGGATGGATTATTTGGTTAGCTCCAGGAGCAATTGCTACTAAAGCAAATGGTGGATTAGCCATGCTTTGTGGTGATGGCGTTGGTTCTTTTAAAGTTTTTTATGTTGGTGGTAATAGTTCTGGTTCATATCCCTATGGAGGCTGGCAGAACTTTGCTGTTGACCCCACAATGGCTTATAGCGAGGTATTTGGTTCTCCATCAGCATATTACATAGTCGGGGCAGGTGCAAATGTTCTATCAGCAGTTTCAAAAGGTAATCCTCTCGGATTTGATGTATTCAGATATGGCCGTGGTGAGTTTCGAGTAGCTGCCGGAGAAGCCGGAAATTATGCAACTTTTGCCGGTATGGCTACTACTAACGATAATAACAGCAACAGGTGGGGTTTGTTCCAAGCAATTGAGGGTGGGTATAAGTTCAAGGGTCTTATGGTATTAGGTTATGGTGGATTAACTAATTTCACAGATTCAAATAAAAGTATTGTTATTGATAATACTGAATGGGTACAGTCTAATTTTAATCGTATTGAAATTCGCAACGCTTCATCAGTGGTTAACTGGACAAATATTACCATTACCGCTTTAGGCACAGTTTCAAAAGGGCAGTTTGAGGTTGTTGACAACGCTGAAGTAAACCTTGATTCATGTACCTTTACGGATATGACTACTTTTATTTTTCAGTCAAATTCAGCAGTTACTAATTCTACCTTTAGGCGCTGCGGACAGATTACGGGTGGAGGGGCGGATTTTGATGCCTGTCTCTTTACTAACAGTACAGCAGCTGTATCTTTGGTTTTGATAAACCTCAATCAAGCCACAAACTGCACATTTCAAAGTGACGGAAGTAATCACGCTGTTGATTTAGGCACTGTCCCAAGCACAACTTCAATGAACTGGAATAATTATCTAACCGGTTATGCGACAAGTGATGGTTCGACCGGAAACGAAGCGATTAGGGTGAACGTAGCTGCTTCCCAAACTCTAACCATAAATGTTGGTGCCGGTTACTCTTCCCCGAGTGTCTACAATACCGGTTCCGGTTCTGTAAGTGTTGTTTCAGGACAAGTTACAACAAGCGTTACTGTAACAGATCTATCCGACGGTAGTGAGATTTCAGGAGCAAGAGTTTTACTTTGGGCTACGACTAACGTAAATAAACTTCCCAATGCTATAACTTCAATCATAGGCAGCGGTACAACTGCAACGGTTGCGCAAACAGCACATGGTCTTGCCAGCGGGGATAACGTGATTGTTTCGGGAGTTACCAACGACGATGATTACAATGGCGTTTTTCAGGTAACCGTAACAAATGCAAATGAATACACTTACACTACAACTGAAAACTTAGGTTCCTCTCCTGCATCAGGAACAATTGTTGTCAAATGGGCTATAATTACCGGTACAACAGACGGAAATGGATATATTGAGGATGTCAGAAGTTTTAATAACGCCCAGCCAATTCAGGGCTGGGTCAGAAAAACCTCCTCAAGCCCTTACTACCAGCAGGGTGCAATTACTGGAACAATCGACACCTCTAGCGGTTTTGATACCAACGTCCAACTGGCTACTGATGAGTAACGACTATGAATCCTAAAACACAAACACGCGAGGAATTTGAAGAGTATTCCACAAAAAGGCTCAAATCAGCTGTCGCTAAAGCTAAAGAAATAAGAGAGAAAGTAAGACAGCTTGAAGCCGAAATTGCCAAGAAAGAAGAAAAGATAGACAGCTACAAAAATAATTTGGAAGAAATCCGAAATGAACTTGTAAAAATCCAGGCAAAACTGTATGCTGGCGTAACATTATCAAATGCCAAAATCAGTTAAAAAAACTAAAAGCAATGATCCCGATAAAAATTGGATAAACCCCCCCAAGATCATTATCCGCAAAGACAAAGCCAACTCGCCCAAAAAGCTTAGCTATTGGCTTGATAAGAAAGGAAAGGCCCATCTTTACACTAAAGAACAACTGGCTACCTGCAACATTTTGACAAATCTCAACCTAACACTTATCCGTGCGCTGGTTCTTATGGATATGATTAAGGAGATGGATGAAAATGCCAAGATAAAAACCCTAATGCGCCAAGACAATCCTAAATTTGCGGCGAAGGAATCTTCGATTTTTAACCACTTTATTTCACTTATGTCTGCAGTACCGGAAATTACCTTCGGCGAATTCCTAGGCTTCCTTTCGGCCAACAGCGACCCACAAGCTCTAATCAAAATGGGCCAAAAAACACTCAAAGAAGCAGAACAAGGTAAAAGCAAGACTGTAAGCGTCTTTTACACTTCAGACAAGCTCAAAGAGGGTAAATAAACCAAATTGCCCTAATAATTCATCAGTGATAATTAAGAAATAATGTATCTTTATTCCCAATTCTTAATTCTAGTTAATTAACTATAAGACACAGATATAAACAGCTATGGGATTATAAATTATCGTTAAATGTTTTTAAATTGTTTATTTTTATAAATTTACAACTGTATCAATTCTGACGTTAATATATCAACTTTTTACGATTTTTTAATGAAAAATCGGTTGGACCCTCAAGAATTATGAAAAATTTTCGTGTAAAAATAGCCTTTTTCGCTCATGAAAATCCGCGACTTTCTATATCAATTCCATCTTTAACATGTCAATTTTGCCAAAAAACGCCAATGCCTATTGACACGTTATTTTTTGCGCTTCTATACTGTCATCAGACTTCACTGCTACTACTTTTGGTGTAGGAAGTCTATATAAATGGCTTTAGAACCAGACGATTGGAAAATTGATAGAAAAACGGACTATCCTAATATCAATGTTAGATATATAGGCGATGATCATGATGGCACCTCACCATCATATGCCACCGTCATAGAATTCCACAGATGGCTTCAGAGCTTGGCTGACGATGCAGTAGCAACAGGTGATGATGAACTAGATATTACTAGCACCCTACCAACACAGCGTTCAACGGATAACATTATCACCCTTATCAACGGCTATAATATAGATGACGCCGCCTCCGAGCATCTCTATGATGGTTCAGTTATTCAAAACGGCAGCGATGATATTTATGACGGTATCGTCAACTTCGGCAATGCCGATGTTCAGATTCAGATTATTCAAAACGGGATTGTAGTAGTTGACGATTGGTGGAATTACGATGGCGCAGGCTTAAACGCCGATGCGACTTCAGGTATTTCCCACCGATTCATGATCAAAACCCGAAATGGCGGTACTGACATTGATGGCCGCAAAATAATTGGAACGTGCCGCCGCTTTGGTTATACCTACTCGGAGTTTACAATCAACTCTACAGCCCGAGGTAACAACGTTTTAGCTTTGACCGATTCCGCTGACCTTAACAATCAAACTGAAGGTGCTACCGTCGCAACCTGGAGCAGCGATTTTATCAATACTGAGGGTTATGCCCTCATTGATGTTGATAACAATACTGTGGATGAACCTTATTTTTCAAGCTGGGATCTTGATACCGGCACTCACACCAACATAAACGACTTCTATGAATATACGAAATACATTACCCGAGACAGTAGCTCGGCTACTGTTTATGGATTAAGTGGTGAATTATTTCGAGGCATAACCCACCAAATCACAATCACCCAAACCGGTGGAACTTTTATAGAACCGGAAGCTGTAAGTTGGTCTGGTGGCACCGGCCAACTTTTAGCAATTGATTCGACAATTGCCGGTACCAAAATGTGGATACAACTCCTGACAGGATCCGCTCCTACAAGTGGCACTATTACAGGAAGTGGAGGTACTCCAGGAACAGCTACCGCTTCAGCTGCAGCAGAAAAAACTATTTCTAAACCATTTGTTGGCGCATCAACCGGTTCAGCCCTTATCGGATCTTACGGTCTGGGTGTCGTTGCTACTGACCTTTCAACTAATGATGACCTTACAGACCTTAATACTGTCCATCATAGCCCACCCAACTTTGTTACCAACACCCTAACCGGTCTTGTAAGTGGTGAGGATCGTGTACTGGTTGCCCCCTGGGACGGGTCTTCTGTAGATCAAAATAATGACAAGGCAATTAATAAAAATCAGCTTACCCTTACTTCGACACTTAACACAGCTGATGTTGCAAGTATTCAAGTTTCTGATGGTGATGATACTGCTATTCCTACAGATACTCCAGCAACCGGCATTATTAGAGTAACTGACGATGATGGCTACGAGAGATGGATCCCCTACTCTTCATGGACAGGCACAACTTTTACGGTTGATACTGCCAAGTTAATATCTGAAGGTTTGCCCAACATGAATGACTTTGATGGCGCACAAGGGAGCGGTACGTACCAGGCAACAGCAGGCAATAATGTCTATATCGCATACATTGATGAATTAGCCAGCAGCACTACTGCTCAATTCGTATCAATCCAAACAGGTTCAAGAAACTTGGTTATTTTTGTCCGTGATGGAGGCGCAACTCCTATTAAACAATACACCTCACAGTGGAGTCAGGTTACTACTAATACAACCACGCCAATTATTCGTACAAGCGATACATAAAAATGGTTAAGTTTGACAATATAAACGAACATTTAATCTATACTAAGGCCAAGTCAAGAATTGAAGCTTATAGTTTGCGGGATGAAGCCAAGGAACACCTTCAAGAAGGGAAAACTGTTGTTGTTTTTTTTAATCACCACTATCATCTTTATTTGGCCCCAGGGTATGACCCATATCAGATCCGCAAAGAAATAGATGCCTTTATGAAGCCCACCGAAGACGAAACTAAAAGTAAGTCTGAAAGCGACAAAACTGAAGGTAAATCTGAAAATACTCCCCCAAGAGACTCAAGTGGTAAATTTGTAAGCAAAAAATAATTAATTCCCCGCTTCAATTAATCTATAAATAAAATAATTAATTTCTTTAAAAACAATTTAAGATTGAAAATAACACCGCAAGACTTTATTATTAGCTATATGAATAACCGGCAAATAAAAGTTCCTAATGACCACACAAACGGCAAACCTTCTCCCCGTAAGGAGAAAATGGAACCGGGTGAAAAGGAGCTTAGAAAAATATTTGAAAATACAACAATTACAAATATCAAGGCTATCATGTCTTATAACGACATTACACTAAAGTTGGTCGAGCAGTTAGAAAAACATGTCAAAGATTTGGATGGTGTTATCAGGCAATATGATGAAAAAATCGACGGTTTAAAAAGCCAAATTGCAGTATTACAAAACAAAATCTTTCAAGGAGGTAGTTAATGGCAATTTCAATTGATCCTTTGACTTTTGTAATAAATGTACCCAAATCAGACATGACCTTAGTTCAAGCATCCCCCGAGATCCGGGAACTTGACCTCAATTGGTTTAGGCTTGCATTAAAAGCCTATGAAGCTGCTGAATACGGAATCTATCTTTACAAAACCCACAACCACAACACAGAAGTAACGCTAGGTGAACTTACCTTCGCTCGGGTTATCGAAATTCTGCCTCCGTATACCGTAACTT
>Ga0210077_1000655_pt1 | contig 11829 bp, 9 predicted proteins | sample RushMan_CattailN_5_FD_185556 | JGI IMG/M metagenome (GOLD analysis project Ga0210077, IMG submission 185556) | Wetland microbial communities from San Francisco Bay, California, USA, that impact long-term carbon sequestration -... | ecosystem: Environmental > Aquatic > Marine > Wetlands ... | reverse complement strand
ACTCAGGGCATCGATTCCAGCAGCAGATATGATCGAGAAAGCCAGGCCGCCAATGAACAAGATGCGTGTTGGCACACGCAGAAGGTTTACTCCGGGTAACTGCTGGATGGCGCCCAGGAATGGGATATTCGCACCCAGTGCATACAGGATAGCAATCCCAATGGTAATGCTCCAGAAAGCAGTCCTTTTGCGGAGAGCGGGAACGAGAAGAGAAAACAGGAGAAGGATGAAAGCCAGCGCCCCAGGATACAGCGCCCATTCGGCATAAACGCCAAAATCAGGAAAGACCAATCCGAACAACTGCAGCGGCGACAGAGAAAGAAACAGGTTGTCAGCTGCCGTCAGCGCGCTTCTGGTGCTCAGGCTGGTGTATTGAATCAGTGGAATCAATAAAATAGCCGATATCAGCAAAGCCAGCACCCCTTGCAGCAGAGTGTCCAGAAGGAAATACCTTATGGAATTAGTCGATGAATCTCCTGATCCAATTCGTGAAGAAACTTCGAGACTTAGTCTTTCTCTTCGGAAATTGATATAACCCACCAGGCGATATGCAAACCAGAGCAGCCCGGAAAATAATACCCAGCGTACGTCTGCCAGGGCAATCACCCCCAGTATCAGGCCCGGGAGGAATCGGCGCCAATCCCTTTGCCTGGATTGTTGGTTAATCTCCTCAACATACAGCAGCCAGGGTGTCCAGGTAAGCGCAAAAATGAGGGTTATGTGTCCAGCTGCAAAATGAGAGAAGATCTTTGGCATCAAAATGAAGGTCAATCCACCGGCGACTGCAGCAAAGGGGTGAAGGTCTTTCTTCAGCAAAAAGAAATACAGCCCCATTCCACCCCATAACAGGTGGAAGATAAACAACAGATTGAACCCCAAGGGTAATGGGAGCACCAGCAGCAGCCAGTTCAACGGATACCAGAGCCCGGAGAGCGGATCGGCAAAAAACGGATACCCACTCAGGATGGTATCTGACCACAGTGGAACCTGTTTCCACTGCTGCAAGGATTGTTTGATAAAGATTGTATTCGGATAATGAGAAATAGCAAGATCGGAGTACTGTGAATTAACTGGGAAAGCAAAGTCGGCCAGGTGCGGCGCAAGAAATAATAGTGAGATGCTGAAAATGCCTAAAACGAGCAGATTTCTTTTCATGGGCACCCGGATGGTAAGTTGGCAGGTTCATAAACTTTAATGCCGCCTTCATCGTGTACAAGAATGGCCGTTTGCAGGTAAGCCGGGTCGCCAATGGCCTGCTCCCTTGGCCCCAGGAGTATGTAGCATACCCCGGATTGCGAAAGAAATTCAGCAGCCTCGTTTGTATCCCAAATTCCAGAGTAAAAATGAATGACCATCTGTTCATTCAGCGCGGCATCAACCGTTTCGAAGGGATGACCGTAGACAACCCTTCGACCCGTATACGCGGGAATATAAAGCGACATCTCGGGAGATGCCAGTATGACCGCCCTGGATGAGGTATTGTCCGCCAGCCACGCCATGGCATCTTGCTCTCCCTTGCCGAGGACAAGCAGAGAATTATTGGATTGCGCCGCCAGAACGCCTGAGGGTACCAGCAGTAAGTTTGTCAACAAAGAAAACCCCATGATCAGCACAAATATATTGGCAAATCCCCTCCTGGTTTTCGCCAATGCGCCTATTCCCATGATGGCTAGAATTGCCAGGGGGATAAATATCCCCAGGGCAAACCTGCGCTGCAGGTTGAAGGGAAAATAGATCAATGCGATCCCAGCCAGGCTCCAGAACACCAGGTATTTGTGCACCTGGCTGGTCTTCCTTCTAACGATGCGGGGAATCGCAACAAGCGCCAATAGCAGCGCTGGCAGCAGGCTGATGACCAGGTCCCAAACTGCGGGTGCTGGCGTGACGTTTTGAGCGTTCCAACCTGCTAAAATGGGGTCCCTGAGCGTTGCCCAGTACTGGTAAATGGTAAATACTCCTCCACCACCCATTACCAGGGCAAGGGGTTGCCACTCCCAAACCTTTTCTTCCCAACCATGCCAGATCATTACACCCAGCAAAACAGAACTCACCAGGATAATCCCAAAGGGAAGCACGATGGATAGAATGACACCCAGGATATACACCACCAGAGCTCGCTTTAAGGAGATCTTCTGCATGGAGAGCATAAATACTTCCAGAACCAGCGCCAGCCCCAGGGGAAAATGTGGATTGCTGAAGGCAGATAAAAACGGATAAGCTTCTGCGACCCACATGTCCATGGTCATCTGACCAAAAGGGACCAGCAGCCAGCCCACCCCTGAGCCCAGGATTGCGAGCAAGCCTGTAAAAAAAGCCTTCCTTGGTTCTTGTGGAAACACCTTGCGGATGAAACGATACAGTGAGAAAAATAGCAAGCCTGAGAATATCACCCTCGCCAGGTGGAATCCCCAGATCAATGGCAAATGTAGGATCCTCGCAATATGACCAAGAAAAATGTAGAAAAGAAAGAGGTATGCTCCCTGGCCTGGTTGAGCGGTATAAGGCAGCTGAAACTTCCACCCGCCTGTATAACCGATATACATCTTTGCCAGGTAAGAATTCCCATCGATGGGATTGAGCAAGAAACCGCTAAAAACATGCTGCGGATCTACGATTCTCCAAGCGACCAGAAATGGTAGCGAAATGATGACCAGGAAAACTGCCAGAAATAGTAAAAAGTTTTTTAAGGACATGGAGACTCTCTGGAAAAGTATACTTGAGATTGTTGTTCAGATCAAATCAACCCTCTACAGCTTTGCCTATCAAATATATTAGTACAAATGGCTTGCTTTCCTGGCTTTCCATATCTATAATCCGTATTATGAACCAGGCTTTTCACCTATATCAATTGCAAAAAGTGGACCAGCAAATCACTAAAATAAAGGTCCGCTTGCAGGAGATTGACAGCAAACTGTCTTCCGATCGAAGGATTGTGAAAGCAGAAAGGCAGGTCAAAGAGTCCAAAGTAAAGCTCGACAAGGTCAATAAAAAGCTCAAGAATCTGGAAGAGCAGGCTCATCTTATCCACGTTGACGTGCAGACAAACGAAGCCTCACTTTATTCCGGAAAAATCCGCAATCCCAAGGAACTATTCGATCTGCAGGAAAAAGTCGCTTCAGATAAACGCCATATCCAGAAAATGGAAGATCAGCAGCTGGAGGTATTGATGGCAGTCGAGGAGGCTGAAAATGAACTGCGCCAATCTCAAGAAGTCCTGCAGCAAACGCAAGCAAAAGTCATCCAGGATCAAGCTGCGTTAGCAGGAGAGAAAGAGAAACTCCTCCAACAAATGGAAACCCTCGAAAAAGAAAGACAGGCGAAACTGAGCTTGATAGATGACGAAAGTATGCAGATCTACCAGCGATTATTTGACCAAAAAAGGGGCGTTGCGGTGGCGGCGGTCGAAGATCGTGCCTGCACAGCCTGCGGCGCGGTATTAACACCGGCAGAATGGCAGTTGGCTCGCTCACCCCATCAGCTATTTTTCTGCCCTTCCTGCAACCGGATTCTCTATTCTGGATAATATCAACCAGGTGTACTGATGAGGATAGACTGGTTATCATTCTTTATAGGGCTATTTACCGCAATCCTCATCTGGTTTCTTTTCCGTATTGCTAAGCAAAATTTTCTTCATGCCCAGGCTGCAATAAAACAAAGGCTTCAAGAGGCAAAAAAGGGCAGTCTTTCTTCCCTGGAAATGCTTATTCGTGAAGAAGCTCACAAGCGCGCTCAGGGGTATCATAGCACGGGGATTATTTTTCAGCTGGATGAGATACTCATCACCCCTAGGTTATTGGCTCCTCCTCCTTTTTTACTGGCAAAGAATGATCTGGCTCCACTCAAATCGATCACCAATATGATCATCCCCTATACACCTGATTTCTCTGACCTGGCATCCTCTTACAATGTGCATAAACTGACAATTCCCCAATCCCTGCAAAACGGCGTCAACATTATGCTGGTGGGAGAGCCTGGAGAAGGCAAAAGTGTGGCGCTGGCTTACCTGGCTTCCATCGTCAGCCTCCAATCTCCGTTGGCCGGTCATCTTGCTGAAGCACTACCCATTTTTCTGCACATATCAGACATAGACCATCAGATTACAGCAGGTCAGGATCCACTCGAAAATGTCATTCTTGCATTGATGAGAAAGGTGCAAATCAAGGACAAGAAAGGTCTATCCAGCCTGGTTCAAGATGCAATCCAGGACAAACGTGCCCTCTTCATTTTAGATGGTCTGGATGAGCTTTCACCTTCACACCTGGATAAAGCTGCAGCTTTTCTGCAAATTCTGATAAGCCGTTATCCCCAGTTATTGGTAATTACAACTGCCGGGACTAATTATTGGGGCGGGTTGGCAAAATTGGGCTTTTTCCCTTTAAGCCTGGCTGCATGGACAGAAAAAGATTGCGGATCCTTTGTGCATGCCTGGGCTGATAAATGGACCCTGAGGTTTTCAAAAGATGGCGGAAATGGTGACGCCCGCATCGATCCTCAGCTTATCATTTCATGGTTAACCGCAGAGAAAAAATTCCTGACCCCAATGGAATGGACATTACTTACCTGGGGCGCATTTACCGGCGACCTGACGGAATTGACTGCTCTTCAATCAATGGATGCCTATGTTGAACGCGTTATAACCACGAGTTCCTCCAGGAGATTCCTCGAAAAACTCGCTGCTGAAATGATCACTCGCGAAGAAGCCTGGTTGAGTCTGGATCATATTTCCCAATTGCGCAAGGAAGCCGCAACTAAAGGGTACTCTGATGAAGAAAGTATGCTCTACCGACTCAACTTACAAACAGGTCCTGCTGAGAACGAACCAAGAGGCTCTGGCAGGAGTAATAAAACAATCCTTCAGGACCATGTGCTATCAGAATCTCTTGAGAAGGGGTTGCTCTACGAATCGGCCAATGGGACAATCGGATTTTCATCGCCGCAAATTGTAGCCTATTTAGCCAGTTTTGCTTACTCTTTACAGGATCAACCGTCTGTTCAGGAGCTTGTCTGGGATACTAAAGCCATGGCTCTTGGGTTTCAGGCCGCCCTCACGCAAAGGAGCGCCTTCATCGATAGATTCCTCTCCCATTCACATCCGCCCCTGCACCGAATCCTGATCACATTATCCCGATGGTTGCATTTTGATTCGGGGAAGGCAAATTGGAGAAAAAACCTCCTGCACAGCATGGCAGCCGCCCTCAACCAGCCAGGTATACCCGCACAGACGTGTGCAAGGATAATGTGTACCTTCTTGAGATCCAATGACAGCAACCTGCCGGCGCTATTTCGGCAGTCTCTTAAATCGTCTAACCCCCAATTACGTATGCTTACAGCGCTGGCTGTAGGCGCTATCCGGGAAAATCGACTCTTCTCACCTGTTGTGAATTTATTGAGCGACCCGGTTGCTGAGGTGCGGTATGCAGCCTGTATGACCCTCTCACGGCTGGATCATCCACAAAAAGAAAGTGTGTTCAAAGAAATTTTCACAAATGGTGATGAGGAAATGCAGCAGGCATTGGCCGAGTCATTGGTTTGTTATTCGGATGAAGACCTGGAATACGTGAAAGTATTCCTGAAAGGTCAGGATTTATTGAACCGCCGCGCAGCCATCCTCGCGCTGGGCCACATCCGGGAAGATTGGACTAAAGAACTAATCGAAAGTATATCCATCCGCGATGGCCAATGGATGGTGCGCAGCGCCGCGGCCCAGGTTTTTGAGTTTATAAACAATCCAATTCATCCACTGGCGCCTTTACCCCTGCCTGCAATCCATGAGAATCCCGAAATGATCGTCTTTGCCAGCAAGCAAGGAGTTGGGCTCTCAATAGACCAGGATTACGATGAAATCTTACAGAAATCATTGGAAACCGGATCTCCGGAACAACAACAAGTAGCTTTGCAGTACCTTCAGAAAGCTTACCGGCATGAAAATGCCGACAATATATCAAAGCTTATGACTGCCAGCCAGAATGCTGTAGTAAAAAATGCCGCCTGTAATGCTTTGTGGAATATGGAAATTACTTCTAGTTGGGGAAAATATTCTTAAATCGGCACGTTAATTTTGCTTGCTCAGTGAGTTTAAAATCCGTTCGTCCACATATTGAGCGCCAAGACCATTAATCACGATCAATTTGTTTCTTCCTGTCATCCCGGCCACGATCTCAAGCTGGTTAGCTTTGACATCCAATAGAGCCGACAGGAACTTGATCAAAGCTCGGTTTGCCTTTCCATCAACAGGTGGCGAGGTAAGCCGAATTTTCACAGTGCCGTCATCCATAATGCCGACAACTTCATTGCGCGGAGAGCGAGGGATGACACGCACCGCCAGAGCTGAACCTGATTTCCCATGATGCAGCTGGTTGGTCTTCATAGACCTATCCAATTACCCTGACCAAATTTATCAATATGATCTGGATCAATTGGATAATAAGGAGAAGGATAAAAGGGCTAAAATCAATACTTTGAAACGAAGGTATTAACCGCCGGATGGGCATCAGCATGGGCTCAACAATGCGGTCAACGAACATTCTCACCGGATGATAAGGGGACATAAAATAGGTCAAAACAACATGAACAATCACCAGAATGGAGAGGATCCTGGCAATCCAGTAAATGACCTGGATAATAATGTTTATAGGCATGAATAGATTATAACGGAAGTGCGGCTAAATGGATTGTTTTTTGGGGCGCGATCCCATAATCGCTTCCCCAATCCTTACGAAAGTAGCACCTTCCTGGATGGCGATTTCGAAATCAGCGCTTGTACCCATCGAAAGCTCAGACCAATCTACTTCACGAAACTGATCGGCCAATCGAGATTGTATGGTTCGTAATAACTGAAAAAATGGCCTGACATCTTCTGGATTATCAAGAAGAGGCGGCATGGTCATTAACCCGTGAATTTCAAGGTGTTTGAGTTCCAAAATTTTCCTAACTTCTCCGAAAAAACTGGTCCAGTGTTTATCAGTATCGACAATCCAGCCGTGCTTGCTTTCTTCACCGCCTGAATTGATCTCCAACAGCACAGGTAATGTTCTATCTTTCTCTGCCAGTGAACGTTCGAGCCTTTTTGCTATGTGCAAGCTATCCAGCGAATGCATAAAGTTGAAATGTTCAGCAACGATATTTGCCTTGCGGCTTTGAAGATGTCCAATCATGTGCCACTGAACATTTTCATATACTTTGAACTTTTCGATTTTTTCCAGGGCTTCTTCGGGGTAATTCTCACCAAGGAGCTGTGCACCTGCCTGGATGGCTGCTTCAACCCGGTCCATCGGTTGGGCTTTTGTCACCGCAATTAACTTGATTTCCTCGGGTTCTCTGCCAGAATCTCTTGCAGCCCGATTAATCCGTTCATCTACTCGTGTTAGGTTGGAACGTATTTCTTCATACGCGGAAATAATCATCGTCTACCTTATGATACGGAATTCAACGCCAGAATTGCGCCAAACCGTCCTGTATTCCCATTCTCAGCGCGATGAGAAAACCAATCATCGACGTGACAGGCCGTGCAAAGGCCTGAAACCTGGATATGTTTTGCTCCGGCTTCTCTCAAAATAAGAGAATTTGCTTTCCACAAATCCATGCTCGTCCTGCCGTTTTCTTTGAGCAATATTTCAGAAGCATCATTCCCAAATGCTTGCCTGGCTTTCAGGATCACATCGTCACCGACCTCATAATGATCCGGAGCAATCGAGGGTCCAATTCCCACCAGCAAATCCTGGGGAACACAATGGTATTGCATTTTCATCGATTGAACTGCCGCTGCTGCAATTTTGTCTATTGTTCCTTGCCAGCCCGCATGGATAATTCCAACCACTCTTCTGATTGGATCGTGGATGAAAATGGGTACGCAATCCCCGAATCTCATAAAAAGGGTGATCCGTTCATTATCTGTCAGGATGGCATCCGCTTTTTCCTGAGGCTGATTCAACGGCCGTGGTGTATCGCTGCAGATCACTCTTGAGCTGTGCACCTGCCAGACATCAAATAAGGATTCGACCTTCCTGTCTACGGATTGAAACATGCGCCGCCGATTTTCGATGATATTCTCGCGCGTATCTCCACTTCCCCCACCGACATTGAGAGATTGCCATGGGTGCGAGCTGACGCCGCCGTGTCTGGTGAAAATTCCTTGAACTACGCCTGCATCTTCAAGCAATTCAAAACGAAAATACTTCAGGTCCTCATTTTGCTGAAATGGCATTACTACCAATTTCTACTTGCTCGTCGAGTTGTTGTACGGTGTGAATTTTCCTGGCCAACATCTTATAAGTTTCATGCATCATATCTTCAATCATGGGATACAGGAACCAGGCTGTCATGAAACCAAACAGGCCTCCAGTAAGGAATCGCAATGTCGGTGTGCTTTCTCTCAATGGGATCCAGGCCGGTAAATTTCCCGACACCATGCCGGGTAGCTGTGACAAGCCGTCAATGGCAATGGGCAGCACGCCAATGACGAGCCACAAATACCAGGGGATGGCTTTTATGCGCCTTTTGCTGATCGAAAAAATTACGCCAAACAGCAAAATCGCACCATAAATGGCCAGGTCACGTTCGCAGAGCGCGGTTTTATACCCCACAATGGGGTTGCCGACAAAGTGGCGCGCATCCATAATGTTGATATCCTGCTGTCCGCTAATTTGTTCATACGTCTGCAGACCATTCACCCCCGCCAGGGAGCGTGGGTAAAAGGGCTGTTCACCATATAGGAACACCGAGCGGAAGCTCAACTGGTGGCATAACGGGCTGTATACGGTGTAGATGATTTTGGCTGGGGTCGTCAGGTTAGCTTCCATCAACGCCGGGGCAAGGAAGGGTAAGCCCACATACACGAACACGAAGACATTCAGCAACAGCATGTAATGTTGGCTGAACCAGTATGAGAACCGATCCGCACCAGAAATGTGCCTGCCCCGCTCAATGCGTCTCTTGTACACTTTATCATCCAATTCCTCCAGGTGGCGATGTCGATCACTGGCAGCCCCTAGGGAGGCGCGCAGTTCCTGTTCACTGAATGGGTATCGCAGGATATAAGGACCAACGTGAACCACGGGGATTTGATCTTGCAAAGAAGACTTCAGGGAAGGATCAGTATCGATATCAAATTCAACCAGGCGGTGAGGAATATCTTGCTGTATGCTTTTCAGCTGTTCCTTCACCTGTTTGCACGTGTCACAATTTTTCCGTGAATATAGCGTGACAGTAATCATTCAAAAACCTCGCCTTTTTTACAACCTTTAAACGATAAAAATAGGGAAATCCTCATGGTTTACAGCCCCAGGTTAATAAATGAGCTGAAGCGGGCCAGCTTTTGGAAGGTGCCCAGGAAAAGCATAACACCAACAACCAGTAATATGACTCCAGTGGCTATCTCGACATAGTGCATGAATTTTCGGTGTTTTTTCAATGCATTGGTGACCCACCCGATGCCTGCTGCAGCAGCCAGGAATGGGATAGCCATCCCAACAGAGTAAGCGGACAATAATTTAAAGCCGTTTCCAACAGCGCCATCCTGAAGCGCCAATAGTAATATCGCTCCGAGTACCGGGCCAACACATGGCGACCAGCCTGCCGAGAAGAATATCCCCAGCAGAAAAGAGGAAAAATAGCTGCGGTTTTGATCCAAACGGGATTGGGGTCGCAGATCATATTCGAGGAACGGAATGCGCAATATTCCGGTCATATGCAGCCCAAACAGTATCACCACAACACCACCCACTTTAGCCAATATCCCGCGCGTATCGTATAACATGCTGCCAATAGCGGATACCGCTAGGCCCAGCAGGATAAAAATCACGCTAAACCCCAACACGAACGCAACTCCATGCGTCAGCGCTGCCCAACGATTTACAGCACTTTCCCCCTTGGATAATGCCGCCGATCGACCACTCAAATAGCCAATGTAGGCAGGCACCAGGGAGAAAACACATGGCGAAAGAAATGAAGCCAGGCCGGCTAAAAATGCTAATCCTATACTTACTTCCAATTCAATCTTCCTCGATAATTCAGGGGCATATTATATCAGGCCTCGATCACATCGATGACAGTACCCGGGACGCCGTTGAGGCTGAGGTCACCCGGGTGATAAGGCACATTGGGGTACGACCAGCGAAAAATCCATTTTGCATCATCCGGGCGCGCGTTCACACAGCCATGCGAACGAGGAACACCAAAATCATTGTGCCAGAAAGTTGAATGGATGGCTGCACCATCCTGGTGGAATAAGATCGTCCAACCGATGCCAGGCGTATCGTAACCCGCTCCACTCGACCCGGCGCCCATATGGATTGAAATCGATTTGCGCCAGGGACGGTATGATCCCAATGGAGTCACCCAATTATCCACTATGTTTCCCGAAGCGTCATATTTTGCCCCTGAGGAGATGCGGCAATAATAGACTTCGCGGCTTCCTTCGTAACAGGATAAAACCTGGTGATTAACATCGATGACGATGCGCTTTTCCTCTGCATCAGGATGGATGGGTGTAATTTCTTCTTCCGTTATGGGTCTGAATGCTTCTGCCGCCACCCAGTAAACGTCACCGCAGTTGCCGTATTTCTCATTCACGCGGTAGAGAATTTGTCCCATGTTGTTGGTCTGCATGCTATCGATCCACAGCACCTGGTTGTAGTACAAGCGCGGGCGTTGAATGTTCTTGAGCCAGTAGGAACAGGGAGATGATTCAAGGTAGATATCCGAGTAGGGCACAGTCACTTCGGTCCACATACCCGCACCCTCTTCGCTTGTTGGGATTGAATCAACGGGCTGGTTGGGCTGAAAATACACCGGTTGGATATTGGGTGAATATACGTACCCTTCAGGAGTTTCCACCCATCGCCGGCTCAGTAATCCTGAAGGGGCTTCCCCACTGACCTCGCGCAGCCAGACGATAACCGCATCTTCGTAAAGCGGCTTGACCACATCACTGCTAACAGTAGGTCTTGTACGCATATTGATCATCCCACCGGTGCAGTTGCGACCCAATTTCTCAGCCTCCGGCCATTCCTCAAGCTGGAATTTCCATTTGTCCCATGGACGAAAGGCAAGGGCGCCCGTCCCTATGAGGCTCAATTTTATAAATTCTCTACGGGAAAATGTATTCATGAAGCTCCATTGGGATAAAGATAATCGGATTTATGGCATTTGTCAATTAGTCGCCTTCAGAAAGTCTCAGAGGTTGAATTGTTTCTTCTCAATCATGTTATGTATTTTCTCTATTTCAGGTCCCCATAGAGCATCACCCGGCTGGTATGGAACTGCCTGCCGTATCTGTTCATACAAGGATTTTGTGCCGATTCCAAGGCGCACACCGGGTTCCTGGCGTATGCGCAAATCGATGGCCCTGGCTGCGGTATACAGTTCTATGGCGACCACGTGGGTTGTATTCCTCAAAATGTGCCAGGCATGGCGAGCAGCCGTCATAGAATTTGCGTTGTGATCCTCCTGCTCGGCGGAAGTGGGCAGTGATTGCACGCTGTCGGGTGTAGCCAGCGTCCGATTTTCGAGCACCAGGGATACTGCAGCGTATTGGGGCATCATTAAACCTGAATTCAACCCGGCAGCCTCTTCATAATCTACCAACATAGGCGGCAGCCCGAAATTCAATCTTTCATCCGTCAGTCGAAAAATACGTCTTTCCGAGATGGAAGCCAGTTCAGCCGTGGCGATTCCCGCAAAATCCATGGCCATTCCGAGTGCTTCACCATGGAAATTACCTCCAGAGAGGACGATATCATCTTCGAATAATAACGGGTTATCTGTTGCTGCGTTGATTTCTGTCCCTATCACTTCTTTACAGAAGTTGAGCGTATCCAGCAGCGCACCGTG
>Ga0210077_1000654_pt1 | contig 11852 bp, 12 predicted proteins | sample RushMan_CattailN_5_FD_185556 | JGI IMG/M metagenome (GOLD analysis project Ga0210077, IMG submission 185556) | Wetland microbial communities from San Francisco Bay, California, USA, that impact long-term carbon sequestration -... | ecosystem: Environmental > Aquatic > Marine > Wetlands ... | reverse complement strand
CCAGGTATTGAGGGGCCATCCCTTGTCGTAAAGATTGAAGACGGGAGTGACCGAGATGAGGTCCATGTTGGCCTCGAAATAGGCGTCGAGCGTTCCCACGTCGCGCCAGTAGAGGGCCTCTTTCTTGTTCTCGTCGATGAAATTGTAGGACCAGACGCGATGGTGACGGAGGATTTGCGGCAGGATGTCGCGCCCGAAGTCGTGGCGCGAGGATGGGCTTTCGGCGTCGGCGATCAGGATGGGGATGAGCGACTGCGTATTGAAAATGTAAACGCCCATCGAAGCCAGGCACTTGTCCGGATGCGCCGGCGAGCGCTTCGGCTCGGCCGGCTTTTCTTCGAAGCCCAGGATACGGCCGGTGGCGTCGACCTCGAGCACGCCGAAGCTGCCGGCCGCCTCTTGCATGCCCATTTCGATTACCGCGACGGTGACCTCGGCCCCTGTCTCGACGTGCTGCTCGAGCATTTTCTGGTAATTCATTTTGTAGATGTGATCGCCCGAGAGGACGAAAACGAAATTCGAGCGCTCGCTCCCGATCGAGTAGATGTTCTGGTAGACGGCGTCGGCGGTGCCCTGGTACCAGCTGTGCGAGACGCGCATCTGCGGCGGCAGCACCTCGACGAAATCCCCCCAGCCCATCAGCGGCGCCCAGCCGCGGCGAATGTGCCGGTTCAGGCTGAGCGCCTTGTACTGGCTGAGGACAAAAATCCGCCGAAGCCCGCTGTTGATACAGTTCGAGAGGGTGATATCGATGATCCGGTAGATGCTGCCGAAGGGGACGGCCGGTTTGGCGCGGTCGCGCGTCAGGGGCCACAGGCGTTCGCCCTGTCCGCCGGCGAGGACAACGGCTACGGCTTCATGCATATCCTGCATCGGGGAATTGCTCCGGGCAAAGTGCCCGGGGGCGCTCCTTTCTCTCCGCTGTAGCGGACGGGGGGCGATGGATACGGGAGCGAATCGGAAATCCGCGCCCATTGTACCAACATCGGAAGCCCGTCCGGAAAGCGTACCGGCCCAGTTTCTGGTAAATTAGTCTTGACTTCCGAAGAAGGCTCCGATAGAAGGAAGCCACCAACAGAGCTGGTCATGCTGGTTGGTTGCTGTGGTCCTTCGGAAACAGTCCGTTATCTCAACCCACAGAGGGAGGGGGTGAAGTATGAGTGGCTGAAGTGATGATTCAGGAAGGGGAGTCTTTGGAGAACGCTCTCCGTCGCTTCAAGCGTAAGGTGCAGCAAGAGGACATCATCAAGGAAATCAAGCGGCACAGTTACTACTTGAAGCCCGGCGAGAAGCGTCGAGCGAAAGCAGCCCTCTCTCGTAAACGGCTGCGGAAGAAGCTGCGGCGCGAGCAGGACTAGGGTGGGACGTGAAGTTCTCGCGAACGCAAGATCAGAGCCTTGGGACGGGGTGGTCCTTCTATCTTTTCTTGCTGGGGTCAACCTCAGGGGCAGCCTTTCTCTCGGCATGCTGTTCCCCGGGCGGCGGGGCAACGGAGCAGCATTATGGAGTTCCACGACAAGATCTTGAAGTGTGCCGAATGTGGGGCCGAGTTTGTCTTTACCGCGGGCGAGCAGATGTTTTTCGCCGAAAAGGGTTTCCGAAACGAGCCCAAGCGGTGCAAGGCGTGCAAGGCGAAACGGGCGCAGAATCCGGGTGCCTCCATGGGTGGTGGTGGTGGGCACCGCATGGAAACCCGGACAACCTGCTCACAATGCGGTAAAGAAACGACCGTTCCTTTCAAGCCTACGCAGGGACGGCCGGTATATTGCCGTGAGTGCTTTCAGCAACGAAGGGCGATGGGCGCCGCTACACGGCCTTACTAGCCGGGCGGCGCTCATCTCCCGGGTTTTCTGAGAGGGGACTCAGGCAGTTTCTCGATATCCGGGCCTGAAAGTTCGGCCGGGTGGCGGGTGTGGCAAAGGGTCGTTCCAAGACGAAAAAGCCGGTCAAACGGCGTCCGTCGGTCGCCCTGCGACGCCGCGGGCCGACCGACCATCGCGAACGCATTCTGCGGGATCATCTGGTTCGCCTGCTTTCAAAGGAGCAGGCCCACGCCGGTTTTGCGGCGGCCATCGCCGATTTACCGAAAAAACTCCGGGCCGTCAAGATTCCCGCTTCCCCGCATACCCCCTGGCAGCTCCTCGAGCACCTGCGCATCGCGCAATGGGACATTCTCGAGTTCTGCCGCAATCCGCGTCACGTTTCTCCGCCGTATCCCGAGGGCTACTGGCCTCCCACCGACACCCCACCGGACGATGCCGCCTGGGAGAGAAGCGTCAGCGCCTTCCGCGCCGATCTGCAGGCGATGGTCGACCTGGTGAAGAATCCGAAGACGGACCTCTTCGCCCGCATCCCCCATGGCGAGGGCCAGACGGTTCTCCGCGAGGCCATGCTCCTCGCCGACCACAATTCCTACCACATCGGCCAGTTCATTCTGCTGAGGAGAATGGCCGGCTCCTGGTAGGGTGATTGTCCGGGCGCTACGCGCAACGGTTCCCGCTCCCACTTCCATCGTGAGACGACCCTCTGCCGCCCGACGGTGAATTTTCACAAGACGATTGACTCCCGCGTGACGACCTCCGTATCATGCTGCAAACGTACCATGGAAATACGGGTCCAACTCCGCGGTGTCCGACTCGATCGCCCCATGTTGGAAGTGCACCCCAAAGCCGGATGCCGCGTTCTTACCCACCTATACCCCCGCTTCATGCAGTCCGGGATCGAAATGAACTCCCGCCGCGGCTGACGGACCACGCTTGCCGCGCAGCAGCGGCGGGAGATCCCGGTTGGAGGAGCGGCCTCCGCGCGAACGGCAGCGATAACCGTCTTCTCCCGCTGCCACGGCGCTCCGCTCGAAAAATGGAACGCGAAGGTTTCCCATCCAATGCGAGGAGGGCTAGAATACCCGCATCCCTCCGCGGCCCCCGGGCCGCCGCGGGACGAAGCGATGATCAAGTTTCTCAAGGATCGCAACTCCGGCCGAGGCGAGGCGCCGCGCTACGGCCCTCTCGGGCCCCTGGAGATCAGCGTCATGAACGTTCTCTGGGCGTGCGGGGAATGCGCGGTGCGCGAAGTGGTTCCGCGGCTCGAGAGGCCGCTCGCCTATACGACCGTGATGACCACGCTCGATCGCCTTTATAAGAAAGGATTCCTCTGGAGGCGGAAATCCGAGCGCGCCTTCCTTTATTCTCCTCGCCTCTCGCGCCGCGATTGGGAACGAAAGATGGCCGGCGATCTGGTGGAGGGATTTCTGGCCGGGCCGTCGCCTTCGCGCGAGCGGCTGCTCTCGTTCCTGCTCGACGCCGTCGGCCAGCACGATGAAGATATGCTCGAGGAGCTGGAGAAGAAGATCCGGACCAAGCGCAGGGAACTCTACCGCAGGAGCCAGCCGTGATCGCTCCGTATCTGGTGCGCCTGCTCTGCCTGAGTCTTGCATCCTTCTTTCTGGTGTATCTGGCGCTGAGCCTTCTGAGCCTGGCCGGAGCGCCGACGGCCATCCGGCTGGCGAAGCGGACCACGCCGCTGACGGCCACGCGGCTGCTGCTCGGCGTGCGGCTGTTCCCGCTCGCGTTTTCTCTTCTGGTGGTCTTTGCGCTTTGCCTGCCCAGCTATCTGCTGCTCGAGCCGGCGGCGAACGCCGAACGCATCGGGCTGGGATGCCTCGCGGCCGCCCTGATGGGCGCGGCGGTTTGGGCGATTTCGATGGCGCGATCGCTCAGGGCCACGGCCGATTCGCTCGGCTGTTTGCGCCGTTGCCGCGGCCTGGGTGCGGAGATGCGCTTTGCGGGCGAACCGCTGCCGGTCTGCGTGATCGAGGGCGAGACGCCGGTGCTCGCTTTGGCGGGCGTTCTGCGTCCCAGGATCGTTCTCTCCCGCGCGGTGCTTCGTTCGCTTTCACCCGCGCAGCTCGAGACCGCGCTCAGCCACGAGCGCGCCCACTCGATCTCGCGCGACAATCTGAAACGCCTGTTGCTTCTGCTCGCCCCCGACCCGATTCCGTTCTTCCGGGGCCTCGCCGCGCTCGATCGCCAGTGGGCAAAGTACACCGAATGGGCCGCCGACGACCGCGCGGTGGCCGGCGACACGCGGCGGTCGCTTTCGCTGGCGTCGGCGCTGGTGCGCATGGCGCGTCTGGGCTCGCCGGCGCGGCTCGCGCCGCTCATGGCTTCGCTGGTTGCCCGCGACGAGGATCTTTCCGCCCGCGTCGATCGCCTGTTGCGGTCCGGCCCGCCGCGCGAAAATCCGCGCCTCCGGCTCCGGTTGGCGCTTGGTGTGACGCTTGTGGCCGCGGGCTCCCTGCTGCTGGCCGCGATGCTGCAGCCGGCCACGCTCTATTCGGTTCATCGCCTACTCGAACGCCTGGTCCGATAATCAAGAGATAAAGTGGAACGGTGGGGCGCGGGAAATTGGTAAGGCAGCGGCCGGAGGTACGGCCGGTCCAGCCGTAAGGCTGGTGCGCCTCTACCGGCGGGCGCTTTTCCGTTTCCCGTACTCGGTCGCTGCCTATCTCGGAGGCCACGGGTAAGCAGGTACCCGGCGATACTCGTAAAAATTCAGGGGTCGAGTATCACGTCTACCTTCTTGCGAGAGCACCTACCCCTAGTTCGGCATCTTCGCAACGCTGGCCCTTTTCGACCGGTAATCGATGCTGCCCGGTTTGCCTCCGAACCAGCGACAACTTATAGAGCAAGCGCTGTGCCAATCTCCCGCATTTTGGCTCCGGTAAGTTGTTGTGCCACTGCGCTCTTGGGTTGCGACTCGGCGTTCGAGCGTGCCGATTTTTCGCTGAGATATTTGCCGCAGCTTCCCGCGCTCGGCCGTCGTCGCTAACGAGCAGCCTGAGCGCGACTTAACGCCGCATCCCCGCAATCCGAATTGGCGACGGGATTTGGGAGATTTGGCGCAAACCTGGCGTGAATTTTCCCGGCGCGCGCGGGAGCCGCAGCCGGGCGAACCGGACAACTCTTGCGAAATCACGCAGTTCGCCTCTACTGAGCGCAGGCTGTTTTTGGGGACAGGCGTGCAACTTGAATCAGCAGAGCTTGCACAGGGGAGAGCGAAGAGACGCGCCCAAGTTTCCCTCAGGACGCGGGACGAACCCCCGCCAGGTAACGGACCGCCGGCAGGCGCGGACACACGAGGAGAGAAATCATGAAAGTGAAAAAAGCGATGACCAGCGAAGTGCAGTGCTGCACGCCGTTCGACACGATCGTCGACGTTGCCCGAATGATGCACACGTACGATGTCGGCGCGATTCCGGTGATCAAGGACAGGGAATCGCGGCAGCTGGCCGGCATCATTACCGATCGCGACATCTGCTGCCGGGTCACCATTACCGGAAAGGCCCCGAGCAGCGTTCGCGTGCAGAAAGTGATGACGCCGAAACCGGTTGTTTGCCATCCGGAAGACAATCTCGACGATTGCGCCCGCATGATGCAGAAATACCGCGTTCGCCGGCTGCCCGTTGTGGACGAGAAGGGCGCCGTGGTCGGAATCATCGCCCAGGGCGATATTGCCCGGCATCTGAAAGCGTCGACGGTGGGCCGGACAGTGGCCAGGATCTCGGCGCCGGTGCGGGCCAAGCGCGTCACTCGCGCCGCCGCGTAACTCAGGAGAACGCGGCGATTTCCCGCCCTGCACAGGACGAACCGCATGATGAGCGGCGGCCCGAGGGCCGCCGCGGGAGGGGGATTCATGCTAGAAGCAGGTGAAGTCCGCGCATTCTTGTCGCTGCCTCAACCGGTGCTGACGGCCTATCTCGACGTGAATCCGGCCAAGCCCGTGAATCGTGGGCCGGACCCCGAATATCTCACATGGCTCAACGGCGCCGGCAAGGCGCTGGCGGGCGGACTAGCGCCCGATGCCCAAAAGATGTTTCGCGAGCAACTCGATCGTGTGGAGACGTTCCTCCGCGGCCGGATCGCTCCGCGCCGTGGCCTGCTCATTTTCGCCGGACCCGACACATGGGAATCGGTGCCGCTGCAGATTCCGGTCCAGAACGAACTCCACTGGGGCAGGCCTGCCGTCGCGCAACTGGTCGCTTTGTTCAGCCGGCACAAGCCCTACGGCGTCGCGGTGGTCGATCTGGCCAGGGCGCGTTTCTTCCGCTACCAGCTCGGGGACATGACCGAACTCGAAAAAAGAGAATTCGTCATCAACATCTCTCACTGGCGGAAAAAGGACATGGGGAAGGTTTCCCGGAAGATTGGCCAAGTCAGCCTGCAAAAAGCGCGGGGCGCCGACCGCGACACTTTCGAACGCCGCAAGGACGAGCAATACCGGCGCCTGCAGACCGAGACCGCCCAGCAGGCCCTCGAGCTTTGCGAACGGCACGGCCTCTCCGCGCTTTTCCTGGTCGGTGAAACCCGCCTGATCGAGCCGATCGCCCGCGAGTTTCCCCGCGAGTTCCGCCCCCGCGTGGCCATGATCGAGGATGATCTCGGCGGAATCGTATCGCCCGCGCTCGAAGAGCGCCTCGAGCCCTCCATCGCCGAATGGGAGAGCGCGCAGGAATCCGAGCACGTCACCGAACTGCTCCGCAATCAGCGCGGCGCCGTCCTCGGAATCGCGAAGACACTGGCGGAACTGCAGCGCGGCAGGATTCGCACCGTCGTCGTGGCCGCCAGCCTCGATGGCGAACTCCGCCATTGCGCGGAATGCGGCCGCGCCGACGGCTCGGAAGACATCCTCTGCCCTTATTGCGGATCGGAACGCCAGGCGGTGAGCTTTCGCGAAGGCTTGCCCGAGCTGGCGTGGAAATACAACGCCGAGGTCGAGTTCGTCGGCGGCCAGGCGTCGCAACGGCTGGCCGAAGCGGGCGGCATCGGCGGCTGGCTGCGCTTGCCGAAACACGCCAGCGGGCGCCACGCCACCCCCCGCGCGGGCTAAAATGTATTCATCTTGAGCAAAGCGCAGGACCCACAAAGCGGTGAGGCGCCGCCTGGGCCGACACACCGATCCTGGTGCCTGTACCCATGAGAGAAATGCCCGTCACGCTCCGGCCGTCCGCTTCGGGACCGCGGCGAGCCAGTGGAAGTTCGAGAAGCGAACGGCGTCGGTGCTGGTTCGGCGGGTTTGCCACGTAGAAGAGATAGTTATCGTCGGGTGAAAACGTCAGTCCCAGGCATTCGTTCTCGCCGAGATCTACGGCTGTGGCCACGCTGCCTGTCGCGATCTGCTTCACCCAGAGCGTCCGATCCTCGTCACGATGCCGGGCGAATGCGCCGCGTCGAGACCGTCGGCGATTTGCGCGTCCAAAGCTCGGCGGCGGCGCCTTTGGCGGGTCAATCCCGCGACGAGGCGGCCGGGGGAGCACTTTCCCTGCCGGTCCGTTTCCTTCAGAATAGCGGCTATGAATCAGGAAAGAATCTCCCGGCAGGCGGCCTTTCTCACCGAAAGCGACAAGCTGAAGAGCATCCTGCGGCGCACGCTGCTGACCGACGGCACGCGCCGCGAAAATACCGCCGAGCATTCCTGGCACATCATCCTGACGGCGATGGTGCTGCGGGAATACGCCGCCGAGCCGGTGAATTTCGAGCGGGCGCTCGAAATGCTGGCGGTGCACGATCTGGTGGAAATCGACGCGGACGACACATTTGCCTACGACGCCGAGGCCAACCGCACGCGCGCCGACCGCGAACGGCGCGCCGCCGACCGACTGTTCGGAATGCTGCCTTCGGATCTTGGCACGAAGCTCCGCGCACTGTGGGAGGAATTCGAGGCGCACCAGACATCCGAATCGCGCTTCGCGAACGCCGTCGACCGCTTCCAGCCGCTTCTGCAAAACCTGGCCACCGAGGGCGGCACGTGGCGCATCCACCATCCCACGCGCGAGCAGGTGCTCCGCCGCATGGATCCCGTCCGCACAGCCCTCCCCGCCCTATGGCCGCTGGTGGAAGGGGCGATAGACCAGTTCTTCACGTCCACCGGGAGCGGCCAGACCAAGCCCTGAGAGGGCGACCAGTTTTGCCTGGACGAAGAGCTAACCCGCGAGCACCTCCTGCTTCGCGGCGGGGATTTTGCGGATTTCGGCTGCGTCCAGGTTCAGGTGCGCGGTCACGAGTTCCGGGGGCAGACGGCGCAGCCAGTTGTTCAGTGAGATATCCTGAAATTCGCTTGTCTTGAAAATTTCCAGGTACACCAGATCCGCGTCGCCGGTATTCTCGATGTAATGGCCGGCGGCCCTGGGTACGAAGCCCACGTCGGCGGGATTGAAGTCCGCCGTGTGCGCATCGCTCTGAGCCGCGAAAACCGTCATGCGCGCTTTTCCGGAGATGTAGAACTGCCACTCGGAGGCGTTCGGATGCCAATGCAATTCGCGCATGCCTCCCGGCTTCACGGTGACCAGTCCGGCGGCGACCGTCTTCGAGGCGGGGAAAATGTGCGAGTCGACCACGCGGACTTCGCCTCCGGCGTTCTTCTTCGTCGGGGGCATCGCCGCCATCTTGAACGTGTAGTTGATGGGAGACTCGACAGCTTTGCCTCCCGCGGCGGCGATGTCCTGCTCGAGGGACGGAGGAACCTTCCCGGGGAAAATGTAGAGCGGATCGGGCGGCAGTTTCGCGATGGCGCTCGCGCCGAGTCCGAAATTCTTGGACAGCACTTCGGGCGGGGTGTGCTCGACCCAGTCGGAGAGCAGGAAGGTGTTCTCTTCCGAGAACATGCCCTCGTCGAAAACCAGCAGGAATTCGCAGCCGTCCGGCCCGAGCCCCTGAATGGAATGCGGGAATCCCGACGGGAAGAACCACAGATCGCCCTTGCTCACGTCGCCGATGAAGACGGTGCCGTCCGGATTCAGCACGGTGAGGCGCGCGTTGCCGTACAGCATGAACGCCCACTCGTTTGCCGTATGCCAGTGCAATTCGCGGTAGCTGCCTGCCGTCAGGCGCATCCGAACGCCCGCGACGTCGCCGGAGGGAGCCAGTTCGCGCTGCGTGACCTGGTTCGTCCAGCCGCCTTCCTGCACGCGTTTGTGCGTGAGGTTGAAGGAATACCAGATCGGCTGGACGGTGCCATGATCGGTCAGCGGCGGCAGGTTGGAATTCGGATTCAGGCCGCTGAGGACCTTGTTCTCGGGTCCCGGGTTGCTGAAGGCATGATCGTGCTCGCCCTTCCGCACGTTTTGTGGTGACTGCCCGAAAGCGGACGCGGTCAAGGCCGCGCCGGCCAAGGCGGCGGGACCCGCTCCCAGAAAATTCCTTCTCGAGATTCCTTTCGCGAAAGGCTTCTCCTCGTTTCGATCGCTCATCAGGTGCTCTCCCTTCCCTATGAAAAGTGATTTGGTTCCTGGTTTCGCCGGAGCAATCCGGGCCGTATCAAAAGCTGATCCTGAGCGCAAACTGGATGTTGAAGTCCGACAGACCGCGAGTAAGGCGGGTGTCGAACCAGAGGGGGTTGGTGATGGCGTTGGAGTATTCCCCGCCGCCGATGCTTCCCGACGAAGTGTCAATCGACTTGCCGAAGGTGTAGGAACCGGTCGCCTGAAATCGTTGGCCAACGGGTGACTGCACCTGGAGAACCAGGGCGTCATAGTAAGAATCTCCCTCCCAGAAGGATGCGTTGATGTTGCCCGCATTCGGGTTCGGGCGAGTGCCGCTGCCGGCGGGCGAGGGCCAAAGGTAGCCCCGGGGCGTAAGAGTGGGAAGAACGATGTCGGCATCGGTCACGCGAAAGATATTATGCACGCCGCGGGAGCCGACGTAGCCGAGCTGCATCGGGATGCCAAGGGGAAGCGTGCGCTGCACGGTGAGATTCCATTGCATCACGTAGTTGCGATGCGGATGCGGCTCGAAGTAGGCCTGACGATCGGCTGTGGTGGAAGCCTGGGCGAGTTTCCTGCCGCCGGCTCGCACATTTCGCGGAAGAAAAAGTGGAGCGCAGATCAGCAGGATCGCTGAGACCCGGAAGCAGGCCTTCCCGTCCATTCGGTGCCGCCAAAACGCCATTTCTCGTGTCCCCCAGATGCACTTCCCGTGAGCCTTTTGAGACCGGGCCTCAGGAACCGAACGCGGCCACGCCGTGTCAGCTAGCTCCCTCGGAAACGGGAGCGGCACCGGCGATCCCTTCGGCTCGACCCGCTTCTTCCGGCTCGATTGCGTAATCGGATGGAACGGTTTCGTCGGAGCCGGCATCGACACCGATAGCGTTGAGCAGGGGCGTAAGCGCGGCGGCAACGGCCATATTGATGACCAGGGCATCGATGGCGGCGTAGGAGGAGAACGTCACGCCGAGGAGCTTCAGAGGGTAAACGGCCGTTCGCATCTGTTCCGCCCAGGCCATCCCGGAGCCCACAATCATGCCCACCGCCCAGCCGATAAACAAAGCTCTTCGGTGGAACCAGCGGGTGAAGAGGCCAAAGACCGCGACCGGCAGGGTCTGCAGAATCCAGATGCCGCCAAGCAGTTGCAGATTGATCGCATAGGTGGGATTACCGAACAGGACGAACGCCAGCGCGCCGAATTTGACCAGCAACGAAACGAGCTTGGCGATGGTGGATTCCTGGCGCGGGTTGAGATCGCGGCTGATGTATTGCCGGTAGATGTTGCGGGTGAACAGATTGCCGCAAGCGATGGACATGATCGCCGCGGGCACGAGCGCTCCCACGGCGATGGCGGCAAAGCAGAAGCCGGAAAACCAGGGAGGGAAAAGCTGCTGGAACATGGCGGGAACCACATCGTCCGGGCGGCCGACGTGAACGCCGGCGGCAATCGCCACGAAACCGAGCAGCGCGATCAAGCCGAGCAGGAAGGTGAAGGCCGGGAGCAGAACCGCGTTTCGTCGAATGACCCTGCCGCTCGAAGCGCTGAGAATGCTGGTGACCAGATGCGGATAGAGAAAGGCGGCCAAGGCGGAGCCGAGCGCCAGCGTGGCGAACGGCACAAATTGCCGGCGAGGCAGAATCAACGGTATCCGCGTGGAACGCGAGGCGAGCACGTGGCTGGCCACCTGGAAGACATGGGCGTAGCCGCCGAGCTTCCAGGGAACCCAGATCACGGCCACCAGCACCACCGCGTAGACCATCACGCCCTTGATGAAGGAGATGCTCGCCGGACCGCGCAATCCGCTGGTGTAGTCGAAACCGGCGAGGATGAGGAAGGCGATGATCAAGGGCACGTCGCTCGACCAGGAGGAGCCGTGAAAGCCGAGGGCGGCGATCGAGACCTGTATGCCGACAAGCTGCAAGGCGATGTAGGGAATGGTGGCGAGAATGCCGGTGACGGCAACCGCGAGGGCCAGCCAATGGCTTCCGTAGCGGCCGTGAGTGAAGTCGGCGAGGGTGATGTAGTTGTGCCGGCGGGAAACTCTCCAGAGCCGCGGCATCACGAGGAAGACAAAGGGATAGACGATGATGGTGTAAGGCAGCGCGAAGAAGCCGATCGCTCCGGCGCCATAGACGAGCGCGGGCACAGCGATCAGCGTGTAGGCAGTATAGAAATCACCGCCGACAAGGAACCAGGTGACGATGGTGCCGAAGCGGCGCCCAGCCAGCCCCCACTCCTCGATTTCGCCCAGGTCTCCACGGCGCCACCGGCCGGCAAAGAGGCCGACCACGGCAACCAGGGCCATGAAAAATACGAAAACGGCGGTCGCTGTCCAGTTCAGTTCGTGAGCCATGTCAGCGCGTCACCCGGTACACCCAGCCAGTCATCAACGCGCTGAGCGGTACCCACAAGAACTGATACCAGTAGAAGAGCGGAAAACCCCAAAGCGCAGGCTTGGATTTGGCATAGAACGGCATCCACAGCAGGAAAATGTAAGGAAGCAGCAGGAGCAGTAACCAGGCACGATTGAACGATCTCTGCGACCCATCCTTCTTAAGCGGCGCCATTTCTCACTCCCAGGTCCCGAAAGTA
>Ga0210077_1000652_pt1 | contig 11882 bp, 7 predicted proteins | sample RushMan_CattailN_5_FD_185556 | JGI IMG/M metagenome (GOLD analysis project Ga0210077, IMG submission 185556) | Wetland microbial communities from San Francisco Bay, California, USA, that impact long-term carbon sequestration -... | ecosystem: Environmental > Aquatic > Marine > Wetlands ... | reverse complement strand
TGAACCACGGGGACAGGCACGTCCTGACTGGCAAATCATATGCGATCTTGCAAAGCGCATCGAGAAACGCCTGGGAGTGAAAAATAGTCCTTATTGGGACTACCAGCATCCTTCGGAAATTATGGATGAAATGGGCAGCCTGATGCCCGAATATGCCGGCATCAAATATCATCGCATTGAGAAAGTCGGTCTGCAGACGCCGGTTTGGGATGAGCAGCATCCCGGGACACCTTTCCTTTTCAAAGATAGTTTCCCCAGTGGGCGCGGCAAGTTCCATGCTTTAGACTATCACCCATGTGACGAACTCCCCAATGAAGAATATCCCCTAATCCTGACCACCGGAAGAGTTCTGGAACACTGGCACGGAGGCACATTAACCCGCCATTCCTGGATGGAGGATCTCTACCCTGAGGCGCTGCTGGAAATCAACCCGGTGGATGCACAAACGCTAAGGGTGGAAGACCAGGATCCGATGCGCGTTACCTCGAGGCGCGGCTCAATCGTCTTGCGCGCCAAGGTCACCGAAAAATCGATCCCGGGAGTGGTTTTCATCCCCTTCTTCTTTGCCGAAGCAGCAGCCAATGTGCTTACCAACCCGGCCATGGATCCGCTGGCAAAAATCCCTGAATTCAAATCGTGCGCGGTGCGTGTGGATCACGCGCGTGAAGATGAACTTGTAAAACCTGTCGTTCCGCAGGAACGCGGTAGATATTGAATTTGCTCCCTGACGATGACAAAGGACAATTCCACAACAGATGCCAGGAATTGTCCTTTTTTATACAATAAGATTAGGGATGACTTGTTATTTGAGCATTCCGATCAGGTCGAGAAATTCCCTCCATTCTTCTTCAAAGAAATGCACAGTTACCATATTCAACTCCAGATGGTAAGTAGTCTCACCGTCTGGTTCCTGAGACTGCCAGGCAATGTAATTGCTGGTCTCTGCTAGCGTTGAGGTTACTGGTTCTTCATTGTTCTCCATGGTGTCTCCTTTTTTGACGATTATTCGTCCTTATCTTTTTTGTGGAAGTATTTATCGATTATATTGGATTTGAACTTTTCCCAAAGATTAACGAATAAACTGGCAAGTCGTGGGATCCGTGCAGGTGCTTCTTCAAACTGGATTGTCTCCCACGGATCTCTATCAACCATTTTCTGGATGGCATATCGGACAAACAGGATGACTGTTGCCAGTACTGGGGAGGCGAGAACAATGCCGATGATACCCAACCATTTTGCAGCGATCAGTATGGTGACCAGCACCGCTGCCGGGTGCACTTTGAGTACATTGGAAAATAACCTGGGAACAAAGAAGTAGTCCAGTGAAGTATCGACCAATATACCAATCCCAACTACGATGATTGCATAAAGGAGATGTGACAATCCTAAAACCGTAGGACCCTGTAACAAAGAGACGAGGAAATATGTAACCCAAAGCACAGCCGGGCCAAAATAGGGGATAAAGCGCGCCAGGCCAGCCAGAAGAGCCAGCCCGATCGAAAAACGAACACCAAGCAATGTCAGCACAACCATATACGTAACAATTGTGGCTAATACCAGCAGGAATTGCCCGCGCAAGAATGCATTCCAGATCCGGTTCAGCGCTCTCCCCAGGCGATTGATGTCCTGTTCATAACCTGGGATTTGAATGTTAATAACGCGCTCTCGTACCCCCAGGGATTCTGAAAGGGTGAAGTACGAGATCAGCAAGAGAAACCCAATATCGACGATCGTGCTTACAAACCCACTGGCAAATGAAGTAAACAGTGATCCAAGGCGAGATACCGTTGGTTGCAGCAAAGAAGTCAGGTTGTTGGTGAGGCTGCTCAAATTGAGATTGCTGAAATTAAATTGGAACGGACCGAAAGAAAATGTTTGCTTGGACAGGTCATTAAAGAAGGTTGGGATCTGGGAAATCAGGTTCTGAAAGAAACTGATCAAGTTAGAAATCTGTTCGCTTAGAGAGAAACCCCCATAACCCAACAAGGCAAGGATAATAAGAATAAACCCCAGGTAGATGATCGTTACAGAAAGTCGCCAGGGGATTTTCAAAACTTGATTCATCCAATGGGCGATGGGATAGAACAAATACGCCAGTATAAATGCAACCAGCAGTAGCGCGATGAGATACCTGAATTCGATCATCAGTAGCGCGATGATGCCAACAATGGTTAAGCCAACAACAAGCTTTGTTGTGCTCCCCCACTCAGGTGTCTTTGTTTGCGAAGGATCTTCCATAGTCCAGTTTTATCTTCAGCTAATAGTCCCCTGTTAAATTAGCAGACCGTAAATTAGTTTTTCCCTCGAGTTTATTATAAAGTAATTATTACTTTTAACACCATTCAAAGATCCTGGATCCTTTTTTTGTTATTTTTGATTTGGCCTCTCATATTTTTCCCAATAGAGCTATTATGTAGACTTACAAAAACAACCGGAGAAATTAGAACCAGTGATTTTCTCCGGTTGTTTTCTAGAATTATCTAAACTGTTGAAAAAATGGAACCTGGTTGTATTGACTCTGGTAAAAGAGATTTTCTTTTTTGGGGAATGATCTCAATATTTCGATATCATATTAACCCAGGATCCACACAAGTCAGGAAATTTATGGACAGGATCCCGGGCTGATGGCATTAAAAATAAAGCCAAACCAGTTGCACCACAGGGCATTCCGGTCAATAAAATAAATGCCGATTGCACATGCGCAGATCAATAACAGCAGGATCAAGATGACGACGATGAGCCAGACAGGAAATCTCCTTTTTTCTTCAACCTCCTCTTCGTAATATGCCTGTTGAGAAGGGGCTTGCCCGGCATACGGTTCGAATGCCGGTTCAACAGGCTGTCGAGGCGGCTCGCGATATTGAGGCGTTTGTGTCTGTGCTTCAGGAACGCGACCCGGAGCAGCTATGGTGGCATCCACCTCTTTTTCGGTACCCTCGAACAGCAGGCTTACCTGCTCGCCCAGCACAATCATCTCCCCTGATCGCAGTACATAAGGCCCCATCAGTCGCTGTCCGTTGACCATCGTCCCGTTTGTAGAACCGAGATCCTCCAGCACAAATTGGTTCCCCTGAAGAAAAATTCGTGCATGCCGACGAGAAATCTCTGGGTCATTGATGGTGATGTCATTCGCCAGATCCCTGCCAATGAATATTTCACTTTTCTCCAATGGATATTCTTTTCCGACGGTTGGACCTGTCCGCATTATCAGCCGGTATTCTGATGGCATGCTATCCTCCTTTAGTGAAAACCTCATATTGTCTAATGAGTTTGAACTGCATTGTCAAAAAAGTGAACTGCTCAAAAAGTGGATTGGTAACGGTGAATGAAATACCTTAGCCTTATTAAGCATATCATAATATGCAAATATCATGCCGTCAATAAAGGAGGAAATTACGGATTCAAACTGGATATCCAACAGGCGTGTCCATTTTGAGTACAATAGTCAAGAAAGTTAATCCATTTATTCACTATAGGTGAGGCTTATGCGAATAGAAGATTTGAACTGGATGGACGTGGAAAATTATCTTAAAACTGATGATCGCTTGATAATCCCATTGGGGGCTTGCGAACAGCATGGTTATCTCAGCCTGATGACGGACGCAAAAATACCTTTAGCTCTGGCAGACGCTGCCAGCCAGAAGTCCGGTGTTCTGGTAGCACCGGCTGTAAATTTCGGCATTTCTCCCTATTTCCTGACGTATCCTGGAACCATTAGCTTGAAAACAGAAACACTGATTTGCGTAATGGAAGACATTATTCACTCACTTCATGCGCAGGAATTTCACCGCATCCTGGTACTCAATGGACATGGCGGCAATCGGTCCGTCCGCCAGAAGTTGACCGAGTTGATGAATGAACTCTCAGGAGTGAAGATCGCCTGGTACGATTGGTGGATCGCACCCAGTGTTGAGGAAGTAGCTCACAGGCATGGATTGGAGCCTTATCACGCATCGTGGAGTGAGAATTTTCCCTTTGTTCGGGTTTGCGAGGTGCCGCAGGGTGTAAAAACCCCTCCAGCCACGCGTGAATTGATGAACGCTGCTCAAACAAGGGAGGTATTTGGTGATGGTGTATTTGGCGGGGATTATCAAGCTTCACAGGAGGTGATGGACGAAGTTTTTTCAGTCGCTTTACGTGATATCCTGCACTTGCTCGAATTCTAGCAGCCTATCGGTGAAACCCAATCGTCAGCAAGGCTTTCCCCTGAAGAATAAAACCTGTGGAAGGTTCTTGCTATAGCTTCAAAGAGAACCTCAGCGCTTTTTATCTGGTAAATATTTTTGTTTTTGAGATCAGTAGAAAAGGTATCTCCAGACTCCATGAACCTTGATCGCCGTCTTCTCAAACAGCTGCGGAATGTAAGGGTCGCTTTCGTGATTACGATCCTGTTGGGGTTTATGGGAGGGATTTTTATCCTTTTGCAAGCCTACGACCTGAGCATCATCATCGACCGGGTTTTCCTGGGAAAAGAGCCGCTACACGCAGTAATCACTCTTCTATGGGGACTGTTGGCGATCTTTTTGCTGCGCGCAGCCACCCTATTCTTTATGCATGCTTCATCCAACAGCCTTGCGCTGCATGTGAAAGCCCAGCTGCAGGAATCCCTGTTTGATAAATTGCTCCAGCTGGGTCCAGCTATCATCCAGGAACATCCCACCGGAGAGCTGATAGCAACTGTAACCCAGGGCATTGAAGCTCTGGACGCTTATTTCCGGCAATATTTACCTCAGCTGGTTCTGGCTGCGCTCATCCCGATCCTGATGTTGATATTTGTATTCCCTCTAGATCTTATATCGGCCCTGGTTTTGCTCTTCACAGCTCCGCTCATCCCTTTATTCATGATCCTGATTGGAAAAACGGCGGAAAATCTGACTAAACGTCAATGGGTCACTCTGAAGCGCATGAGCGCCCATTTCCTGGATATATTACGCGGGTTGACCACCCTGAAGACATTCAACCAGAGCAAAAACTTCATTGACAGGGTAAATTCGGTCAGTGAAGAGTATCGAAAAACGACGTTGAGCGTCCTGCAGATTACCTTTCTATCCGCACTGGCCTTGGAATTGATTGCGACTATCAGCATAGCCATCATCGCGGTGCAAATTGGAATACGCCTGCTGTACGGTCAAATCGAATTCCAGAAGGCGATGTTTATTCTGCTGATCGCTCCGGATTTCTACCTGCCTTTGCGCACGTTGGGCATGCGCTTCCATGCTGGAATGTCAGGATTATCCGCAGCTCAGCATATTTTTGAAATCCTGGAATTGCCTCTCAACCGGAAACAGGTAATAATCAATTCTTCACCCATAACCCAACCCATCATTGGACTGCCCTTCAAACTGGAATTCAGAAATATATCCTTCACCTACCCCCGGCGCTCGCAGCCGGCGCTGAATGAAGTTTCATTCAGCATCTCTTCTGGGACGGTTACTGCCCTTGTGGGCAAAAGCGGTGCAGGGAAAAGCACCATCGCCCGCTTACTGCTGCGCTTCATTGAGCCTGACCAGGGGGATATCCTGTTGAATGGTGAGAGCATATACCGGTTTAATCCGGATGAATGGCGAGAAATGGTCGGCTGGGTATCTCAAAGTCCGCACCTCTTCAATGGCAGCCTGCTGGAAAATATAGCTTTCCAATCTCCTCAGGTGGATCAGTCGCAAGTCTTGGAAGCAGTGCGATTGGCACACGTTGATCACCTCGTAGACAGCCTTGTACAAGGATATGATACCCAGGTTGGCGAAGGCGGCGCGCGGCTGAGTGGAGGTGAGGCCAAGCGCGTTGCACTGGCGCGTGCATTCTACAAGCAGGCTCCTCTTCTTATCCTTGATGAGCCTACCTCCAATTTGGACCCTGACCAGGAGGCGCTGCTGGTCGATGCGACTCAGAAGCTGGTCGAAAACAGCACGGTGATGATGATCGCTCACCGCATTTCTTCCATCCGGAAAGCAGACCAGATCATCGTTCTGGACCAGGGACGCGTCGTCGAGACTGGACATCACGACACGCTTTACGCAGCCGCTGGCTATTATCACTCTCTGGTAAGCGCTTATGTTGGGGGCAAAACATGGTGACAATATTGCGCATGCTCAGGTTTTTACGCCCCTTCCGGACCACGGTGCTGGCTTCTGTAGCATTAGGTGTGGCGACCATCGCAAGCGGGATTGGTCTGTTGGGGACTTCAGCTTACCTGATCTCCAGGGCGGCTTTGCAGCCATCCATAGCCGTGCTGCAGGTTTCCATTGTGGGCGTGCGCTTCTTTGGGTTGAGCCGCGGCATATTTCGTTACGTGGAAAGGCTCGTCTCTCATTCAGCCAACTTCAAGCTGTTAGCTCAATTGAGGACATGGTTCTTCAAATCAGTGGAACCGCTTGCTCCCGCTGGCCTGACATATCTCTCCAGCGGTGATCTGCTGGCGCGTTCCATCGCAGATATCGATACGTTGGAAGATTTCTTCGTGCGCCTGGTTTCCCCACCGCTGGTTGCACTGATCACCAGCCTGTGTGCCAGTTTATTTGTAGGTCAATTCGATCCGCGCTTTGGCCTCATCTTGATGCTCGGATTATTATCGAGCAGTTTTGGCATCCCGTTGCTCTCCAACCGGCTGCAGAGAAATTCCAGGAATCAATTAGTCCAATCCAGGTCTGACCTGCATGCTGCGATTACCGATAGCATCCTGGGGATTGCGGACCTGCTCGTCTATGGAAATGCAGATGAAATTCACAAACGCATAAAGAACCTGAGAAGCTCATATCAGGCTGACCAGCGTAAGCTGGCCTGGCGAGAAGCGCTGTCAGATGCAGCTAATTTATTGCTATCGAACCTCACCATGTGGCTCGTTCTGCTTATTGCCATTCCATTAGTAAGCACAGGTCAGCTGGATGGCGTGCTGCTGGCAGTGCTTGCATTGATTGCATTGACCAGCTTCGAAGCGGCGCAGCCCATGGGCTTGGTGGCGCAGAACCTGGAAAACAGCGCCAGCGCCGCTCGACGGCTGTTCGAAATTGCTAATGCGCGCCCTGAAATTGCCGGGCAGGCCATGACTCCCATTACATCGATCCACCCGACCATTGAAATCAAAGAGCTCTCCTTCGGATATGACTCAACCCAACCAGGCATCCTGGATCAGGTCAGCATTTCATTGACGCCGGGGAAAAAACTTGCTATTGTGGGTCCCAGCGGATCAGGGAAAACGACGCTCTTGAATCTGCTGCTGCGGTTCTGGAATTACAGGGAAGGGATAATCGAAGTCGACGGCGTCGATCTGCACGACCTGGATGCTGAAGGCGTTCGCGATTATTTCAGTGTGCTTTCGCAGAATGCTTTCTTAATGAGCGGGACCATTCGACAGAATCTGCTGCTTTCCATGCCCGACGCTTCTGAAGCCCAGTTATTGGCTGCCATCGACCTGGCGCAAATGGCAGATTGGCTGAAAACTCTGCCTGACGGCCTGGATACCTGGATTGGAGAAAACGGCGTCCAGATCAGCGGAGGAGAACGCCAGCGCCTGGCTATTGCCCGGCTGGCCTTGAGAGAGCAACCCATCTGGATCCTGGACGAACCCTCTTCCAACCTGGATGCTATAACCGAACAGAGAATTATTCAGCGCATCATGAACGCTTGTAACGAGCGGACATTGGTCTGGATCACACACCGGCTCACCGGTTTGGAAAACATGGATGAAATCCTGGTGCTCTCCTCAGGTCGCATTGTTGAACATGGAAAACACGCACAACTGCTGCAGCAAAAAGGGCTCTATGCCCGCATGTGGCACATTCAAAACCAGGAAATATTTGACAACCTGGGAACATTTTCAATCTCCTCTACGTCTTAGCTGTAGCAAACCCGGACGGCTCATTTACATTCCCAATTTATTCGTATCATGCGGGACACTGCGCAAGGAGGAGAGCAATGATCAAGAAAGTGATTTTCCCATTATTTCTCGGATTACTTCTTTTGGGGATGGTATTCAGCCCGGTCAGTGCAGACGGCATTATCATTCCCGATCCGACCTTCATCCCACCCGAACCCATCATCCGCCCGATGACACAGTTGGTCATCAAGTATCACCATGTTACGGTCAATATAGAAAACCAAATTGCCGTAACCCAAGTGGACCAGGTGTTTTACAACCCCAACGAATGGGCTGTAGAAGGCACGTATGTGTTCCCCCTTCCTGCGGATGCTACGGTGAGCAATTTCGTCCTGTGGGTCGATGGCGAGCCTGTCCAGGGGAAGATATTGGACGCAAAAGAGGCCAGGCAGACCTATGAAGAGATCGTGCGCCAGATGAGAGATCCTGCCCTGCTCGAGTACATTGGTCGTGGCGCACTGCAGGCCAGCATCTTTCCCATTCCTTCTCACGGCGAAAGACGCATCGAACTGGAGTACACGCAGGCCTTGAGCGCCGATAACGGCCTCATCCGCTATGTCTACCCCTTGAATACCGAAAAGTTCTCCCAGGAGCCCCTGGAGAGTGTTAAGGTCAGCGTGCATATCCTGTCAGGCCAGCCCATCCGCAGCGCCTATTCACCCACGCACCCGGTCGATGTCCTGCGTGATGGTCAAAACGAGCTGACCGCCAGCTATGAGGAAAACGAAGTCACGCCGGATAAGGATTTCGCACTGTACTACTCGGTTGGAGAGAGTGAAGGCTTTCACCTGCTCACGTATCGCGATCCATCTGACCAGCTCGACCCGGATGGTTTTTTCATGCTGCTCCTGGCGCCATCTCCCCGGCAGCAGGACCAGGCAGTTGCCAAGGATGTGCTGCTCGTGCTTGACCGCTCCGGCAGCATGGAAGGCGAGAAATTCCAGCAGGCACAGTCTGCGCTGCGCTACATCCTCCAGCATCTCAATCCGGATGACCATTTTTACCTGACCTCCTTCAGCACCGGGGTGGAATCTTATGATGCCAGGCTGCATTCCATCGAAGACGTAAATGACGCCATGCATTGGGTGGATGGGTTGAATGCCGCCGGCAGCACCGATATCAATCGGGCTCTGCTGGAAACTGTCTCCATCGCCGACAAAGAACGCCCCACATACCTGATTTTCCTGACCGATGGCCTGCCCACTGAGGGTGTCACCGAGAGTCAAATGATCCTCAAGAATTTCGAGCGTTCCGCGCCTGACAACGTGCGCCTGTTCACCTTCGGCGTTGGTTACGACGTGGATACTTTCCTGCTTGATTCATTGAGCCAGGAACACCATGGTCTCAGCACCTACGTAAAACCGGGGGAAGCATTGGATGAAATCCTTTCTGGCTTTTACGAACGCATCAGCACACCCGTATTGACCAATATTGACGTCAATTTCGGAGATATCGCAGTGTATGACATCTATCCTTCGCCGCTGCCAGATTTGTTCGCCGGTTCCCAGGTGATCGTGGTGGGTCGCTACCGCCAGGGAGGCAGCGAGGATATCGTCCTCAGCGGAGAAGTCAATGGTGAAGTGCAGAAGTTCAGCTACCCGGCGCAGGAATTTGCAAAAGATAACCGCGCCGCCAGCGATATCCTGGCAGAACTGCCTCGCCTGTGGGCTACGCGCAAGATCGGCTACCTGCTCAACGAAATCCGCCTGAATGGACCCGACCAGGAGACCATCGACCAGGTCGTGCACCTCAGCATTCGATATGGGATCGTGACGCCTTATACCTCATACTTGGTAACCGAGCCTATGCCGCTGGGAGCCGCCAACCAGGAACAGCTCTCACGCGATACGTTCTCAAAAATGCAGTTTTTGCCTACGATCGTCTCCGGGCAGGCAGCCGTTGAGAAAGCCATCGGCGAAGGCGAGTTGGCCCAGGCAGACCAGGCGCCGACCTATTCCCAGAACCAAGAGAAAGTGCAGTCGGTTTGGATGCGAAGTTTTGTGTTGAGCGATGGTATCTGGATGGATACAACTTACGACCCCGACCTGATGCAGCCCATGCAGGTGGCCTTCCTTTCGCCGGAATACTTCCAGCTGGCACAATCCAGGCCGGACGTGGCAGCTGCCCTTGCCCTGGGAGACCACATCATCATCGTCATCGGCGGTCAGAGCTATGAAATCACGCCGGATGAGCCGTCAGATGCAAACCTGGTGCTTCCAGAGGTCGTGCCGACCAGCACAGTGGAATCACAGCCGCCCAAGCAGTACACTCCAACGCCACAGACATCAGCTGCCACACCAAATCCAGCATCTGAAAAACCATCCATAGATGGACCTGAAGTGGTAGATCAAGGAGATACACCCCCCAAATCCCTCAGCCCGTTCCTCCTGCTTGGGCTTATTGGGACAGGAGGTCTAGGTCTTGGACTATGGATCGTTTTTCGTGCCAAGAAATAAAAAAAAAGGATCAAGGATTACACGAGATTACTTCGGGCAATAACCGCCCTCCCAAAGACAGAAATGCAGCAGGCATCCCAAGAGATAAATCACGGGATGCCTGCTGCTGCGGATCGCACCATTTATTCTTTTAGAGCTTTTTTCTGGGCGCCTCTAACCTTGGAAAGCGTAATAAAGCCGGCCACTGCTCCAATAATAAATCCCTGGATGACCGTCTGTTGGAAAATGGCAATAGATAATATTCCGGCAGCAAGCCAGCCTGCAGCAAGAAATAACGTGCGTCCAAAAGACCAGGCGAGTTTCGTCCCTTTCAAAATCATTCCCAGGGCAAATCCACCAACAGCCCAGAGTATCAGGATTTCAACCGATCCAATATGCATCATCTTTTCCTCATTGAGTATCCCTTCCAGATAAATGTAGAAATTCCTTACCTGGTGGTTATAGACTTCATCTAAACCCGGCAGCTCCGAATATAAGCCCAAGAACCACTGCCCAGACGATTATTGTCATGACAATATGCTTGAATTTAAATGATTTCTCCGCAATTTTGAGTGCAATGCCGGTGAAAGCGCCGCCTACTGCTCCAGCAATTGCACCTAGAAATGTAGCTGCATAGAAGTCTGGTACGTAACCGCCGCTTATTGCACCAGGTAAAAGAAGTGCTATAACCCATCCAATGATCATGAGCAGCCAACTCCAGAAGAGAGAACCGATTTTTACTCCCGGAAGCTGTTCCCATTCTCCTGCCACCTCTTTCTTGATGCCGGGTATATTTTCAATCTCTGTCCACACAACAAAATCATGCTCCAGGCTTTCAGAGCCATAATGTTTGTTGCGGGGGCTTACGTTTATTTTCACCGTTCCTACCTGACCTGCTGGCACCAGAATTGTTGCAGGATCAAATGAATACAAGCATGCATGATTTTTATCATCTGCGGCAAAGCGAAAATTTGAACTGATGTCGCTCACATTTTTCACAACTAGGCTGTACAGTCCGTCAGCGATCCCCTTTTCTTTCTCTGGCTTCAGTGTTGCCTCAAAATTGGGCATCACTTGGATCCATTCGCCGTTGGTATCCTGTTCGATATCCGGCATTTCCACCGGCTTGGCGGTGACCTTAAAACGATGGGTCAGCGAAGCGACACCCTGGAGGTAATCCTTCGGCGCCACGCTAAGGTCCACCTTTACCTCTTTGCCGGCAGGTAAAACCAGGCTTCTGGGATCAAAGGTAAAAGTGCATTTCTGCAGCATATCTAAGGCATCCAGCTGGACGGGCAGATCAGAGCTTCCCTTGTTCTTGAGCAGCAAGGTGAAAACTCCTTTGCCGGCGCCTTGTTGGCTCTGAGGTACCAGGTTCATCTCCACGACCAGCGGTGACTGTTCCCACTGCCCGCGTGTTTGCAGCGCCAGGTCGTAGTTCTGCCGGGCGTGTCCCCGGATGGTAAACGCGTACACCCTGGACTGGGGTGCATTCTCCAGCTGCAGCGGTTTGACTATCACCTTTGTGCTGCGCTCTTCGCCAGGAGGGACAGTAAGAGCTCTGGAATCAAAGT